>Ga0208226_1000047_pt1 | contig 39736 bp, 52 predicted proteins | sample LakMenE18May11ns_FD_150713 | JGI IMG/M metagenome (GOLD analysis project Ga0208226, IMG submission 150713) | Freshwater microbial communities from Lake Mendota, WI - 18MAY2011 deep hole epilimnion ns (SPAdes) | ecosystem: Environmental > Aquatic > Freshwater > Lake > Epilimnion/Euphotic zone ... | reverse complement strand
TTCTGCTGCTGCTTTTTCTGCTGCTGCTTTTTCTGCTGCTGCTTTTTCTACTGCTGCTTTTTCTGCTGCTGCTTTTTCTGCTGCTGCTTTTTCTGTTCCTTTTGGAACTGAAATTGATTGCTCTAATTTATGATCTTCAAATATTGAACCTACCATTTCATCATATTCTGTATTCTTTTTCAATTTATTTATTATGGTTTCAAAAGCATCAGCTAAAAAGTCAGGATAAGTGATACGATACTTGTTTTCTGTGCTGTTATATTCTATATTCATTGATTTATAGCTTTTATCTGATTCAGATTGACTATATGATTCTAATGATTTATTATTATCGGCTGCATTGTCTATAACTTTATACATATGTTCAATCTTTCTATCTATTTTTATTAGATCACTAAATAAAACGTTATTTAATAACTCTGTAACCAAGATATTATCTTTATAAATAATATTGTTCACACTAATTGTATCTATAATTTCAAATAGCTCTGGTAATTTATGGTTTAAAAAATCACTATTAATAGCAAAAGTTTTTTTTAGCTTTTTAAATAGTGAGTCACCAGTATTTAACTTGCTTGCCTGTAATTCTTTATATGTATATGCTTTTAACTTAATTAACTCGTTAGCTAACTTATCGTCAGACAAATCCTGTATCTGGGATTTTATGTTTTGTAATATGTTTTCTAGAGTATCATACTTAGTGTCCCCATTAGTGGGACTACTCATAATTATATATATAAATAAATAACTATTTATTTATTTATTTATTTAATTAAATAAGATATTCTTTTAAAGCACTTATAATATTTTTGTTAATTTTACGTCCGCTTTCTAATTTAATATTTTCAAAATTAAATTTGTCTGTTTTGAGAGAAGCTAACAAATTTTCCATAGTTTTAAATTCGCTCACTAAAGCTAATGCATTAACATTACTAATACCTGGTATTTGTTTTAACATAATAGCAAATATATTATCTTTTGTTATATGAGATTTTTTTGTGGATTTTAGTGTAACACTATATTCTGGGTTTACTAAGTTGGTACTAGTTAATGGTAGACAATAAAACCCTGGCTTATTTTCACGAATTAATTTGCTAGCAATAGCAAGTAATAAATCACAAGTCTCGGTTTGATTTAATACATTAATAACCGAAAAACCTTTATAATAATTGAGAGAAAATAAGGTTGAATACAATGTGCTCTTAAATTCCGCATTTTTATAGTTAATAATGGCTCCTTCTAATAAATATATTATGTTATGATTGTGTAGTGTTGTTTCATTTAGTCTAAAAGATTGTTCTTTATAGCGACCATCTTTAATTGAAGACTCTAAGTCTGCTAAAGATTTACGCTCTATTATTAATAACTCTTTACTATTAATTTCATCATAAAAAATATAATCCCCAATAGTCAAGTTCTTTTGAATAATGCTAACATTAATATTAGACTTTTCTTTTAAAATAGTTAGATTTTCTACTAATGATTTTGGCTCACGAGCATCTACTAATAATTGCATAGGCAAATAGTTTATAAATTACTTAAATAATTTATAAAATAATATTTATATTGTTTATGCTAATGTTTAAGTTAATTTAAAAGCCTACCGCGTCCTGTTTTATGATAAAAGTTAGAAGTTTCATAACCAATAAATTTAATACATAATTTTCCTTTGTCACATCTTTCACCATATGGTAAGTCTAACCCACAACCTTGGCCTCGTTCCGCACTATTTAGTGATGCTCCTGTTTCCCAATCTAGTCCATTTGCGGCACTTCGCAAATATTTGTAGCCATTTATTCCTGTAACGTTTGGTCTTACACCTACAGTTGAGTTTAATCCAGCCATTGAACCAAATTGGCATGTGTTATTTGTATATAGATTGCTACCTAATCTACTAATTTTTTTACCAGGCATTTCTTTTATAATATAATAAAATATTAAAATAATATTAAAAATATTAAAAATATTAAAAATATTAAAAATGTTAAAAATATTAAAAATGTTAAAAATGTTAAAAATATTAAAAATATTAAAATATTAAAATATTAAAAATAAAAATTGTCTTAAATAATAATGATTTAAAACTATAATAACTTATAACTTAAGTGCTATGTTATTATACAATAATTGTTTATTAGACACTAATTCAGAACACGAAGACCACGATGATAGTACTGAAACGTTCAATAATTTAGCTATTAATAACATCAAACTTGATAATGATATTATTAATAATAATGATGAACTAATATTTAATCCATATAATAATAACAATAAAGAAATTGTAACTGCCAACGTTCAAGAATTATTAGCAAAATACGGAATTTTTACTAAACCATTTAATATTGAACTATATAAACGAGCATTTGTCCATAAATCATATACAAAACGTCCTAAATTAGAAAATTATATGTCTAATGTTATTATTGCCGCTAAACCAAATGATTGTTTACCGTTAAAAACCAAATCTAATGAACGTCTAGAATTTTTGGGTGATGGAGTTTTAGAACTTATTACTAAATATTATTTATATAAACGATTTCCTAAAGCAGATGAAGGTTTTATGACAGAAAAGAAAATTGCCTTAGTTAAAAACGAACATATTGGTAAATTAGCGCTTGAAATGGGACTTCAAAAATATTATGTTATTTCGAGACATGCTGAGGAGAAAAATATTCGCAATAATTTAAAAAAATTGGGGTGTTTGTTTGAAGCATTTATTGGCGCAATTTTCCTTGACTATAATCGCATTTCTATTAAAGATGAATATGGGTGGTTTGAAAATGTATTTAAATGTGGTCCTGGACTACAAATGGCGCAAACATTTGTTGAAAATGTCTTTGAAAAGCATGTAGATTGGACAAACTTAATTAATAATGATGATAATTATAAAAATAAACTACAAGTAATTATTCAAAAAGAGTTTAAAATTACGCCTGACTATGTTGAACTAAAAACTCCTAAATTGGATGACACAGAAGACAATGATAGATTATATGTGATGGGTGTATACATTTGTTTTGGTCAAAATATTCATAATGCTAAAATTAGTGATGCTAGTACATTTGATAGTCTTGGTTCATTTAAAAGCATTCATGATTGTCTTGAAAAACAAGACAAATTATTAGTATTTTTGACTAAAGCCGAGCACAAAATTAAGAAAAAGGCTGAACAGTTAGCGTGCGACCAAGCTATTCAATTGTTTGAAAAACTGAGTTAATCTTTTAATATAACGTTAATATATAACATTATGAATTTATGTAAATATAGAGATAGCTTTGGTAAAGTTGGAACAGGTGTTCATTCATTAAGGTTATTTAATATTGCTGTAGTTGATACATTATTAACATTGTTGCTTGCTTATATTATAAATAGCTATTTGAAAAGTAATTTACTAGTAATATTTTTTTTATTAATCATACTTTCAATAGCTATTCATAAAGCTTTTTGTGTAGAAACCACTCTCACAAAAATGTTTTTTTCTTTTTAAACGTTGATTAGTTATTATAAGTATAAGTATAATAAGTAAAATATTAAATACACTTAATATATATTATTTAATTATATATAATATATAATAATGGCAAATGAAACTTTACAACAATTAAAAATTAAACCATTACCAAAAGCACAAGAACAATTTAATATTATACTAAATATACCCAAAGAAGGAGTTGCACCGCATATTATTGATAAAACATCAGAACAATTAATAAATAGAGACCAATTTTTTTCTAGTATTCAAGAATATTTAGAAGTCGTACAAAAAGGCTATAAAAAACTTTCTAAAATGGCAAATAGTAAAGGCGAGGAAGTAGTAGACGCAATTAAAGACGCAATTAAAGATCCACTAAATGACGACATAACAACTAGTAAAAAGGACCCGAAAGTAGGCGACCCGAAAAATAGTTTTAGTCAAATTGTAAAAACAAGTGCTAAACTTATTATTACTAATCCGACCGAGCAAACTATTAAAAAATCTAAAATTAAACTTCCAAGCAAAGAGAGATTAACACCTAAACCAGGAACACCGGATATGGACAAGGATAAGACTATAAAACAAGAAACAAAAGGTAAAACTATTGATGAATCCTTAGTAATTCCCAAAGATTTACGTATTGGAAAAACGCTTTATTTAAATAGAATTCCTAAGCTAGAACCAAATATATTAATAAAAGCGCCTTCTTATTATTTGGATAATAGAGAGATGTTTATTAGTTTTATCAATTCGCTTTTTGAGCCTTTTAAGCAACAATTATTAAAAGAAGAAGCGCAATTAAAAGCGGGGAAGTCGTCTGTTAGCTGTGATAGTTCAAGTTCTAATGACTTTTCTCTCTTAACTCATCAAAAAATTGTGCGAGATTATATAAATATATATACTCCTTATAGAGGATTATTATTATATCACGGTCTTGGTTCAGGCAAAACATGTTCTTCTATTGCGATTGCGGAAGGCATTAAAAATGACAAACAAATATTAGTAATGACACCCGCGTCTTTAAGATCTAACTACATTGAAGAGTTAAAGAAATGTGGTGATTATTTATATAAAAAAAATCAATATTGGGAATTTATTAGCACAAAAACGCACCCACAATATATTGAATATTTAAGCACAATTTTGAAGCTGCCGCAAGAATATATTAAAACTAACGGTGGCGTATGGTTTATTAATATTAAAAAGCAACCAAACTATGATATATTAGATTTTGAAGATCAGCAAAAAATTAATAGTCAATTAGACAAAATGATTTCCTATAAATATCAGTTTATTAACTATAACGGATTACGTAGTTCCCACTTAAACGGACTAACAAATGGCGGAACCCTTAATCCTTTTTCCAATAAAGTAATTATTATTGATGAAGCCCATAATTTTATAAGCAGGATTGTTAATAAACTTACTCGCAAAACCTCGTTATCAATGAAGCTTTACAACTATTTAATGGATGCTGAAAATTGTAAAATCATTTTATTATCAGGAACACCAATCATTAATTATCCAAATGAAATCGCAATATTGTTTAACATATTACGCGGCACGCTGCGCACTTATACTTGTAAATTGTTAATTGATAAAAAACCTATAACAAAGGAAAATTTAGAATCACTGTTTAGCAAAGCAAATGTGTTAAGCTATATAGACACTATTGACTATAATGCAGTAAGTTATGAACTTAGTATTACTCCAAATCCATTTGGCTATATTAAATCTGGAGCAAACAAAAATAAACTAGTTTACAGCAATGAACTGCTAACTAGCGCACAAATTATAGAAAAAATAACAAGCGCGTTAGAAGCACATAATATTAAAATAGCCAATAATAAGATCAATGTTGGTGGTTACAAAGCGCTTCCTGATAATTTTGATGAGTTTAAATCTCTCTTTATTAACCCAAACAATACTATAAATAATCAATATATGTTTAAAATGCGAATAGTAGGGCTCACATCTTACTTTAGAAGCGCACAAGAGCAATTAATGCCTAGCTACGACCATTCTAATCCTGACGACTTTAAAATCATTAAAGTTGCAATGAGCGATTTTCAATTTGGAATATATGAAGAAGCTCGCGTCCAAGAGCGCAAGTTAGAAGAAGCAAATAAGAAGAAAAAATCTAAAAAAGGCAAAACTGGTGCGCAAAATGATGAGCTATATAATGATAGCGCCTCAACATATCGCATATTTTCCCGCGCGTTTTGTAATTTTGTATTTCCTAAACCCGACATCGTCCGTCCTATGCCAAATAGCGAATCAACTGTTGAGTCAGCATTAGACGCAATTGAAGAAGATATAGACAATTCTATTATTGCGAAAAATATATCCGAAGAATTATTAGATGACTTGACTAGTGCGGAAAAAATAAATAATATTGATGGAAAATATGACGCCGACGATATTAAAGAATTGGAAAAAGACCACGCCCAGACAAAATTAAGCGACAGCTCATATGGAAAACGTATTGCCGAAGCACTAAAAGAACTTGAGCGCAATTCAGGCAAATATTTGTCTAAAGTTGGCCTACAAAAACATAGCCCCAAATTTCTACATATTTTAGAAAATATTATTGACGATGATCATAAAGGTATTCACTTGCTTTATTCACAGTTTAAAACACTTGAAGGCATCGGCATCTTTAAGCTGGTTTTAAAGGAAAACAACTTTGCCGAGTTTAAGTTAAAGAAAAATGAAAAAGGCGAATTTATTTTGGGGCTTGCGCCTGAAGATGTTGGAAAGCCGATGTATGCGTCTTATACTGGCTCAGAAACACCAGAAGAGCGCGAAATTATTAAAAATGTGCTAAATAGCACTTGGAAGCTTGTGCCTTCTTCATTGTTAAAATCCATAATGGAAATAGCAAGCGACAATTTTTATGGACAACTAATTAAAGTCTTGATGATTACTTCTTCTGGTGCCGAAGGCATTAGTTTGAAAAATGTTCGCTATGTTCATATAACTGAACCTTATTGGCATCCTGTGCGAACCCATCAAGTAATTGGTCGCGCTCGTCGCATATGTAGTCATAGCGATTTACCTAAAGAACTCCAAACAGTTAAAGTATTTTTGTATTTAATGATATTTAGCGAAACACAATTGTCTAGTGATTTGTCTATTGAATTGCGCTTAAAAGACCTTTCTAAAAAAGATAAGAAACAAGTTATTACCAGCGACGAATATTTATACGAAATATCCAGTATTAAAGAAGAAATTAATGCGTCATTATTAAAGAGTGTAAAAGAATCCGCAATTGATTGTGCTATTCATACTCGCTCATCCAGCAAAGAGAACGACCTTAAATGTTTTGTTATTGGTAATCCTCGCGAAGATAAATATGTATATACTCCCAATATTAGTAATCAAGACAAAGATGAAGGTATGAAACTCAACAAGAAAACGGAAGTCGTTAAATTAAATGAACTTACTATAAATGGAATAGTATATGCGTTTAATAAAGAAACCAAAGACTTATATGATTATGACAGCTACTTAAAGCAAGAACTTTTGCTTTTAGGCAAATTAGTACAACAAGAAGACGGCACACACAGATTTCAGAAATTATAGTAGACCCAGTTTTTCCATAATCTTTTGCTGATTAGTCATTAATGTTATTAGTTTTTCATCAATAGATAGTAATAAACTTTGATTGTCCTTTTTTTCTGGAACAGGTTGAATAGTGTGTAAGAGTTCCTCAATTGTTACAATCTTCTTTTTAGAGATTTGCGGGTCTTGAACAGGCTTTTCTGTAAATAATTCTTTTTCAAAATCATTTAAGTTCACCAATTCTATGTTAATTGGCTTTTCTAACATTTCTAACATTTCTAACATTTCTGGTTTTTCTGGCTTTTTAATTAATGGTTCTTGAATTGGAGTTTTGATGTCTTTTAAGCGTTCTTTTTGAATATTTTCTAATAATTTATCTAATTCACTTGTTTCTAATATGTCATCTTTTATTACCTCAAAATTTACTTGTGGAGGCTCTATTTTTGTCATAAACTCATTAAACGATACTTGCTTTTCTTTATATTGTTTTTCAAATGTTTCTAAAGTCGCCGTTTTAAAGTTGGTTTTTGGATTAGTTGAAGTTAATAATAATTGACTAAAGTTAGCAATATCTACTATTATATTTTGTAAAATAACCTTATTTAATTGTGTAACAAGTGTTTTTATAGTATTTATATTTGTAGTTGACTCTAACATTTCTAAATTAGAATTAACAACTTTTATAATAGCGTTTTCAAATATTGTTTTTACATTGTTAAATTTAGATTGCGGAATTGTTTCAAATGTTTTATTAGAATATAATATGCTCCATAAAAGCTCCTTGTTTTGCTCTCCTAATAATATGTTTGCCATAATGTATTATAATGTATTATACTATATTATGACGTTAGCTTTAACTTAATTTTATTATTTTTATTTACCATATAAAAAAAATATATGCTATTGTTAGTGTCATTAACATTACAATAATAGTATAAACCATCTTAAATTGTATACTATTTATAATCCTATAATTAGAATAACGTTCTACTTCTTGATTAACTTGTTGAAATTGTTGAACTTGTTGTACTTGTTGAACTTGTTGTACTTGTTGAACTATTATTGTATGTTCGTTTACTAATGGTTCTCTACACACAATACATGTATTATTTTTAGAAATCCATTTACTGTGACATTGTTTATGAATATAGTAAATACCACAATGATTTAGTTGTTTTAAATTTGCTCCTTCTTCTAAGCATAGTATACAACTTTGCATCTTTAATATATTATAAAGTTATTTATTAATAAGTCTTAATAGTTAATTAATAAAGTTATTTTTATATTGTTATATATTATAGTATATACTAATATATGTTATATTATGTTCAAATCTTATTAGCATATATTGTGCCACTTAATAACATACATCCACACGTTCCTTTACATTCACATTCACATTTAGACGTCAATTTACATTTAGAAAAATTTAATAATGATTTAAATTTATATCATATTGGAATTAGTTTTAAAAATGAAGACACAATGTTGAGATATGATTATCGACCTTTTTGTGACCCTACTAAATGCGAATATAAAACAAGTTCTACTATTATTAGCTCGCCGACTAATGAAGTAATATTAAATAGCGAATTAAGGTTTGTAGACAAACTATATAGATTTTATATTCCTGAAAATGTTCCAAATAAAACCATTTATTGGGGGCAAACAAGTAAAACACTTGAAGAAGTCGTACAATTTGAAAAAACATTACAAAAAAAATACATATTAGGTATTAATGATTGTCGTCATTATGTTAATCGCTTTTCGCGTTGGGCTCTAAATAAACGCACTCCTATTTGGAAATTAGATAAACTATGGAACGTAACTAGTAGTACATCTTTTTTATAATATTTGCACTGTGGGCTTTAATGTGGAATTTAATTTAGCTGTTCGGCTGCGTTGGTTGGGTATTCTTGATGATAGACTCTTGACTGGTGTCTCCACATTCATCGCAAATTTTTTTGCTATCATTTGCATAGTATCATTACTTAGCTTTGCTAAGTATGCTGTTTGTAGATATAACCAATTAATCTGTAGAGTGGCATCAATCAGTATCATTATTTGCATATAATATAATTCTATAAGTATTGGACTTTCTTTATGATATATGTTAAAGTTTGCGTTAACTTGTTCTACAAATGATATTTTATCTTGAGTATTTAATTTTTTAAACATATCAATCATTAAAATTATATTGCTTTTTATACTTTCCATGTTTTGAGTGTCGGTACCGATTAGTAAACTATTAATCTCGCCTAATATTCTGAAAGCATCATGGAGTTCGTCACTTCAGGTGTTTTTAATCGAAATCGAATACCTACGACCGTGCCCACCGCCGAGTTTATTTTTATTAGTAAACTTAGAAATTTTTCTTAGTCTTTTTGTTTTTCGCATTTATAATATAAATATATATTTTATATAATTAAATATTATTTACTAAATAGTAATCTACTTTGTAGTTATTCCTAAAAAGCTTCTTCCAATTTTGCTTGTAGCAAACATACCTAATCCAGAGCCTATTTGTAAATAAAATATATCAGTTTTCTTGGTACAGCAAACTAAATAACCAGATAAAATAATGAAGGCAAAGAAAAACATCCAAAATAAGCGAGTATAAAAATCCATGGTTTATATATATTTTATTTATATTTTATAAATTATATAAAATAAACAGTTATACTATAAATGCGGAAAACCAGAAGAAAAAAAAACTATTTAGGGAAGTCTAAAAGAAGAGGGCGAGGAATCGGCTGTTCTAAACCTGCGCGAAAATCTAAATCGCATAGTAAGTCTAAATCCGCTAAATCTAGACGTTCTAAAACACCAGAAACAGGAGCTAGACACATAGATATATATGAAGATAAAATAATTGCGGCAAAAACTGAACATAAAAGACTAATTGAGCAACTTGATAAGCAAGATTTAACAGACAAAGAGAAATATAAGCTGCATTTAGACAACGCATTAGAGCTAAATAATACGCTACACGAGCTACAAAGAGCAGAAATGTTGCGATTAGAGAAACTGGGACTTGATGGTCCAGCGCGCGGCACACGTAGCCAAACGCATAGTCCAGATTCTACAGTAGTAAGACATCCATATCTTGCCAATGTAATAAAAGATAAAAAATATACAGAAACTGCTATTAAATGGAATAAAGCTGCGCTAAAACGATTTAATGATGGAAAAGACGAAGATTATAAGGAACTTCTTAGAAACAAAGCAGGATGGGATAATGAACGAATGGCACCCGATATGTTAGCCGCGTAAATTTTGTTTTTTGTTTATTGTTTTTAATATTTAGAATTATTTATTTAAATATTAGTATACTATATAAATGCGAAAAACTAAAAGAAGTAAAACTAAAAGAAGAAATAGAAAACATAACTATTTAGGGAAGGCACGAATTAAATATTATTCAATAAAAAAGGGAGGAGGGGGACCGTATTCAAACCGTAGTATAATACCTCATTCGATTCGTAGTGCAACACATCGCTCAAACCGTAGTACAAGACCTCGCTCAAACCGTAGTGTAACGATGAAGGCAGAAGCAGCTTCCAAAGATAACGTGGCTGAAGAAGCCAGAGAACTGAGAGCACTACGGGTAATTATGGCGAATCAAGCAGCTGAGTATGCGGGACGCGCAGGGTATGACTTGAAGAATGCGGAGAGGCAAGCAAAATGGTGGCGTAATCTTGGGACAAATGAGGAGATGGTAAAGGCATGGGATGATAAGGCACAAAATATGAGGGTAGAAGCGAAGACAGAACAGAGGAAGGCAAGGGTAGCGAAAAGGAGAGCGAGGTTGACAGTGGAAGGAGCGAGGGCGACGGTAATAAAAGCGGCAGCAAAGAGGGCAGAGGCTACGGCGGCGAGAAAGGCAAAAGAAGATGAAGAGGCCGCAAGGTGGCGCAGTGATGTACACGCTAACCCACTTGAAATGATGCTTAGGGCAGAAGCTGTGGCGCTGAGGAATAGTGAATATAGTGATAATTGAATTCATTTAGAATTTTTTATTTAAATATTTAGAATTTTTTATTTAAATATTTAGAATTTTTTATTTAAATATTAGTATACTATATAAATGCCCTGTTATGGGTTGAAGAGACGTGGATGTAGGAGGCGCAAGGCGGCCGCGGCAGAAGAGGAAGAGAAGCGCTCGCGTTCAAGTTCAGACTATAGTTCTGATAGTGACACATATGCGAGCGAAAAGAGTGAAAAAAGTAGAGGCACATTACGCAAGACAATAAATGCGTATGGAGAACAAGTAAAGGGCAAAGGCTTTAGGACTAAAGCTAGAAGAAGAAGAAATGGTTCAAAAAAAAGACGTTTGCACAGAAAAAGAACAACAAGACGCTCGCGTAGACATTAATTTAGAGTTTTTCTTTTTATTTAAAAATTGATTTATTATTATACTAGCTCCATAGTTAGTATAATAATAGCAATAACAATGCCTTTTACAAAAGCAAAGAATTTTCTATATAGTAGAACACTCTTCAATATGTTATTTTTAAATGAAGTGGGTCCGCTTGGGCGATGGAGTCAAGAACGATGTGCTATTAAAATTAATAAGAAAATAGATTTGGCTAATGAAGACAATTGTGGTCCTTGTGGTGAATATATATTAACTAAGTTAGAAAGTGTTAATAAAAGTGTAAAAAATACTAACGGTCCGCATTTAATGGCTGAACATGAAGAACTTGAACTAATTAAAACCATTGATAGATTTTAAATAATCTAGGCACTAGAAAGAGAGAAGCTACTCTTTTATGTCATATAGTTCTTGGTTTGCCTGATTAAAATAGATTGTCCTATATTTTTTCATTGTAGCGTCTTTAATTCGTCTTGTTTTAAAATAATTGCTTGTTTTATTTTCTTTTAACAATTCTATTATAAAATAAAGCGCATACATACCACATTGGCCGTCATTATATTGATGAGTAAAACCTTCATTGTCGTCTACTTTTAATATTATATTTTCGTGTTGTGCTTGTTGTTCTACTCTATTAATTAATACTTTTATTTGCTTTGGCATTTTTGTTCCATTACTATCAAAATAAAATATAAACTTTTTATCTAAATCAATAAATAGCGCAATCCAATGTTTTCCAGGCTTATCGTGCGTATCAGTATTAAAAATGACTCCTATTTTGGTTATCTTTTTTTGAATATATTCTTTTAAATTAAAATTACATAATTGTTCCCATACACATGTTGAAAATACTTCTTTAGTATCAAAGTCTATTGGACTGGGGCCAATAAACTTAAAATTGGGATGCGATTTTTCATATTGGTTCATTATTTTTGTTATATCAACACTAGAAAGCCATGTAGATGGATTTGTTATCCACGTTTTTGGTGAAAATGGTTTAAATATTTCTTTTATTAATAATTCGCTGTTGTTAATAGAAGACAACTTGCTTTTTTTAAGCCAACACAGTTCATCATAACACTCTTTGCTTAGCTTGTTTTTGAAAAATTGCCATATTTCTTTACTGTTATTTGTATTAATCTTTTCATCGCTATTGTTATTCCATAGCTCTTTAAATGTTTGTAAATTAGTGCGGGAATAGCAAGTATAATCTTTAAGTTCTGGGTCATTATTATTATTATTTTGTGGAGCGCATTTTAATCTTTTAAATTTTTGTTCTTTATGTTTTCTTACACTTTTGATGCGCTTGCTTAAGTTACGTCGTGACCGCCTATTTTTTCTCCCTTTACTAAATGTAAATTTGTTATATAAATTATTTTTGAAAGTCATAGCACTATATAATAACTATATAATAAGTATATAAAAAGTATATAAAAAGTAATTAATTAATTTATTCCCACTTTTGTGGAAGAATTTTCTTATATAGACTAGTATTTGACTTTTTAGTAACCATTAAATCTATATTGGTTAATTTTTTTGAATTTGAACTATTAGAAGACATTAATTTTAATGTTTCATTTACAATATTAAAGTCATTGCTATTTAATGTAGCTTCTTCTTGTTTTATTGTTTTATAATTATTTGAATAGTCTTTAAGGTCTTCACATATTAAATTTTGAATTTTTGTTTCTTTAAAATGTTGTATTAAATTTAATACATATAGCAAATAATATAGTTTGTGTTTTTCTTGACCTTCTTTATATTCATTATTTTCTAACAATTCCTTTAAGTTACTATTGTTTGTAGCTAATATTTGCTCTTTAAAGCTATTTATATTTTCATCTAAATTATTATATATTGATTTTAGTAAATAATTGTTATTTAGTAAACTATCTATTTTATTTGGCTTAAAGAACCGCTGATGATTTGTTAAATACAATAAATCAATATTGTTTACGGACTCACTCTCTCTTTCTTTTTCTTTTTCTTTTGCTATGTTAGGGACGCTACTAGGCACGCTACTAGGGATGCTACTAGGAACGCTACTAGGCACGCTACTAGGGACGCTACTAGGGACGCTACTAGGCTGTTGACTAATTTCTAAATCTAAAGTCATACTATTTTGCGCTTTTGATTTTAGTTTTTTTTTCTTAGCTTTTTTTTCTTCTTTAAGTTCTTTTGTTTCTTTTGATTCTTTAAGTTCTTTTGTTTCTTTTGATTCTTTATATTCTCTTAAATTAGAAAACATAGTTGTATATTATAATTTTTATTTTAAATCTTTTAATTGAACTCGTGTTGAGTTATAAAATAATTCTTGTCCAATTGAATTTGATAAACTAGGATTAAAATCATTAAACTTTGTTTCTTGAAACAATAAACTAGCTTCTAAATTAACATTTTGTGGCAACTCTTCTATTTTAGTTTCATATAAATCACTTGTGCTGTCTGGAATATAACGCGACTGGTCTGCCTTTTGTAAGGCAAAAAATTGGTTGCGTAATGTTGACTCTTTATCTACATTTGAAGCAAATCCGCAAAAATGTGGCTTTCGTGTGCCTGGAAAAAAGGTAGAACTTACATCATACACATTGTAATTCGCTATTGGTTCTACTGATTTTAGTACGTTATTAATTGTAGGCATTAATGTATATTTAGTATTTACTGGTCTAAATGGAAAGTTCATTGTTAAATTGTTTGATGGAAAGTTTCTAGCAAATAGTTCATTATTGATTGAATTGTTTTTATCATAATTATTAAATGTTATGTTATAAAAATTATTAGGGTCAATCATTATATATAATAAGAACTATAAAATTATTGTTAAATATTATTTATGTTTAATAATATTTAATAAAAAAATAGGAATAAGTTTTAACGGCGACTAAGTTTTAACGACTAATAAGTTTTTAACGACTAATAAGTTTTTATGGTTTAAACGACCTTAACGCTTAGCAAAATTATAATTATTTAAATAATACTTTTTATGTGTTCTTTCGTGTGAATTAAATAATACACACGCCTTATTTTCATTCATTTTATTACGCTGGTGTTCGTAATAACTTTTATTTAAATGCATCAGTTTTCTCTTTTCTAATGTTTTTAAATAATTTATATCAAACATATGTTTCATAATATTGTTATTATTGTGCGTTAGTAAAGATAATAACATAAGAGCTGAACTAGCCATATTTTTCTATAACATAAAATAATAGTATGTATAACTAATTCAATTTTTTTTATATAAGTTAGCGTATTGATTTAGCGTCTTGATTTATTGTCTTGATTGAACAATATAATAAAGATGGCTATTAGATTCTGGTATTGCCTCTTCTTGTAATCGCGTTAAACATGTTTCTAAACAATCTAATGTGTTTTGGCTAAAAGTATGAATTTGAGAATCCAAATGTCTAAAAAAATCATTACGAATATTTTTATGTTTTATCATTTTAGCTACTAAATTTTCATAACTAGTCCAATCATCATTATTACAAAAATTTACTAATGACTGTCTATTGTCACTTCCCCTTGGATGTTTTGATTTACTATAGCTTCTTCCTCGGGCGCGTCTTGTAATTATTCTTTTTTTTCTAAATGATTTGCGTTTTACCATATTTATATATATAAAGTATATTATTATTCAGCTTTTTAAAACATCATCAGATGTTTTATCGTTATTAAACCATATCATTTTTATGGAAGCAATGTGCGCACTAATAATATCATACGATATACTTAGCGCATATAAACTCATTAATTTATAATAGTCTTGATTTTGAATCCAATTTATTACTTCATAATATATATTATAGTTATGTGATATAATTGTAATGTATGGTATAAAATATTGAATAGTTCTAGAACCCACACTTTCAAGTTGAGACCAATGAAGTTGTTTTCCAAACAACTCGTAATTATAATTGTCTAAAATATATTCATCCATAGTTTCATAAGTCTTAATGTCAAAATTATATAGATCTAAATATTTTATAATATTGGCATCGTCCATAACAATAGCTTTAATAGCATTATTCATAGCAGCAAGAGTTTCTTCTTTAAGCATATTATAGTGTAAGTTTATAATATGTTTATGTATATGTTTATATTGTATTTGAATAATTCAATTTTATATTTATGTTATTTATGTTATTTATGTTATTTATGTTATTTATGTTATTTATGTTATTTATGTTATTTATGTTATTGATAATAAAAGCCATTAAAATCCTGTTTTTTATGTTTTGTTAGTTCTTTGTTTATTTCAACAATACATTCACTTGTCGATGTTACATATATGTCGGGTATAAAAGCATGTATGAATGCTTTTAAACAAGATAATAATAATATAAAAGCATAATGTAATGAAACAAACATATGTTCAAAATAACCCATTTTCATTTCCTCTAAATGAGTAGAATGAAAAAACATTTGCTATAACATAGCAAAACAAATAAACTTTAAACTTTGTATTTAAACTATTTGTTTAAATAATTGTTATATATGTGATATAACGTATAGCTTGAATATAATAATATAATTAAACTACCTACTAACTTTCGCGATACATTATAAGGCCAATATGGTAAAAAATATGTTATTGCTAATGCTAATAAACCAAAATAATATATAATATTATTGTATTCAAAGTATTTTGTAATATTTAGCAATGGATAAAAACCAACTAAATGTATAAATATGTTAATAATAAAAATAAACACTAATTTTTCCTGTATGATTTTATAATAACTATCAATTAATCCAACTATTCCAATTAATAAGAAAATTAAACTTACATATTTAATATAAGAATTATAATAATATATTAACACTAACACGCTAGGAAGTAAAACCCAACATAATTCTCCACGCATTATTTTATAATGATAATAATATATATTGTTGTTTTTGAATGTTATTTTCATTTATCCTTATATATAACTAATTTTATAATTCTGAAAAATATTAATATTTAGTTATATATAATGACATCTAAAGTTGTAGGCGAAGGCACGTTTGGGTGTGTATTAAAACCTCCGCTTTTATGTGATGACGCTGGCGTATTAACTAAAAAAGACTATAACAATAAAATATCTAAAATAATGTATAAATCTGACGCAATCAATGAAGAAAGCGAATATAGTTCAATAAATAATATAGTTGGCTTAGAAAAATATGCTATTGCACGTCCTCATTTATGTAAGCCTTTAATGGATAATCGATTTAATAATAGTGTTAAAAATTGTAAAACAAAACTTGTTAAAGCCACATTTGCTAACAACAAAAATGACTTGTTAATGTTGCTATTAGAAGATGGAGGCATTAATATACTTGACTACATTAAAGAAGTATTTCCATTAGAAACATTAAATGCTAAAAAAGTATTTTTAACCTCATTGCTAGGGTTATTTGATGGACTCCTATTTTTTCAAGCTAATAAAATTATTCATAGAGATATAAAAATGCAAAATATGGTATATAATGTTAATACTGGAAAAGCAAAATATATAGATTTTGGACAAATGACTAACTTTAAAAATTTTATTAGAAAATGTAATAATAATACTGAAACATTAGGTGTAAGTCATAGTTATTATGCTTCTGAAAATAGTTGTTCTAATAAAGCAGCGTTTAATTCTAATAGACCTAAATGTATGGCTATAAAAAACCATTTTAAGACACATCGTGAATTTACTAGTTATGTGACTAAATCATTTGACATATATTGTTTAACATTGGCATTATCTAAATTGGCTGATTATTTGCGTTTTAAAAAGCCTGATAAGTTATTTTTTACCAAAATCTATAAAAAACCCGGAACCATTAACCCAGACTTTTTTAAGGAATTTGGAATATTATTGTATTATTATTATCATAATGATGTTACAAAACGAAATATTAATATTGTGGAACTTAAAGAAAAGTACACAAGTTTATTAAAAAAATATAACTATTATTCAAAGACAAGTGAAGAACCATCTGTTGAAGTTAAAGAAGTTATTGAAAAAATAAAGAAAAAAGAGATTAAAGTCGACCTTGCAAAAGTTTGCCCCCCTCATAAACCAGTATTAAACTCTGCTACAAATAGATGTGTTGCTGAATGTAAGCCTGGATTTATTAGAAACAAAAGCTTTAGATGCGTTAAAATGAATTTACGCGGCACTCAAAAGAAGCCAAGCTTAGGCTCTTCACTCACAAAACGCAGATTATGCGAATCAAAAAATAAAGATTATAATCATATTACAAAACGTTGTAATGCTAAATGTCCTAAAAATAAAACGCGTAATGCGCAATTTAAATGCGTTTAAAATGCGTTTAATATTTTATATACTTTTTTGTCTTTCTTTTTGTCTTTATTTTTATATACTTTTTTATATGCTTTTTTGTATACTTTTTTGTCTTTCTTTTTCTCATTCTTTTTCTAATTCTTTTTGTACTATTATATTTTCGTCCTCCAGAAACTGGGTCAGGAACTGAAATAGGTATAAACTCGAATGTTGGGTCTGAACCCTCAGTAATAATACATTCTAAATAACCATGATCTTGTATTTCTCTTTTAAACGTATATCTTATATTTTCGGCTGTATGTGTTTTCTCCATTTTCTCTGGTTCTGGTAAATTAGGATCTAATTTGGTTCCACCTGTTCCGACTATATATTGGTTTATTGTCATCGTTTTATCATTTGCTAGTTTTAATGTAATTAGTCCTTCTTGGTATAAATGCAAATCTGAACATAAATAATAAAATAGGGCTTTTGGTAATTTATTATAAATTTTTTTTAAAACAGGTTTAAAACCCAGATGGATATCACTTGTAAATTTTATTGGTACTACTTCTGTCTTTTTATATTTTATTTGAAATATCGGGTGATGTCCAACTATTATAACATGTTTTATTGTTGTGATTCCTCTTTGTGCTTTATTAATTGCTTGTTGAATTTTAACATATTGATAACGTCTTAAATATTTTATTGAGAGAAAGCGTAACTTTATATCTTTATAAAAAGGATTGTTTTCAAAAAATGTATTATAACAAGGTAAATATGTGGTTGTATCCTTTTCGAGTTCATATATACTTGTATCTATCATTAATAATAATGTTTCATTATTTATAAACTCTGATTTAAAGAATACATAATCAATATTTTTTTTTTCTTTAATTGCTTTAAGTTCTAATTGTATTATTTCACATTCATTTTTTTCTGGTCTACGAGACTGTAGATCACTTGGACTAGTAACAAATAAATTTTTTTTATCATTTCTATCTAAATCATGATTGCCAAGTATCATAGTAATTGGTATATCAACAGGTAATGATAATAGACCGGCTTTTAAGACTTCTGTATATATTGTTTTTTCCTTTGTTGTAGATGGTGCTTTTTCTAATTTTTTAGATGTCTCATCTTTTGGTGACTTGTCTTTTTTTTCTGATTGTTCTCCTTTTGGTGACTTGTCTTTTTTTTTAGATGTCTCCTCTTTTGGTGACTTGTCTTTTTTTTTATCTTCTATTTTATGAGGATAATAATTATCTCCTGATATGATTAATTTATCTGGTGGGTCTAATTCGTCAAGTTTTTTTTTTATAAATGTCATTACATCATTTGCACGTCCTTGAACGACACCATCTATAGTATTCAAATTATTCCAACATCCAAATTGCCAAAATTTAAAAGTAGCCATTTGTCTTTCTCTATATATAGACTATACTATAATATATAAACTATGTAATCTATAAACTATGTAATCTATAAACTATGTAATCTATAAAAAAATTGAATTCTTAAAATACTATTATTATATAACTTATTATATAGTACAACATGGATGCCTATTTTAGCAATGAGAAAATAACAGACTCTGATTTGTGCAATACAAAATATAGTATAGCTGTTTTAGAAAAACATTTTCATTATTTAAATAAAAAAGTGGTGCTTTGTACTCAAGATTTAAATGCAGAGTTTTGTGTAAAATATATATTAGATATGGACGTTGACTCAGGAAGCGAAGACAGCTACTTATATGATAAAAATCATATTCTTAGGATGCAGCAACATATTAGCGAAGAAGAATTTGATAAAGCTTATGCTTTACTATATAATGATGATTAAATTTATAGTTGTTTTGTTTTATGTTTTATGTTTTTTGTTTTATGTTTTATGTTTTTTTTCTTTAAATTGAAAAATAGTTATTAAAATATATTAAAGTTATATATACACATTTTATTTAATAAGGCTATGAATATTCAATTGCTACAGCAAGCTCTTGAAAATGATGATAATTTAAATATTATTAATACAAATATTCAAGATATTAAAAATAAAAAAAATGAAATATTACAAGAACTTGGACTAAAGAGAGATGACTTGAAAAGTTTTCATAAAAAATTAAATGGCTATATGTATATAGACAATATAAGCGATTTAAAATATGGGCGAAACATACGATGGATTAATTTGAAACGCTTGGACCCAATAAAAATAACAAACGGCTCCGTTTTATGTGATATAAAAATGGGTGCTAAAGGTATAGTATTAGTGTTAAAGGGTTTTAATGCTAGCTATATTACATTATATTTTAATGAAAATATACTATTTCAGAAAATTAATGATGAGGAAAAAATGATTCTAAAAGCTGTTGAATACTTGGAAAAAAGTTGTTGACTTGTTGTCTTATTGACTACTTACTAAAAAATTGATTTGCTTAGTTTTATTACTATTTTTATAGTATATAAAATTATATAGTATAAAAACTAATTGCTTAAACTAAACGTAAGACTAAGACTAAGACCAAGACTAAGCCTAAGCAAAAATAATGACTAATACTTTTTGCGACTTAAATGATGATGTTTTTCATATTATTATAAGTTATGTAAAACATTTTAGTTATCTTGCATTACTTAAGAGAACGTGTTTAGCTAACTATAATTGTGTATCGCGTTTATCAATTGCCAAACTTATGTTGTCTAATAGACTAGGTCAATTTTCACAGCGAACATATTGTGTAAATATTAATTGTTGTGAAGATAGTAAGGAAGTATTTTATAAACATTATCGTAATGGTGATTTTTGTTATGAACATATTAGGCAATTTGCCTTACAAAAAACAATAGCCTTAATTAATGAAAAAAATTATAAGTTTAATACACATTATTGTAGCGAATGCTTGAAAAAGTTTGTTTTAGTTGGAGATTTGAGAAATGTTAAGCACAACTATGACTATATAGATGAAGTAAATATAACTTATGCTAGATGTAAGTATATATTTGTGTAAGGCGTGAAAAAAAATTGATTCTTTATTTATAATTGTTTTTTTATATCAATGAATTATTAGTGGCTACCTTTTAAAATATTACCAATCTCTTGCAAAACTTAAAACAACGTGTAAGTTGTATTATAAAAAATTAAAATAAATTTTTTTTTGTATATCTCTTCTGTTTTGTATATTTTCTTATTTTTCTAGATCGTTTTTTCTTACCTCCTCCCCTGTCTGTCATTCCTCTTCGTGTTTCTCCTTGTCTTTCTCCTTGTCTTTCTCCTTGTCTTTCTCCTGAGCTTTCTCTTGATCTTTCTCTTGGTCCTTCTCCTGAGCTTTCTCTTGAGCTTTCTCTTGAGCTTGGTCCTTCTCCTAAACTAGTTTTTTTCATTAGAATCGATAATGTATTATAATTATACCTTGATATAAAGAAAACGCTTAAACCTGTTAAATTTAATTTACTATTTATTTCTTTATATATTCTCTTGTACCTAGCGGAGTTTGACTGATGATTCTCATCTAATAAAACAAAACTGTCAAACGGAAATAACTTGTCAAACTTAACCTTTGCTAACTCATCGGCAGTTAGCGTTATACGAACAAGCAATTCGTCGTCTGGTGGTGGTCTTCCATTATTTTTACGCTTATATATTAGTTCTCTCATAGTATCTTTAACGGGTGTTTGTGTGGCAATGTTCTTGTATCTTAAAACTGTTATTAACGGTGTTAAGTGTGAATCTGATTCTACTCGAACATTTTGAGTTGGTCCTCGAAATGATCTCGACATTTTATATATATAAAATATTTTTCTTAAAGCATTAAAAAAATATATAGAGCATTTTGTCAATATTACGCAATTTTCCTTAAAACAAACACTAGCCTTAATTAATGAAAAAGTTTGTTTTAGTTGGAGACTTGAGAAATGTTAAGCACAACTATGACTATATAGATGAAGTAAATATTACTTATGCTAGATGTAAGTATATATATTTGTTATACTTTTTAAAAATTGATTTCTTTTTTTCAGCATTTATTTATAGTCTGGCCAAACAGCAAAGAGCAATATGTATAGCGACCACGTTTCATTTTCGGTCGCACAAGAGAGATTGTTGGAGTTTTTTGAGAAGTTTGTTCCGACCAAGCGTTCATATTGTATTAATCCAGAGTGTGTGAAGGACACAGAAGCAGCAGTGCTATATATATGGGAGGCTCACTCGTTGGCATATGAGCATACTGACCGGCAACCAGCATTGAACATTACTACAATGTGGGTGAATGGAAAGAAACAATGGATTAGGTCTCATTATTGTTGCGAGTGCTTCAAGAAATATGTTTTGGTGGGAAACAATAAGAATGCTTCACATCGCTATTGGACTTCTTATGACAGACGTCAACAAAATGTGCACGTGATTTTTAATAGTGCACCATACCCATCTTCAACATCTTATTATGGTTCAGGCACCGTGCAACCACTAACCGAATTTCAAATTAAAATGCTTGGTAATGATGATAATTTGTTGTGTGTTGAATGAACATAGATTTTGCTCTTTGATGTGTTTTTGTTTTTTTTATATTATTATTTTTTGTAAAAATAATATAAAAACTTAATATATAGTATGAGTTATGTAAGAAAAGTTTCACCTTATTCAACTAATCAGGGAGATGAGGGAACATGTTGGGCACATGCAATGTCAAGATTAATATCAAGGTTAATAAAAATATATTTTAGTGGACTACAAGATTTGAATAGTAAATTTGATGATCCAATTTGGTTTTATGAAGGTGAATTATTAGATGAGTATTATGATACTACTAATTGCAGCACTGAGCATACTATTTTTCATTGTATTGCTGAAGCGCAAGATGTTTATAAACGAAAAGAACAATCATTTAGTATGCATAAACCATTGAAGCAAGTGATAAATTGGGAGTCTGAGAATTTATCTGCATTGTTATTTCATTTTATTTTTAATAGTATAAAAAATAAATATTGTCATCTACTATATAAACCACAAAGAGGATTGGCTGGACCAATATTTAATTTTTTTAAATTAATACGAAGGAGTATATCAGAAGAAAAAATAAAAGTTTTATTAAAATATAATGATTATCAAGATATTCAGCCACCAACACCACCGTCGTCACCGTCATCACCTGAAGAGGAATTATACAGTGACTACAACGACTACGCCTCTAGCAAAGCATATAGGGACATGGTTGCTGGGGCTAAAGGTGGTGGTTTAATAAAACCAACATATCGGCAAGTTCAAGAAAATAAAGTTAACTTTTCAAGACTTATTACCAAATTAGCATATATATTTAAACTCCTTAGAATAGCATTAAGGAAAAACACTTTAACAATTAATTTGTTTATGTCTATGGATCTTAATTCTTTTGTTCACCTTAACCCTAAAAGTGGATTCCCATATAATCATCCAACATTCAACACAGAATCAGCTAGTCACGCAATCTTTTTGCCAAGTAAACAGAGCAATTTCTTTTTTGGAAAACCAATGTGGTTAAAAACAATTATACAAGTTCTTGGGCGCGGGTTATATGTATTACTTGATATATATGTACATACTATTTTAATAACTGGTATTGAAGATGAATTTTTGATTGTTAAAAATTCATGGGGTTCAAATAGAGACTGGATTTTGCCAGATGAGGTTAAGTTTATAGTAGACAATAAACTTAGTATAGCTACTCTAATAGAGCACTCAAAGTTAGTTAAATTTGCAGTAGAATTAGTATATATAGATTTTGAAATTATGAATAATAGAATTATTACAAAGAGGAAACTTCCTAATAAATCTATTATTCATAATTTACAGAAAACAGCAAAAAGTTGGTTTCCACATTTTGGAATGGGAAAAAAAGCAACTCTTAAAAAGTTAAAACACAAATATAACAAATTAATAAAAAATGGCAAGACCAGTAAAATGTTTAAAAACTAAGCAGTATTAAGAGAGATTTTATAGACAAAAAAATTGATTCTTTTTATTATTATTTAGTATGTATTAAATAATAAAATAAATAATTAAATCTTTAATAAATGATGAATGTAAGCAGCATCTGCGACTTACCAAGCATCTGCGACTTACCAAGCATCTGCGACTTACCAAGTGACATTATACTACTCATTATTAAACAACTCGGCAATTACGAATACTTAATTGGTCTAAACATTACTTGTAAGTCGCTGTCTAGGTTGATTTCAAAATTTGCTGTTGCAAAGGAACTATTTGCTGTGTTGTTTAGTAGATTTAATCCATATGGGTTACAGAGCTATAATCCAAATCGTAAGTATATGGCAAAATGTGTGAATGAGCGTTGTAAAGAGGAAACCCATAATGCATGTGAATACATATGGGAGGCTCACGACGGACTTGGTTATGTACACAGGAAACAAGATGCACAAAACACAAATTTAATGGTAATTAATAAGAAAAAATTCTGGTTTCGCTCTCCTTATTGTTGTGAGTGCTTTAAAAGACATGTTTTAGTAGGAAACAACAAAAATGTTGCGCAACATTACGGAAATTATTGTTATGGAATACAGCAAGTAGTTGTAACCTTTAACACAACACAACCTTCAACTTGGTATGATTGTGCAAGAAATTGGTATGGACCATTAGTTGAGAGACAGGTGCGCCTTTTAAATGGTTATTATGAGCCGTCTTATAGAGAGTGCCCTGAATGAGGGGATTAAATGCTATAACAACATTTTTATAGATGGTGTTATACTTTTTAAAAATTGATTACTTTTTTTCAGCATTTATTTATAGCCTAGACAAAAAAGCACAAGCAAAAAAGAATGATGATGTGTGAAGCTTGTGCTCCAAGCATTTGCGAGCTCAACATTTGCGACTTGCCAAGCGAGCTCATAGCACTCATTGTTGACCGCCTTGGAAACAAAGACTATCTCGTGAGCTTCAAGGAGACGTGCGTGTTGTTTAGCAAATCCGTGAGCCAGTTTTACATTGCGGGGCAAATGGTGGCTACGTTGTACGGAGTGTTTACTGATCGCTATGTTGACAAGCGCTTTGAATTCCAGTATATAATGGGTGACTGTGCAAACGCAAACTGTTACTACGATACTGAAGTAGTGTGTGAGTATTTATGGAGTTATGGTTACAGGAGCTATTATCATCGTATTCAAAAGCCCATGAACTCAACGACCATGTTTGTCAATGGAAAAGAGTATCCGGTCAAGCATCATTATTGTGCTGAGTGCTTTGTGAAGTATGTATTGGTTGGGTCAAATCCAAATGTGTCACGGCACTACGGTGATCGTACTAGAGATCGCGACAAGCAAGTGAATGTGACCTTCAATTCGGAGCCGACATCTTCAACGTGGGTAAAATACAAAGGGCGCGAAAAGGAACCATTGACCAAGCGGCAAGTAAATGCTCTCAATGGTAAGTTTGATTAGTCTTTGTTTAACTTGTGCTTAACTTGTATTTTTTTTAAATTATAGTTGATAAAAAAATTGATTTTTTATAAATTATTTATAGTACCAAAAAAAACAACTATGACAAGTGTTAAAACAAGTAACCAAGTTTCATTTTCGGTCGCTATAAATCGGTATCAGGAGTTTTTTGAAAAATTTGTTCCAATGCAGTCTCAAGAATGTATAAACCCCAACTGTAGACAAAAGAAACAAAGCGCAATAAAACATATTTGGCATGCTGACACACTTTTATATAAACATAATGAAGACCATGTGGTGTCAACTATAGCACCTACGTTAAATATAATAACAATGCTGGTTAATGGAGAGCAATTTACTGTTATGTCACATTATTGTTGTGAGTGCTTCAAACAACAAGTGAAAAAAGAACGGAGTGCAAGGCAGAGAGCAAATCAAGAAAAGCGCACACAAGAAAAGCAGGCGCGCTAGTGCTTACAACGAGATTTGCGTTTAAAAGAAGAGGAGGAAAAAGCTAACGATTAAACTAATGATTAAATGCTATAACAACATTTTTATAGATGGTGTTATACTTTTTAAAAATTGATTACTTTTTTTTGTCTTTTATTTATAGCCTAGACTAAAAAGCACAAGCAAAAAAGAATGATGATGTGTGAAGCTTGTGCTCCAAGCATTTGCGAGCTCAACATTTGCGACTTGCCAAGCGAACTCATTGCCCTCATTGTTGACCGCCTTGGAAACAAAGATTACCTTGTGAGTTTCAAGGAGACGTGTGTGTTGTTTAGCAAATCTGTGAGCCAATTTTACATTGCTGGACAAATGGTTTCCGTGAAGTATGGAGTGTTTACTGAACGGCCTGTTGACCATACCTTTACCTACAATACCTACAATATTAAGAAAAGTTATTGTTTTAATACAAAGTGCTACGACGATAGTGTTTGGGTTCTTGACTATATATGGCATTATGGTTTCAGGAACTACATTCATCAAGTCCAACAGCCCATGAACTCAACAACCATGGTTGTTAATGATAAACATTACTCTGTCAAGTCTCATTATTGTCCTACATGCTTTGTGAAACACGTTCTATGTGGGTCAAATCCAAATGTCTCACAGCACTATGGAAATTATACCAGCGACGGTGGCATGCAAGTGAATGTATCATTCAACGATGTGCCTACACCTTCAACTTGGACACATTTCCAAACAGGAACAAAAGAACCGTTGAGTCAGTGGCAAGTAAATGCGTTAAATGGTAAGTTTGACTAGATTGGTCTTTGTCTTTGGTCTAATGTGTTTATTGTGTTTTTTTTTCGTCTTCTTTTACTTCTTCTTTTATTTCTTCTTTTACTTCTTCTTTTATTTCTTCTTTTACTTCTTCTTTTTCTTCTTCTTTTATTTCTTCTTTTACTTCTTCTTTTATTTCTTCTTCTTTTTCTTCTTTTTCTTCTTTTTCTTCTTTTTCTTCTTTTTCTTCTTCTTTTACTTCTTCTATTTCTTTTACTTCTATTTCTTTTACTTCTTCTATTTCTTTTACTTCTATTTCTTTTACTTCTTCTTTTTTTTCTTCTTTTTCCATTCTTAATAAATATAATGAATAACATTGAACTAACACTGAAATAAATAAATATCCTATATACTCAATTGTAAGATATTTTAGACCGTTTGATCTAATAAAATAACATTGTATTATTAGAAAAACCATCACAATAACTCTAGCATTGAGCTTAGCAAATGAATACTCATCTTTAACAGCAGGACCTATTAATGGTTCAATTACAGCCATTAAAATAAATGCTATAATTATTAATTTATCAAACAAACATAAAGATGTTAATTTTTTATAATCTATTATTAAAAATAATAACAAAAAAGAATATAATAGCGAATGTTCATAAGGTTTGCTAAAACTTTCTTTATTTCCGACACTATGTACTATATTCATCACATATTGAATAATAAAAAGTAGTGGTTCTTCTATGCTTAAAGACATAAATAAAATATAATGCATGCCTTTTAAAAATTCCATTAATGTATTATTACGAAACTTTTGTAAAAAATTATTGTCTTCTAAATCATCATATAATTTTGCTGCTGCGCCTGCTAATAATGCTATTAATGAATACATATAATATTTGTTATCTTATTAATATAAAAAATATTATATAATATTACGCATACTTTTTAGTTATTATTTATTAAAATATGATTTTAATATTATTGCTTCAAGCGCTTTAAATTCATCAAAAGTTTTATTTATATTTGCATTTAATATTGAAACATCAATAACATATACTCCTATTAATTTTAATTTATTAGTTATTTGATTTGCTGGTATAGTGAATTCAATAGACAATTCAACTGGTAGTTGATTAACATTAATATGATATCCAAATTGTGGATGCATACATGCCTTTGTTTCACATTCCTTATCATCTTTTGGATTGTTTGTTTCAATAGATTGTGATAAATATTTATATGGAATAGTTTGCAATGTTTGATATATATTTAAATAATAATGACTTCTAGTATGAGATTTTAAATCATCCAACAATTTATCATAATTAGTAAATTCATCATAATTTGATATATTAAAAAAATCATTATTAAGTACTTCTAATGATTTAATAAATAATTGTTGTTTTTCAATAGCTTCTTTTCTATTTAAATTAGCAAATTTTAGCATAGTTTCATCTTGTTCTACATAGTTTTCTATATATTTTAACTTTTGTAATGCGTTTTCAAGAGAGCTTTTATTCTTTGATGCTAATTCTGATATATACCATATTGAAATAAAGGCATCCAGTCCAAAGAAAAATGGTTTGTTACTGGGATTAATGTTTTTAACTGGATCTATAAAACTTGAACCATGAAACAATAATGTGCCTTTAGGTAGTATAGATTTATTTTCATACAATTCACGTGCTAAATTTAAATGTGCTGTCCATGTCTCTTCTTTAGATAAATCTTTGGTCTCAGAAACTTTTGGAAAATCTATTTTATTATACCAAAATGGATATAAGTGTTTATCAACTGTTATTCATTTTGTTTGTAGCAGTTTTTCTCCTTCTATTATAATATTATAGTTAAACGACCAATCATCAATTTCTTTTGGTGTTTTGCAACCATGTTTTATAGCCTCATTATAGCTCCAATATATTGTATTTGGTTTAAGTTTCCACTCCATGCTTAGCAAATCAAGTAGTCCAGAGGCATCAAAATCAAATAATTTATAACTTCCATCAATAGCTTGTCCCATATTATCAAATTTCCAGTCTATATACATAATCCCAAGTGCTTGTAAAAAATCTTTCACCTTAGTCATTACTTCTATTATTTCATTTAACTCTGTGCGTGTCATAATAAGTAATTTTTCTGAATCTACTTGTTCCATATCAACATGGTTAGCACCTATATTATAATAAGTAACAATATTAGCATGCGGATGTGTCATTAATAGTTTAACTATTGTTAGCTCTACTTGTTTTGAATAGTCTAATAATGGGTGTGGCTCACCATAGTTTTTTCTAAAAAAGAGCGCTCCATCATAAGTTTCGTCTGTATGTTCTCTGCTATTGCTATCTGGATGGTAAATGGTGGATTGAGTCAACATAAATAATAATAATGTTATTACTTATATAGTTTTATATACTAATTAGCTAAACAATTAGTATATAAATACAAATAGCTGTTATTTATTTAGGTTAATGATTAGTTTACCAGATGATATATTAAGACATATATTTTATATTCTTAATAAAAATGATTTGTACAGTTATATAAGCCTATCAAAGCGCTTTAATACACTATTTAGTCAGTCACAATTAGCAAGGCTTATGCTCACAAATAAAATACATAATTATAATCCATTAAATAAATGTGTAAATGCTAATTGTTATAGGGTTACAAAAGACATTTTTTATAATGTATATATGCGACACAATACACTTTATAGACATAGTCATCAACGAGCCATTAATAAAAAAACTATAATACATAAAAGACTGAATTATGAAGTCATAAGTCCTTATTGTTATATATGTTTAATGACATATGTATTAAACGAAGACATTCCTAAATATGTATTATGAAAAAACTAATTTACTTTATTATTACTTTATTATTTTATTATTTTATTATTTTATTATTTTATTTGTTTTTTTGTCTTAGTTTTTAACGTTAAAATAGAGTTGTTTTTCATTAGCTTATGTTTATTTGTGCTACTTGTTTTAAGAGTCATCTTTTTCTTACAAGTGAAGCCGTTTATTTTTAAGTTTTTGCGCTGTATTATGCTATGATTACATATTCCAATTGCTCTACTTTCTGGCTGATTCTTATTTGGGACCTTTTTAACACAGCTACATAATTTTTGTGCTATTATTTTTTCTGCTGCTTTTTTAAGAGAGCTTAATGACGCATTGCTTTTAGTTTGTATACTATAATAATTAAGCAATTGCTTATAGTCTTGTTTTGAGAGAATCATGCTTTATATAATAACATAAAATACTTATAATATTGATTTAATTTGAGAAAATCCAGTGCTAATAAAGTGTTGTGCTTTATATTGAATATAACTTTCAATAGAACTTATTATGGTGCTTGATAATAGCAAAAATATACCCGATGAAAATACTAATTGCCTATCAAATTCTCCAAACTGTTTTTGCTTATAAGTATATGGATTATAATTAATAAACAGTAATAATCCTATGTAAATTCGTAAAAAAGACTTTAAACTTTCTAAATATTGTGGAGCATAACCACCTACACCAAACAATACTATTATATATAAAGCAAAACTAGCATTTAAAGAATATAAGAAAATTCTCTCACTTAGCTTAGTCATAACTAACTATTAATGTCTATTAATATATATTAATATTTATTAATATATAGTAATCTATAAAACTGGCTTTTCGCATTTTCGCATTTTTCGCATTTTCGCATTTTTCGCATTTTCGCATTTTTGCAAAACTAAAGAATTTGGTAATTCTCTAAAATTCTCTAAAAAATCAATAAAATATACTTAACCCATAAATGCTAACAAATAAAAATATGAAAATAGCTGTTTTTTTTATGCTGACAAATAAATTTTTTTATAAAGACCTAATTTTTTTCATTTTGGACATTTATAAATGTCCAGTTTTACTTTTAGTACCCCTTTATGGCGAAAATTGGAGCAAAAAACCGATTTACAGCATTATGCTCTTAAAATATTTTATAAGGGTGAAAAAAAGCCTTACCATAACTTTTTTTGAGTATAAATGCGCTTTTTTTATAAGTATTGCATACTTATAAAAATACTTATAAATTTTACGCTTTTTGGCGCACTTTTTTCGCTCTCATAAGATTGTTAGCATATATGATGCGATTAGATTATATTTTTTAAATATTTTAAATTGAAGATTTTTCAATACTTATAAAAGCGCAAAATGTATCAATAATAATGATTTAGAAGTTTTTTTATAAGTATATTATACTTATAAATGACTTATGAAAAAAGCGCAAAAAGCGCTACTTTTTTTGAATGTAATATTTGTGACTTTAATACGTGTAAAAAATGTGATTTTAATCGACATTTGAAGACGCTAAAACACAAAAACAACGAAATACTTATAAATAATAGCCCCGAGCGCACAAACAAGCTATTTGCTTGCGAATGCGGAAAAGTATATAAACACAATCAAAGTTTATATAATCATAAAAAACGATGTATAGTTAAAACCATTGAGCTAAAGGAAGAAGAACCAGCTACTAGTGTTATAGTTAATAGTAACATAGACCAAACAATGATTATGCGATTAATTAGTGAAAATAATGATATCAAAAATTTGCTACTTATGCAACAACAACAATTGTTAGAGCAGCAAAAACAATTAGGAGAACAACAACGCCAACTTGTGGAAATAGTCCCTAAAATTTGTAATGTTACAAATAATACAGCACATATTAAGCAAAATTTTAACATTAATGTATTTTTAAATGAACAATGTAAAAATGCCATAAATATGAATGACTTTATTAAGCAAATAAAACTAACATTAGACGACCTAGATTTAACAAAAAATAAGGGTTTAGAAATCGGACTTAGTAACGCTATAATTCAAAGTATTAATAAAATGTCGCTATTTGAAAGACCATTACATTGCACTGATACAAAACGAGAAACATTATATATTAAGGATAATGATTCTTGGGAAAAAGACAGCTCAAAAACTAAAATTAAGGGTGCTTTACATAATTTAAACAAAGCACACTTTAAATTGATACAAGATTGGATAGCTCAAAATCCGGATTTTAAAGAAAATGATGCAAAACAAGATTATTTTGCTTACTTATTGAAAACTTGCTCTGTTAACCTAAAAACAATTGATGATAAAATAATTAAGAAAATTTGTGCTTGTAATAATTTGAAAGAAAATTTAAAAGAATTAGAAAATATAAATTGCGACTAATTATTTAAAATAGTTTGTTATGTTAATATTGGTTTAAATGGCTAAATTGCTTGCTATGCTGAAAGGTAATACTGACTATATGAAAGTTATTGATGTCGTTATGGAAGGTAATAATAACGCTATAGAAGATAAACTAACTCGACATCTAGATAGTATAAGACCCGTTATTGGAGGTTTAATTAAAACTACATCCGCGATAAAGGACGGCTCGACAAAATTTGTAGAAATAACTCCACTGATATATTTAGTTCTCTCTGTTATATCTATAATTGTTGTAACAAGTTTTATATTATGGCATGTTTTTTTTAAAAAAACAAATCCAGGCATAGAAGGAGCACGGAAAGCTTATAGTATTTTTCACTTAATAACTTCTTGTACAATAGCTATTGCCATTTTTGTAGTTTCAAATCCAATTACTCATGATATAAATACGTCATCTGAAAAATCTGATTTAAACAAGGATTTTTTAACTAACCTATTTAGCATTATTAATAGATTTATAAATATTGTATTTGTTCCGATTATTTTAGTGGAGACAACATTTATAGTATTAACTGTATTTATTATTAATTTTATGTTTGTTATAAGTTCGTCTCTACTTAGAACATATTATGCCATACAATGCCCTTTAGGGCAGAGCATAGAGTTTAATTGGTGGGGAAGAATAATAGATTTAGTTATGTTTTGTTTGCTCGGGGTTTCTTTTATTATAATGTTAAGTACACAGATAATTTATGGTTTTTATTCCATATTTCTTAGAAAGGTATATGATAAATCAGAGGAGACATCAAAATCAAGACCAATTGAATTCATTAGAGAGACAATATCACTATCTAGAAGATTCTTTGTTATGACCTTATCATATTACATATTATATTCATTATTTTTAGGGATTGAGTATTTCATTTCTAGTAATATACTAGCAATTCACAACTGGGAAAAAGATGACCCCACAGTAGTATGTGTTAGTGAAGTAAGTGGAGCACCAAAAAGTACTGATAATAAACTTAATGCAGAGTATGTTGTTAAAATATTTTATTTAATTTTTAATATAGTTTTATGTATAGCAATATGGATTTTAATAGGGGTATTAATATATGGACACGGCAATTTAGCTGGGACAGCTTCTAAACTAGTCAAAGCTATTATAACAGTAATGGAAGTATTACTACATTTGACTGGAGGAAATATGAGTGAAGCTACAATTAATACGGCTATCATAAATATGTTTGATAAGTTTAAGAGTGTTATACCAGAAAAAATGATACCAAAAGAATATCGTGACCCTAAAATTGTGCTAGAAACAGTGAAAGAAACACTTAAAGCAAAACTTCAAGGTGTACTACCAGGAGGACCAGATTTAACAGTAAGTGCAGAAAAAAAAATATATAGAGAACAACAAGCACAAGGAGCAGGCAAAGCAGCAGCGGAGCAGAAGGCAGCAGCCGAAATGGCAGCACTCCATGATAAGTCAGCAGCAGAAACAGCATCAGTAGAAACAGCACCAGCATAAACAGCAGCACAAGCACCAACAGCATCAGTACCAAACCCGAAAATTGAAGTTGCGACGCCTAATAAAAAAGCACCACCATTATTAAAAAGATTCTTTAAAAGTAAATAAAGTAACAGCAAATTTTTTATGTTTATCAAAAAACATAAAAAATTTATTTAAAAAGAAGACCCAAATATTCCACCTAATGCTCCATTAGCGGCCATAGGTTCCATAGTATCCATAAATGCTGTTTGCATTGCTTGTGATTGATAATTAGGTTGGCTATTAGCATTCATCATATTTGGTAAAGAGTCAATCATAGAAACATTATTATTTGGCATCTGATTAATAGGTGGAGCAATTAATGTGTTGTCTAATGTATCAGAACGGCTCATTTGATGCATATTGTTTGCTACAATAGGTTGTCTAATTCTAATATTTTGCCCATTAACATTCACGGTTGTTGTTCCTGTTCCATTTCCTGATGCGTTAGAATATGAATTTTTTGAACCACCCCATAATTGAATCACACGATTATATATAATATTAATTTTAGCCCCTAATTTTGTTTGCATAGTAAACATTAATAGTAAAGTAGGTATTATAAAACTAACTTCGTTAAATTTTGAATATGGAACTTTACTATAAGTTGGAAAATATCTTGTTATTTTATCAATAAAGTAAATGGCTACAAATAATACACCTAATTGTAATATTATTTCCAATAATATTTCTAAATTATCTTTCTTTTCATCATCTTCAGGAATATATTCCTTAACAAACTTTAATATTAATACAACAGGGATTAAAGCAATAATAATATATTGAAACATATTCAATATAACTGCTTTATTATCACTATCAAAGTTGAATACATAGTTAAAAAATGAGAAAGGACCCATTTTAGTAGTTCCGCCTTGTAATTCCATTTCTGAATGTCCTCCTAACATTTTAATTTCTATTATATATAGAAATTAAAATAATATTATAAAAATTATCTATTTATAAAAATTAACTATAAATTTTGTAAATAATACTAAACATTATTAAACTAATCTAAACTAATCTAAACTAATATAACAAATAATATTAAATACAATTTAATAACATTAAATATACTATAATATGTTGTCTAGAGCATGTGAATCATTAAAACATAGAAATTCCAGCTATCATGAAGAAAATCAATATTTAAATTTGCTAGATGATATTTTATCTACTAATAGTGAATTTGTGGGCCGAAACGGCAAAACCTTGTCTATTTATGGTAGTGCTATGCGTTTTTCTCTCGAAAATAATAGTATTCCACTAATCACAACAAAAAAAGTTGCGTGGAAAACTTGTTTACGCGAATTATTATGGTTTATTAAAGGGTCAACAAATAATAAGTTACTAAAAGAACAAAATGTTCATATATGGGATGCTAATGGTAGTCGTGAGTTTTTAGATTCTCGTGGTCTTCAAAATAATAATGAAGACGATTTAGGTCCAATATATGGTTTTCAATGGCGACATTTTAATGCTGATTATGTGTCTTGTGACACAGATTATAGTAACAAAGGCATCGATCAATTAAAAGAAGTAATTAATACCTTAAAAGACCCTTTACTTAGAAATTCGCGACGAATGATTATTAGTGCTTGGAACCCGAGTCAATTAAATAGTATGGCTTTACCGCCTTGTCATATTATGATGCAATTTAATGTAACAAATAATAATAAATTGAGTTGCTCTATGTATCAGCGTTCCAATGATGAAGCATGTGGAACATGTTTCAATATTGCGTCATATAGTTTTTTAACACACCTGTTGGCTATTCATTGTGGACTAGAGCCCTATGAATTTATATATTATAAAGGCAATTGTCATATTTATCAAGAACATATTAGTAATATTAAAATACAATTACAAAGACAACCATACGAGTTTCCTAGCTTACATATTTTAAATAAGCGTGAAAATATCGAGGACTATAATATAGACGATTTTAAAGTGTCTAATTATAAATATCATAGCCCCCTTGAATATAAAATGGTAGCTTAATTACATATATTTATTATTATTTATTATTTATAATTATTTGTTATTATTTGTTATTATTTATTATTATTTATTATTATATTATAATTATTGCTTAAAAAAAAGTTACTATTATAATATATAATGTCTAGTTCAGCATTAGCATCAGCACGAAGGAGACGTGCTGGGGGTGAATCCGCGACTGTGCCTCCAATTACAGTGCGAAATGCTAAAGTAGAACAACAAGAAGCACCTATACAAAATCAACCACTTACACCACTAGTAATTTTACAACAACATGAGCTAAAAATAAAGCAATTGGAAGGATTAATAACAAAAGAAGAAGATTATGAAGAATTATTTGAACAAATAGATGAAAAGATTGATAAATTATTTACTGTAAATTTTGATGTATTTAATAATGAACTAAATGCTTTAAAGTCTAGATTAGAAACTGGAACATTTATAAGCGGAGGTGAAGTAACAAGTACAAATACAAATACACAGACCCTACAATCATTAATTGAAGATAAAATAGATGTTCAGTCTTCCAGAATTGAAGATTTTAAGACTTCACAAAATCAATTATTTAGTCTACTTAAAGACGATACAACTAAAGTTCTAGATTTATTAAGTACTAATATGGAAACAAAAATAACACTAATAAATAGTAATACTAGTCAATTAGAAAGCAAACTAAATGAACTAAGTGTAAGTTATGAAAATCAACAAGCTAGCTCAAATGTGTTAACTAAGCTTGAGTCTGAGCTAAATATGGTAAAAACAACACTCATTAGCAACCAAACAATGATTTTAGAAATGTCTAATGTATTAAATAACATTAAAGACACATTAAAAGAACACAAAGAACATATTGCTGGTTTAACTTCAAAAATAGAAGCATTAGGAACAGGGCAAGAACGCAGAAATTCAACACACGCTTTACTTAGTTCATTAATGTCGATGAATTCACGTTGTATTAATCCTAATAATATGTCTTTTTGTTGTGAGGCAGAAGATTGTGACGCAGAAGAGTGTCAACAAAACAGTGAACCGTTTAATTTTAATTCTGAAAATCTTGGCGACTTAAATATTGATTTAAATAATGATGAACTAATTATGGACGAAAACCAAATAGCCGAACTATTAGAAATAAGAAATTTCGATACTATCAATATTGATGACACAATTGAAGAATTAGAGTGTGAAATAGTTGAAACCGACGTTCTAGTTGACGTTCCAGTTGACGTTCCAGTTGACGTTCCAGCTGACGTTCCAGCTGACGTTCCAGCTGACGTCCCAATTAACGTAGTTTCATAGGGCTATAAATTTTTATTATTTATTTTGTGTTAAAATAAAATAAATAATAAATAAATAATATGTATTAAAATACTAATGTTAATTATTATAAATTTATTAATATTATGTATAGTATTATTTGTATATATTCATATATACCATCATATTAAAACAAGTAATTATTTAGAAATATACGAAATAGAAAATCCATCAAAAGACAAATTAGAAGATTTAACAGCTATGAGACAACCATTAGTTATTAATAATATAACTCTTAATAACATGACGCTAGATTATTTAAAATCCAATTATCCAACTTTTGAACTTAGCCTATATAATAAGGTAAATGATTTGTTTGTAAAAATCAAACTAGAAGAATTTTGTAAATTAATAGTATCTAAAGATAGTTATAACATACTAACTTATAATAATTATGAATTCTTAGAAGAAACAACAATAGATAAGCATTTGGAAGTCAATGATTTGTTTTTAAGACCATATAATATGCTTTCAAAAAAATATGATATACTAATGGGTTCTGTAAATAGTGTAACGCAATTAAAATATAGTATTAACTCTAGAAATATTTTGTATGTATCACATGGAAAAATAGAAGTAACATTATGTCCTCCAAAAGACTATAAACATTTACATGTAAAAAAAAACCACGAGACTCTTGAATTTTATTCACAAATCAATATTTATAATGTAGAACAAAAATATTATAATGATTATAATAAAGTTAAATTCTTAAGAATAGTGTTAGTTCCAAATCAAGTATTACTAATACCACCATATTGGTTTTATAGCATTAAAATTTTAGAGCCAAATACACTAGTATTTTATAATACTTATAGAACTTATGCGGGAACTGTCGCAATAATACCAGAATTATTTATGCAATTACTTCAACAAGATAATTTAAAATTAAATATAACAAAGCATTTTGCCAATAGCTCAATAGTTACAGAAAGTGAACTTAAAGACAATAATGAAGCAAAAGAACTTAAAGAAGCAAAAGAACTTAAAGAAGCAAAAGAAATTAAAGAAGCAAAAGAAATTAAAGAAGCAAAAGAACTTAAAGAAGCAAAAGAAATTAAAGAAGCAAAAGAAATTAAAGAAGCAAAAGAACTTAAAGAAGCAAAAGAACTTAAAGAAGCAAAAGAAATTAAAGAAATATAATAAACACTATTTATTGTGATTTATTAACTAGTAATGCTATTAAATAAAAAATATGTAGTCTTAGAAAACATAGCCAATGGAGAATTTGGAGTATTAGTTAAAGCCCAATACAATAATATTAATTATGCCATAAAAATAGGATCTAAAGAAGCAATAAAATATGAAGCAATGCTATATAAACAGTTAAAAGGAGTTGCTAATATTTCAAAAGTATATGATCTATTTGAATTTAATACTAACTATTGCCTAGTTCTAGATTATTATAGTGACACTCTTACCGGTGTTAAAGAGAAAATCTTTACAACCAGTCCTAGCTATATAGTTAGTGTATTAAATTATATAAAAGAGCTAATATATATATTAAGAGACGTCCATGCTAAGCATATTATTCATAGAGACATAAAACCGTCAAATATATGTTTAGCTAATAATAAAGTATTTCTTATAGATTTTGGAATTTCTAAAATCTATAAAATTGGACGTATTCATAATAATGAATCTAAAATAAACGGAATAGTGGGCAGCGTAAATTTTTCAAGTTTAAATATAATTAATTGTATAGAACCATCGCGGCGTGATGATATTGAGTCAACAATTTATGTTTTACTTTATATGTTATTGTCTAACACTAGCTATAATGACTATAATAATTTAGAAATTACTCAAAAAAAAGATGGAACACTAATTATTGGCTTATTAAAAACTAATTATAGTAACATAATTGATTATGAAGTATTTAATAAGCTCTTTAATTATATACGTCGTCTAAAATATAATCAACAACCGAATTATGACTATATTATAACCTTGCTATGTTCGTTAATTAAATAATTAAACTTATTTATCTTAGTTATTAATAACAACGAAACCTTATTAAAGTTAGAATGTAACAAATTTTCATAAAAGTTGAGAGAATTATATATATTTATGTTTAACAAAAATGTTTTTTTATATATTAATGACACCAATATGGCCTTAATATTATTAAAATAATATTTGTAATAGTTAAGCCATCTTACATCCAAAACATGATAATATTTATTAAGCATTGTTATTATATTTGTTAATTCTGCTAATGTGATTTCATTATCTTCAATAGTAGTTAAATCCTTTATTTTATGTGTCTTTTTAAGAATAACTGAATTAATATTATCATAGTGCTTAGTGTTGTTAGTATTAAAGTTTAATATATAGTGTTGTAGTTCAGTTGGAAGTCTAGCATATATTGTTTTAACATATTTTCGCCGCCTATATCCTCTATAAGTTTTTTGGATTTTAATAACAAAATTATTGAATAACAATTTTGAATGATTTGTGCAATAAGTAATATTATTGCAATTAAAGACCGGAAATTTATGTTTATTACATTTAATGCATAACATTTTATTATTAATTATATAATAATAAAATAATTTAAAGGTTTATATATTATTAATATATAATATATTATGTCATCTGCTGGTGATAGTGCAAACCAATTTACTGGAAAAGTAAAATGGTTTAATAACAAGTCTGGTTATGGGTTTATTACATTTATTAACTCAAAAGATAGTAAAGAAAAGGATATTTTTGCCCATCATTCTTCATTAAATGTGAATGGAGAAATCTATAAATATTTAGTTCAGGGAGAGTATGTTGAATTTGAAGTTCAGAAGATGTCTACTGGAGAACATGAATATCAAGCAGTCAACATTAAAGGGATTGGACAAAATGATCTAATGTGTGAGACACGGCATAAAAACAGGGATAATGCGAAAAGCAATGAATTTGTAACAGTTAGACCAAAACGCGGTGGTCCTCCGAGGTAAATAACTTATAAAATATAGAATATAAAATATAAAATATAAAAATAAAATAGAAAAAACTATTTAACCAATAAATTGATTAAAAACTAATTATATATATAAATTATATATATAATGAGTGACACGGTAACACGATTACAATACAATAAGTTATTTGAATTAGACAAAGTATCAAACTCAAATATCTCTCCTGGAGTGCCTCCATATATAATAACAAGCGTAACACTGCGATCCTTAATAACCAAATTTTTAGAAGAGCGAAAGAGGTCGAAGCCGCTAAAATCGAGCGCGCCCGCAAAGAGCAACTCCAAGCCCGAGAGTATCAAAGGAGCTGAGCGTGAGAGTTCCAGTGATTGCGTTCTTCATGTGAGAGTGAATTCCACATAGAG
>Ga0208226_1000046_pt1 | contig 39840 bp, 24 predicted proteins | sample LakMenE18May11ns_FD_150713 | JGI IMG/M metagenome (GOLD analysis project Ga0208226, IMG submission 150713) | Freshwater microbial communities from Lake Mendota, WI - 18MAY2011 deep hole epilimnion ns (SPAdes) | ecosystem: Environmental > Aquatic > Freshwater > Lake > Epilimnion/Euphotic zone ... | reverse complement strand
TCGGGGTTTCGGGAGGAGTCGTGCTCATAATTTAGTTGCTCGTAATCCTCTACTTAGCGCTTTGCGCCACGCGCTGGTGGTGCATCATCTTCATCGTCATCATCATCGTCGTCATCATCATCGCCGCCATCATCATCGGATAATTTCCCAGCTTCAGCTTGGGCCATTTTCTCAGAGAGTTCGGTAGGCTTATTGGATTTACCTAGGGCTTCTTCTTTATCGACTAGGCCGGAGCGCCAAAGTCTGAAAAGGCTATCATCCATAAGAAACATGCCATGTTTACGGCCGGTTTGAATGGAAGAATCGATACGATAGGTTTTATTTTCACGGATAAGGTTGGAGATAGCGGGTGTTACCACCATGAGTTCGTAAGCAGCGCACATGCCGCTGGGCTTTCTGGGCAACAACGTTTGGGAAAGCACACCGATAAGGGCGGTGGAAAGCTGGGTTCGAATTTGATCCTGTTGTTCTTGTGGGAACACATCGATAATACGGTTAACGGTACTCGAGGCGCCGTTGGTATGGAGCGTACCGAACACCACGTGCCCAGTTTCAGCAGCTTCGATAGCAGCATGAATAGTTTCGAGGTCGCGCATTTCACCGACGAGGATGATATCTGGATCCATACGAAGGGCCCTACGAAGGCCTTCTTTAAAGCTACCGACATCGGTACCAATTTCTCGTTGGCAGAATGTGGACTTATCGTGTTTGTGGTAATACTCGATTGGATCTTCGAGGGTGATCACATGCTTATCGTAATTATGGTTGATAAAGTCGAGCATGGAAGCAAGCGAGGTGGTTTTGCCTGAACCGGTTGGGCCGGTAACGAGCAAAAGCCCTCTGGGTTTGACGATAAGGCGTTTGATGGCTTCGGGCATACCCATTTGTTCGAAGGTAAGGAAACCGCTGGGGATACGGCGCATAACCATACCGATATGGCCACGCTGGCGAAATACTGCAACACGGAATCGATATCCATCCACAAACTCGATGGCAAAGTCGGTGCCACCTTTTTCTTGAAGTTCTTGCTGGCAGCGATCTGGTGTAATACTTTTCATGAGGGCGACAGTATCTTCGTTATCGAGGATTTTGGTGTCGAGTTTTTTCATACGGCCTTGATGCCGAATAACCGGAGGTTGGCCGGTTGTGATGTGTAAGTCATTAGCTTTTAGCTGGATTACGCTATGTAAAAGCTTATCGATTTGTACTGAAGCCACAGAAAAGACCTCCACCAAACATTCGAGAACGGAAAAAAACCATTATCGCATAAGAACTTGCAGAAAGAAATCTACCCCAAGAGAAAAAGAAGCGCAACAAAAAAATGAAGCGTTCAAATCATCTGGGAAACTTAATGCAAGACTCCAAATATTATTGTTTCAGTTATAACCTAAGTAAGAAACAACCGAGATGAAAAACCAATTTATTCCCCAATCTATTTTAGCTAGAGAAGGGAACAAAAGGTTAAACGAACCAATTAATGATCAAGAGCACTATCGTGATGACAGGTGCTAAGCACTTCTTCGAAGGTGGTCATACCTTTGCAAACCTTGAGCATACCATCATCAAGAAGATTGCGCATACCCTTGGATTTGGCATGCCGCCTCATCTCTTGGGCAGAAGCACCTTTGAAAGCCATTTCGCGCAATTTCCCATCCAATCGCAACATTTCGTAAATCCCTTGACGGCCACGATAGCCTGTTTTATTGCAGTTTGTGCAACCTTTGCCATGCATGAACTTGCCATTACCAACTTGCTCTGGGGTAAGGCCAGAAGCCTTGATATCGGCAGGTGTGGGGGTGTAGGGTTCTTTACATTTAGGGCAAATCCTGCGGACTAAGCGCTGTGCCATAACTGCAATAATACTAGATGCCACGAGGAAAGGTTGGACCCCGATATCGATTAAGCGAGTAATTGCACTTGGAGCATCGTTGGTATGAAGGGTGCTAAAAACCAAGTGTCCAGTGAGTGAAGCTTCGATGGCAATCTTGGCAGTTTCGGCATCGCGGATTTCCCCAACAAGAATAACGTTGGGCGCCTGCCTAAGCATGGCTCGAATGATACGTGAGAAATCGAGCCCGATATTGTGCTTAACTTCACACTGGTTAATGCCGGGCAAATAATACTCGACAGGGTCTTCTGCGGTGATGATTTTCCGCTCGGTGGTGTTAAGTTCATTAATTGCGGAGTAAAGGGTTGTGGTTTTGCCTGAACCGGTGGGGCCGGTAACAAGAAAGATACCGTTAGGGCGTTTAATCAGGTTAAGGAAGCGGGCAAAATCGTCTTCAGCAAAGCCCAGATCGCGAATATTCACCTTAATATTGCTACGATCGAGAATACGCATAACCGCAGATTGGCCATAAACCGTGGGTAAAAGACTAAGTCGAAGATCAAAATCCCTGCCCTTGAGCGAGGTTTTGATACGACCATCTTGTGGCCTGCGTTTTTCAGAGATATCAATACCCGCCATGATTTTCAAACGCGAAAGAATGGGCAGGAGGTATCTATAAGGAGGGTTCTCTTTTTCCACCAACACCCCATCGACCCTGTAACGAATGCGCACCCTAGTTGCGAAAGGCTCGATATGAATATCGCTGGCACGAAGCTCGACCCCTTCTGAAAGGATTTTATTAACCAGCTTGATGATACCACCTTCGCCACCATCATCGCCTGCTCTACCAGCATCGGCTTGGGAAAATTCGTTTTCGATTTCAGAAAAATCGATCAGGGGAGCGGAATCATCAACATCTTCCTGAGGATAAACCTTATTGATAAGTTCGCGGATCTGCTCTAAAGAAGCAACAACCGGAACGATTTCCTTGTTCATAATGAAGGAAAGCTTTTGAATCATGCCAAAATCGCTAGGGTCTGCCACTGCAAGCTTTACGCTAAGGCCATCGGTGGAGATCGGCACAACATTGCTTTCGCGGGCGGTACCAGCAGTCATCAGCTTGATAGCTTCATCGGGCACTTCGATATCGGTTAAATCAATAAATTCGTAATGATTAAATTCCGCAACAGCTTTGGCAATTTGGAGAGTATTGGCATATTCGAGCTTCAGCAAAGCTTCTTGCAGGTTGCCACCATTCTTCATCACATCTCGAGATTCTTGCAACTGTTCGCTGCTAATAACCTGATTTTTGACTAAAATGTCACCGTAATCGCCTCGCGCTGCTTTCGCCACGGACTACTCCTCTATTAAGGATACATTCAAGAAACATACCATTCTATTGTCATGAAGATTAAGCAATCTTGCAAGTGATTAAAAGGTAAAGCTTGCGGTAAAGACAAGAATATCATTAAATAATGAAAAGAGGTGACTGCCGGGCCCGGATGGCCACGGCAACAAAAACAGGATTAGCAGTTACCCGTTGGTGAACATTTGCAAGCAAATCATTCTCAAACAAATTTGAATCGCCCTAAGCGAATTGTCGTGCTTGGTTCTACAGGCTCGATCGGAATAAGCACCCTTGATGTAGTTGAGTCGCTTCCGGAGAAACTGGAAGTGTTCGGATTATGCGCCCATCGCAAAGTTAAGGAACTTCTGGAACAGGCAAAGAAGCACAAAGCAAAGTTCATTGCTATTACTGATGCTGAAAGCGCTGCAAAAATAGAATCGTTAGAACTGCCCCAAGGTTGCCAGCTATTAAGCGGGGCAGATGCAGTGATAAAGTTAGTGCAGATGGCGGAAGTGGATATGGTGGTATCCGCAATCGTAGGTGCAGCAGGGATAGAAGGAACCTGGGCTGCGTTGGAAGCAGGGAAGCCTGTTGGGCTAGCAAACAAAGAAACGCTTGTAGTCGCTGGGCCGCTGGTGATGGAACTGGCCCGCCAAAAAGGCGTCGCAATATTGCCGATTGATAGCGAACATAGCGCCATATTTCAGGCCATGCAAAGTGGGCCAAAAGAATCGATTACGAAAATAGTGCTGACAGGGAGCGGCGGGCCTTTCAGAGGTAAGAAAGCTTTTCAGCTTGAGCAAGTAACAGCAGAAGAAGCGCTAAAGCACCCAACTTGGCAGATGGGGCCTAAAATTTCGATCGATTCCGCAACTTTGATGAACAAAGCGCTTGAAGTGATCGAAGCCCGCTGGCTCTTTGATCTGGATGCATCGCAAATAGAAGTTATTTTGCACCCAGAAAGCATGATCCATAGCTTTGTTGAATTCGCAGATGGTTCGGTGATGGCGCAGGCTTCGCCACCGGACATGAGGCTTCCAATCCAGTATGCTCTAACCTATCCGGAAAGGGTTCCGGGGCCTACGCGAAGGCTGGATTGGCAGTCGCTAAAAGCGTGGCATTTCGAGCAACCCGACCTGGAAACCTTTCCCGCATTGAAAATTGGGCTGGAAGTTGCAAGGATGGGTGGTACTTGTGGGGCAGTGCTTAACGCAGCCAACGAGGTTGCAGTAGAACGATTCTTAAAGGGCGAGCTTGCGTTTCTAGATATCGCCAGGGCGGCACGAACCGCTTTGGATCACCATAATTTTAGCCCAACGCCATCACTGGCAGATTTATTCCAGTGCGATCGGTGGGCCCGACAGGAGATAATTCGTTGGACCAGCAAGAAAAACCAGACAATGCAAGCCAAGTAGAAGCACAAAATAAAACCCAGCGCGCCATCGCCGATGCTCCTGCACCGCCGGATATGACCCCAATGGCTTGGCTTAAGGCCAATGCTGTGTTCGTTTTCATGCTGATATTCGCAGTTTATTACCTCTATTCGAACTTTGGGTTTGAAGGGGTTATCAAAGCGGGCTTGGTTGCACTAGGCCTTGGATTTGTTATTTTCATTCATGAGCTGGGCCACTTTGTTGCTGCAAAACTTTGCGATGTTCATGTAAAAACCTTTAGCATCGGCTTTGGCCCCGCACTTCCGGGATGCAGTTTCAAACGAGGCGAAACCCAATACATGATCGGCGCATTACCCCTAGGCGGATATGTATCCATGGTGGGCGAAGGCAGCGAGGCAGACGAAGGCGAAGAATACCCAAGATCATACAAGAACAAAACCGTAGGCCAGCGGATGATGATTATCTCTGCAGGCGTGATCATGAATGTAATCCTAGGCGGGATCTGCTTCATCATCGTGTACCGATTCCACGGAGTGCCCCGCCCGCCCGCAGTGGTATGGCGTGTGGACTCTGGTTCGCCCGCTTGGCAGGCAGGAATTAAAACGGGCGCATCAATAACCCAATTAGGAGATGTCAAAAATCCTACATTCGACGACTTAAGGCTTGCAGTTGCCCTATCTGGGCACAATACCACCATACCATTTGTTTTTCAGAACAGAAATAATGGACCAAAAATTGAAGTTGCGCTTGAACCCAGACGCGACAAAAACGATATGGTTCCGATGATTGGCATTGCACCACCGCCACGGGCTGTATTAGCCCCCCTACCCCAAAAAGATACGAACAAGGTAAAGCCCAATCTGCTTTGGATTACGCCTTTTACGAAAAACAGCCCAGCATCAATGGCTCGCTTGCTACCCTTGGAAAAAGACTGCATCATCATGGGTATTAGCAACCCCAAGGGCGAAGGCTATATTTCCATCGACCACGATTTGAAACTAGGCTCTTTCGATGCACAGGAATTCGCACGAGTTTTATTGGAGCACGAAGGCAAAGCTTGCAAAATCCTCTATTATTCGAAAGCCTCTGAAAACCCCATCGAAGTCGAAATCGGGACCGAAAGCTTCATGCCGGGCGATGCAATTGTTGGCACCACGAAAACAGGCCAAAAGAACTACAACCCACTAGTTACCGAAAAACTAAGCGAAGTTAAGGCATTTGAACCCCGGCCCGAAGGGGACTTCTTCGAATTCACAAGCAGGATCAACCAACTAGCAGGCCAACCAGTTGTCATAGAAATCAAACGCAGTCAGGAAAAAGAAAAGACCCTGATGATGTTTGTCCCCCCCGCATTCCACATGGATACAGGGATGAACATGAAAATGGGCGAAGTCGCATCAGTGCGAAAAGGATCACCCGCAGAAAAAGCAGGAGTCCAGGTGGGCGATAGAATTGCAAGCATCGAAATCACCGCAGAAGGCAAAGAAACGAAAAAGTTCAGCCTTGATTCCTTCAACCCGATCCAGCTTCCCAATGCACTTGCAACAAAAGCAGGTACCTCGGGCGATTGCACTATCACCCTAACTGTGGGCAGGCGCAATAACACCACTCACGAAGCCCTGGTGATGATACCGCTTCCGTCTGTAAATTGGGATCATGGCTTTGATGGAAACCTTGAAGAACCTGTAAAACCAGCTTCCCCACTCTCGATTCCTCAACTGGGAATCGCTTTCCGAGTGGAAAACACGGTACTGAGCATCAAAGAAAAATCCCCCGCACAGGAAGCTGGCGCAAAGATTTTCGATGTGATCGAACAGGCACGATTCGCAAGAATTGATCGCAAGACCAACAAAGAAGTTTGGGACAAATGGACCGAACTCAAAAGCTGGCGGGGCAACCAGCAGGTGTTTGATCAATGGGCTTTTGCCTTTGCCATGTTGCAAGAAAGAGACCTGCACAAAATTCAACTTAAAGTACGCAGAGCTGGCGAACCCAATCTGATTGAGCTAGCACCCATCGTTGCAACCCAAGACAACTCTTGGCCCTCTTCAGAACTGGGCCTACGATTAATTAGCGACTTCGTTATGCAGAAGGCCGATTCAATGGTCGAAGCAGTGGAATTTGGCACCAACGACACCATTAAATCAATCCGCTCGATGTATCAAAATCTTGCCAGCCTAATGAGTGGCAGAATATCCACGGATAGCTTGGGCGGGCCAATTGAAATTGCATCGCAGACCTTTTCTGCCGCAGAAGACCCTTTCGCCCTCATCTTGTTTTTAGGTATGATCAGCCTGAATCTAGCAGTTGTAAACTTTCTACCAATCCCGATGCTTGATGGGGGACATATGGTATTTTTGATTTACGAAAAGTTGCGAGGAAAACCTGCATCGGACGCCGTGATGGCCGCTGCAACCTATCTTGGTCTTGCCATCGTGCTTTCACTTATGGCATTTGTATTTTACCTAGATATTAAGCGCCGCTTCTTTTAATAAAAGGCAACGATAAGAGATGAACCCAGAAAACAACGAACCAACAGATATAAAGCCAACTTCGAAGAAAATTGCCTTACTGCTGTGGTTGGGCTCTTTTTCAATACTGGCATTCTACGAGGTCTTTTTGCTTGTAATAAAACTACTGCAGAAAAGCCCTGAGTAACTGATCAAGAAAACGTTTATTGTTTGATTCTAGCGCATATCATCTAACGCATCATTGCAAAGCTGATCCGCATCTTTATTCTGTTCTCTGCGCACATGAACAAGTCGCACAGAGCCCTTCATTTTCGAAATCAGCTCACGCGCTTTCAAACATAAGGGCTTCAATTCTTCGCTCTTAACCTTGTATAAACCTTGCACCTGCTTCACCATGAGTTCAGAATCGCTGTGAATGATAACCTCGGCATCTGGATGGGTGTTTAAAGCAAATTCAAGCGCATGGACCAAAGCAGTGTATTCGGCTTGATTATTGGTCATGATGCCAAGTTTGCCTGCATCTTCCTTGATAATACTGCCTTCCTTACGAACAAGAAAAGAATAAGCAGCTTGCCCGGGGTTGCCTCTGGAAGCGCCATCGGTGTGGATTAAAATCTGAGTCATGGAAGCTTCCTTGGTAAAAAAAGAACAGTGAGATAAATGAATCCTAAAACTCAGAGGCCGCTAGGTCAATATTAGCTACAAAACGCTATACTTTCTAAATGGGAATAATACCTGAAATAAAAGCTGTGCCCAGTCTTGCCTCAGAAGCAAAAGTTTTGCTGCTAGAAACATCTGGCTCAAGCGGAATTGTAGCTTTGGGTTTTGGTTCAACGATTGTTGCACACCGGGTTCTGGAAATCGCCAAAAGGCATGTGAGCGATATGGCACCCGCCATCGCTGAAATGCTCAAAGAATGTGGATGGGAAGCTAAAAACCTCGATGCTATCGCCACAGGGATTGGGCCGGGCAGCTACACCGGGCTTCGCATTGGCTTAATGAGCTCTCGAACCCTAGCAATGATGACGGGCGCAAGACTTTTGGGTATTTCTACTTTCGAAATATTGGCACAACATTGCCTAGAAGTTGGCCACGCTAAAATCGAAATCATCGCAGATGCCCAACAAGATAAAATTTACGCACAGCGTTTCGAAAACAATAACAGCCACCTCACAAGCGCAAGCGAACTTAAAATCGTAAACGCCGCTGAGTGGATGGCAACTAGAGATATAAGTTTTGCAATCGCAGGCCCCGGAGTAACCAAGGTTTTACCTTTAATATCAGCAAACCAAGGCATGTTTGTAGAGCAATCAGGAAATATCAACAAAGAATCTTTTCTGGCACTTGCATTGAAAAAACTATTTAGCCATCATTCTGATGACCCATTAAGTTTGCAGCCTTTGTATTTAAGAAGAAGTTCTGCAGAAGAACAATGGGATAAACGAATTGCAGACAAAGCAAACAGAGAAAGTAAAAGCCAATGAGTAAAACCATAAAATTACTTTTGATCATGGGCGTATTAACTCTGCTCCTAATAGTGGCAGAAAAGAACAAAAGCGCGAACGCACAAGGAGCAAAAACCGGGCCTGTGCTAAGCGTTATTCTTGACCCCAAAATCGCAAAATCTGCGATGTCGGGCAGAGTGTTTCTGGTGCTTTCAAAAAGTGAATCAAGTGGAATCACACCCGAACCACGGTGGATCGAACCAGACCCTTTTTTTGGCATAGATGTATCCAGCATAAAGCCTGGTGAACCTCTGATTATCGATAACAAATGGCAAGGTTTTCCGATTGAAAACATCGGGAAGGTTCCCACGGGAACTTACTGGGCAAGTGCCATTCTCGATTTGAACAAGGCAAGCAGGAAGATATTTTCATCGGAAGGGAATTATTTCAGCAAATCGGTAAAGGTTGAAATTGGGAGTGTAAACCAAGCACCAACCGTGCTTGTTCTAGATCAAGTTTTTCACGAACCACAATTCCCCGAAACGGAAGTTGTGAAACTAGCCCAGATGGAAAGCAAATTACTCAGCAAGTTTCATGGCAGAAAGATCATGCTGAGGGCAGGCGTTGCGCTACCCCAAAGCTACAAAGATAACAAGGATCGCAAATATCCTGCTATTTACGAGGTACCAGGATTTGGTGGCAACCATTTCGCAGCTCTTTCTTCACATAGCCGAGGCAAAACGGCGGTAGAAGGCGAAGAAGTTGTTCACATCATGCTAGATCCTGATTGCCCGCTTGGGCATCATGTATTTGCGGATTCGGCCAACAATGGCCCATGGGGCAAAGCCCTGACCGAAGAATTTATTCCCTTTTTAGAAAAAGAATTCCGCTTGGTTCCACAATCCTGGGCAAGGTTAGTTACAGGGCATTCTTCAGGTGGATGGAGCAGTTTATGGCTTCAGCTAAAGTACCCAAATGTTTTTGGTGGGGTATGGTCTACTGCGCCAGACCCGGTTGACTTTCGTGATTTCCAAATGATCAATCTTTATGCTTCGAATCAAAACATGTTCAAAGATGAAAAAGGGAAAGATCGCCCGATAGGTCGTAGGGGCGATACCCCCTTCCTTTTCTATAAGCCTTTTTCAGACATGGAATTTGTGATGGGTAGAGGTGGGCAGCTTGGTTCTTTTGAGGCGGTTTTCAGCGAAAAGGATAGTCAAGGCAATCCAAAAAAACTTTGGGATCGTAAAACCGGTGTCATTGATAGGGACACTGCGGAGAGTTGGAAAAAATACGACATCAGACTTCTTGTAGAAAACAACAAGGATGCACTTTTTGGTAAACTCAAAGGCAAAATCCATGTTTACATGGGCGATAAGGATACCTTCTATCTTGAGGGTGCCACCAGGCTTTTGGGCGATACATTAAAGAAGTTAGGTAGTGACGCAACTGTGGTGCTTTTCGCAGGGAAGGATCATTCCAACCTAATGGACGCGGAACTGCGGGCGAGAATAAACAAAGAAATGGCACAGACATTACAAAAAGGCAAACAGCTCAATTCAAACCGCTAGTAGGATCAATATTCAAATGGTTGAAACACTTGCATTAATCGGAACAGGAATGATAGGCGGATCAATCGCCTTGGCATGTAAAAAAGCAGGCCATGTACAAAGAATTATTGGGTACGATACAAACCCTGAATCACTGGAAGCCAGCAAGGCTTTAGGGATATGCGATAGCATCGAATACCAACTAGAAGATGCTGTAAAAGACGCAGATTTGGTTGTTTTTTCAATGCCTGTTCAAGCAATAGCGGAAGCAATTTTACGGGCTGCAAAATGCGCAAAAGAAGGAGCTGTTTTTACAGATACTGGTAGCACAAAAGCTGAAATCTGCTCTTTGGTAAAAGAAAAACTGCAAGGTATGAAACCCGTGTATGTTCCCGCACACCCGATTGCGGGATCAGAAAAAAACGGTCCCACTGCTGCAAGCGAAGTATTATTTAAAGGCAAGCTCACCATTCTTTGCCCCTTTGAAAACACACCCCCTTGGGCCATAGATAAAGTTGCAGGATTCTGGCAGGCAATAGGGGCAAGAATTGAAAAACTTTCACCTGAAGAACACGATAAGATTTTCGCATTCACCAGCCATCTACCCCACCTAATAGCCTATGCACTTGCAGGGCTATTAGAACCTAGGCATGCGCAATTCACTGCGGGCGGTTTTCGCGATACCACCCGGGTTGCAGGCAGCGACCCCGCGCTTTGGACCGAAATATTCAAAGCCAACAAAGGCCCCTTACTTGAGGCTTTAAAAGGTTTCCAAGAGGGATTAGGCAAAATCGAATCTTCCTTGAAATCCAACGACTTTGATGCCTTGCAAACCATACTCACCAAAGCTCAGCAATTCCGCAGGAAGGTTCAATAAAAAAGGGGAAAGGCACTGCCCTTCCCCTAACTTTACTTTCAAATAATCCTATATCAGCAGATTATTCATCTTCCTGACGAAGCTTTGAAAGCACGGAGTAATCTTCAAGCGTTGAAGTGTCGCCCGTGGTTTGTTTACCACTGGCAATATCGCGCAACAGCCTTCGCATGATCTTTCCAGATCGAGTTTTAGGCAGGCTATCGGTAAAGCGAATTTCATCAGGCCGCGCAAGGGCGCCAATTTCCTTGGTAACATGATCGCGCAATTCTTTTTTCAGCTCTTCCGAGACAACCACGCCAGCTTTTACCGTCACAAAACAGCAAATGCCTTCACCCTTGATTTCATCAGGCTTTCCGACCACTGCTGATTCTGCAATTTTCGGATGCGTGCCTAATGCAGATTCAATCTCCATGGTGCTTAATCGATGACCTGCAACATTAAGCACATCGTCCACACGGCCCATCACCCAGATGTATCCATCTTCGTCTTCGCGTGCGCCATCTGCAGTAAAATAGGTGTTTGGTATGTGCGACCAATATTGTTCTTTATAACGGGTATCATCGTTGAAAATAGTGCGCAGCATCGATGGCCATGGCTGCCGAATGACTAAAAAGCCCCCTTGATTAGCAGCCACCCGCTTACCGTGTTGGTCCACAACTTCTGCAATAATTCCAGGCATGGGTTTGGTTGCAGAACCAGGTTTAGTTGGAACTGCACCAGGCATTGGGGCAATCATCATGGAACCGGTTTCTGTTTGCCACCATGTGTCAACAATAGGGCAACGACCCTTGCCTATCTTTTCGTGATACCACATCCAAGCTTCGGTATTAATGGGTTCACCCACCGAACCAAGCAAACGCAAGCTACTAAGATCATGAGAATCGGGCCAATGATCGCCCCACTTAATAAATGCACGAATAGCTGTGGGGGCAGTATAAAAAATACTTACCCGATACTTTTCAATGATCTCCCAGAAACGATCTTCTTTAGGATGATTAGGGGCACCTTCAAACATCATTACGGTTGCGCCATTACATAACGGCCCATACACGATATAACTGTGCCCGGTAATCCAACCTACATCTGCGGTACACCAATAAACATCATCTTCTTTAAGATCAAACACCCACTTATGGGTTGAAGAAGTACCAAGAAGATAACCTGCAGAAGTATGGAGAATACCCTTTGGTTTGCCTGTAGAACCGCTGGTGTACAGAATAAAGAGCGGGTGTTCGCTATCAAAAGGCTCTGCAGGGCAATCTGCGGAAGCCTTAGCCATTTCTTCGTGCCACCACATATCCCTGCCAGCCTTCATGTCGATGCTTAAATTACATCGGTTGAAGACCACAACTTTTTCGATGGTAGGTGATTTCTCGAGCGACTTGTCCACATTTTCCTTAAGTGGGATCACTTTCCCTCTGCGCCATCCGCCATCTGCAGTAATCAATATTTTTGCCCCGGCATCATTATTGCGGTCTGCAACAGCATCTGCGCTATAGCCCCCGAAAATAACGCTATGGATTGCGCCGATCCTTGCACAAGCCAGCATTGCAATTGCAGCTTCAGGAATCATTGGCATATAAATCGTGACTCGATCACCCGACTTGGTGCCAATGTTTTTTAATACATTTGCAAATTTACAAACCTCGCGATGCAGCATCTGGTAAGTGATGATACGCTGTTCGCCAGGTTCTCCTTCCCAAATGATTGCAGCTTTATTATGCCTTGGCCCATGAAGATGGCGATCGACGCAATTCGCGCTGATATTTAATTTGCCCCCAACAAACCACTTGGCATGTGGCGGATTCCACTCTAAAACTTTGTTCCATTTTTGCATCCATTGAAGAGATTCGGCTTGCTGGCCCCAGAATTTCTCTGGGTCTTTCGCAGCGTCCTGCCAAAGTTTTTCATACTCAGCCATGCTTTTAACATGAGCATTTGCAGAGAATTCTGCAGGCGGAATGAATGCCCTAGTTTCTTTAAGAACGCTTGTAATATTACCCGACGATGTTGACATAACTTGACCTTCGATTTATTTGGGAATGAAATCCAAAGATCAAGTATTCCAATTTTACCTACGAGGTCAAGCCGAAACAGTATAAAACTTCACCTAGCCCGAATCAAATCAAGTTTTCAACAACTTTGGCTTTTAAAATGCCAATTCTTGTTGACCCGGGCCCAAATCCGTCAAATAATAGCAACTTATCTACTTACCCTGAAAGAGGCTTTGATCATGCGCTATTTAAAACTGTCAATCAAACTTTCCATGGCAGCAGCTATTTGTTTATTTGCATCGCTCAATCCGATTTCTGGACAAAGTAAAGCTGATGGTGGACTTCAAACTTTATTTATTGGAACTTATACAGGGCCAAAAAGTGAAGGCATATACAGCATTCAATTCAACCCAGAAAACGGGAAGCTCTCGAATCTTTCTGTCGCTGCAAAAACCGAAAGCCCCTCTTTTCTCGCACTTGATATCCCAGGAAAAAAGCTTTACTGCGTTAATGAAGTATCTAACTTCAAAGGAGGTAAAGCAGGTGGTGTTTCCTCTTTCACTTTTAAAAACGATGGCAAACTCGAACTTGTCAATCAGGAATCCAGTGTGGGCACCGGCCCATGCCATCTTTCCCTTTCCAAAGATCGAACCCATATTATTGCTGTGAATTATGGTGGCGGAAGTACTTGCATGCTACCCGTCGACCCTATGGGCAAGCTTTCAAAAGCTTCAGATTTCATCCAGCACAAAGGCTCAAGAATGATCAAAGGAAAACTCGAAACCCCACACGCCCACTCCGTCCAGATTTCTGCTGATGGAAAATATGCGGTGATCGCAGATTTGGGCTTCGATAAGATTTTTATCCACGAAATTGATACAAAGTCGGGAAAACTTACACCATTCAAGGTTCCTTTCCTTGATACCAGACCAGGCGCTGGCCCTAGGCATCTAGCTTTTCATCCCGCTGGCAAGCACCTTTTCGTCGTTAACGAATCCAACTCCACCGTAACAGCTTTCCGCTGGTCCCCCGAAACAAACGATTTTAAAACTCTCGCATCCGCTTCCACACTCCCCAAGGATTTCAAAGGTAATAACTCCACTGCTGAAATCGTGGTCCACCCCAACGGCAAAACCATTTACGCTTCCAATCGGGGCCATAACAGCATTTGTGTTCTTAACTTCGATTCTGAAAAAGAAACCTTGGAAGTTACTGGCCATGGTGCTGAAAAAATCAGCACTCCGAGAAATTTCACCCTTCATCCATCAGGCAAATGGTTGCTCGTGGGAAACCAAGCCAGCAACTCGATTGCGGTTTACAAAGTTGGCACTGATGGGGCCCTTTCTTTCTCGGAAATTTTTCAAGATATACCTAATCCAATCTGCCTACGATTCTGGATTCAGTAAAGATTGATGGTATTAGTTGCAAAATTCCTTAAAATAGTAATTATGGATAATTTCCCTTACGGGATTGCGCAACTGATGCCTGATTCTTTCCTTCATTCTGAGTCTGATTGGAACTCTGGGCAGAATGTGTCTGGCCCTAGTTCTAACAACCATAGTTCTTTAAACAAAAGCTATCTAAAGCGCTACAGGATGGAAATTGATTTCAACCCAAAAGACAAGGTATTTGTCCCGCAATTGCCTGAAAATTACGCTTGGCAGGAATGGACATGGAAAGTCCAGGAATTGCACGCAGAAGTTATCTTTGGAAGCTTTCATAAAGAATTGGATTGCAAGATTTTCAGCAGTTTCCACACCCCGGGTGGGTGCAGCATGTTGATGCGGGAAATTTGTTTAAGGGCCGAATTTGTTCCGGAGGCCACTTGGCTTATCCAAACTCCTGATGGACCATGCGGCTCAATTCAGGCGATAATGCAAAAAGGAAAAACCTTGGCTATCCAAAATGTTGGCGTTACTCCAGAACACAGAAAAAAAGGACTCGGGAAAGCTCTTTTACTCAAGCTTATGTCTTCTCTTGAAAGCTACAACCTGAATAAAATTACCCTTGAAGTTTCAGCTCAAAATCTGGCAGCTATTCAACTTTATCGAAACTTGGGCTTTCGAAAAACAAAGCTGATCTACAAAGAGGTTTTATCTTTTTCTATTCCTTCTTGATGCTTTTCTAACAAAATCGCAGCATTTAACAGGCGAGGCAAACCTTGGCAAAACAAGTTTTTCACCACACTTTTGACAACGGCCTTACTCTCATTGCGGAAAACATGCCGCATGTCCGTTCTGCCACCGTCAACATCATCGTACCCGCCGGTTGCGCTTATGATCCTGCAAATATGCCTGGTATATCTTCCGTACTATCCGAAATAATCCTCCGTGGCGCAGGCAAAAACAACAGCAAGGAACTTTCGCTTGCAATGGATGGCATAGGCCTCGACCGCAGTTGTTCTGCCGGAACCAACCATATTCGGCTCTGGGGAGCCACCCTTTCCCGCAACTTACCCAAAACAATTGATCTTTTTGCAGATATCATTCTTAAACCGCATTTACCCAAATCCGATGTTGAATCCGTGAAAATGCTGGCCGCCCAGGAAATCATGTCCATCGAAGATGACCCCAAGCAAAAGGTAATGCTGGCGCTTAGAAAAAACCATTTCCCATCACCTTTGGGAAATGACAGGCGCGGTACTCCAGAAGGGCTAGAAGCCATTACCCACGACGCCCTCACCAAGTTTTGGAAAAAGAATTTCAAGCCCAACGGGACGATCATTTCTGTTGCAGGAAACATCGAATGGGAACCCTTGAAAGCACAAGTAGAAAAGTTATTCGGAAAATGGAAGGGTGGCGATGTTCCTCCTCTAAAACTTTCACCCGGAAAAGGTGGCAAAAGCCACATCACCAAAGATACCCAGCAAGTCCAAATCGGAATTGCCTACCCCTCCGTCACTTACGGGCACAAGGATTTTTACGCAGCAATCGGCGCAGTTAATGTTCTTAGCGGCGGCATGAGTTCGCGATTATTTACCGAAGTAAGGGAAAAACGCGGTCTTTGTTATTCGGTCTGGGCCTCTTACCAAAACTTCAAGGAAGTTGCTGCGGTTATCTGCTACGCAGGAACTACCACAGATATGGCACAGGAAACTTTGGATGTAACCCTCAAACAAATCGGAAACTTAACTAAAGGGATTAAGGAAGAAGAAGTAAAAAGACTAAAAATCGGTCTCAAATCTTCCATGCTGATTCAAGAAGAATCAAGTTCTGCAAGAGCTGGTTCTATCGCTGTAGACTGGTACTACCTTGGCAGAGTCAGGCCACTTGAAGAAATACAAAAAGCGATTGATTCAATTACCACTAAATCGATTCTGAGCCATGTTAAAGAATACAACCCAAAGGAATTCACAATTGTGACTTTGGGAACCAAACAACTAAAGTACGGCAAATAAGCTGTCATTTATAAAGGAATAACCATCGTGACATTTCATCAGCAGCAATGCTCAAACGGTTTGACAATCATAGGCGAAGTGATTCCCGAAGCACGGTCTGCAGCCGTAGGATTTTTTGTGCGAACAGGTTCGCGCGATGAAACATTGGAAGAATCAGGCGTAAGCCATTTTCTTGAACATATGCTATTCAAGGGCACAAAAAAACGCGATGCAGCGCAGGTTAACAAAGACTTCGACAAAATCGGGGCCAATTACAATGCGTTCACCAGTGAAGAAAACACTGTGTTTTATGCATCAACCTTGCCCGAATACCATCAAGATGCAACCGAAATACTTGCAGATATTCTTCGCCCTTCTTTACGAAGTGCTGATTTTGAAATGGAAAAAAAAGTCATCATCGAAGAAATCGGAATGTATGAAGACAACCCAGGCTGGATGGTTTTTGATCATGCCCGGAAGTTATTTTTTGCAGACCACCCATTGGGCAATAGTGTACTCGGAACAACCCAAAGCATCATCGATCTTAAACGCGACCAAATGCTGGATTATTTCCAACGCAGATACATCGCTTCCAATATCACCTTGGTGGCCTCAGGCAATTTCGAGTGGGATAAATTCTTGAAAAAAGCTGAGAAGCTCACCACCAATTGGAAATTCGGTATGGCAAGGCGCGATCACATCCGACAAACATCAGGCTCTGCTGAATTCAAACTTCTAGAAAAGAAAACCACGACGCAACAAAATGTTGTAATGATCTGCCCTGGCCCACCTGCAGCCTCACCTCTTCGCTATGCTGCTAATTTATTCGCCATGATTTTAGGCGATCAATCTGGCAGTAGGCTTTATTGGTCTCTCGTGGATAGCGGGCTTGCAGAATCTGCAGATTGCTCGTTCCATGAATATGATGGAGCTGGGGCTTTCTACACTTCTTTTTCATGCGACCCCAAGCAGACTCATAAAAATCTGGAAATCGTCATCAAGCAAATTCATGAACTTATCACTAAGGGGATCACCGAAGAGGAACTTGAACAAGCAAAAAGCAAGGTGCTTTCCCGCATTGTTCGGGCGGGTGAAAAAACCATGAATAGACTTCAAGAAGTCGGTATGACTTGGGTTTACCTGCGTAAATACAAATCTGTTGATGAGGATATGCAAACTTACGAAAAGGTAAACCTCAGACAAATGCAGCAACTTATCGAACGGTACCCTTTACTAAGGCTTACCACTACCGCTATGGGGCCCTTGGCAAAATTAAAAATGCCTGATATTCCCAAGCAACCAAAAGTTCCTAACGCACAACATTCATAACAACAGATTTAGCTGCAAATTCGGTGTTCTTACCCTCTCGTTTGGATAGTACCACAAAAGGATAACTTCCGGGTTCTACCCAGGAGTCGACCTGAATGGTTACAAATCGTTCAGTCTCTTTAGGGTTTACAAGAATACCATTTAGGCCAATATCTAAAACTCTTGCACCATGAGGAAGCCCTCTTACATCAAGAGGCACCCGCGCTGCGAAGCCATTGGCTCGCTCGATTTTAACAAGAATTTTAACTTCAGTCCCAGCCTTTACAGTCAACTCTTCCGTGTTGACAATAGTTTTCAAATCACCCTTGGGTCCTAATTTAGGTGCATCGAATTGTAATTCTTTTTCAACTTTTAATCCGCTGATTTGGGTCGAAGATTTAACTGTCCATTTTCCATGGCCTACATCGGGAGCTTTAGCATCTGCCTGAGCAAACAAACTAAAGCTTGCGCTGTTTTCACCTCGCGGAATAAAAAACTCTGGCGCAATAAACCCCTTAGGAAGCCCATTTATTTTAATTTCGACGGCTGCATCAAATCCATCAAACCGATCGATATCTACATTCACCGGGACACCAGAACCTGGGCTTGGGCTTAGATTCGCTGGGGTTAGGCGCAAGTTATAATCTGGTTTCGGATTCCTAACCAATAATCGGTAGCAGGCTTCAGGACCAAATCTTGACTGCATCTCTCGAACTCTAACGGTGTAGATTCCATCTGCAGGGGGATCAAACTCAAGCAGCGAATCTTTTCCTTGCCTAGGCCCACCATCATCGTTTTGATGAAAAAGGGTTATCTGGGGCAAGCCGTTGGGTGGAAAAGTAGAACCAGGCGGGTTCAAAGAAACCTTGTAAATAGGCTGTCCCAAATAATGATGAATAGGTGTCGTTCCTTCGAAAGCCATACGCTTGTTATCAAGTTGAAAGAACCTGCAATCATCATCTGGATTTCGTGGAAGAGCCCTGATTTTCATCAAATCGGTGCCAATAACGACATAATCATTCACCGCAAGTTCGTTCCAAGCTTCAATTCGAATACCAGAAGTAACGGAATCATTATCACGAAAAATGGTATATGTTTTGGAAAGCCCTCTCAAAACTACTCTGGGCAAAGGGTTTCCCATTGGGTCTAAAATTTCGAGATAGGTATCAACATTGGAGCCAAGCCGACTCGCCATCGTTTCTATGATTAATTTATTACCTTTTTTAGCTTCAATCTTCCAAACATGCACATCTTTTTGATCAGCAAACAAACCATTGCCCACACTCGGGACAGTAAGTAATTCATTTTGAAGATACCTTTTTTCTAAAACATCAGAAGCAACAAGAGTTTTCCCTGCGACGACATTCAACCCAGGGAACAAGGTTTCAAATGGCACTTTATCGCCGGCCTTAAATGAATTTGGGATGGTAGCCTTCACGACATTTTTTCCAGCAAGGCCAACCCCCTGAAGAAACCATGTATTTTCTTTACCTATCTGGGCGCCTAAAGGAAAAACGGAAGTCACAATTGGAAAACTGCCCACATGCAAACGGTAAGATCCTAAAGTTTCGCCACCCCGATAATCTCGGTCACGAACTTCAATAGCATACTTGCCTTTTTGCGAGCATACATGGGCCAACCAACCTTGAGCAGATTCAGCAACAACGGTTCCATCAGGGGCAATCATTTGCAGCATGGGTGCAAAAATTTTGTCGTCTTTTTCTGATTGAAGTTGAACTGCGATTTCTAGGCCTGCCTGTGCATCAATATAAAACCAATCGCAATCACCCGGCCTATTCAGCGATGATTTGACACTTACAGGCAAAACCAAAGCCTGCCCTGTTAGGCGGGAATCATTGGGCTCATTTTCTGCAATCCGTAAAAACCGATCGACCTCAAGATCAATTTCAAGAACCTGCCCCTTAGAACTTTTACAGTTGATTTTACAAATCCCCGGTAAAGCATTAGCATCAATTTGCACATCAAGACTCAACCCACTATTAGGAGACGATGCAAAGGATGAAAGGGTAACGCCCTTCATGTTTGATGAAGCAACAAAGGGTGCTTCAAAATGATCTGCCTTGATTGCAATCGTTACTTTTTTTCCCACTGTCGAATAAGTCGGGGTAAAGCTTTTTAATAGGGCTTTGGGTTCCATGAAAGGAATTAGAGGCCTTATCGAATCTCCGCTTTTCAAATCAAAAAGATCCAACTTGCCATCAACTCTTGCAATTGCAGTAGTTAAACCATCAGGCGACAACCCTAGTGCCAATGGCGTGTCAGACAAAGGCTTGAAAGCTTTGATTTCAGAAAGTTTATCTGCATTCCAAATCTTCCAGATTTTATCTTCACCAATGGAAACAATTTTAGTTCCATCGGAAGTCCAAACAGCCTTGGTAACGCCAGAGGTATGGGCGTATGCGGATACAATTAGCTTTGAAGAATCTTTTTCCAGCGCCCAGACTCGAAGGGTTTGATCGACTCCCGCGCCCAGCAATTGATTTTTTACCGGACTCCAAGCAAGAGTATAAACCCAGTCGGTGGAATCACTAAGAGCATGAAGCTTTTTCCAAGTTTTTGTATCCCAAACTTTGATGGCACGGTCTGCTCCGGTGGAAGCAAGCATGGTTCCATCTTTATTGAAAGCAACGGCATAAACAGAATCGCTGTGATCTTTTAGTTCTTGAACCAACTTGCCTTCAGGGATCGACCAGATTTTCACCAATCGATCATAACTGCATGAAGCAAGTAATTTTCCATCTGGGCTAAAGCTAAGGTTTTGAATCAAATCGTTATGAGCTTTCAACTGAAAAATCGGTGTCGCAGAAGTGTTATCTTTACCAAGAAGATAGGTTACGATTTCACCTGTAGCACCAGATTTTCCATGTGCAACAGCGAGTGTTTTTCCATCCTCAGACAAGGTAAGGGTGGAAACAACGGGGCTCTCTATTTTCAATTTTGAAAGAACAACAGCGTCATTGGTTCGAAGAAAAAAGACATTGTTTTCTTGGGCTGCAAATACAACTTTGCCATCTTTTGCAAAAGCAACACCCCGAACTGGATTAGGTTTCACAGAGGGAAGTTGCGATAAAACAAGTATGCTGGAAAGCAGAACTAAGCCTTGGCCCATCAACATTGTCAAACTCTTTTATATTTAGTGGTTGAAAACAAATTCTTTGGAGGTAAGAACAGCCCACACAAGATCTTCAATTGATTCTTGTTTAGATTTAGGATCCTTCGGATCAGCCTCTGCCATTATTTTTAAAAACCGTGACAATTCATCCGCATTGGGCTTCCTCGACAACGCGCGTAGGAATACCCTTTCGATAATCATTGCATTGGAAAGATTATCACCAACCCATTTGACCGCTACGAAATCCTTCGAACGAAGTTTTTCATTAAGCGTATTGCCATTGAAAACATGAAGGGCCTGACCAACACTAGAATCCTGCTGCCTTTCGCAAGAGCAGGCCTGGGCTCTTTCGGGCCTGCCAAAGGCGTCAAGGAACCGGGAAGCAACAGAGGCATCCGGAAGCTGCAAAGCGCGCAAGCCTTTGGGATAGCCGGCATAAGCTGTTTTAGCATCTCCAGCCCGGCTTAAAATTTGATTGAAGGGTGTGGGCACTCCAGTTACCTCAGAGCAGGCATCAAGTAAAATCTCAGCTTTTAATCTTCGAGGCAGAAATTTCGCATAAAAACGGTCGTCATTTTCATTCATCGCGTTTGGCATTGAAGAACGCTGATACGCTGCGGATAACACTATTTTTCGCATCAGCTTTTTCATGTCATAACCATCTTTAATAAAATCTTCGGCCAAGGCATCAAGGAGTGCCGGGTTGGAAGCAGGATTGGTAACTCTTAAATCGTCTTCTGCTTCAATCAGGCCCCTGCCCATAAAGTTGCGCCAAACCCTGTTTACAATTGCCCGGGAAAAGAATGGGTTTTCTTTCGCAGTCAGCCATTGTGAAAACACCAACCTTGGATCTTCAGAATTACCAGCCTTCATCGGTGGGGCATCTAAAGGAGTAGCGGGCATCGCAACACCTTTTCTAGGGTGCAACACTTCCCCCACAGGATAAGTTTCAATTATAATTTCGTTCGCAACATCTCCGTTCTTTATTCCAATACGCGCGAACAAACTTGCCATACCCCAGTACTGATCTTGAGTCCATTTTTCCATCGGGTGATTGTGGCAGCGTGCACAAGTGAGAGACATTCCCATGAAAGTAACTGCGGTGGTTTCCATGAGATCTGTAACATCTTTGTGAAGCACGAAATAATTTGCAGCACCTTTGTTGAGATTACTACCCTTCACGGTCAACAAGGATTTGGCGAATTGATCCCAAGGAAGATTATCAGCGACAGACTTTCGTACAAATTGATAAAATGCCCAGACTGCCTGCTGATTAAGATTCCGCGTAGAAATCAACAACATGTCCGACCATTTGTAGGCCCAATAATCAGTCGTTTCCGGCCTTTGCAATAAGGCATTAACAATCAACTCTCTTTTATTTAAACGACTATCTTTTACAAAATCGTCTAACTCTTTTTCAGTAGGCAGGATGCCTGCCATGTCTAAAAATAGCCTGCGGATAAATTGTGAATCGGTGGTCTGCCCAGAGGGAGGCAATTGCAATTCTTGTAATTTGCGTAATACAAACTCATCAATGAAGTTATTTCTAGGGCTATTACTCAGGAAATCTGCTGGAAGCTTATTAGCGAAAGGCGAAACGATGGAGCCCAAGCCCGCATGGTTTGCAAATAAAGCGATAACACTAGCCTCGCCATTTCCCGAAACTTGAACTGCGCCATCCTGATCAACCGAGGCAACCAGATCTTCACTGGAAGAAAATCTGGCCCAATGAGAAACATCTCGAACTCTGCCATCGGTGTATCGGGCCTGAGCGATCATCCGAAGCTTATCACCTGATTTTAGTCTTAGCTTACTGGGTATGATTTCCACTGCAGCAACTTTTGGCTCATTGGGGGACGAAGGCATTGTTCCCTGGGAAATCCAATCGGAAAGAAGTTTATAATCAGGATGATCACTCGGAAGTTTTTTACCGCCGCCATGTGGCAACTTCAACGAAGCCTTGGCTAGCAAAAGGCTTGAATCAGGATTAGCCCAATCAACTCTTCGGGCGTTGGCCTGTCTGGTAAGAACAAATAAATCTGCAGCGGGATCATAACCTCGAAGAGATAACTTCAACCCGCCTTTCCCTGCAAGGGCGCCATGGCAGGAACCAGAATTACAACCAGCACGGGTAAGAGCAGGAATGATTTCGTTTTCGAAACTAATTTTTTTAGGGACAAGTGCATTTTTAACGGTGACTTTAGCAGTTGCGTCTCCCTGTTTAGTTTTAACCTGCAAAACGGCTTCACCATCTGCAACAGCTTTAATTTTTCCAGTTTGATCAACGGTAAATACTTTGACATTGGAAGAAGCAAAATCCGCAGCAGTGGAAAGATCTGCAACCACAGAACCATCTTGCATAATGCCTACAAAAACAGACCTTAATTCGCCCTGCCCTTGCAATTCAATCACCTCGGGTAGCACCTTAACTTGCTGGGCATCAGCGAAGGAAACTCCGAGAAATAACACCGACATTGCGATCATTAATTTTTTGCACATGATGAGATAATCCGACAAAGGTTAAAGGCAATTAAAACAGTTCGCGAATCGGGTTAAGATTAAAATCAACAAGGGGCATTGGTCTGCCTTGCGGCCCGGGAAGTTCATGATGGGGATCAAGATTAAAAGCCTTGAAAAGCGTTGCAGCAACTTCGCCTGGTAATACGGGTCTGGTTTTGGGCGCATATCCAAGTTCATCGGATTCCCCTACCACCCTGCCGCCCTTGATTGGCCCGCCACCCATTAATATTGTCCATACTCCAGGATGATGATCGCGACCACCAGCGGGATTGATTTTTGGCGTTCGACCAAATTCACCCAAAGCTGTTACCACGGTGTTTTTTAGCAAACCTCTTTCCGTCAGATCTTCCATCAATGCACTGAATGCCTGATCAAAATTGGGTGCCACCAGTTTCGACATTTCGGTGATGTCAGTGAATGGCCTCGATCCGTGGATATCCCAAGTGATTTCATCAAACACGGTTTCGAACATATTCACAGTCACAAACCTAACGCCCCGTTCGATCAACCTTCGGGCTAGCAGGCAGGATTGGCCAAAGCGGGTTCTTCCATAACGATCGCGCATGCTGTCGGTTTCTTGATTCAAAGCAAAAGCTTCACGCGCTGTTGGGCTGGTCATCAACTTGTAAGCAAGGTTGAAATTATCATCAAACTGCTTGGATTTAGAATCTTTTTCGAAAGCTGCAACATTCGCATCTACTGAATCACGCAATTTACGCCTGCGATCCGCCCTTATCGATGTGATGTAATCAGGGGGCAGCAAATCTGGAACTTTGAAATCTTTTACAGAAGGATCCGCATCCAAAACAAATGGATCATGCTGCTTACCAAGATAACCAGCATTTTGCCCATGAGGCATGTTACCACCCGTTCGACCAATGGGCTTCGGGATAAGAACATGGCCCGGAACTTCACCCCTTTGCCCTTTTAAATAAGTCATGACGCAACCAGTATGAGGATGCTCAATGCCGCCTGTAAACAGTCTGCCTGTTTGCATCATTTGATGGCCTGTATCATGCACTGCACTGGCGGTATGATAAACAGATCTGATAAGCGAAACCTTATCCATATGGTTGGCTAATTTTGGAAAGATCTCGGTGATTCGAACGCCCGGGGCATTAGTTTGAATAGTTTTAAAAGGGCCTCGAATTTCTTCAGGCGCATTTGGCTTAGGATCCCAAGTATCGATATGGCTGGGCCCACCTACGAGAAATAACATAATGCAATTTACATCCGAATCGCCTACAGTTGCTGGCGCTGCGGCTTTCGCTGCCAAAAATTTAGGGTAAGTTAAACTAAGCAAAGGAAGAGCCCCTGCATGGATAAAATCCCTGCGTGTAAAACCGTCACAAAATTGGGGACCTTTTTTAGCATCAATTCTAATCATTTTGCTCTCCAAGAAGGCGGGCTGTATATCTATTAGGCTAACTGCATTAATTATTTCAGTCAATCAAACAAAGGTTGAATCTGAAAGTATATTCACCTTACCCAGACTGCAGAATCGGACTTTTAAACTTTCTTCCCCCCGTTTTCAAGTTTTCACATTAATTTTAAGGCATCTAACCCTGCAAACTTGTAAAAAGATGATTATTAATCATTGGAACCGATAGATAAACCATGGCACAACTTTCAACCAACCACTCAGAACAAAACCCTCTTCTCATTTATGAGGAAAGGGAAAAATCCCTACTGCTTCAAAACAAATCTCTTGCACGGTGGGAAAACCTACTGGGCCAGTCCAGAATCCTTTGGTTTGTTTTGTTTGGCTTACTTTGCTGGCTTAGTTTAGGCAGGCAAGAATTTTCTGCATGGTTGTTATTAACCACAATTCCACCTTTTATTGTTTTGCTTGTATTACACGAAAAAGTGACCCGGGCCTGGCAGGATGTCTCCCGTAATCTCGAATTTTATCAATCTGGGGTAGCAAGGCTTAAATTTAAATGGCAGGGAAAAGGCAGCCAAGGCATGCGTTTTCGCACTGCAAATCACCCTTATGCAGACGATCTGGATATTTTCGGGACGGGCTCACTTTTCGAATTGGTATGCATTGCAAACACACTTGTAGGGCAAAAAACCCTTGCAGAATGGATGCAAGGCCCTGCAGATGCGAATGAAATAATTCGCAGGCAAGAATCCATCCGAGAACTTGCACCGTTACTTAGTTTAAGGCAGGAAATGAATGCACGCGCTGGCGGTAGCAAAAACCCAGCAGATATTGCCTCTTTGGTTTCATGGGCAGATCAACCCCCTCATCTGTTATCTAAAATCCCGCTTTTTATCGCCCTCGCCCTTGCCTGCTATTCTTTATTTTCCATTCATGCCTGCGTTGTTTTGGGGTTGGGGCTCTTCCCCATTGCCATCGCTATTTTTGTAAACATCATCCTCCACGCATTCATGGCACGCAGCTTGGAAAAAATCTACCAAGGCGTTGACCTTCATACCGGGTCTTTTGGTGTATTATCCCGAGCGATGGCATTCCTCGAAAACAACTCATTTAATAGCGCAAAGCTCAAGGAAATGAAAATCCGGATTCAGGATACATCTTCGAAAAATCCTCCATCCGTTCTTATTTCTAATCTGGCGGTTTGGATCGATCTTTCCAATGCGCTTAAAAACCTTATGTTTTCCCCGGTTGGTTTTTTGCTGAATTGGAAAATTGTGGTTGGTTACGGGCTCGAAAATTGGCGCACCACCAATGGCAAACATGTACACGACTGGATGAAAACTATCGGCCAGTTCGAAGCGCTTAATTCTTTCGCCAACTATTCGTTTGAGAATCCAGAAGATATCTTCCCTGAACTTTCCCAAGAAAAATCCTTTTACCATGCCACCGGGCTTGGGCACCCGCTCATGCACAAAGACGCATGCGTGCGCAACGATCTCGAAATGGATTCCAAGACCAAACTTATGATTGTCAGCGGTTCCAATATGTCGGGTAAAAGCACTTACTTAAGAACCGTGGGCATCAATACTGTTCTGGCTTTTGCTGGAGCAGCCGTAAAAGCCAAATCCATGCAAATATCGCCCATGGCTCTTGCTGCGGTTTTAAAAATCCAAGATTCCCTTGCAGAGGGAAAATCGCGTTTCTACGCAGAAATCCAGCGCGTTAGGCAGGTAGTGGATCTTGCAGATGGCGTAGTTCCGGTCTTTTTTCTTTTGGATGAAATCTTCAGCGGAACCAATTCCCACGATCGAAAATTGGGTGCATCAGGCGTGCTTAAAGGGCTATTGCGCAGATCCGCAATTGGCATAGTAACCACGCACGATCTTTCTCTCGCTGCAATTGCGGATCAATCAATATCCGATGCCAAGAACACTCACTTCGCTGATAGGTTTGAAGAAGGAAATTTGAACTTCGACTACACCATGAAGCCTGGTGTTGTCAGACATTCAAATGCATTGGAACTGATGCGAGCTGTTGGATTGGAAATCGATCCCGAGTAAAACCAGATTTAAACTTGATCTTTGTTTTCTATTTTCACAGGTAATCCGGGCAAAGGTGCAGCTTCTGCAACTTTACGATATCCCAGCGAAACCAATACTTCAAGCACCTCACTCCATGTTGGAAATGGCCTGCGATTAGAGCGCTTGTATTGATCCATGGCATTCATGAATGCCACCTCGTCCCCGTTATACTCTTTTTCAAAAGTTACGGGATCGACCATCCTGCGTTTTTCAGATTCAATTCTGCGATCTAAACCCGTGCGTCGTTCTACTACAACAGGAATGAATTCCCTCCTGCGATCAGAAACCGCCCGTTTTTCGCGCATCGAATTCGATGTGACATCCGCACTTGCGGAAGTACCTATTGAATTTTCAGAGTTATTATCTGAGGCTGTCATGTTTAAATTAAAAACTTCCCTAAGAGCAACAAACAATCAATAAGGCATTATAACCTAAACTCGATAAATGCCAACAAATAAGCAGGTTTTTTTCAGAATTACTCAATCACTTTAGTGCTTAGTTTTTCTTTCCAGCAAATAATCGCCCAATGCAAGTTTCCAGCCTCTTAAGGGAGCAAAGCCTAGCTCTTTCGATCGCCCTGATTGCATTACGCTATACCCAGGGCGTGCCGCAGGGGCATTGTAATCCTTGCTCGAAATAGGTGAAATCGAAGCCTCAATTTGGCTAAGCTCAAAAATAGTTTGCGCAAACTCATACCACGAGCAGGATTCTTGGTTCGTAAGATGCAGTAATCCTTGTGCTTTACTCTTGATCAACAAGGCGCTGGCCAATGCCAAATCTTTGGTATAGGTGGGGGTGCAATACTGGTCTGATACGATTTTTAAGGGCTTTCCTTGTGCAGCGACTCGCAACATCGTTTCCACAAAATTTCCGCCTTTGCCTCCGCTGCCCCATACCCCATACAAGCCACAAGTTCGGATCAATAAATGGTTAGGGCAGTTGGCACTCACCACATATTCCCCTGCCAATTTGCTAATCCCATAATTGCTTACAGGGCCAGGCTTGTCGGTTTCCTCATAGGGTTTATTTCGTTGGCTATCGAGGCCAAATACATAATCGGTACTAAAATGCACCAAATATTTACCCTTTGCTTTGCACCACTGCGCCAACTCTTTTAACCCCCAAGCATTGATTCGCATTGCACTATCGGGCTCGGTTTCAGCTTTATCTACAAAGTTATATGCTGCACAGTTCACGACTACATCAGGATTAATTTCCTCAAGGCATTTACCAATGGTTTCTGGTGCACCTAAATCGATTTTACTTCGATCCAAGGCGATCGCCCCCTCTCCCAAAGCGGGGCAAAGATCTCTTCCCAGTTGACCAAAAGCGCCTAAAACTGCGTATTTCAATTTACCGCTCCTTGATTGATACCAACTCCTACTGACTTAATTAAGCTATCATGGTATTTTTCACTAAAGAATGGAAGTCGATTTGCTTTTAGATTAGGAACAACAATGTACATATCTATTTATCTGGTTCTTACCACCATGTTTCTTTTGGGAACAGGTGCTATACAGCCTCTTGAAAAGAAAGCTCCTTTTCGTTACCCAGAAAATTCTAACACCCCTAACGGAAAGCTTAGCTACATCAACAATATTCCTGTTCTGCAAGTTAAGGGTACTCCCGAGCAAATGGGAGAAGCCATTGGCAAACTTGCTGTTAAAGCAGCGCCCAAAGCTACCAAATACCCTCGCGATGTTTTAAGCCACTTCGGCGTCGAATTCATGTGGATTGTTTTTGCCAAGGCCGGCCAACGCATGGCAAATTACTTCCCTGAAGATTACACCAAAGAACTAAATGCGATGTCTACTTCTTCTGGAATCAGCAAAGAAGATCTTATTGTGGGAAACACTCTTTTTGATTTAAAGAAAGTTGTGGCATGTTCTGGAATAACTATTGAGCCCGCACAAAGCTCAACAGGCAGCATGCTTTTTGGTCGCAACCTCGATTACCCTTCCCTGGGTTATATCAACCAATACACCCTCGTGACGGTTTACAAACCAGAAAACAAAAAGGCTTTTGCTGCAATCGGATTTCCCGGGCTTGTTGGCTGCCTTTCAGGCATGAATCAGGATGGACTTTGTTTGGCAATTCATGAAGTTATCGACATCAAAACGGGCCAGAAAAAGTTCAACTACAATGGTATCCCTTATGCCATGTGTTATAGGCAACTGCTCGAAGAGTGCTCTACCGTGGACGAAGCTTACGAGCTTTTAAAAAAGCTACCTAGAACCAGCACTACCAATCTTTTAATTGCAGATCGAAAGCGCTCTGCGGTTTTCGAAGTGACACCTGACAAAGTGATTGAACGAAAATCTAAAGATGGCGTTGCGGTTTGCTGCAATCACTTCTGCAGTTCTGAAATCAAACCTTTTTTTCCAATCAATGTACGACGATCTTTCCAAAGATTCACCCTTCTAGAGGAACTTCGAAACAACGAAAACAAGGTCTCGCCTTCGCAGGTCATGGAGTACCTTGACTCCGTCAACCTAGGCGATGATACTCTGCAAACGATGGTTTTTGAACCGGGCACCCTCCGATTACATCTGGCTTTCCAGAATGTACCATCCTCTAAAGGGCCGTTTCATACGCTCAATCTTGAACCTTTGTTCCAAAAATAGCAGTTAAACAGTCAGTTTTACCGCTTTCATTCTCTTCCAACCCACTTATTCGCTTTTGCAGGGTTGCATGATCTTATAAGATATCCTTAAGGATTTAACTTCTGCGCGGAGCGCTTCCCTCTCTTCAGAGGCTGCCTCAATGACCTTTGGCTTTTTTAGACTCGCTGTTTTTTCCCCCAAGCTTGGGCTTGCTGATTGCGCATTTAATTCCGCACATACCATCAATCTTTTACAACAAGCCCAGACTCAACAATGCGGCTTGGCTTTATTCCCTGAACTTGGAATCACCGGATACACTTGCGCAGATCTTTTCCATCAAACCGCACTCCTGGAAAAATCCACCTCTGCAATCCTCTCGGTTATCGAAGCAACTAAAAAAGTATTTGACGGCTTGGTTCTTATAGGTGCCTCCATCTCTGTTGATTCGCAGTTGTTTAATTGCGCAATCGTTATTCACAAAGGAAAAGTTCTTGGCATCGTTCCTAAATCCTACCTTCCTACCTACAAAGAATTTTACGAAAGGCGCTACTTCTCCCCAGCTATAAACCTGCGCTCTACCGAAGTACTTTTGTTCGGGCAATCCATCCCCATTGGCGCTGATCTATTATTTGCTGCTGAAGATTTCCCCGAACTTATTATCGGTGTTGAAATCTGCGAAGATCTTTGGGTCCCTATCCCCCCGAGCTCGTTTCAATCGCTTGCTGGTGCAACACTTTTAACCAACCTTTCGGCAAGTAACGATATCGTTGGCAAAGCGCCTTATCGAAAAAATCTGGTCCTCGGACAATCCGCCCGAAGCATGGCTGTTTATGCTTATGCTTCAAGCGGGGTTCACGAATCAAGCACCGATTTAGTTTTTGGCGGGCATTGTATTATTGCTGAAAACGGCCAACTTATAGCTGAAAACACTAGATTTAATCGTGAAGATAGCCATCTTATTGCAGATGTTGATCTGCAACGAGTCATGAACAATCGAAGGAGTACTGGCACTTGGGCGGATAACTCCCACGACAATAATAAAAGCTTTCGAAAGATTGGGTTCAACCTTGATCAGGCTGGAATTATTGATCGATCTGTTCCATCTTCCAAATTACTCAGAGAAATCATCCCGCACCCCTTTGTACCTGCTAACTCAATTGAACTAAAAGATCGCTGCGATGAAATCTTTCAGATCCAAGTTGCAGGGTTGGCAAAGCGACTTGAAAGCATTGGCAATACACCGATAACTCTTGGGGTATCAGGCGGGCTAGATTCCACTTTGGCTTTAATGGTCATTTGTAAAACTCTGGAAAAAATTAATCGACCCTTTTCAAATTTCAAAGCGCTAACCATGCCAGGATTTGGTACCACTTCGCGTACCCTTGAAAACGCAAAAAAGCTGATGACAGCGCTGGGCGTTTCTTTTGACGAAATCGATATCAGGCCCCTTTGTTTTGAAGAAATGAAAGCCCTGAATCACAAACCCTTCGAGATTGAAATCAACGCTCTCGATTTAAACACCTTTATTGGTTTGCTAAAAAAAGTTCCCTTAGTTAAAAAGAATGATCTGGTTTTCGAAAACATTCAAGCTAGAAGGCGCACCTCCCTTTTAATGAACCGGGGCTTCGTAATCGGCACGGGAGATTTATCAGAACTTGCTTTGGGGTGGTGCACTTTTAATGCAGACCACATGAGCATGTATAACCCGAATAGCTCTATTCCAAAAACCTTAGTCAAGTTTTTGGTAGAATGGGTTGCTAACAACTCTTACGAAGAACCAATCCGCAGCATTCTTTTAGATATCGCCCAAACAGTAATTTCTCCTGAATTACTGCCTTTAGGCGAAAACGATCAAGAAATCCAATCCACCGAAGCCAGTGTTGGCCCCTACGAATTGCACGACTTTTTCCTTTATCACTGGATTCGAAACTCCTTTAACCCTGAAAAAATACTCTTCCTTGCTACCCAAACAAATTTCCATAAACCATATACCAACATAGAGTTAAAGCAATGGCTAGATAAATTCATGCAGCGTTTCTTTAGCCAACAGTATAAGCGCAGCACGCTCCCAGATGGCCCCAAAGTGGGTACTGTCAGCCTTTCTCCTCGAGGCGATTGGCGCATGCCCAGCGACATAAATCACTTTTAAAAACACAAAGCTATACTGGGCATAGACTTAAGGCGAAATGAAACTTGTTAACCCTCATTATTTAGACGATTGATTGTTTTAAGGATTACTTTTATTTTAATTATTTTGTAAAATTTGCTTAAAGTTTTTTGACATCTCTAAACTTTGACCTACGGTTGGAATGTGTGAGATGTAACGATTTTGTGGAAACCCAAGTCCCTTCAAGAGGTTTAACATGGCACGATTCACTTCCAGCAAGCCAAGTCTGAACACATCCTTTCGCAAAAGACTCAACCTCGAATTTCTTGAGGAACGCACTGTCCTCAATGCTGCCATGGGGCCTTTCGCCTCTTCCAGCAGCCTTCTTGTTGACCCGACCACTTATATGTCCAACACCATCTTGGTTCAATTCAAACCAGATGCAGTCCTCTCCGGAAACATCGATCTTCATGGCGCCAAAATTACTCAGTCTCTCGAACTCGTTGATGGCCTCTACGAACTTGAACTTTCGCAGGGCATGAGTGTCGAAGGCGCTCTCGCAGTTTTCCAAGCTGACACTAGGGTTTTAACTGCAGAAGCCAACTATCGCCTAATGCTTGAAAGCATTCCAAACGATCCCCGTTTTTCTTCAATGTACGGACTTAACAACACCGGTCAAACCGGTGGCACCAACGATGCTGATATCGATGCTCCAGCAGCTTGGAATATCAATACCGGAACACGCAGAACTATTGTTGCTGTTATCGACACGGGCGTTGACTACAACCACCAAGACCTCGCAGCCAACATGTGGCGCAATGCTGGTGAAATTGCAGGCGATGGCATCGACAACGATGGCAATGGATACGTAGACGATATTTTTGGCTACGACTTTGCCAACAACGATGCAAACCCCTTTGATGACCAAGGCCACGGAACCCATGTGGCTGGCACCATTGGTGCAGTAGGAAACAACGGGATAGGTACCACAGGTGTAAACTGGAACACCAGAATCATGGCTCTTAAGTTCTTGGCCGCTGATGGCAGTGGTTCCACCGCAGGTGCTATCAGTGCCTTGAACTATGCTGTTCGCATGGGCGCAAATCTTTCAAATAATAGCTGGGGCGGTGGTGGTAGCAGTTCCCTGCTTTCCCAAGCCATCAGTAACGCAAGAACCGCTGGTCACATTTTTGTAGCTGCCGCCGGTAATAGCGGGCAAAACAACGACCTGACTCCTAACTACCCCTCAAACTATAGCTTTGACAATGTTGTTGCAGTCGCTGCAACCGACAGCAGAGATGCCCTTGCATCCTTCTCCAGTTATGGTGCTACCACGGTAGATATTGCTGCTCCTGGCGTTGGCATTCTAAGTACCCTTCCAGGAAATACATACGGTTCCCTTAGTGGAACCTCGATGGCAACTCCCCATGTTAGCGGTGCCATCGCCCTCATCTGGGATCAAAACCCTACCTTCACTTATCAACAAGTAATTGCAAAGCTATACTCAAGCGTTGATAAAATCGCAGGGCTTAATGGTAAAGTCGCAACGGGTGGCAGGTTAAACATTGGTAATGCCCTTAATGGCAGCACCACGAACCCTCCTCCTGCAGATCTAACCGGTGCTAGGATTCTTACCTCAGAAGCTATTGGAATAAGTGGCACAGCAATCACGGGTTTCAAAGTGAAGTTTAGCGAAGCAATTCAAGTTTCAACCCTCACTGCAGCCAACATCAAAGTAACTTCCCCCTCTGGTTCGTTTCTTACTGTCTCTGGTATCACAGCAGTTGCAGGTAGCAACAATACTGAATTCACCTTCAACATTCCCAGTTCTTCGACTTCAGGAATTTATACCATCAAAGTCGGGCCAAATGTTCTCGACTTGGCAGGCAACAAAATGAACCAAGATGGGGACACCATCAATGGCGAATTAACCCAGGATGTTTACTCCGCATCCTTCACAAAGACTTCCTCGTCAACTTTCAACTTCTACAACACCACTTCCGCAGCAATTAGAGATTTCACCAAAACAGTTTCTTACATTACCATCAACCAAGATATTACAATTACAGATCTCAATGTGATGGTTAATGTTACTCATACATATGATTCAGACTTGATCATCTCACTTAAATCCCCCACGGGTGTTGTTAGCACCCTTTCCTACCGCAGGGGTGGTTCGGGGGATAACTTCGTCTCAACGATTTTTGATGATGAAGCAACCAAGGCTATATCCAGTGGAATTGCTCCTTTCAAAGGCTCATTCAAACCTGACACCACTCTTTCGGCCTTCGATGGCCTAAACTCTAGAGGTGTTTGGACACTTACTGTAGAGGACAAAGCTAGAGGTGATATTGGTAGCTTAAAAAACTGGGCCATTAGTCTTACCGGTGCAAGTCAGACTGCCACAACCGTAAGAAAACTCGATGGCGAAGCAACTCCCGTTGCAGATGCCCCTTCAGCAGAACCGATCGCTGCACCTTCCAAAGGCTTAGATTGCCCACAATCTGGGATCGAATCCCCTGCCCCTTCTGCAAACTTGCAAGCACCTGCCAACAACTTGACAAGTGGATCAGTAGCCAACTATCTTGCAGATTCGCCACTCACTAGTAATTCCAACTCTTCAAATGCAACTGAATCAGAATCATCAAGAAATGAAGAAAGCAATCTGGGTTACACCAGTGATTCTGCAAGCCTTTCAGATTACTTTTTCGCTGCCAACAGTTCCACTGTCAGCATCTATGGAATAGACACCTATGAATCCGAAGAAGAAAGCGAATCTGAAGTAAACATTCATGATGCCATCTTCATGGTATAAAACCCTTCAGCTCTAAAACAAAAAGAGACCCAGGCATTTAAGCTTGGGTCTCTTTTTTAATTCATCCATGAACAAATAAAACTAGTTTTGTTGTGGAGCAGAAGGAATAGTCAAAGGAAGCATTGCAGGGCCTGCGCCATAAGGCACAACCTGCATGGGAACTTGATAACCATTCTGCATGTACACTGGATAAAAGTTTGCAGGATTCCCAGGAACCATATAAGCCCCCTTGGTTCCTTGGCCCTGTCCCATTGGCATAGGCATGGGAACACCCATTGGCATTGAATTACCATCCATGTAATTCATATTAGCGCACCCGCCGGGCATGCAATTACCAGGCATCGATACGACATTACCATTACAATTCCCAACACAAACCTGGCTAAAAGCGTTGTAGGGGCGAATGCAAACATTACAGCTATTGCAAGATTTACAGGTAAATAGACCAAAAGTGCCACCCGCTTGAACGATAGGGGCCGCTACAAACGCAAGTGTTGCAGCAATAAGAAGCTTCTTCATGGTCATTCCCTTTCCTAGAGAAAATAATGCAGGCAAGGTATACGAGGAACCATCGTCCTGACGAAATCAACCAAGCCTTATGTCTAAAAAGTTTACATCATGAATCAATAATTGCTTTAAGCCCTGAAGTGAAATCAAGCCATAAATTCAAACATCTATCATTAGTTTTGTTAAACAAGGCTCACTCTGCCCGAGTAGATCAAGCAGCAGCATACTCAAAAAAACATCGCAATTTTTCCAACTTTGATTAAAGTTGAGGGTTACCCTACCGGATGCGTGAATATTTTTCTAGAGTCGTAAGCGCACGCGATGATTGCATTCCTTTACAAGCATGAAGTGCAAGCGAAGGAAGAATCTCAATGAGCGGCGGATGTTAATCCGCTGGTGCTCGCCCCGCGCTTTCGTTGCCTTCTTCTTTTTTACTGCCTTCAAGCCCGCCCACTGTGCTGGGTGGGTCTGTGCCTTTTACACTCGCATCAATCAAAAAGAAGCAACCCATAGGCTTTGAAGCCGTTCATCAACCGAAATCAAGATGTGTCTTCCTTCCGTGAAATTCCGTGTAATTCCGTGGCAAATGCTTCTGCTTGGTTCTGTCCTTCCTTCCGTGTTTTTCCGTGTCTTTCCGTGGCTATGCTTCTGCTTATTCTTCCTTCCGTGAAATTCCGTGTTAATCCGTGGCAAATGCTTCTGCTTGGTTTTCCGCTTTTTCTTCCTTCCGTGGCTAATCTTCTGCTGCCTTTTACTTACTTTCTCGACATAAAGACTTAAAAAATGCTCATAATATACTTATTTCTTGAAACTTAAGCTTAATTCTTGGTATTTCAGAAATCTGTAACCCAATAAAGGTAAATCAGTTGCAACCTCTGCATCTGTTAACATTGGGGTATATAAGTGAAATAGTCTATTTGATTTTATTGTAAATTACTTAAATTATCGTAATAATTGCTTTATCATTATTTAAATTCACTTTGTAGTAATCGTATCGCCTCCGATTACTGCCACTTGGATTTAGACTTTTGCTGCCCCCGATGAAGATCACTCGGCGATTTGCTTCTTTTTTGGGCTTTAGTATAAGGAACTCGCTCCATGCTTTTAAATGCTTTTCGCAGACTCTTTAGCAGCTCCCAAAATAGAAAAGCACGCAGAGCTTCTGGCTTACCCCGGCCCGAACTCCTTAGCCTTGAACAAAGAATCAATCCTGCAGCATTCACCTATAACGGGTCTAATGCTCTTACCATTGATCTCAATAATGCGAACGAAGTGCTTACGCTGACCTCTCAGGGTAATGGAGCCTATGTTTTCACCTCGACCAGCAACTTTACTGGTACGAACACTACCGGGCTTACCGGCACCGGCACCACCACCCTGACCATCACCAACGCGCTTAATCTTACTGATGTCGTAATTACCGATAATGTTGCCGGTACCGATGTTAGCTTTGGTACCAATACCGGTAGCTATGTGGATAATTTTTCCATCACTTTAGATGTAGCTGGGGCATCGGTTGTCACGGTTGCTAATGCCACCTCCTTCACCGGCACAGCAGGTTTAAATGTGGCTGCCGCCCGCAATATCTCAATCACCGCAGATCTTTCCACCACCACCGGCGATATCGTGCTGGATGCCGACAATGGCGTTCAGCAGACCGGGAATTTTGTTGGCGTGAATATTAGTGGTACCGGGGTGGATGTCACCACCACCGGGGGTAATATCACCATTGCGGGCCGGGGCGGGGATGATAGCGCTAGCAATGAATTTGGTGTTTATGTGTCAAGTGGTGCCAATGTTCAGGCGGGTGATAATGGGTCAATCTTTGGCACCGTCTCGGTTACTGGCACCGGCGGGGCGGCAGGTGGCAACGGTAATCATGGCGTGCGGGTTGATGGTGCCGGTTCAAAAATCACCTCCTCCGGTGGGTCAGTTACAGTCATTGGCAATGGGGGCGGAACCAGTCTCACCAACTCTAGTGACAATTACGGGGTGGTTGTTGAAAATCGTGGCGTGATCAGCGCAGGTGGCACAGGCACTGTCTCGGTCACTGGCACGGGCGGGGCGGCAGGTGGTGGTGAAAATTTTGGCGTGAATGTTAAAGATTCTGGTTCAAAAATCACCTCATCCGGTGGGTCGGTTGCAGTCACCGGCACCGGCGGGGCGGCAGGTGGCAGCCGTAATTATGGCGTGTTTGTTCAAGATTCTGGTTCAATAATCACCTCCTCCGGTGGGTCGGTTACAATCATTGGCAATGGGGGCGGAACCAGTCTCACCACCTCTAGTGACAATTCCGGGTTGCTTGTTGAAAATGGTAGCGTGATCAGCGCAGGTGGCACTGGCACCGTCTCTGTTACCGGCACCGGCGGGGCGGCAGGTGGCAGCCGTAATTATGGCGTGCTTGTTGATAGTGCCGGTTCAAAAATAACCTCCTCCGGTGGGTCGGTAACGGTCATTGGTATTGGTGGCGGCAACGGTAGTGCCTCTAATTTCAATATCGGGTTTAATATTTCTAGTAGTGGCGAGATTAGCGCAGGTGGCACAGGCACCGTCTCGGTTACCGGCACCGGCGGGGTTGGTGCAAGCAGTACGGGGATTGAACTTTCAACATCCGCCGCCACCATTACTACGAATTCCTCGGGTGCAGCAATCACCCTCACCGCCGATTCCATGGCCTTTGATGCCACTTCAGTTGTTTCTTCTACCGGCACTGTCACCCTTCAAAATAAGACCGCAGGGGTTGCCATTGATCTGGGCACCGAAACTACCGGGCAATTATCCCTCACCGATACGGAACTGGATCGTGTCACCGCGGGCACGCTGGTGATTGGGCGCAGCGATGTCAACCCGGGGGTTATCACGGTTTCCAATGCCCTCACTCTTCCTTCAACCGTCTCCGCCTTACAACTTATCGGGCCCGCTGGCATCACTCTGAATAACGATGTCACCACCACTGGTTCGCAAACTTACACCGGCGCAGTGACTCTGGGCACCAACACCACCCTGAATGCGGGTAGTGGGAATATCCTACTTCCCGGCACGGTTTCTGGTACTGGTGCCTTCAGTTTGACCCCCATCACTTCGGGTGCGGGTTTAACCACGATTTCGGGTCCCAACACCAATACCACCACCAATGTTACTACCGGGGTTGTGCAGATCAATAATACCACCGCAAGTACCACTAACTTTGCTGTCTCGGGTGGAACCCTAATAGGCACAGGTTCGATTGGCAACCTGACTGGAACCGGCACAGGTATCATCGCTCCAGGGAACAGCGCCGGGCTAGTGACCACAACCAATTTGAGTTTAACTTCCACCAACACCCTTCAGATTGAGATCAACAATGTCTCACCTCCTGTTGCGGGCACCCACTACGACCAGATCGTGGTTAGTTCAGGCGGAACCGTGGCTCTCGGTAGCGCAACTTTGTCGCTTTCAACCACCTTTGCGGGAAGCGCAGGTACGGTTTTCACCATCATTGATAACCAAGGCTCCAGTGCAATTTCTGGAACTTTCAACGGCTTGGTTCAGGGGGCAGTCTTCACAGCCAATGGCAAGGATTATAAAATTTCTTATGTCGGCGGCTCAGGCAACGATGTAACTTTGACAGTAGTTGCACCAACACCTACGCCTACACCTACGCCTACGCCTACACCAACGCCAACGCCAACCCCCACACCGACACCAACGGCGCCGTTGATCACAGGAACGCCAACGCCTCCTTCTTCTAGTGGTTCTAGCACCGTCAACCTTTATAACCCTGCAACCGGCCAACCCACAGGCACTGCGGTTCCATTCCCCGGATATGAAGGCCCTGTAAAAGTTGCTTCGGGCGACTTCAATAACGATGGCGTTGCAGAACTTGTCGCAGGCGCAGGCTTCGGCGGCGGGCCAGCTATTGCAATCCTTAACTCCCAAACCGGCGAAGTCATGCAATCCTTCTTCGCCTTCGATCAAGCATTCACCGGCGGTGTATTCGTCGCAGTGCAAGATACAAACGGGGATGGAATTTTAGATATCATCGCAGCCGCTGGCCCAGGCGGCGGACCAGAAGTTCGTATCTTCAATGGCGCAAACCTCACCGTTCTTCGATCCTTCTTCGCATACGCAGAAGATTTCACCGGCGGTGTTAGTGTTGCATCCATCGACTTCAACAACGATGGCATCTTAGATTTAGTTACCGGCGCAGGCCCCGGTGGCGCTCCCCATGTTAAAGTCTATGATGGCGCTACCAATGCAATCATTAGCCAATGGTATGCCTACCCAGTAACCTTCACCGGCGGCGTCTTCGTCGCAGTAGGCGATATCGGTAACGATAGCACCTTCGAAGTAGTCACCGGCGCTGGCGCTGGCGGTGCACCCGTCGTTGCAGTATGGGATCCCTTTACTGGCACACTACTAGCCCAGTTCATGGCCTACGCAGAAGACTTCACAGGCGGCGCTCGCGTTGGCGTAAACGATGGTAACGGCGATGGCATTGCAGACATTCTTACCGGCGCAGGCCCAGGCGGCGGCCCCCATGTCAAAGCCTTCAGCTTCCCAGCCTTGGATCTGCTGTTTGAATTCTACAGCGGCGAATCCACCGACCCAGGCGGCGTCTTCGTGAGCTAATTGGAATAGATAATTCAAGACCTCTTTCCAATGCCTTCAAGCCCACCCACTGCGCTGGGTGGGTCTGCTTTTCTAACTCTCCTCATTCAAAAATAAGAGACCCATGGAACGCAGTCCATGGGCTTTTACTCTTTTACTCTTACTCTTTTTCTTTTATTTTTTCTTCCCCCAACTCCCAACCCTCTTCTCAATGCCCTAAAGCCCACCCACTGCGCTGGGTGGGTCTGCCTTCTAACCTACACCACTTTTACTTAATGCCCTACTGGACTGTAACTTTCGTCTCATTGAGCGGCAGATTTGGAAACCGACTCTTAACGGTATTTCTTGTCTTACAAGCCTGAAGCGCAAGCGAAGGAATAATGTGTGAATAGTAAACATGTATTTGAAGAACCTTTGCTTGCGCTTCAGGCTTGTAAAGATATGCAATAAAAAGTTGTGTTCGCCTCCGCAAGAAAGAACCGTCGCTCACGCATCCGGCTCTGAAAGAT
>Ga0208226_1000045_pt1 | contig 40396 bp, 30 predicted proteins | sample LakMenE18May11ns_FD_150713 | JGI IMG/M metagenome (GOLD analysis project Ga0208226, IMG submission 150713) | Freshwater microbial communities from Lake Mendota, WI - 18MAY2011 deep hole epilimnion ns (SPAdes) | ecosystem: Environmental > Aquatic > Freshwater > Lake > Epilimnion/Euphotic zone ... | reverse complement strand
CCGCTGCTATTTGCACCCTTCCATCGTTATCTTCCAGCGCCTTTTGTACAAGTGTTGCAAGGCCTTCGTTCAATTGTGATTTTGAAGTTGCCATCTTGATACCATGCACCCGAACAAAAGGTGCTGGGTTTGTAATAATAGTTTCAATCGCCTGATCGGGCAGGGCGTTTAATCGCAGTAAAGCCCACATGGCATGAACCTGTTGGAAGTTATCTGCTGGCTTATTGATTGCAGCAAGGAGTGACTTCGTTGCTTCGCTATCTTCTCTTGCAACTAGTTCGTTACCCGCCATGATGCGCATGGTCTGGTTTTTGCTTCCGAGATTTTTAATCAGTTCTTCGACCGACATTGCAGTAAAGTCAGGCAATGGTGGTGGGGATAGTTTTCCATCTTTGCCTGTATAAAAGACACGCCAGATACGGCCACGATTTCTATCACGCCCCGGGTGAGTAAGGGGCACTTCATAATGCCCGATCACTTTGTTGTAAAAATCAAGGATGTAGAGCGCGCCATCTGGCCCCATCTTGATATCCACTGGCCTGAACCACAAATCTTCGCTTGTCATGAAATCAGGGAGCTCAACAGCACTAGGGGTTGCACCTTTTCGATCAACACGATCGTGGTTGATTCTGCTTGTGACCACATTGCCGATGATCATGGTTTCTTGATGTTCTTCAGGGAAGGAATCAGAGTTGAGCGCAGTGATGCCGCAAATACCGGTGCTGCCATGAGAATGCTTGATCATGTCGGGGCCAAAGCCCAGGCCATCATGAGGCTTGGAAAAGCTGGGGTAGGTTGCTCCTTGAAGGAGTTGATAGATAGGGCTGCTATGGCAATCAGCGGTGTAGAAATTACCCCAGGAATCTACGGTCATGCCGAATGGGTTTACCTGCCCACGGGTGTAGGATTGCAGGCCAGTGCCATCAGGGCGATAGCGGTAAGTATTACCCGAATTCATTTTGAGTAATTTGCCTTCAGAGGATTTGACCTCAGAATCATTGGAGAAACCATGGGTCGCATGAATCCAACCATCCCAATGAAGCTGGAAGCTGTTGGTCATGCCGTGGGTATCGCGGAAGCCAAAGCCAGTGAGGAAAGGTTCTTTAGTGTCGGCTTTATTATCGTTATTGGTATCCTGCATCTTGTAGACATTAGGGATGCTATGAACAAGCGCGGTTTGTGGTGCGCCTTTTTTGGAAGGAAGCGGGAGTAGGCCGATAGGGATGTTTAATCCCTCTGCAAAGGTTTCAATCTTTTGGGCTTTACCATCGGGGCCAATGTTGGAAAGAATTTTCACGGAGTCGCGTGGTTTGGTTCCGTCCTTGGCAGCGTAAGGGTATTCGAGCGAATCGGTAATCCAGATCCGGCCTTTGTAATCGAACGAAAGATTCATGGGTTTGAAAATATCAGGCTCGCTAGCAACTAATTGAACAACATAGCCTTTGGGTAGCTTGAAGCCTTTCATTTCATCTGCGGGAGAAAGTGCTTCGGTAGGGGCAACCAAAGGTGGAGCTTGTTGAGCCCATGGAATCGAGGTTGTGATTAGAAAGACAAGACAGCTGGAATAAATGATTGGCTTGCGCATGATACCCCTCTAACCTCTAATTAACTGACTATTAACAATACATCCAATTGTAGCCATGTTCTTTGTCGTTGTCAGCTATGGATTAGTTCGGTGGCTAAATAATAAGGTTTGAGCCTTAATAAGGGTGTATTTAAAGGGGTTTGATTAGCGGTAAATGATTTCTTAGATTAGATTTACGACTATTTAGATTATAGCAAAAGCATATCTCTTGGCGAATATCATGGACCCAATCGGTAATCAATGTTCTCCCTGCGAGGGCGAAATATATTTAAGCTTTTCAGATTAGCTATAGATTATTGTGGAAATTAAGTTCATAATAAATTAACTAGATGTTAACCAAAGTTTCTTATTTGTTTAAGTTAATGGGGGGTTAGACATGTCTTTATTCTTCCGTGCATCCCAGAAAAAACAAGGTTTTACCCTCATAGAGTTGTTGGTGGTAATTGCAATTATTGCAATATTAATAGGTTTGCTTTTGCCTGCGGTGCAAAAAGTAAGGCAAGCAGCAGCCTTGGCTCAGTGCAAAAATAATTTAAAGCAGCTTTCTCTAGCTTGCCATAATTACAGTGATACTGAGGGTAAATTGCCTGCAGCTGTAAAACTTAATGCTGGGGTAAGTCGCAGCAATGCCATTGGGCAGTCGTTTGGCCCCAATTGGACGGTAATGATTCTTCCTTATCTAGAACAAGGCGCGCTTTACACTCAACATTCAGCCAATATAACTGCTTATGGAACTAACAGTAATCAAGCTTGGCAGGCGATTGGTGCAGCTCCCGTGAAGTTGTTGAAATGCCCTTCTGATTTTGGTCATGAGATTCCTTACAACATTAACGGAGTGGATTTTGCCCGGGGAAATTATGCGTGTAATGCGGGTGGCATTCACGGCCCTAGCAATGGTTGGACAAGTACAGAAAACGGCGCAAGTCCTACGAATGGCAACGCCTGGGCTGGACTTCCTACTACCCTTAACGGGGGTGGGGTTATGTGCATAAACTTTGGTTCCAAACTTAATAGTATCGTGGATGGGACTTCAAACACCATTATGATTAATGAATTGAGGGTGGGATCTCTTATTGTCCCTACCGACCCACGCGGCACTTGGGCCTTGGGCTTTCCCGGGGCAAGTGTTACTGTTGGACATTTCTCTTGGGATTGCATGCTTCCTAATAACAAGGACTACCAAGCCGACGATTGCGAAGGCTGCATTGATCGTTCTGCAGATGGTATGGGAGCGTGCGTAGGCTGCCCTTATCAACAAGGCCAAGCAAGAAGCAAGCATACCGGTGGAGTTGCTGCGGCCCTATGCGATGGCAGTGTTCGTTTTGTCACCAATGCAATTACTCAACGGGCCTGGTGGTATCTTAACGCAAGCGATGATGGGAATCCTAATGATCCAGATTAATCATACTCATAAACTGTTGTTTCTTTTGCTTCCTGCTATCTTGATTTTTGGGGCAGGTTGTAAAAGCGGACCAATCATAGTTAAAGTTAAAGGCAACCTTTTGGTTAAAGGAAAACCTTTTACCTCGACTACGGGTACCATAGTAACCCTGCAGTTCATACCCAAGGAGGGGGGCAATACCTTCTCAGGGAAAGTCCTTCCTGGCGAAGGGTCTTATCAGGCAGAAATGCCAGCGGGTGTTTATAATGTCATGTTTTTGGTGCACGACATGAAGTCAGGCCAACCCATACCAATGCTCAAAAGCCTCAAAACAGATTTAGAAATTAAGTCTGATCAAACTCTTGATCTTGAAACCGTACCTTGATCCACCCTAGAAGCCGATTAACCTTCCAAGGTGGATTCCTATTTATCTGATTTACTTGCTCAGAACCTCATCAAGGTTTGCAGGTCTGGTACCAAACTTCTGCACAAACTCTTCCTGGCTTGGAATCAGCCTTACCTTGATCTTGTTTTCATGGTTCACCAAAATGTCGGTAAGCTTGTGATCAATGAACGGGTTTTTGAATCGTTCAATCACTTGCCCTGCAAAGCCCTTAGGGTCATCGCAACGGCCTTCAAGAATAGGTACGATCTCGGTGTATAACAGTTTTTCAAGCCATGGCCCCAACTCTTTATCATTCACCGAATCACGCACAATCGTATAACCCTTGGCCATCGCTTTGTGAACCATTCCCGAATGTCCGCCATTGAGGATGCGTACCTTTCTTAAAAAGAAAGGTAGAACATCGTTGGTCCAGATAACTGCGGGATGATCGATCCAACGCTTAACGCCTGGAACTTCCTGAATTGCAAAAAGAGCATAGGGTTCGCAAACCGCAAGCATCGGATCTTGTGCAAGTAATGGGTGCTGGTCTGGTGTGCCTGTGACTATTCGATCAACAAGAGTGTTGTGCCAAGAGCAGGTTTTTTCCATCCAAGCGATGAAATCAGCCTCTAGTTTCCATTCGTTTGCAATTTTGACAAGAATGCTTCGAAGGAGTTCTGCGTTATTTTCGCGCAGTTCGCAAGGAATGATCATCAGGCCGGGTTGCCCTGCCTTGAATCGTTCTCTTAATACTGCGAGTAGCTTTGCAGGAAAAGATTTTGGGGGTGCGCAATTTGCAGTATCGGCAGCGTTCAGATCATAGCCCGATTCTGTGGTGTTGGACAGAATGGTTTTCAAATGTGGACTACGGGCGAGTTCAAGGACTTGGCTCCATTGGGTGTTTGCAGCAAGCGCGCGGGAAACACTTTCGCAAGTTTCAACCCGATCAACGACTTGGCCATTTTCCAACCCGCGCAGCACCACATGGTATTTGCCACCTAGCTTGGCAAGTTCGTTGGCACGCTCTCCACCGGTTGATTGCACGATTACGATTTTGCCTATGTTCTGGCCTTGCTGATTGGCATGGTGTACGAAAAGGTCTGCGAAGGCCCTTAGGAATTTGCCCGACCCGAACTGCAATACGGTTTCATTCATTGCGATTTTTCCTTTAAGCTTTTTTCAAAGTAATAGTAAGTTCGTGAGTCTCAATTTTAACTTGCGCAACCTGAGCCTCTGTAGGTGCAGTAGCACTGTAATTAAGCACCAAGGTTTCGCTGGCAATGTAATCACGATGCCCTGCGATGGATTTACCAAGTAATTCTGAAGGGGTTTCCAGATGAAGGATGATGCGGTCTTCCATCTCGAGTCCTGATTTTTTACGCAGATCCTGTACTTGCCTGATGATATCTCGGGCCATCCCTTCCAAGGCTAGTACTTCGGTGATCCGGGTATCAAGGGCAACCTGAGTGTCGCGGTCTGCAACACCCGTCCAGCCTTCCTGAGCTTTTAAGCTGATGAATAAATCCGCTGGTTCGAGGTCGAATGTTTCGGCCCCATGCACCAGTTGGAAAGGAGCACCTGCCTGAGAATGCTTTAAAAGTTCTAGAGGATCTGCTTTAAGGATTGCTTGCTGCACATCTTTCAAGCGTTGGCCAAACCTCGGCCCAAGATTCTTCGCGTTGGCTTTAATCTCTGGAACCAGAAGTGGCCCTGCGCTTGCATCGTGCAAGCTTGCTTTCTTTAAATTAAGCTCTTCGCAAAGCTGGTCTGCAAAGCGGAGAATCGCCCTGCGATCCGCATCATTGCCCGGCAATACCCGTAATTCTGCAAGTGGTTGCCTAACCTTGATCTTCACAGTGTTGCGTGAAGCAGAGCCTAGGGTAACCAGATGAAGCAGAGCTTCCATATCTTCGGAAAGAACTTCGTCGATCATTTTCGGGTCGGGGGCTGGGTAATCTTCCAAATGGATGGAGTGATCACCTGCATCCACCAGGTTGCGATAAATCTTCTCGGCAAGGAAAGGCATGATAGGTGCCAGTAGCTTGGTGAAGGTTAGCAGTACCTGATGCAGGGTTTGATAAGCCGCAAGTTTATCGGTGCCCTGCTCAGCTTTCCAGAAACGCCTTCGATTTCTACGAACATACCAGTTGCTCACTTTATCATCGATGAAGCGTTCTGCTTCGAGGCAAAGAGCAGCAAGGTCATGGTTTTCGAAGGATTTGCGTGCAAAGGCAATCAGCTTTTGCAAGTCTGAAAGAATCCAGCGATCGATGTCGGGTCGGTCTTTTAAAGGCACCTGGGGCGCATTAGGGTCGAACTTATCTAACCTTGCATAGTTGCAGAAAAACGCATAGGTGTTCCACAACTTCAGAACAAAGCGGGCTCTCACTTCATCTGCGGTTACAGGCCCAAAGTTGATGTTAGTCGCAGGGTTTGTTCTGCAGAAAATCCAACGAATGAGGTCTGCGCCCATTGGGGGATGCTTTTCCAACACTCCCTTGGAGTTCTTGATTTCGTACCCATCGTTGGCAGCTCCCTCGAAAGGAATACTGTTGCCTTTGGATTTGTGCATCTCTTCGCCATTCTGATCGCGCACCAGTGCATGCCCCAGCAGCACATTAAAGGGTAGGCGATTGCTCATCATGGTGCTCATCGAAAGGATGGCATAGAACCAGTTGCGGAACTGGCCGGGGAAGCACTCGGTGATCAAGTCTGCGGGGAACCATTTTTCCCACTCGGCCCTGTCGCGGTTATATCCCATAGTGGAATAAGGAACGATGCCTGCATCAAGCCATGGGTTGCCCACATCTTTGATGCGGGTCATGAGGTTACCCGTTTTTGGATTACGAATTTTAACTTTATCGATATAAGGGCGGTGGGGGCTATGCCCTTCAAACTCATCCCAACCTTCGACAGCCCTCTTCTTTAATTCTTCGCGGGAACCGATCACTTCAAATTGAGTCGGGTCGTTGTCATCAACCCAGATGGGCAGTGCAAGGCCCCAGAAGCGTTTTTTCGAAATCATCCAATCGCCCATGTTCTTGAGCCAATCCAGCTCTCGGGCTCTGCCATTGATGGATTCAGGGAGGAAGTTAACCTTCTGCACCAGATCCATGATTTCTTGCCGCCATGACATGCCGATGAACCATTCGTCCACTGGTCTGAAAACGAGTTCAACGCCTGTGCGCCAGCAATGCGGGTAGATGTGTGGGTATTCTTCGACAGCAAGGAGCATTCCTTTTTCGCGGAGGTGCGCAAAGACTTTTTCCGCAGTGGATCGTTCGGTGGCATCAAGGCCGGTGAAGTCGCCAAAGGAAGGATAGAATTTCGCCTCATCATCAAGCGGAGCAATCGCAACTAAGCCGTTGGCCTTGCCCATGACATGATCGATATCGCCACACCCGGGTGCGATATGAACAATGCCAGTACCTTCGCCCGCGACGACATTTGGGTTGCCTTCGATATCGCGACCGCCATCAATCACACGATGGCAGGAAACGCCACAGCGATCTAAAAGTAAAGGGTCTGCAGGTAAACCGCCTGGTTCGTTTTGAGCAGGCAGATGATCAAATGGCCCGATGTATTCGAGTCCTACTAGGGTTGCACCAAGTTGGGTGTCCTCTATTTCGTATCCACCTTGTTCTTTGAATATCTGTGCGATGGGTTTTAGCTTAGGCACATGCTTGGGCCAAGACCATTCCGCTTTGCCAAACCCTTCTTTGAATTCTTTTTCCTGCCTTTGGAATTCGAGGTTAGCCTTGGCGAACCAGTACGCTGCCCCATCCTTCTTGGCGCGAACCTTCACATATTCTAATTGAGGGTTGACTGCGCAGGCGACATTACTGGTAAGGGTCCAGGGTGTGGTTGTCCAAACCAGAAGGTATTCGTTATCCCGGCCTTTGATGGGCATACGCACAAAGGGTGCTGCATGAACGGTAAGCTTTCTGCCTTCGACTACTTCCATCTGGCTGTAGGCAGTGCCCCCACGACCGCTCCAAGGCATGACATCGGAGCCACGGTAAATCAAACCGCGATCAAAGCACTTTTTCAGAAATGTCCAAATAGTGTAATTGTTTTCCTCGGACATGGTGAAGTAGCTGCGTCTTTCATCCGCAGGCTTGGCCCAGTCTTCTTCTTTGTCCCAATCCATCCAATAACCTAAGCGGATGGATTGATTGGTTTGTACTCGGGCAAACTTGTTGACTCGGTCCTTGCACATTTGCACGAATTTATCGATCGAGCCTTCCTTGTCGCCTGGGATAAGATTTTCGATGTCTCGTTTTGATTTCAGTCCGAGTTCTTTTTCAACTTCGACTTCGACCCACAATCCCTGGCAATCGAACCCGTTCTGGTAGCGTAGTTTTCTACCTAGCATAGCGTGGTAGCGCTGGAAGGCATCTTTATAGGTGCGGCCCCAAGCATGATGCACGCCCATAGGATTGTTGGCCGTGATGGGGCCATCGAGGAAGGACCAGGGTTTGCCATTGTGGTTTTTTGCACGGAGTTTCTCGAACGCTTGGGTGCGATCCCAAAATAACTGTATCTCCCGCTCTTGTGCGGGGAAATCGACCTGAGTTTCTACCTTCTCGAACGGCATAATAACCTCACCTATCTGAGTTCATGGAATCCCTGTCTATCTTAGGAATATTCTGATATCTTTGCATGAGGGAATCGTTCCAAAGATGGTTCCCCCTTCTGAAATGACCGATTTTCACTATCCTTTCCTTAAGAAACATCCTGCAAACTTTCTTCCCAAGGGAACCACCATGAAACCATTGCGCGTTGCAGTTCTGCTAAGCGGGTCTGGTACCACCATGCAAAACCTGATCGATCTTTCGAAGGCTGGCAAACTTCCCATTGAAATCGTACTTGCTGTTTCCGATAGGCCCAACATCAAAGGCCTCGAAAAAGCAGAACTCGCTGGTATCCCTGCTGAAGTTGTCAGGCGCGACCATTGCATCAGCCTTCAGGAATTCAGTCAGCGCATTTTTGGATGGTGCAGGCAGTTCAAAGCCGACCTCGTTATTATGGGTGGCTTTCTTCGCCTTATACAGATCCCCGATGATTTTCAAAACAAAGTCATGAACATCCACCCTTCGCTAATCCCTTCTTTTTGTGGTAAGGGGTTTCATGGTTTAAATGTTCATGAAGCAGTGATCAACTCTGGTAATAAAGTTACAGGTTGTACCATTCACTTCGCAGATAATCAGTATGATACCGGCCCGATCATTCTGCAAAAAGTCGTTCCTGTGCTTGATGATGATACGCCTGTATCACTCATGAACAGGGTTTTTGAAGAAGAATGCAAAGCCTACCCCGAAGCTATTCAACTATTTGCCCAAGGCAAACTTCAAGTGAATGGCAGAAGAGTTCGAATCTTAAATTAACTTATTGGAGATGGGCAGATGAGTTCGAGCAACAGGGCTATCGTTAGAATTCATGCCCGCGAGATTTTAGACAGCAGAGGCAGACCTACTGTCGAAGCTGAAGTGCACACTTCTTCTGGTTGCATAGGCAGGGCCAGTGTGCCATCGGGTGCAAGCACAGGCACCCACGAAGCTTTGGAACTTCGTGATAAAGACCCTTCCCGTTATCAGGGTAAAGGCGTTCTTAAAGCAGTCAGAAACATTTGCGAAATGATCTCGCCCTCGCTTCAAGGCTTTGATTGTGCAGACCAGGAAAAAATCGATCGCAAGATGATCGCAATAGATGGCACGGAAAACAAAGGCCATCTGGGGGCCAATGCGATTCTTGCGGTTTCGCTTGCAAGCGCACGAGCAGCTTCAGAAAATCTGCGCATCCCCCTTTGGAAACATCTTGATCAAGATAATGTCGCCCGTATGCCCATGCCCATGGTCAACATGATTAGTGGTGGCTTGCATGCAGGGAAGAACCTCGACTTCCAAGATTTCCTTTTTCAACCTTCTAAAGCTACCTCTTATTCCCAAGCGCTTGAGCAAATCGTTGCGATCTATAACAACCTGGGTGCATTGCTAAATAAGCATGGGCATGAGGGTACTCTGGTAGGCGATGAAGGGGGCTATGGCCCAAAGCTTCAAGGAGAACGCGAGGCACTCGATTTTCTTCTCCTTGCAATGGAGCGTACTAATATCAAAGGCACCATCGCCCTTGATGTTGCTTCGAGTCATTTCTTTCAACTGGGCCAATACCACCTCGAAGGCAGAACTCTGTCCCCGGTTAAAATGGTGGGCTTGCTTGAAGAACTGGTTGCTAACTATCCGATTGCAAGTATTGAGGATGGTTGTGCGGAAGATGATTGGATAGGCTGGCAGGAACTGACCCGGAAGCTTGGAAGTAAGATTCAGCTGGTGGGGGATGATTTCTTCGTCACCAATCCCAAAAGGCTTTTCAAAGGCATTCGCGATAAAGCTGCCAATGCAGTTTTGGTTAAGGTTAATCAAATAGGTTCCCTCACCGAAACTTTTGAAGTAATCCGCATGGCTAGAAAGCACGGATTCAAAGCTGTGGTATCAGCTCGAAGCGGCGAAACCGAGGATGATTTTCTCGCAGATCTTTCGGTTGCGAGTGGCTGTGGGCAGATTAAAGTGGGCAGCGTTGCCCGCAGCGAACGGCTTGCCAAATACAACCGCCTGCTTCGCATTGAGGAAGAAATGGGCAGCAAGGCCCCGTACGGCGCAATTTAGTGGTATCTTTAGGGGTGTTTTGCCTTTAAAAGTGACTTAATTACAGTGAATCTGGCTTGCAACAACGCCTTAATTTGTCATACTGAAAGGACATTCCAATTGAATCATGAGATTGTTCCATTATGTCAAGATTCACATTTTTGCTCTTAGGTATTTACTTGTTGCAGGGTGCGACTTGGGCTCAAACCCCTGAAGATCACTTTGAAAAAAAGGTGCGGCCGCTTCTTGTAGAGCGTTGTGTCAAATGCCATGGCCCGGAAACCTCCCGTAATAGTTTAAGGTTGGATTCTTACGAGGGCGTTATTAAAGGTGGCAAACAAGGCGCCGCAGTGGTTCCAAATGCGCCTGCAGAATCGCTTTTGTTGAAAGTGGTACGTAGGCAGGGCGATTTAAAGATGCCCCCCGATGGCCCCCTTTCTGCAAGAGAAATCAGTGACCTTGAACTTTGGATCAAGCAGGGCGCTATCTATCCTAAATCAAACAAAATCGTCAGAGGTACCGCAGAGCATTGGTCTTTTCAACCCATAAAACAACATAGCGTTCCCAAGGTCAAAAATAGTTCGTGGGTTCGTAATCCTATTGATGCTTTCATTCTTTCAAAGTTGGAAACCGCAGGGATTGCACCTTCGAAGCAGGCGGATAAGCGCACCCTGATCCGGCGGGTTTCTTTTGATTTGACCGGCTTGCCCCCCACACTTTCTGAAAGTGCTATTTACCTTGCGGATGATTCTGCCAATGCCTACGAGAACATGGTCAACCGTTATTTGGCCTCGCCCGCTTATGGCGAACGCTGGGGCCGTCATTGGCTTGATGTCGCACGCTATTCAGATTCCAACGGCTTGGATGAAAATGTTGCTCATGGAAACGCTTGGCGCTACCGCGATTATGTTGTCGAATCTTTTAATAAAAATGTTCCCTACAACCAGTTTATCAGCGAGCAGATTGCAGGCGATTTGCTTCCCTTCAAATCAGATTCCGAAAAACATGCCCACTTGATTGCGACAGGATACCTTACTCTGGGCCCGAAGGTGCTCGCGGAAGTTGATAAGCAAAAAATGGAAATGGACATCATCGATGAACAAATCGATACCATGGGAAAAACCTTCCTTGGCCTGACTCTCGGATGCGCAAGATGCCATGATCATAAGTTCGATCCGATTCTTACAGCTGATTATTATTCCCTTGCGGGGGTGTTTAAAAGCACCAAAACAATGGAAAGCTTGGTGACGATTGCGAAGTGGAACGAGAACCCGCTGGCCAACGAAAAAGAAACAGCGCAATTGAAGGAGCATACCGCCAAGGTTGCAGAATCAAAGAAGAAGGCGGATGATTTTTTAGAAGAACAGCGCAAGGAGTTGGTTGCAGAGAAAAAGCTTGTTGCAGAGAAAAAAGCTACACCCAAGGAAATCGAAGCACTGCTTAAAGATGAGCCCAAAGCCACACTTAAGAAGTTGAAAGATGCAACTGCCGCTCTCGAAAAAGCAGCCCCCGAGCTTCCCAGTGCAATGGGCGTTACGGAAGGAAAAGTAACCGATGTTGCTATCCATATCCGGGGCAATACCGATAGATTAGGCAAAGTAATGCCCAGGGCCGTGCCGGTTGTTTTGGCTAAGGCTAATGCTCCTGCTTTTCCTGAGAAATCTAGCGGTAGGCTTGAACTTGCCAACTGGATTGCTTCCCCTTCGAACCCGCTGACTTCACGAGTGATGGTTAACCGTGTTTGGCGCTGGCATTTCGGCAGGGGTATTGTTCCCACGCCTGATAACTTCGGATTGCTTGGCACCAATCCCACCCATCCAGAACTTCTCGACTGGCTTGCAAACCATTTTATCCAATCAAATTGGTCTATTAAAGATCTTCACAAGACTATTATGTTTTCCAATACTTACAAACAAGCTTCCACCTTGATTCCTGCAAGTGATGAAAAAGATTCTTCCTGCAACTTATACTGGCGCTTTGTTCCTAAGCGCCTAGAGGGCGAGGTGCTCCGCGATTCTCTTCTTCAGGTTTCTGACCAGTTGGATAAAACCATAGGCGGCTCGCTTCTTCAGGTTAAAAACAGGGCATTCTTTTTTGATCATACATCTAAGGATATGACCAAGTACGACTCCAACAGGCGCAGCCTTTATCTTCCCGTGGTGCGCAATAATCTTTTTGTCGTCTTTTCTCTTTTCGATAGCACTGATGCCGCTGTTCCTAATGGCGACCGTGCCAACACCACCATTGCACCCCAAGCATTATTCTTTCTTAATTCCAAATTAGTACTTGATACAGCAGAGTTGCTGGCACAAAAAGCTATTCAGAAAGCCCCTACACCCGAAGCGCAAATCTTGTTTCTTTACGAGAATATTCTGGGGAGAACCCCAACCCTTGATGAAGCAAACAGGGCGAAAGATTTTCTTCTTCAGGCTCTTAAACTTTCAGAAAATAACCCGGTCAAAGCAATGGCTGCCTTGGCACAGATACTCGTTTCTTCCAACGAATTTGTCACCCTTCGTTAAATACGGAAGCTAAAATGTACTACCCCAATCGAAGAGAAGCACTTAAACAATCTGCAGTCGGCTTTGGCTCTATTGCCCTTGCTGGCTTGCTAGCAGATCAATCCAAAGCTGCTGTAATCGACCCGCTTGCTGCCAAGCCTCCACATTTTACCCCTAAAGCTAAGCGCATGATTTTTCTCTTCATGAAGGGCGGCCCCTCTCATGTGGATACCTTTGAACAGAAAACCATGCTCGATCGCGATCATGGCAAACCATTCCCCTACGATAAACCTAAAGTCCAGTTCGCACCCACTGGCAACCTTCTTAAATCCCCTTGGAAGTTCAGCCCTCATGGGCAGTGCGGCCATATGGTTAGCGAGCTTTTTCCCAATGTTGCAAGGCATGTGGATGATATCTGTTTTCTACATGGGCTTCATGGCACCAATGCAGCGCATGGCGGGGCACTCTTAAAGTTACATACGGGAAGTGATAATTTCGTGCGCCCTTCCATCGGTTCATGGGTTACCTATGGGCTTGGTTCCGAGAATTCTTCGCTGCCTGGTTTTATTACCATTTGCCCAACCTTGGCGCATGGTGGCGTTACCAATTGGGGCTCTGCCTTTTTACCCGCAGCCTATCAGGGAACCCCGTTGGGCAATGCTTCGGTTTCTTCCAAGAATGCCCGAGTTGCATTTATCAACAATGATAAAGTCTCTTCGCAATTACAGCAGTTGCAATTGAATGCGTTGCAAAAAACCAATCGCGAGTTCATGGATACCACTGGGCCAGATCAGGCCCTTGAAGGAAGAATTGCCTCTTTTGAATTGGCCTTCCGTATGCAAAATGAAATGCCCAAGGCTGAAGATCTTTCACAGGAATCTGAAGCCACGCGCGCTCTTTATGGCCTTAATGATCCCATCACCGAGAATTTTGGCAGGCAGTGCCTTATGGCTCGCAGGTTCTTGGAGCGGGGCGTTCGCTATGTTCAGGTTTCTCATAGTGATGCGTTTGTGCAATGGGATCAGCATGGCGATTTGAAAAAAGGGCACACTAAAAACGCACTTGAAGTTGATCGACCCATCGCTGCGCTTCTTTATGATCTCAAGCAACGGGGCTTGCTAGAAGACACTCTTGTTTGGTGGGGCGGGGAATTTGGTAGAACTCCTACTGCCCAAGGCAGTGGAGATGGTAGAGATCACAACCCCGAGGGTTTCACCATGTGGCTTGCGGGCGGTGGTGTTAAAGGTGGTTACTCGCATGGCGCAACGGATGATTACGGTTTCTTTGCGGAAAAGGGTAAGGTTCACATTCATGATATGCATGCCACCATTCTTCATTTGATGGGCCTTGATCATGAAATGCTTACCTTCAAACATGCAGGGCGCGATTTCCGCCTGACCGATGTGCATGGCAGAGTGGTTGACGAAATAATCGCCTAGACTTGGATGTTGCCTACTTGGAAGGAAGAGCCATCTTCGTAGAGAAGAAGTTTTTCTGGCCAACGCAGTGCAGCAAGGCGGGTGACATATTTTCCCTGGAAGTCTGGATTCGTTCGTTCACGCCAGCGACCCCCTACAGAATAGTCGATGCACATTGAAAAACCAGGCCCGAGGGCTTGTTCCGCCATGTGATCTTCAAAAAGCTGGTTGCCTGTGGGCAGGCCGGGCACCATGGTGCGCCAGTAATGACCGAATACGCAGAAGGGTTGTGCTTTGTAATCCATCCACCAGCGTTTGCGTTCTTGCTTGCGGATTTTACCATTGGCTTCGAAGGGCCTAGGTGCACGTTGTTCTGGGCCACTAGTAAGCACCTTCAAGGGATTATGATTCTGCCTGCGTAGACCGCGATCGATGTTGTCCATTGCTGGATGGCTTTCGATTTCCCGGTCGATACGGATCATGTGCCTTTCAAAAGTTTCAAGTGAAAAGGGGTCGTTGCGAATTAGTTCGACGCAGGAGTTGTCCCAGCAGGCATGCACAACCCGTAAGTCTTCTCTTTCTAAAGCTACGGGAAGCTTTTTGAAAAAGTTTACCATCTCTTCGCGCTCGGTAAGATTAACTGACACTTGGGGATGAATGGTGGAAGTATTATCGAGCGATTCGGTTTTGCCAAAGATCCAAGCATTGCCCTGTTTGGTTAAGCCGCGAAGAATATTCATTTCATGGTTACCCAGAATACACTGGGCAACGCCTGCTTGAATTAGACTTTGAACTTTGCGCACAACTGCGGGGCTATCGGGGCCTCGGTCAACCAAATCGCCAACAAACGCCAAGCTTCGGCCTTGGGGATGGCCTGTTGCTGTATAGCCCAAATGCGCTAGCAATGCGTTCAATGCTTCTGCTTCGCCATGCACATCCCCGATGATATCGATGGGGCCTGTGGGCAGCTTTTGGATCAGGGGTGTATCAGTATCAGTCCTGCTCAACAAAGGCTCCTAAGTTTTAATCAAGAATAGACTTGCAATATAAGAAATGATATCGAATGAATGGGGTATAGGTCAAAGCTTGGTTTAAATAATGGGCAAAAAGTTGTCAAAGAGTGCTTTTCCCTTCATAAAAATAATTTTCACTTTTTTTGGGATGAAAACCCTTTCTAGGCGATATTCTCTTGGAATGAAACTTGAAGAACTGCAACATTTTCTGGAACAACATGAAAAATGTCTAGTTCTTTACGCTAGGCAATGGTGTAACACCCCCGAAGATGTGGTGCAGGAAGCACTTATGGAGTTGGTTCGAAAGCAATTAGATCCCGTGCAAAATACTGCGTGGGTTTACACCGTGGTGCGAAATAAAGCGGTCTCTGTAGCTAGGCGTTCTACTAAACAAAAGCCCATGGCCGGCCAAGATTGTGAACCTTGGTTTGAATCCAATTCGGGCGATGCAATCGATGCCCATGCTGCCCAGCTTCACCTTCAAGAATTGGATGAATCTATACGGGAGGTGCTGGTTCTTAAACTTTGGAGTGGGCTTTCATTTGAAGAAATCGCACCCCTAGCACAATGCTCTAAGAGCGAGGCACATCGCAGGTATCAACAAGGGCTTGAACTTTTACGAAAAAAGATGGGGCTAATATGAACAATGATTTTGAAAATAAACTTTCGGCACTGACCCCTACAAGCCAAAGCATTAATCGTGATGCCTTGTTCTTTGAACTAGGGAAACAGCAAAAGAAACCTAACCATGTAGCAATTCCATTTCTTACAGGTGCAATCGCTTTTTCTTTTTATTACTTGCTTTTTACCCAGTTGCAGTTACAGAAAAACGAAACTTCCCCATCACCCAGTGCGCCATCGTTGGTATTGCTCGAGCCTGTAAAATCAGAACCCTATAGTCTTCTTACTTATCGTAAAGTATTCGAGGCAACAAACGATCTGCCTTCATTGCATTATGTTGAAGCAAGCGCACAGGTTGAAACCCTTTCCGATATTCAAAAAGAATTTTCGCTTTATCATCAATAACTTTTTCTTTCAGGGAGCGTATCATGCACATTCTTTTCAGAATCTCTTGTTTATTTTCGTGCCTGTTTTTGATAACTACCGCCAATGCGCAAGTAACCCCCGAGGCAAAACCAAATGCCAACACTCCGGTGTATAAACTTAAAATCAAACCCAAGGCAGAGCCTAGCCCTGCTTTGCGATACACCCTTTATCCTGAAGTCAGAACCCAAGTGAATGGTAACGCAGCGCAGGGTTACTACAGAGCTTTTAGTCCGGAATGGATGAGTTATCGCAATGAAAAGGAATATTACAAGAAGCAAGACAAATGGCTTTCCGTGCCCTTGAAGGAACTTGATGAAAAAGAAATCAACATCCCTAAGGGAATGTTGACGCAGTTGCATGAATCAGCTTTAAAAACTTATTGTGATTGGGATATGCTTGCCAAGCTTCGCAAGGATGGCGTTTCAATGCTTCTTCCTGATTTGCAAGGGATGCGTGAGTTGTCCAAGGCTTTGGCGATTGATTGTAGGGTGCAGTTAAAAAAAGGGGAAATCGACAAGGCGCTTGCAGATATCAGAACCGGTCTTACCCTTTCGCATCATCTGGGAGAAGGGCCGACATTGATTCAAGGATTGGTTGCGGTAGCTGCAGGCACGATAATGTTTGCAAGGATTGATGAACTGATCACCCATGAAAAAGTGCCTAATCTTTACTGGGCATTGACCACGCTGCCCCAACCGTTGGTGAATTTCAGCACCGGTTTGGGTGGTGAAGTTCTCATGATTGATAATCTATTCCCCGGAATGCGGGACATGCTTTATTCAGGGAAAGTGACCCCGATTGCTCAGGAAGAAATGATGAAAGTATTCCCGTTACTCGAGCAACTCAATGGCGGGTCGGATAATACAAGTTCCTTAAAACAAATGCTTGTCCAAGCTGCTTTAGTTTTGAATATTGATGCTGCAAAGAAGGCGCTTCTAGACCACGGCATCACTGAGCCCATGCTTACCAATATCACGCCCTTGCAGATAATCTTCATGGCGGAAGTTTTGCACTACGATAAAACCTATCAGAACATGATTAAATGGAACAGCATTCCATATCCAGTTGCAAGGAAGCGCATTAAGGAATTAGATGCAAGTATTAAGAAGCCTATACCTTCGGTGTTGTTACCTTTTCCTCTGGGAACATTTTCTGCGATGATTCTTCCTGCAGTTAGCAGGGTGATGGAAGCCGGCCCAAAAATGGAAAGAAGAATTGCAGCGCTTCGTATTATTGAGGCTATTCGCATGCAAGCTGCGTTTGATAAAGCTTGGCCCGATTCTCTTGAAAAAGTAACCATTGTTCCAGTGCCTGCAGATCCCTTTACAGGTAAAGCTTTTGCCTTCAAGAAAGAAAGTAAGAAGATTACAATTACTGCAGTGGTACCTGAAGGAGAAAAACCTTTAGCCAACAATAACTTCACCTATGAGTTGGAACTCGAGGATTAAACGATGGCTTTGCAGATTATGATGGTGGCTTTCGGTTGCGCCCTTGGAGGTGTTGCTCGTTTTCTTTTGGGCAAAGGGGTTAATGCGCAACCCTGGGCCAGTGATGGGTTTCCTTGGGCCACCTTGATTATAAATGTTGCAGGTTCTATTTGTCTGGGCATTGTTGCAGAGTTTTATCTTGAAAGAGAAGCATCGTCTTTTCGCATGGAAACATATCTTCTTCTGGGCACAGGGTTTTGTGGCGGGTTTACCACCTTCTCTAGCTTCAGTCTCGAAATGCTTAATCTCATCAAGGCCGGGGCAATTCTTCCTTCCATGGCCTATGCCATCAGCAGCGTGTTGCTTAGCCTGTTAGGAGTATTCATTGGTATGCATGGCGCAAAAGCACTATTCCCACCCAATTAATTTGCTACCATACGTTTTGTCTGAAGCAATCTGATTTAAAAATAACAGGAGTTTGATCTAGTGAACGATACCAGTCGCCAGCAAATATGGGTTATGCGTCATGCTGAAACAGCCTGGAGTTTAAGCGGCCAGCATACCGGGTTAACTGATATTCCCTTGACTGCCAAGGGTGAAAAAGCTGCGAGCGAACTAAAGCCATGGTTAAGCAAGATGAACTTCACTACGGTGTTATCAAGCCCGCTGACCCGAGCGATGACCACAGCAAAACTCAGTGGGTTGGAATCACAGGTGCAACCCGAACCCCTGCTTTTGGAGTGGGATTATGGTGCTTATGAAGGCTTGAAGACCGATGAAATTAAGAAGCTACACCCGGGTTGGGATATTTGGCAAAATGGTTGCCCTAAGGGCGAAAACATTGAACAAGTGCATTCAAGGGCGCAGCAGTTGCTAGAGAAATGCTCGAAGATCGAGGGTAACATTGCACTCTTTTCGCATGGTCATTTTTCACGATTCATCATCGCAACCTGGCTTGGCCTGCCTGCGCTTTGTGGCAGCAACTTTGCAATTCGTGCGGGTAGCGTAACCGTGCTGGGCTACGAACACGCCAACAAGGTGATTTGGAGTTCAGGCAGCTTGCCCGAAGGCCCTGGTGTGGGGCGCTAAGGTGTTTGACTTTTAAAGCGTTGGGTTTATTCTTCGGGGGTAACGGAAGCCCAGAGGTAATCACCATTCATGCGGGCTATGAAGTCCGCACTGATTTCCTTGGGGCAAGCCGCTTCGCATTCGTACTGGTTGGTGCAGGCGCCAAAGCCTTCATCATCCATTTGCGAAACCATTTTGCGAACTCGGGCAGTGCGTTCGGGCTGGCCTTGAGGTAGCATCCCAAGATGCGAAACCTTTGCAGCAACAAACAACATTGCGGAAGCATTCTTGCAGGCAGCGACACATGCACCACAGCCAATGCATTCTGCTGCATCCATGGCTTTATCGGAAATTACTTTAGCGATGGGCTGTGCGTTGCCATCGGGTGCGCCCCCGACATTCGAGGAAATATAACCGCCCGCTTGGGTGATACGGTCGAAGGCAGAGCGATCGCAAACAAGGTCGCGCAGCACTGGGAAAGCTTTAGCTCGCCAGGGTTCGATTACCAAGGTTTGGCCATCGGTGAAGTTGCGCATGTAAGTCTGGCAGGTAGTGCCCCGGGTTGGGCCATGTGCCCTGCCGTTGATTACTAAGCTGCAACTGCCACAAATGCCTTCTCTGCAATCGTGATCGAAGGCGATTGGTTCCTGACCCTTGGACATCAACCCATCGTTGACGACATCGAGCATTTCCAAGAAAGACATATCTGGGAAAATGTTGTTGGCTTGGTATTCAACAAAGCGTCCGGAGTCGGTGGGGTTCTTCTGGCGCCAAACTTTAAGTGTTAGTTTCATTATTTGTAACTCCTCACTGCAAGGTGGACATTATCGTATGTGAGAGCTTCTTTATGGAGTTGAGGCTTGTTGCCCATGCCCTTGTATTCCCACGCAGAGACAAAGGCAAAGTCTTGATCGTTGCGGGTTGCTTCGCCTTCTTCGGTCTGATATTCTTCGCGGAAGTGGGCGCCACATGATTCCTCACGGGCGAGTGCATCTTCAGCAAGAAGCTCAGCGAACTCGAGAAAATCAGAAACTCGTAGAGCGTATTCGAGGCCCTTGTTCATTTCTGCACCAGAACCTGGTACCGATACATTCTTCCAGAAATCTTCGCGAATAGCAGGGATCTGTTGAAGGGCAGTGGTCAAACTTTTTCGGCTTCGAGCCATGCCAATTTCATTCCAAACCACCTTGCCCAGTTCGCGATGAATGCTGAGTGGACTGCGATTACCCTTGATGGAAAGAACTTTTTTGATGTTTTCGTTGACATCGTTTTCGCAGCGTTTGAAATCGGGATGAGCAGTGGTTACATCGCCCGGCTTAGTCGAAGCGAGATAATTTGTGATGGTGTAGGGTGCGACAAAATAACCATCTGAAAGCCCCTGCATAAGCGCACTCGCGCCTAATCGATTGGCACCATGATCGGAAAAATTCGCTTCACCCAAAACAAACAACCCAGAGACATTGCTCATTAGGGTGTAATCGACCCATAAGCCGCCCATGCAATAATGCACTGCGGGGTAGATGCGCATGGGTGCTTTGTAGGGGTTTTCGTTGGTGATGTGGTGATACATGTCGAAGAGGTTGCCATAGCGTTCGCGAATAAGGTTTTCGCCTAGGCGTTTGATAGCATCGGTAAAATCGAGATAAACGCCTCTGCCACCTTCGCCGACGCCTTTGCCTGCATCGCAAACCTCTTTAGCAGCACGGGAAGAAATATCCCGGGGTGCGAGGTTGCCGAAACTTGGGTACTTACGTTCGAGGAAATAATCGCGCTCTGCCTCGGGGATTTGATCGGGGGCTCGCTTATCGTCTTGTTTTTTGGGCACCCAGATACGGCCATCATTACGAAGCGATTCGCTCATCAAAGTAAGCTTGGCTTGGTAATCGCCTGTCACAGGGATGCAGGTCGGGTGGATTTGGGTGAAGCAGGGGTTTGCAAATAAAGCACCCCTTTTGTGGGCACGATAAGTAGCAGTAACATTGCAGCCCACTGCGTTGGTTGAAAGAAAGAATACGGGGCCATACCCACCTGTTGCAAGCACGACAGCATCGCCAGCATAGGATTCGATTTTACCTGTTTGGAGATCGCGAACGATGATGCCCCGGGCTCTGCCATCGATGGTGACGAGGTCGAGCATTTCGGTGCGTGGGTGTGATTTAATTCTGCCTTGGGCAATCTGCCTTGCCATGGTGCTGTAGGCGCCCAAAAGAAGTTGCTGGCCTGTCTGGCCTCTGCAATAAAAAGTTCGGGAAACCTGTGCGCCACCAAAGCTGCGGTTGTCGAGAAGGCCACCATATTCACGGGCGAAAGGTACGCCAAGTGCAACACAATGATCGATGATTTTAACGCTCATCTGGGCTAGGCGGTAAACATTGGCCTCGCGGGAGCGGAAGTCGCCACCCTTAATGGTGTCGTAAAAAAGGCGCCAGATGCTATCGCCATCGTTTTGATAATTCTTTGCAGCATTGATACCACCCTGAGCAGCGATGCTATGAGCTCTGCGTGGCGAATCTTGGAAGCAGAAGGTTTCGACTTGGTATCCAAGTTCAGCAAGAGAGGCGGCGGCAGATGCGCCTGCGAGACCCGTGCCAACGACAAGGATTTTGTATTTTCGTTTGTTAGAAGGATTGATCAGCTTCATATTTGATTTGAAGCTGTCCCACTTTTGTTCGAGTGGGCCTTCGGGAATTTTACTATCTAGGTTCATCGTCCCTGGATCCTCTCCTTATTTTACCCATCCCAGTAGGATGGAAACAGGAATTGAACAATTGCCAATAACAATAATGCCCGCAATTCCATAACCCAATGGGAGAACGAGATTGCGAACCCAGCCCCGCGCTAGCCCAAGCGATTGCAACCAGCTCCCTGCGCCATGGGTTAAATGCAACCCTAATGCGAGTTGAGCAAGAATATACAATCCGCTTACCAATGGCTGCTGGAAACCCCTGACTACCATCGTGTAAATATCAAACTTGTTGTGAATATCGCGGGCAATTACTTCCTTATGGTTATCAGGGTCTATTGCTCCAACCGTGAAATGCGCAATGTGATAAACCAGAAACAAGAAGATTACGATCCCTGTAAGCATCATATGGCGGGAAGCCCACGAAGCCTGAATGGTACCATCTGCACCATAAGGAACTGGCCTGGCGCTATTGTTTTTCTTTCGAAGTACAAAAGCGAGTGTCATGTGGATGGAGAAAATAGCAACGAGGCCAATGCGAGCAACCCAGATGAGTACGCCATGACCCATGGTTTGCAGAAATTCCCCATATTCGTTGATGGCTTCTGGGCCCATGAATATGAGAAGGTTGCCGGTCATGTGGCCGAGCACAAAGCCAATAAGTAATAGGCCTGTGATGCCCATGAAGAATTTATAGCCAATCGAGCTGGATGGAATCGGAACAAAAGAGCTCATGCAATCCTCTCGCTAGATCAGACAAAAAGTCACTTAAAACAACAAATACCCGATCCTACACTAAGTATTTATAGTCAATACTGCCATTGCAAGCGAGATCATAACTGCTGAATCTTGGATAATGATAAAAACCTTTGAAAATGTGAAGATTTTTGGGATTTAAAGCAGCAAAAGTGCGAAACCGAACTCGTTTATTTGGGAATGTCTGCGGGAGGAGTTTTAATTGGGCTGGGGTTTTCTATAACAGAGCGAAGTTTAAGGGTGTTATTGGTATCGCCCCCGGTGATCAGGAAGAAATGGCCGTTTTTGGTGCCCGCATCAATATTAAGAACGGGGTTTGCATCTGCGGTGAAGTTCGCTTTAGAAATGGGCAGCCAATCATTGTTGATGTTTTTGATCCAAGGGTTGAAGAATTCTGCTTTTCGAGCGAAGGTGGTAGAAACTTTGTCGCGTTTGAAATCTTCGACGAAGGAATAATAGCCTTTGAGGTTGGTGCCGCCTGTGATGGTGGAAAAAGAAACCATGTGGATCCACTTTTTTTGTTCGGAGTGGAAGAAGTGCCCGGAGTATACGGTGCGATTGCCTTCAACTTTGGAAGTGACGAGGAAGCGCAGGTTTTCGCCTATTTTCCAATCGTAATCATAGAAGGATTGCCCACCTGTGCCTTCGCCTCCAAAACGTCCGATGCGGGTTTTTTCATCTTTATGAACAAGCTTGGTGCGTTTATCCTCCTCGACTGCTTTGGGATCGTTCTGCCCAGAGTCCCATACAGAAAAGAGGATGATTTTTTTACCGTTGGCGAGTTCTTGTACGCCGAAGTATCCCTTGTTCCAACCGCAAGCCATGAAGTAGGTACCGGGCGCGGAGGAAAGGATTTTCATCTCAATGTAAAAAGAGTTGCCTTCGGGTGCAGGGTAGCCTAGGTGAACCGATCTGCAAGCGATGCCCTTGAGTTTTTCATCAGCAAGCAAAAGAGCTGGAATTAGCGTAAAAAACAAGAGTATGAACGTGCGCAAGTACGGCATCATATTTCCTTGATGTTAAATCAATTGCAGTTGAAAAGGCAGGGCTGTTATTTTCCCTATGCTTAGGCAGTGGGCAGTTTCACCTTATAGCGTTCTTCTGCTATCTTTTTGATTTTACCTAGAAACTCGGGGTAGGTTTTAAGTACCCTGTCGAAATCTTTCTTGGAAAGAATAAAGATATCGCAATCAGTAGTTGCGCGGATACTAGCGGTACGGGGCGAGGCATTAAGAAGGCTGAGTTCCCCAAAAAAGGCGCCATCCCTCATGGTGTTGATTATTTTGCCCTCATCATCCAGAACTTCGACCGAGCCGCTGGAGATGATGAACATTTCGTTACCAACCTCGCCTTTTTTGATGATGAAATCACCAGGGGCGTAGATATCGGGCCTAAGATTGATTGCAAGGTTGTAGAGGAAGATCTTGCCTGTGTCTTTGAAGAGTGGAATTTTTTCAAGCACATCACGGCTGACCACTTCCACCCAGTTACGGCCATCATTTTCGATGAGGTCGTAGGTTTTCTTGGGTCCCCATCCCCCTGCAGGGTAGTTAGGGAAGTCACCAGCGGGTTCTTTTTCCCAGACATCAAAAATGGGCTGGGCAATGCGCCAAGCTGTTTCAACCAGATCGGTTCTGGAGAAGAGCGTGGCATCGCCAATCATGCAATTATAAAGAAGGACTTCGTAGCCCGTGCCTCTCGAGGATTCGAAAGATTCGCTATAATCGAAGCGCATGTTAATGGTTTGGGTGGACATGGTTGGTCCGGGAGATTTGCCTTGGACGCGCAATTCGATCCCTTGATCAGGTTGGATATGGAAGAAAAGGCGATTGGGAATTCTGGTGTTACTTGCAGATTGGCCCCTGCCAATAATATCTGGTGGGTTTTTGAATTGGACCATGATTTCGGTGCCTCGTTTCCAGAGGTTTTTGCCCGAACGGAGATAAATGGGCACGCCATCCCAGCGCCAATTATCGATGAACAATTTTAAGCATGCGAAAGTTTCGGTGTTCGAAGTGGGGGAAACATCGGCTTCTTGGCGATAGCCAAGCGCTGGGGATTCATCCCATTTTTTACCCGGGCCATATTGCCCACGAACGGTGTGGGTGCGAACCATTTCGGGAGTCATGATGCGAACCGCATCTAGGAGTTCAGATTTTTGATTTCGGATTGCATCGGGCTTGAAGGAAGAGGGGGGTTCCATGCAAAGGTAAGCAAGCATTTGAAACATATGATTTTGGATCATATCGCGCAGCACGCCCGAAGTTTCATAATACTTACCCCTGCTTTCAACGCCCACGGTTTCCATGACGCTGAACTGAATATGATCAATATGTTCTTTATTCCAAAGAGGTTCAAAAATCCCGTTGGCAAAGCGGAAAGCAAGAATGTTTTGTACGGTTTCCTTGCCCAGATAATGATCAATGCGGTAAATCTGTTCTTCTTTCCAATGCTTTAAAAGCAGGCGATTTAACTCGACAGCGGTTTTAAGATCATGCCCGAATGGTTTTTCGAAGATCGCCCTGACCCAGCCTTTTTCTGAATTCTTAACACCTGATGATTGAAGGTTGGAGGAAACCAGTTCAAATACCGAGGGCGGTGTAGCCATGTAAAACAGGGTATTGCCTTCGGTTTTTAATTTGGCTTCGGTGGCGTTGATTAAAACTGCGAGCCTTTTGTAAGCTTCAGGGTCGGAGAAATCACCTTGTGTGTAGTAAAGTTTTTGGACAAACTCATTCCACTGGTTTTCATCAAAGACTTTGCGTGTGTTGAATTTTTTAATGTCCTCGGTCATTTTTTTGCGGAAACTCTCGGTGTCGAGGCTGTCGAATGCAATGCCGATGATTGCGAACTCGCTGCTTAGAAGTCCCCCACAATAAAGGTTGAATAATGCGGGCATTAGGAGCCGCTTGGTAAGGTCGCCCGATGCGCCAAAGATGACCATGATACAAGGGTCTGCAAGGCGGTCGGTGTATTTGGTAACGCCTTCTGGGGCTTGGATTAAATTAGAAGTCATGAAAGGGATCTCCTGCTAAATAAAAATAAGTGCCAATAATATTCAGGTAATGTATCAGAAAGAATATGAAAAGTTGTTGAAAAAATCCGACTATTTTGCTTTAGAGGCGAGGGCATCCGCCTCGGTGATATTTAGTTGAAGAATTCGTGTAATTTCAGAGATGGTTTTGGGGTGATGGTGCAATTCCATATGCCTTTCCTGAACAATCGTAACGGTGTCTGATTTGGTTGCAAGGGCACTGGTAAGGGGTACAACGGAGTCACCTTTACGAGATTCAAAGAGTTGGTTCAAATCGCCCGCAATGGAATGAACTTGAATATGTTCGGAGGGCCGAAGGCCTTGAAAAACTTTTAGGAACGGATTTTCGAAACCAAGCATATCGATGCTGTTGGGCTGGCTTTGAATTTTGAAAGCGGGGAGAAAAGCGTTTGGATTTTGTTCATTGAGTTCGGAGCGAAAATTTTTCTGCCAAGAGGGCGTATGGGCTATCAGGCTGCCCAACCTACCTGTTGGGGTGAAGCTAAGGGGTGAGCCGTTATGGGGTGTGCCGATGTAAACCACATGGGAAACGTTGGGATTAGGGTCAAAAAAAAGTGTCTTCTTTGCAAGTTCTAGTACCGTGGGTTTACCTTGAAGTTCATTGAAAGGTACCCTGCATAAACCAGAGTAAAGCTTGTCATCGCTGTAGACTACTTGAAGCCTTGCGAGAAGGCCGCCCATGCTATGGCCTATAAGCACCATGTGCTTTAGGGCTGGGTTAGTGTTTTTTGGATCTAAGTGGTGAATTGTGCGTTGTAGATTTTCGCGCAGATCGGTGCCGTTTAAAAGGATGGACCCTGATGTTGGATACATATAAAACCAGAACTGATAGCGTTCTTTGATACCTGGGATTTGATCAAGTTCGTTCATGGTTTCCATCCAAGTTGCTGGGGTGGAAAGCAAGCCGTGAACAAAAACGACAGGGATTTTATCGGGGTTATAGGGCTCTGCCATGTAAAGACCTTGGAATTTGGATTCTCGGTCGCCATCAAGGAAACCCATGATCCAAAGTTTCGAGCTCAGATCTCTTTCGAGCATTTCCTGATAAGCAGCAGAAAAATCGCCTGCCAGGGGGATTTCTTTCCCACTTACTTTAATGGTGCTATAGACTCTTGAGTTTACAACTTCAATCCTACAAAAACCTTTTTCAAGATCATCATTAGGAAGCACGATAATGGTGGCACTCATTGGGTGCCCAAGATTGTGATAGATATCAAGAGGATCTGAGCTTGCATTTGCATCGGGGTGGAAGATGACGGGCAGGCCAGCGCCTTTTCTTACATAATAATTGGTCAAGTTATAGTTGGTATCGGTTTTTGGAACGGTGACGTTTCGAAACAGGTGAGTTCTGTTAGGGAACCCATGGGAGTAAACAGGGAAGGAGGGGATATTTTCGTGAACGTGCCATTGCCCGTTCATTTGAAAACCCTTGTCTCTGGTGCCATCTTCCAAAACTCTTGCTAGGCAGGCTTGATAAATATCGGATGCTCTTTGCGTTTTTGGATTGTCAAACCCTTCACGATCTAGGATTCGCCAAGCAAAGCAAGCAGCGTAGGCATAATATTCCACAGCGGAATAGATATCGTTGTCGTCCGTGAGGTCTGCCTTTTCAAACGAAAGCTCCATCATCGATTCGAGGTCGGTGAGGTTTAGGTTTTTTTCTCTTAGGGCTCTTAACAATGATTGAGGGTTAGTTTCTGTAAGCTTCGAGGGCAATTGTCGCGAGACCAAATACTGTTCGGTTTGTTGTGTCCAGCGAGAACTAGGCAAGGGGTAATAACTGAATGAGCGTTTGCTTGAACTCCTACAACCAGCAGATAGCAAAAAGCTTAATAGCAGTAGAAATAGTACCGGAAATCTTCGCACCTGCACCTGATTCACAAGCATGCCACCTTTGCTAAAAAGAACAATAAAACGATATACCGAGAGGGGAGAAGTTCCAGCAAGACCAAATAAGCAAAGGGCAGTAAAGTAGGGCTTTTGAAGAGGCCGGGGCAGGATAGGGGGCTTGCTGTTATTGGTATAGAATTGATTTTTGTTGTTTTCGATTGCAGTTAAAGTTAAAATAAATTTATCTCCTTGAAATCCTGCCTTTACAAAAGTGGAGTCGTTCATGTCCCCTATTAATAAAAATCGCACCTCGGGATTTACACTCATAGAGCTATTAGTGGTTATTGCAATCATTGCCATTTTGATAGGCTTGCTTCTTCCTGCTGTGCAAAAAGTTAGAGAAGCTGCAGCCCGTATTCAATGCAGCAATCATCTGAAGCAACTTGGCCTTGCGTTTCATAATCATCAATCTGCCAACAATGGGGGTTTGCTGTTGGCGTATGTCGAAGATCAATGGGCGACCTGGGCCGTGTTTATTTTGCCTTATGTGGAACAGGAAAACATGTTCAAGCAATGGGATCTTAAAAAGCGGTATCATGTGCAACCTGTAGCAGCGAGAGAGAAAAATGTATCGCTCTTTGTTTGCCCTAGCAGAAGAAGCCCCTCATCTTCTTTAAGTAACGGCAACGACAACCGTACTAATCCAACCTTTGCGCAAATCCCTGGATCGGTTTCGGATTATGCTGCAAATTCCGGAACTGATGTGTATAACTTTGATGGAGTAATTGTTCGTTCTCGGGCAGCAAAGTCACCAAACGCCTATACAGCTGGAGTAACCTACAACCCGGTGGTAGCCGACCCCAATGCCGTCATTACTACGCAGGAATCTTTTCAGTCGGTCAGGCAATTCAGGGATATAACCGATGGCACATCTTCTACCATCGCCTTTGGAGAAAAACATTTGCAATCCTCTAAAACTCTAGGTAGTGAGGGCAGTGTCTTTAATGGAGATTATCAAACCGTTTCTGCGAGGTATGGTGGTTGGTCGGGTACGCTTAACCCCGCAACAGGTAAATACACCAACGAATATAACATCGCAGCAGATAAAGACGATGCTTACAACGCTACTTTTCGTTATGGTTCCTGGCATAGTGGGGTTTGCAATTTTTCTTTTGTAGATGGCAGCGTTAAATCAATCAACAACTCTATATCCGTATTAACATTCAGAAGGTTGTGCGTTCCGGATGATGGAGAACTGCCCGGTGATTATTAATCGGTTCAATGCATGGTTGATGATTCTCTTCCTGCCTGCCTTTGTGGGTTGTTCTTCCGAACTAAAAACTTACCCAACACAGGGTAAAGTTGTTTATAAAGACGATGGTGCGCCTTTTATAGGCAAGATTTATTTCGAAGCGGTTAATCCTCCCCACACTCGATCGATGGCAACCACCAAAGCCGATGGGTCTTTTTCATTAAGCACGGTTCGTGAGGGAAGCGGTTCAGTCGAGGGCGAGCAGGTGGTTCGGGTAGACATAGACATGCCCGATACCCCGGATTTCAAGAACCGCTCCAAGGTTGTGAAGCTTCAATATCTTGATTTTATAACCTCGCCAATTCGGGTGAATGTTGAACCTAGCAACAGTAATTATTTCATCATTGAAATCGAAAGACCTGCAAAGTGAAACAGTCCCTATCTCAATTATTTAAACAGGAGCAAGCTGTGATTCGTACCTCTTTTTTTATCTCTCTTATTTTGGTTCTAGGATGTGCGGAGGGCGTTAAAACCTTCCCCACCACAGGCAAGGTCGTTTACAAAGCCGATGGCAAACCTTTTCAGGGCCTCATTTACTTCGAGGCAGTGAAGCCTCCACACACGCGTTCGATGGCGCAAACCAATGTGGACGGAACATTTTCTTTAAGCACTGTAAAGGAGGGGGGTGGCGCAGTGGAAGGCGAGCAGGTTGTTCGCATTGATGTTGATCAAACCGATGAAGCCCAGATTAAAGATAAAGCAAAAAACATTCATCCTAAGTATCTAGACTTTGCCACATCGCCATTGAAGGTGAAAGTGGAGGCAGGTAAGGCGAACAACTTTACGATCGAGTTGGATCGACCTGGGCAAAAGTAGGACCGTAAAGATTCGTAGGCTTAGCCCTGCTTGGGCAGATGCTTTTTTGCAAATGCGCGGTAGGCTTGCCAATCGATGGGGCTCATTGAATGTTTGCCCGCTCGGATGAAGTAGCCTAGAGTGCCGTCTGAGAGTTTTCCCAACTCGGGCATGTTGGGCGAGGCTAGCCCGGTTGCGCCTACGAATTTATAAGTTCCCTCTGCAGCTTTAAGCACATCAAACTGGCCTTCGGGGTTGGCCCAAGTATCTTCGACAGCGTTGGTAAAAAGCACAGGGCGGGGTGCGCAGAGTGCGACCAGGCAGTTTTGATCGAATGGAAGTTTATCGGTCTGGGTGTTAAATTCTTTGAACGCATCGTTGAACCAATGTGGGAAGGATGTGTTGATGCGCTGCACGGATTCGCCCACTTTTCCTCTGCTAGGTGCGGTACCCCCACAGCCCGCTTGATTAGGAATCGCCATCGCTACACGCTCATCAAACGCAGCAGTAAGAAGAGCGGTTTTACCTAATCTAGAATGACCCACCACAATAACGCGTTTGGGATCAAGCTCGGGTTGGTTAACGAGTATATCAATTGCCCGCATGATGCCCCAGCTCCATGCTGCGACGGTACCCCAAGCGTTTTTGCCTGTGGGTGCAATACCTGCTTTTTCGAGATGTGGCTGGATACCCATGCGTTTATCTTTCACATCGGGATCAACATCGCCTACGTAAAAGGTTGCAACCGCAAAGCCCTCTGCAAGGGTTTCTTCAATATTCCAAGTATCTTTCTGGGTGCCCCGGCCTTTTTCGGTGGCCTGATTGTTTACAACCCCGGGGTATCGATCATACATCCAAGCGGTCGGGATTTTGATCGCAGTATCATCAACAAGCACATGGTTGCCTGCGAAGTTCATGCCGATGAATACGGGAACTTTTTCTTTGCGCTCTGCGGGGATTGCAAGAAGCATCTTGATGGTGGGAGTTGAAGGAGGGCCGAAAGAGATCTCGATTTCCTTGAGGATGCCTTTACCTGCGAAAGCTTTGGGGTCGTGGGACAGAACTTTACTTGTGACTGCAACGGTTTTGGTGGGGTAGTACCCATACATGTAATGTTGGAAGAGCTGTTTAAGTTCGGGCCTACGCTTGTTGAACCAAGCAGCCTTATCTGCAACCTTGGTGCCATCAAGGAAGACCAGAGGATCGGGCAGGGTTACTACCGAGGGTAGCTTTGTAATATCAGGCAGGGCAGGGGTTTCTGCTGCGAGGGCAAAGGGGGTACAAGCCATGGAAGCGAGGAAGGTTCTACGGTTCAACATGATTAAATCTTTCGAGATGTATGTAGAAGTTAATTAAGATTCTTTGCGAACGCCCACAGCTTTTAGTTCTTCGAGTTGTTTTGCAGAGTCTGCACCTAATGGGTTGCCTGCAAGGTAAAGCCTGAGGAATGGTGCGAAGCGTTTAGCCGCTGCAAAATCGGCCTTACATGAATCAACCAAAGGTTTGAGATCTGCGACTTTATTGCGTTCGATGATCAGCATGCGAAGGTCGGTCTGCTTTGATAAGGGTGCAAGATCTGCAACTTGGTTATCGCTGAGATCTAAGGTGGAAATCCGGGTGACTGTGGTCAAGGGTGCAAGGTTTGATATTTGGTTTTTCGGAAGCGAAAGGGAAGAAAGCTTTGCGAGGTTCTTTACACTCGAGATGTCTGAGATTTTGTTGTTGCCCAAGTAGATGGCATTGAGTGCGGTAAGTTTTTCGAGTGCGGAGATGTCTGCAATTTGGTTTCCTGAAAGTTCGATGTACTGCAGTTTGATCAGCCCCGCAATAGGTTTGATGTCTGAGATTTTGTTGTTAGCGAGGTCAAGAGATTGCACATTGGCAAGATCTTTGATGGGTTTGAGGTCTGTGATTTGATTGTTAGATAGGCGGATAAGGGCGAGATTCTTGCATTTTTCGAGCCCTGCAAGATCTTTGATGGATTTTCCTGGTGCTTCGAGGATAAACAGCTTAAGTAGCTTTTCTTCCGTGAGTTCGCCCATGGGTTCCTGGATGATCCTGCGGATTTCCACTTCAAGGGCTTTGTCTGCAATGGGGCTAGCAGCTTGCATCATTGGTGAAAAGATTGCCAACAGAAGAAGTGTGGGAATCATTTTTGAATACATTGCATGAATCATGGTAGGCCCTTAAAAAGCAGGTCAAAGGCAGGTTTGAAAAACAAGGAGAGCAGGGCCAAGCCCTGCAAGCACTCCATTTGCAATAGTTTCCCCGATTTTATGCCCGAGTGCAAGAACTCTGTTGGGAGTTAGCATTTATTGGGAAGAAGCAATTATTAAAAGCGTTCGATCAAAACCACGGAAGTATCATCGTGCCTGCCATTGCCCTGGGTGAAGGCATTGGAATCATCAAACAGGGCTGCCATGACTTTTTCGATGGGCTCTGCTACATTCTTTTTCATGGTTGCAGAGATTCCAGTGATGCCAAATTCGACATGGACTTCAAGATCTGGGAAAGCTTCTTGCAAACCATCGGTATAGAACAAAAGTCTGCTTTGGGGCGGAATGATAAAGGAATGTTGCTCGTATTCAGCGCCCTCAAAAAGCCCAAGGGGCATTCCCCCCACCTCTTCCTCTGAAACATTTCTGACTTCGCCTGTCTCCATTGATTGAATGAGTGGTGCGGGGTGCCCTGCTGAACACCACTGAAATTCATTCGTATTACCATTAAGAATGCCATAGGCCAAGGTGATAAAACCACCATCTGCGCTTACGATAGCTTGTTCGCAAAGGTTTTTATTTACGGTAGCGACAAAATCCGATGGTTTTAAATGTTCATCATCTTTAAGCATGCGCACGAGGGTGTGCATGGTGATCACTGACATGCAGGCTTTCATGCCATGGCCCGAGGCATCGCCAACTAAAACCACAAATTTATTGGATTTCAAACCGAAGAGGTCGTAATAATCACCGCCCGCCATGGTTACTGCTTGGCCCCCAAGTACCTTAACTTGGGAAGGTTCGTAGCGAGCGCAGGCACGGTAGCCAGCGGGTGGCTTGATGTTCTTGGGAACGATGGTTTCTTGAAGCTTGCGTACTGATTCGACTTCTTCACGAAGTTTTTCAGCGAGCTTTTGTTCACGCTCTGCTTTAACGGATTCAACCACACTTTCCATCATGGCGTTCAGCAGGAAGAGGAAGTCGCCATTGGGATCGCGCAAGATGTACGATTTCATACCTGCCATCATGTAGCGGGCTAGGCGGTAAATATCTTCGGACATACAACCACAAACAATCGGAGTTTGTGGTCTTATTGCCCGGATTTCCTTGAATAGTTCAAAGGAGGCTTCTAAATCTGGAAACCGGGTGGATAGCAGCACCACACTTAAATCTTTGATGGATAATAGGCTGGCACTAAAATGTTCTTTACTAGTTGCAATGGTGATATCGTTATCGCCCGCCCCAAGATACATTGTCATGAGATCAACTTGTTCAGTATCTTCCCATCCGATTAGAATATTCACAACAAGCTCCAAAACAAAAAAAGAATAAATTACTTATTTAATCATTATATTTAATTCAAAAGTATAATGCCTGTTGATTTATAAAATTATTATTGGTCATGGAATTGCAGTCAACATAATGAAAGGAGAAGATCAATCAACCCTGATGATTTTTTTGCTTTCGAGTTTGTTCCATCCGAAGTAGAAAAGGCCACCCAAAAGAAGGGTAATCAATCCAAGGGCAATAAAAATCCAGCCCGCTGAAAAATAAAGAAACAACCACCCCGCCGAGGCCATCAGGCAGGGCCAGGGATAAAAGGGAACTTTGTAAGGCCTGTTAAGCGTCGGTTGATTTCGTCGTAATAACATCAAGCCGATAATCTGGCCCAAAAATTGTTCCAGGATTCTGGTAGTGATCAGTGCGGTGATAACTGATCCAAGGTCGAAAAACGACCAAAAGAGGGTCAATCCACCTACTAGCAACAAAGAAAAGTGGGGGATCTGATGGGTTGTGTGTACTCTGGCAAGGCCCCTGAAAAAATGCCCTTTTCTTGCAGCAGCATAGGGAATCCTAGAATACCCCAGCAGGGCTGCAAAAGCGGCTCCCAGGCAACTCCAGATCAGGAACAGAGTCATCAGGATGGCTGCACCCTCGCCATGCAGGGTTTTCATGAACTCCGCAGCTAGGCTGAAGCTGTCTACCTCGGGCGAATGGACGGGGATTTTTTTCCAATCAACGACGCTGGTCAGGGCTATGTGGACCAATAGAAAAAGTGAAATGACCGTGACACTGCATATGAAAATGGATCTTGGGATGGTTCTACCAGGGTCTTTCACCTCGTCACCAACATAACAGATGTTGTAATAACCTAGGTAGGAATACATTGCGAGGATCATCGCCTGCCCAAGCCCGGAGGAAAAGCCGCCAAAGCCGGGCCAATCCTTTCCGGCGAGTTCAAACGCCCCGGTATAATTGAAATGAAGGATGCCATCGATGATTATCCAGAGAATTGCAATTAGTACACCTGTGCTGAAAACAATTGTTAGTTTCCCTAGGATCTCGACTTTTTTATAAAGCAGAAAAATCAGAAAAGCCCCCAATGCAAACGCAAACAATCGTGATGGACTGATGCTCCATGCAAGATCGGTGCCATTTATGATTGCGAATTTCCAAGTGAGTTGCTCATTCCAGGATTGAATATCTGGGTGAATGGCGGCGGCAAACTGGCTCATGGCAATTAAGCCAGAGGCAACTTCGAGCGGGCCGCTGAGCATGAATTGCCAGATGAACAGGAAAGCCATAAGCTTTCCCCAGCTTTTTTTGCCAAAGCCCTCCAGCAGGTAGAGGTAGGATCCGCCTGAACCGGGAAATGTCGAGCCGAGTTCGCTCCATATCATCCCGTCAAGCAAAATCAAAACACCGGCTGCAACCCAGCCCAGCAGTGCCAGGGGACCGGGAAGATGCGCTAGCATCAGGGGTATTGTAACAAACACCCCGGCACCCACGACCATGCTGATGTTAAGCGCAGTTGCTTGAAACAAATTGAAATGCTGCTTAAGTTCGCTTTTCGAAGGACTCTCAGTTGTGTCGCCCATTGGTTTCGCCTTTTGCAATTTGGGATCTTCCTGTTTCCCTCGCACCTTATCAACGGTTATAATCTCATTACCCTCCTTTAATGCAATTGTAAGTTTTGGAGTTTATTGTGATTCTTAAAATACAGCCATTCATCATCCTTTGTCTTTTTCTGACAGCGTTAGATTTTACCCAAGCTTGGCAGAAAGATTACAAAGACCAGCTCCCTTTCATCCCCCCCAAAACCCCGCAAGATTCCCTCCAGGCTTTCAAAACCAGACCAGGTTTCAAGATTGATCTCATTGCTTCAGAACCTCTCATCGGTTCCCCTGTTGCAATGGACTTCGATGAAAATGCTAACCTCTATGTCGCTGAGTACCCCGAGTATAATGCCTATGCGAACCCTGATTTTAAACAGCAGGGCCGTATCAAGCTTCTTCAAGATTCCAACAACGATGGTGTTTACGATAAAAGTACCGTCTTCGCCGATGACATCCCGTACGCTGCATCTGTCTTTTGCTACGATGGTGGCATCTTCGTTGGCGCCGCACCAGACATCTGGTTTCTTAAAGATACCAACAACGATGGCAAAGCCGACATTAGGAAAAAAGTTCTCTCAGGGTTTGGCAGAGACCACGCTGGCGAAGCCATGCTCAATTCTTTCCGCTGGGGGCTTGATAACCGCATTCATATTTCCACAGGTATGGCGGGTGGTGAAATCCGCCTAGGCGATGATACCAAAGGAAACTCCACTCAGGTTCGTAATCAAACCATTCTTCTCGACCCAACGACCCTGAGTTTTGAAAAAACCAGTGGTGGCGGCCAGCATGGTTTTTCGCTCGATAATTATAACCGTGCTTATATTTGCAGTAACTCTGAACCCGCTCAAATTCTTTCCTTCGATACTCGCTATTTGTCCCGCAATCCTTACGTTCAGGCTCCTGCCCCTGCCGTTAATATCACCCCCGGAAGTAAATTCACTCGTATCTTTCGTATCAGCCCCGATGAACCCTGGCGTATTCTTCGTACCGATCTTCGCACCAAAGGTGTTATTAAAGGATCCAACGAGGGTGGGAAAGTTTCTGGGTTCTTCACTGGCGCCACCGGCATCACCTCTTATCGGGGCGATGCTTTTGATCCCAAACACCTAGGTGATATCTTTGTTGGCGAAGTTTCAGGCAACCTCATCTATCAGGCTAGGCTTGATGATAAAGGCATAATCCCCATTGCCAACCGTGCTGAACCCGAGGTCGAATTCCTCGCAAGCGCTGACAATTGGTTTCGACCCGTGCAGATGGCGAATGCCCCGGATGGCTGCCTTTATGTTGTTGATATGTATCGTGGCCTTATTGAAGGTGCAGCTTTCATGCCCCCGGAAATGGTGAAGCATCTTAATGTGATGGCAGGCTTTGATCGTGGCCGTATTTGGCGCATCTCGCCCGAAAACTTCAAACCCAAATCTAGCCCCAAGCTTGGTTCTCTTTCTTCTTCAGAGCTTGTCGCATTACTTGAACACCCCAACGGCTGGCATCGTGATACTGCAAGCAGATTGCTTTTTCAGAAGCAGGATAAATCCATCACCAATCTTGTGCGTGATCTTTCGAAAAACTCTAAGTCTCATCTCGGGAAAATTCATGCTCTCTGGGTTTTACAAGGGTTGTCTTCGTTGGAAAATTCGGATGTTTTGCAAGCACTTGATGATCAACACCCCCGGGTTCGTGAACAGGCACTGTTGCTTTCTGAAAAACTTCCACCTGCAAAAGATGTTCGCTCTCGCATGATCACCCTGCTAAAAGACCCTGATAACAAAGTGCGACTTCAGGCAATTTATTCGCTTGCAGGCGCAGATGATGCTACTTCTGCAAAGGCATTGGGAGATATCGCAATTGCTTTAGGCAAAGATCCCTACTTCAGGCTTGCACTTCTTTGTGCTTCTCCTGATCGTACCGAGGCGCTCTTCAGCCATCTCATCAATGACAAATCTTTTAGGGTTAGTGCCGATGGCATGGCTTTTCTTGGCACTCAGGCAAAGAATCTTTCCGCATCGGGCCTGCCTCGTTCCAGATCAGTTTTAGTTGCAGCTATCAATACCTTAGATGATGCTGAAAAGCCCCTTGCTAACACCCTTATTCGCGAAGTGATTGAAAGCCCCCTGAGAACCCCAGTTGAAGGCAATGCTGGGAAAATCCTTGATGCCCTTATCCTTGATGCCCGGAAATCTCTCGCAGATCCTAAGGCCAATCCCATCGCACAAGCCTCTGCCTTGAAATTACTTTCCAATCAAGAGTTTGCAAACGCCCAAGAGTTATTTAAGACATCGCTCGAGAGTTCTAAATCCCCGATGGTTCATCAGGCCGCACTCGAAGCCCTTGCAAAATACGAAGGCACCGATGCAGCTCAACTTGTGATCAACGCCTGGCCCGGCTTGGGGCCCAAGGCCAAGGCTACCGCGCTAGAGGCATTGCTCTCCCGCAATTCCTCAACCGAGCTATTGCTTGATGCCATCACTGCAAAGAAAATTCCCAAGGGAGAGGTTGATTTGGGCAGGTTGAAACTTGCTAGCGGAAAGAAAGATTCTTCCCTTGCAAAAAAGATCGCCCAACTCGCGGATGCTTCTTCCAGCAGCAGGTTGGAGGTATTTAACCAATACAAGAAAGCCCTTGAAACGCAGGGCGATAAAATCCGAGGCAAAGAGGTTTTCAAAGCGCAATGTTCCGCATGCCATCAACTCGAGGGTGTAGGTAAATCCGTTGGCGCAGATCTTTCCGCTGCTCGCAGCAGGGGCCTTGAATCTATTCTTCTCAATATCATCGACCCTAATAGAGAAGTGAAACCCGCCTTTGTCACTTATGTTGTCACCACGACTTCAGGCAAAATCATCACAGGCATGATTGCCTCCGAGTCTGCCAACAGCCTTACACTCTGGAAAGCCGATCATCAAAATGAAACCATCCTGCGCAATAACATTGAAGAGATGCGCTCTACCGGTATTTCTTTCATGCCTGAAGGTGTTGAAAAAAACATTTCAATCACCGTAATGGCTGATCTTCTCGCCTACCTCGATTCCATCCGTTAGTTCAATTACTTTAGGAATATGAAAAATGAAATTCCGCTTATTCGCTTTAGTTGTGCTTTTTGTAACAGTGATTCATCATGCCCCCGCACAGGAAAAAACCACTTGGAAAGCAGGGCTTGCCTCCATTGTCATCACGCCCGAAAAAAACATGTGGATGTCGGGTTACGGCGGTCGCGATAAGGTTTCTGAAGGCAAGGTTCATGATCTTTTCGCTAAGGCCGTCGCAATCGAGGATGGCTCCAAAAACCGCTGCCTGCTCATCACCCTCGATCTCGTGGGAATTGATCAACCCACTTCCAACGCCATCCGCCAGAAACTTGCAAAATCTCTTGGACTGGCCAACGATGCTATTAGCCTTGCTTGCTCGCATACCCATTGTGGCCCGGTCGTTGGTACCAACCTCCGCACTATGTATTTTCTTAATGATGAAAACAACAAACTCATCGATGAATATACCGCCATACTTATCAATAAAGTTGCCCTTGTTGGAGAAAACGCCTTTAAGAACTTGATGCCCGCTGAATTATCATGGGGCGAGGGCAAGGCTACGTTTGCAGTAAATCGCAGGACTAACAAAGAGGCCGATGTCGTTAAACTGAAAGCGGAAAACAAAATCCTTGGCCCCTCAGACCATGCTGTTCCCGTGCTACTCATTAAAGATGCATCAGGAAAAACTAAGGGCATTGTGTTTGGTTATGCATGCCATTCCACCACGCTTTCCTTCTTTCAATGGTGTGGGGATTACCCTGGTTTTGCGATGCTGGAGTTAGAGAAAAGGCATCCGGGAGCAACTGCGCTTTTCTGGGCAGGCTGTGGTGCTGATCAAAACCCACTTCCAAGAAGAACCGTGGAACTCGCCCAAAACTATGGCAACCAACTCGCAGATTCTGTGGATGCTGTTTTAAAACAACCCATGAAGAAAATCCAAGGTACTCTTAAAAAAACATACAGCGAGATACCTCTTTCATTTGCAGAGCTTCCCACCCGCGATAAGCTTATTCAAGATTCTCAAAGCAAAGATAAATTCCAAGCAGGGCGTGCGAAGTTTCTTCTCAAGAAACTTGAATCTGAAGGCTCCATCAAGGAAATTTACCAGTATCCAATTGAAACTTGGAAATTGGGAGATGGCCCGAATTGGGTCTTTTTAGGAGGCGAAGTCGTTGTTGATTATGCAATCAAAATCAAAGAGGCTCTCGGGAAAAACACTTGGGTCTGTGGATACGCAATTGATGTCATGGCTTATATTCCTTCACTCAGGGTTTTAAAGGAAGGTGGCTACGAAGGTGGTGGCTCTATGGTTTACTACGGACTTCCAGCTTTCTGGGCTCCCTCGATTGAAGATAAAATCATGGCCGAAGTTAAAAAGCAAAACGATAGTGTTAATAAGTAGAAATCTATTTATTACTTTTGTTTTTTTTCTTTTTATTCCCCCAATGCCCACCCCTCTTCTCAATGCCTTCAAGCCCACCCCACTGTGCTGGGTGGGTCGCTTTCTATTTTATTGTTTTTTATTCCCCCAACTCCCAACCCTCTTCCCTCCGGGAAAAGGGCCCTTCGCTTCGCTAGCCCGGGTTTCAGTCGCCCACCACGCCTTCGTCAACCTCGCTGAAAAGCGGGGGTCCATTCTTTTCCCTAATTGCCTTTAAGCCCACCCACTGCGTTGGGTGGGTTGCTTCTTTTTACTTTTCATTAATTGATATGAGCTTGTTTAAAGACAGAGGAGTTGCGATGGGGAAGCCCCACTGCAACTCCTCCATTTGAACCTTTTGTTCAACTGTACCGGAGAAGAACCCCGGTCCCTGAACTTGTCGAAGGGGCCGCGCTCCTTCGTCCACAATGAGCTGCGGATTTGGAAACCGACTCTAAACCGTATTTCTTGCCTTACAAGCCTGAAGCGCAAGCGAAGGAATAATGTGTGAATAGTAAACAGACATTAGAAAAACCTTCGCTTGCGCATCAGGCTTGTAAAGATAAGAAATAAAAAGTTGTGTTCGCATCCGCAAGAAAGAACCGTCGCTTACGCATCCGGCTCTGAAAGCAGTGTTTTGTTTCCGTGTTCGTCCGTGTCTCTGCTTCTGCTTTTTTTTATCCATGAAATTCCGTGTTAAACCTTGGCAAATTCTTCTGCTTGGTCTGCCTTATTAACTCGCATCATTCAAAACAAAGAGACCCACGGGCCATGATGATCCGTGGGCTTCTTAGAATTTTACTAGAAGAGTTTATTACCTGATGGCTTTGATATCGAGTACATGGGCGGCAGCCATGCCGTTGCCAAAGGTTTTAAAATCTTTGAATGTCCAGACGACTTTCTTGTCGCGGGTAATTTCAAAAAGCTGTGGGTTTTCAGGGCCGGCATGGCAATTGCCCACAATGATGTTGCCATTGGGCAGAACATGAAGCGTAGTAACCCAAGCAAGCTTGATGCCTGGTAATTCGGATTGATCGATTTTCCAAACGATCTCACCCTTGGGGTTAACTTCAAGCACACGGTTGTTGTTGCCGCCTGCGATGAGGGTGTTGCCATTGGGCAGGCGAACTGCGCCAAAGACTTCGTTGCCGTGGCCTTCGACGCCGTGGCCGGGTGAGCGGGGTCTGCCGCCGAGTTCCATTACATAAGTCCAGACAACTTTGCCCGAGGGTTCGTACTCGCGGATTTTGCCATCGCCTTCATGGCAGACGAGGTAGTTGCCGTTGGCAAGTTTGCGGACCATGCGGGTATCGCGATGGGAGCTAGGTTTTTCAACGGTGAGAGGAACTTCCCGAACAATTTTGCCATCCTTGTCGACTTCGATGATCCTGCGATTGCCTGATTCAGCAATCATGGTGAGTCCATCTTCAAGGCGTTGGAAGGCATGAATTTCGACGCGATCTTTGCTGCCTTCTTTGGGTTTGCATTCGAACTGCCAAACTATTTTGCCATCTTTATCGACTTCCCCAACAGTGCTTTTGGGAAGAGTTAGAAGGACATTGCCATTGGGGAGAAGGTGGAGATCGTGGGTTTCAGCCTTGTTGGCGTATTCCCATTGAACTTTGCCTGTGGCATCAACGATTGCAACTTTGCCTTTGTCGCCTGCGAGAACTCTATAAGCAGGATCTGCAGCAAAAGCCATAAATGAAGATGCGAATAGCCCGAGGATTGCGAGTTTGAATTTCACGAAAGAAGCTCCTTGTAAAAGATGGTTAGACTAAAATTTCTTTGATGGGTTCAGCCCCTTCGACCCCAACTAGTTTTTGATCGAGGCCGCCATAAAAGTAGGTTAGTCTTTCAGGGTCGAGTCCCATGCGATCAAGTACGGTAGCATGAAGGTGCTTTACATGGAAAGGCTTTTCGACAGCTTTGCTGCCTAG
>Ga0208226_1000042_pt1 | contig 40729 bp, 31 predicted proteins | sample LakMenE18May11ns_FD_150713 | JGI IMG/M metagenome (GOLD analysis project Ga0208226, IMG submission 150713) | Freshwater microbial communities from Lake Mendota, WI - 18MAY2011 deep hole epilimnion ns (SPAdes) | ecosystem: Environmental > Aquatic > Freshwater > Lake > Epilimnion/Euphotic zone ... | reverse complement strand
TGTGGGAAAGGCAATGTGGAAAAAGCTGCGAGAAGTTCTTCTTTTTGTTCTTCTAGAATAAAGGAAAAACCCTCTTGTAGGATTTCCATGCGAGATACTTTTTCCTTCGCAGGTTCACTTCCTAGGGCTGGTGATTCAAACCAACTAATCGACCCATCATCTAAAACGACTTTTAATGCAGTGACATAATGCCTCGGATGTTTGTCCGCAAGAAGGAAAGGGCCGGCGGCATCTGAAGATAACCAGCCCCCTAGCGAACGTTCTTCATTCCAAGGCGCAGAGGGAATTCTGAATTGAGTGTTCGTAATAAAATCAGAAAGCTGTTTGATTGTTACACCGCATTCAGCATGAAGAATTCCATCCTCAAGGCTGATGATATTTTTGAAATTTTGGGATAGATCGATGACGATACCATTTCCCAGAGCTGCGCCACTAGTACCCGTTCCCGAACCTCTGGGAATCAGAGGGATTTTTTTTTCAAATGCATACTTTACCAGTGCGCTTACTTCTTCCTGATTATTAGGAATAACAACTGCAAGAGGGGTTACTTCAAATGGCGAAGCGTCACAGGAATATAATTTTATCGACAGGGCATCGATCAGGATTTTTCCCGTGATGATGCCTTTAAGGTCATCGAAAATCATTTCTTGTATGGCTGGATCCTGAACCAATGCTTTTTACCCCTGATTAACTGCTAAAATTTAGGCTACTATTGCTTTAATAAAGTTTCCACTTAAACGATGAGAAAGCGCAAGGTCTTGTTGGCTATGCTCCTTGATTTTTCATTAAAATTACTTTGAGTTATAAATTCTCGATTCGTTTAAAATACAGTCACTTTTGATTCAAACCTCTCAGTTTGCTTTTAACTAAACTATGCGAAAGACATTATAATTATAATTGTATGTTTTGATTGGTGTTACACTTAACTTTTTTCCATGTGGTTATTAACGATTATTATGAAAGCCTTCATTATTGTTTTAAAAGGGGCCAATACAGCTTTTCTGCCTTGCTATGGCAATAATTGGACTCAAATGCCAAATATGAATGTCATTGCAGCACAAAGTCTGGTTTTGGATCATTATTATTGCAGTAGTTACCAAGAGGGTGAAATACGAAAGGTATGGCTTGGTGGGGATTTTCAAACGCCACATCATTTACCAACTAATTTGCCAAGTTGGGCTGAAACTTTAAAAAATAATGGTTGGATCACCGACTTTATAGGCGCAGATAAGGATACTTTAAGCTTAAACTTCTCTTCTAATTTTACCGGTAAAACGCTGCTAAGATCTTATTCTTCGACCCCGCTTTCTTATCATCAGGCAATGATCGAATCAGCAAGTTTTAAAAAACAGGACCAAAACTCTCTGGTTTGGATTGAGGTGCCTTCATTGCTTCCACCGTGGGATGCAGGGAAAGATTTTTTAGGACCCGTTCAGGAAGAGTTGCAGGATTATTTTCTTAATCGCGAAGAGGTTGCGGAAGATGAGGAGTTTCCTGCGCCAATACTAAACCCTGGAGAAGATTTTAAGCCAAGCGATGATAAAGAATATCTGGCGCTGGCAGCAGGATGTGCAGCCGCTTGGGCCGCGGTGGATGATATGCTGGGTGCAATGGTGGCCTCAATTCAAGAGAAGTATGGCGAGGAAGATTTTAGCATCATAATAACATCAGATAGAGGAAGTGCGACTTCGCAGCATGGGGTTTTTGGCACCAAACCAGAATGGCTTTACAGTGAATTTGCACACCTACCATTTTTGATTTATCAGCCTAAGTCTGGTAAGGGTGGGCAAAGGCGAATGGGATATTTTCAGGATGTTGATTTAGCGCCAACCTTGGCGGATATTTGCGGTATTTCCTTTGAAGGATACAAAGGCAAATCAGTCATGCAAACAAAGTTTGTGGAAGAGGGTGGCAGGAAATTTGCCTACACTCATGATTCGCAAACGGGTTCAAAAGTTATGAGAACACATTCTAGGGCTTATTTTCTTAAGCCCTCCGAACATGATAAATCAGACCCTTTGATTAAGTATTTTGTTTTGCCTGATGATATTTTAGAGATTAATGACATTTCTAAAACAGAACTTGCGTATCAGGAAAAAATTGGTGAATCAATTTTGCTATTAGAGAAGGATGGCCTTTTAGCACAGGAAAAAATCGAAGCTTTATTGGCGAATTAACCTGGTGGCCAACTTAGATTTCTGCCACCTAGCAAATGCATATGAATGTGGGGTACTGTCTGCCCGCCGGTTTCTTTGCAATTAATGACCAACCTATAGCCTTTTTCCAACCCAAGATCTTTTGCAATCTTGGTTGCAACCAGATGAAGATGCCCCATGAGTTGGGCGTCTTCAGGCATTAAATCAGCGTGCGTTTTTATTTCTTTTTTTGGAATTATAAGAATATGAACAGGCGCCTGCGGATTTATATCGTTAAATGCAATGCATTCACTATCTTCATGAATTATGGTTACTGGAATTGCCTTCGAGATGATTTTTAAGAATATGTTTTCACTAAGCATTGTTGGTCCCCTTGTGTTATAGAATAAACTACCAAATTTCAGAAAGACTTCGAGAACTTTATGAGCCAATTTCAGGGTGCGACGCCGACATGGGTGGTAGGAATGGATGAGGCCGGCTATGGTCCAAATCTAGGCCCTTTTGTGATGGCAGGAGTAACTGCGAAGTGGAAGGGAGAGGGCGATTGGGTTGAAGCTTTTAAAAACCTTTCTCGATCTGCCAAGAAAAAACAGGACTCCAAGCCCTTGGTGGATGATTCGAAAAAAGCCTATGCAAAAGAAGGGCTCGAAGGGTTGGAAAAAACTGTCGCTTCATTCTTTAATACCAAGGAAACACTCGGGGCCTGGCTTAATGAAAAGTCTGTTTTTGGGATAACTGACCTAGCCCACGAATCTTGGTTTAAACCCGATGAAAATACGTTCATTCCAGGCATCGACTTTGATGCACTTCATTCCATAAACAGTTTGAATTTTGCTGAGGCCGGGTTCGAATCCTTTGATTGTAGATTTTTTATCCTGCCTTCACTGGCATTCAATGAGGTTGTTGAAAAAGAAGACAACAAAGGTGCCGTTCTTTCCAAAGGGATGATAAATATCTTCAAGCATTTTGAATCAAACTTTTCGCAAAATGATTCAATTTACGGATATGTGGACAAGCATGGCGGGAAAAACAATTATTCAGCCACTTTGCAAAACATTTTGAACAAAGGGTTGATTCTTGCGGGGCAGGAGGGTTTAAGTGAAAGTAATTACAAATCATTTGGTGCGGACCAAAATTGGAATTTCAAAATTCTTCCCAAGGCGGATGTTAATTACCCTATGGTGGGCCTTGCGAGTATGCTCGCAAAATGGATGCGTGAAAGGTTAATGAAGCAGTTTAATGCCTACTGGGCAGAGTTGGTTCCTGGAATTGTACCAACTGCAGGTTACCCAGGTGATGCACCAAGATTTTACGAATTAATCAAAGAAAAAGCCGCAGCATTGGGCCTTAGCAAAGAAAAAGTCTGGAGATGCAGATAGCCCTAAAGCTTTTCTATTTTTGTGTGATCGTCTACGGTGAAACTACTTAGTTCGCCGTTGTCTTTGGTGAAATGAACACAAACAACAACGATATCGTCTTCAGGGATACGATCGGTTGCTATTCCGGTTGAGAGGAAATTGAAATGCCTAAAGATGCCTTCAACAGGTGCCATCCAAGTTGCAGTGCTGCCAACTCGAAGTTTGAGAGTAACTCTGATTCTTTGCCCTTTGGTAAGGGAATTTAAAGTATTAGAAATTTCGGGATTAAGGTTCCGTGTGGAAGATTGAATCAGTTCTTGATTGCTCATTAATTTCGAACCTCTTTGCTGCCTTTGCCACGAACCAAGGCAATTCTGCCAGTTCGGGCTAGTTCAATAATGCCATAGGGTCGCATGAGATCAATGAAAGCAACAACTTTAGTTTCTTGTCCGCTGATTTCAATAACCAGAGTTTCGGTGCCTATATCAACAACTTTACCTCGAAACATTTCAACGAGCAAAGATATTTCAACCCTTTGCGTTGGCATAGCCTGAACTTTAATAAGCATTAGGTCGCGTTCGATGAAATTTTCAGAGCTAATATCATCCACACGAACAGCCGTAACGACTTTATCTAATTGCTTTCGAACTTGTTCAAGTTCAGCATTAGTGCCATGAACGACAAAAGTCATTCTGGAAAGATTTTTGTCTTCGGTCTCGCCCACAGCGAGGCTTTCGATGTTAAAACCACGGGAAGCAAGCATGCCAGAGATATGGGCAAGCACGCCTGGTTGATTTTGAACTAAAGCCGAAAGTACATGACGCATAAAACATCTCCCAAAGTAATAGGGTAGGTATATTAGGAATTTAAGAATTTAGCAATAAGTCTAAGTATTTTTCTTGTGAAATAATGGTTTAAATGTTGTAACATCTAACAATGTCTATTAATCAATAAAGCTAAACAAATAATATTTGGGTGCAGAAATGAATATTGACCAAGTAATTCAAACGATTACAGAAAAGAAGTTGCTTACCTCCCGCGATGTTGAGGGCGCCAAGCAAAGGTGGTTTGTGGCGAATCGGACTGAGTCTGCCGATGTTAAAATGTTTCTGAAATGGATGGTTTTGAACAAGTTTTTGAGTGAATTTCAAGCAATGGTGTTGGTGTCTGGGAAAGTATCCGCCCTTACAATTGCAAATTATAAAGTGATCGAAATAATAAAAATGGGAGCCTATGCAGGTGGTGTGAAAGTACAAAACCCGCTAGGCGAACAATTTGCCTTGCAGTTTGTCAAAGATGAAGTGATAAAAGACCCCGCCTCGAATAAGAAGTTTCAGGGTCAATTGCAAATAGGTCTGGAAATAAAGCACCCGCATCTTGCAGGTTTGGTCGATAATGGTGAATCAAACGGGCACAGTTTTATCGTTCGAGAATTTTTGGAGGGCGAAAGCCTCGAAATGATTCTCTCCCGTCGGGGTAAAATACCGCACCAAAATGCTGCAAAAATCATGGCGATTGTGATGGTTGCCGTGGCCCATGCCCAGGAAAAATCCGTACCTTGTGGCAACCTTTCGAATTCGGATGTATTCCTTGCAACGAACAAGAACCAGCCCAAAGGGCCAAAAACAGTCAAGGTTGCCAACGCCTTTATTTCTCCTGACATGATTGCTACCGAAGTTAAGGTTTCTCCGGAAGGGAATATTGTTCCTTCAAACAGTGGAGCAAGCTTTACTGGTGTAAAGGATTTGACCTTGGCAGAAGAGAATTTTCGGGTTGGTAAATTGCTTTATAGTGCTATAGCAGGGAAATTATCTGCTGAAGTGGAAGGATCAGGGGCTTTTCCCGCACTCAGTTCCATTACGCCTGAAGTCCCTGAAGAGTTGGCAGCATTAGTTGATCAGATGGTTTCTCCTACTGTTTCAGACAGGCCTGCAAAAATTGCTCATGCTGCAAAAGCTCTTCGCGTTTCTTTGGCTGCTGAGGAAGAAGCGGTTGCTGGCCGAAATGAAGAATATATTGCTGTTCCTTATGTGCCTACCATGCCTAATTTTGAAGCGACTCAACCCGCAAGTCCGAAAGTTAAAAAAGTTTCAACTGTGCGCCCTGATGTTTCTGAAGATGATGAAGAATTTTCAATCCAGAAGCTCATTGCAGAATTCAACCCCGATATAAGGGATCTGACATTTTTAGGATTGGGATCGGTACTTAGCCTTTTAATTGTTGCTTTTTTGCATCTGATCACAGGCTGGCATTTTATGAGCTTAGTTTGTCTTATTATGGGCGGTGTAATTTCCTACAGTGTTGAATCTTTTTGTAATTGGCGCAACTCTCAGAATAATGATTCCCAATCGGCTGAGGATTATTAAACAATTGTTTCAATGCGCAGAACATCAAGCCATTGATCACCTGTGATCGCTATATTTCTGACGAGGTTTGGCTCATCTGCAAAAAAGGCGATTCCCAGATATATTTTATCTCGCCCCATTTTCACTACACCGTTGGCTAATATCCAATTCGATTTGGTGCCCTTGGGTTGAGGCACCCTGATATTTTGATTGAAGATTTGGGTGAATCCCTCTGGACTGTATTGCGGTTCCCATATCTTTATTCGTGGATAGTCTCTGCTCGAAACTTCGCCTAGCCCTGATAGTACATAATCAAGTATGGCTTCGGATTGGCTTTCGCTTAAATCAGGGCCCGAACCGCCTGCCTTTGCCATAATGATAAGGTATATTCTTGCAGGTATTCCTTTTACGGTCACACGATCTTTACCTGGCCTGTTGATCGGGGGAGTCATTTTAGATAAATCTTCGAATAGTTCTCCTGCTGCCCATTTTTCAGATGAGAGCAGCAGTTTTTTCTTGTTGGCGTTACCTTTCCTGAATGATCTTTTGATCTTGTACCAAAGCGATCTTACCCAAAAGAAAAACACCACACTTAACAAACCAATTACCAACCACCAGCCTCCAGAATCCAAAAAATGATTTACAGGTGCGGGCAACCTATCGGTTATTGGCTTAAGGTTTTCCTTTAACTCCTTGAGTATTGGGTCAGCTCTTTCATGCACTGCATGAAGGCCGGTTTTTACGGTTTCATTGGTCTCACTTATCGCCTCTTTTGCTTTATCATTGGATACCACTGCTTCGTATTTATCATGAAGCGTTTGCATATCAATATGCAGTCCGGAAGAATGGCCCATGAGCCCTGAGGAAAAATGCAATACATTGCTGATGATGAAGAATGCAAAAAGATTGGCGGCCCATTGAGCTACAAAGATAAATAACGCTTTTCGAAATGGAATCGTAAGAAAGAAAACTTGCAATATTCCTGCAATCGCTATCACGATAAATACAAGGGTGTATCGAATAAACGGAATGACAGAAACAACGGCCCATTTAATTGGTAGTGCAGTAAATAGCCATTGCGAAAAGCCGAACCCGGGTTGCCCATAGGGAGTCCGCTGAATCGATTTGAGATCTTTGATTGCTAATAACACGAGGTAAGAAAGTACATCAAAGGCAAGATAAGCTCCCAATGCCACAGCAGGAACAATGAACATTGCTCTTCCGTAGGAAGGCATTTCCTCATTAAACAGGCTCAGGCAAGTTCTTAAAATATATGCAGCAACAGGAAGGCCGATTACCAAAAGGGTAATAAATGAAACCCATTGAGCCTGGGTCAGATTGTGGTGCAAAAGGCTATCCATGGCGATTCCTAGATGAGTAACCAGCAAAGTGGTTGACCATTAAATTAGACCATAATTAGTTTACCAAATTGCAATCGATTAAAAAATGAATTATTCGTCCCGGTTGACTGATTCCGGAGTAAAAGCAGGAAGGCAGATTGCGATATATTCTGCACCATCTTTTTCCGGTGTGCTGTAGCGAATCCATTCTCCTGCAAAAGTTTGGATTGCCTGCCCCGCCTTTATAATGTTTAGGCCAGTTTTTGTTTCAACATGCATGCAGCCTTTTAATACAAGGGTGTATTCATCGAATTCAGGAGTTTGGCCCGGTTCCGACCATCCTTGAGGGCTTATCATTTTGGCAATACTGATGTTGGAATCTGAAGAGGTAATTTTGCCAAAGAATTCTTGAATGATTTTATTACCTGTACCTGCAGCTTCGATTTGAATGGGATTCGAGATAATTTTTGGCATTTTACCCTGCTTTGCTTTGGAGGTCAGTGTTCAGATCCTTGGCATTAAGAGGCGTTTTTTTTGCAGCATAGCGACTTTGAACAAATTCGTAGACCAATGGTAAAATTGAAATAAAGATGACTCCAAGAATTACCACTTCAAAATTCTTTTTAACCCATGGTATTTGCCCAAACAAGACGCCCGCACCCATGCAAAGCCCCACCCATGCAATGGCACCAATTACATTGTAAGCTAAAAATGTTGGGTAAGTCATTTTGCCTATGCCTGCGACAAAAGGGGCAAAGGTGCGAATAATTGGGACAAATCTTGCTAAAATAATCATTTTCTTTCCATACTTTTCGTAGAACCCCTGAGCTTTCAATAGGTGATCTTTGTTTAGCAAAAAGGATTTTTCAAATTTGAATACTCTGGGCCCTGTCCAATATCCCAAAGAATAATTTACAGCGTCCCCTAAAACTGCTGCGACTAAAAGCGTAACCGCCATAGCTGGAAGATTTAATTCGCTATTGATCGACATACACATTGCGCCTAGGGTAAATAGCAATGAGTCGCCTGGAAGAAATGGGGTAACTAGCAAGCCTGTTTCGCAAAAAATGATTCCAAACATGGCTAAATAAAACCATGGTCCCATGGTCCCAACTAGATCATTAAGATGCACATCTAAATGCCTGATAAGATCAACGAAATATAAAATCCAATCCATGGAATCCTGCCTTTTGTCTGGAGCTAAAGTTTCAGCTTTAGGCAGTAGCGTAACGCTTTTGTAAATCTGGGCAAGGCCAATCAGAAACTTGGTTAATCCTTAGGCTTTTTGGCTAACCCCATCGAGATCCAAGATCGGCCATTCTTGGCAAGCAGTGCGTCTGCCCCTGCGGTGCCCATTGTGCCAATGTGGTAGTCTTCGGGGGTTTTTGCATGGGAATCTTCAGTTGCGAGCAGAAAAGGCTCGATTAATTCCCAAGATCTTTCAATTTCATCGCTCCGCATAAATAGTGATGCATCGCCATTGAGGGCGTCTTGCAGCAACCTTTCGTATGCCTCAGGGATTTTGACATTGGCATAAGCGTTTCGATAGTGAAATTCCATATCAGAGGGAACTAGAACGGTTCCATCACGGTCGGGTTCTTTGGTGATGAAGTTTAGATGAATGCCCTCATCAGGTTGAATACAAATTGCCAGTCTGTTGCATTGGATCGAGCTTCCTGGGGGCATAGGGAACATTAAGTGTGGGGGGCAACGGAATTGGATAACCACTTCGCTAGAGCGTAGTGCAAGGCCTTTACCAGAGCGCAAGTAGAAGGGCACACCTCTCCAGCGCCAGTTATCGATTGAAAATTCTACTGCAGCAAAGGTCGGTGTTTGGGAATTGGGTTTAACACCTCGTTCATTCAAATATCCTTGATACCTACCCGTTGCAATTCGCTGCCTTGCTTCTTCTACAGAAAAAACGGGCATGGCATCAAGCACCTTGGTTTTTTCATTTCGAAGTGGATCTGCTGCATATCGTGCTGGGGCTTCCATCGCAACTAGGCAAAGTAGTTGCAAAAGATGATTTTGAAACATGTCGCGTAAAATGCCAGCGTTATCGTAATAGTCTGCTCGATTGCCGATCGTCACTGTTTCAGCAACGGTGATTTGCACATGATCGATGTAGTTACTGTTCCACAGAGGTTCAAAAAGAGTGTTTGCAAAACGGAAAACCAAAAGGTTTTGCACAGTTTCTTTGCCGAGATAATGATCGATTCGGTAGATTTGGTCTTCGTGAAAATGAGTTCGAATAACCCTATTGAGGCTTTTTGCAGTAGAAAGGTCATGACCAAAGGGTTTTTCGATGATAAGTCTGCGCCAACCCGGATTGGAAGCGCTTCCATCGACGGAGCTTGCCATGCCGAGTTTGCCAAGGTTTTTTGTGATTTCTGGGTATAGCTGTGGTGCAACCGAAAGATAATAAAGCCTGTTACCAGGTAATCCATTTTCGATGGTTTCAAGTTGGGTTTGGAGATTTTCTAAGCCGCCATCCATCGAGGCATCGCCTCGGGCGTATCCTAAACGGGGTGCAAATTTATTCCAAGCTTCTTCATTCCAGTCGTCTGCGGATAAAGATTTGATGGCGTCTGCCATTTTTAAGCGAAACGAGTTGTCATCGAAGGGTGACCTTGCAACGCCAATTATCCTGATGTTTTCGGCGAGTCTTCCTTTGCGATCCATTCGATAAAGCGAAGGGATAAGCTTTCGTGAGGTTAAATCACCGGAAGCACCAAAAATAACAATTGTAGTCGGGCTAATAGCCATAAAAAACCTTATTGAAACTAGATGAGGAGATATCTTGGAAAGAACGCTACAATACTCCCGAAGGTCTTTCCAAATAATCCTTGTATACAATTTATGAATTATGACAGACATTTGAAATTTTAGGAAGGTAAAATAAATGTTGTAGCGGGTAGCACTAAATACTTTTTTTTACATGAATGAGGAATCTCTTGCGCAAGGTGTTTTTGTTTAGTTTTGTATTGGTGTTGTTTCTGCTTTTTTTGTGGAACCCTTACCTGTTCAAACAGAAAGAAGAATTAGAACCAAATGAAAAAGAGATCGCTTGGATTTATCCTGCAAGTTACTCATCCGCATGGGAAAGGCTTGTATCATCAGGTAAATTGCTGGCAAATCATCCGGATCCTTTTCTTGCCAAGGTTAAGTTTGAATTAGGAAGTCATACTTTTCCAGAACTTACCGCTAGCGTTCCTTTTTTCAAAATATCGCACCCCAATTCGAAACTGACAATTGTTGTGAAGTGGTACAAGATTTCCAGTGACATGAAGTATGAAGACTGGGTGGAAAAATTATTCTCCAGAAGCATAATCCCCTCTGCAATAGTTGCGGGGCCAACTACAGACGACGCCATGGCGATAGTTCAAGCCGTTGCCAAGGTTGCTGCAAAAGTAAATGTTGGAAAAGCGCCTCCGCTTATTCTTACTACCGCTTCGTCTAATACACTTGCAAAAGATTTTAACGGAACTTTTGGACCCAACTCTACAGATGACATTGGGTTAATGGGGATTTACCCTGAAAAAACTTTTCGATTTGGTTTTGATAATCGAATCATGTCTGATGCCATAATCCGTTTGCTTTGGTCTAATCCAGATTTGAAACCCGATTCAGACCCGGTTCATATTGTGTTGTGGGAGGACGACTCTTATGCACGAGATTTTGTCGCAACCTTTTGGGCCTCTCTCAATAAACAAACCGTTGCAGATGGATTGGCAGCGTATGGTTGGGCTTGTTCCACTGTGTTTGCCCAGCAAAATACAAACTTCGCATTTCTTTTGGCCCCGCCTTTGCAAATGCTAGGGAAAAAAGCATCTTCTTTTTCTATGAATATGCATCCTATTCCACAGATTATTGACTCCAGCATCGGGGTTCGTTATGCCGCAAATCGTTTTGAAAAAGAAGCACTGAGATTTTTGCTTTTAGATATCAAACTGAAACCGGAACAAACGCAACCTTTAATGGTTGTCGGTTCGCAGGCGTTGCAAACGAGAAGATTTTTACGGGAACTTTCTCTTTCAGATCCAAAACTTGCAAAAAAAATGGTGGTGGTAACAGGCGATACTCTTTCCTTGAATACCGTTTACCGTGATCGTGAAGTTGCATGGCCGGTTTCTGAACTGCCTTCCAAGGTTGTTTTTTTTAGCCATGCAAATCCTGTTTCCCACGAAGCGGGATTCAGGCCCATTAATGATTGGGCGGATACGGGGCATTTGGCAAAAGCCACGAGTACGGAAGAGCTGATTTTTTCGAGTCAGATTCTCGAGGGACTTCTTCCAGGGCTTTTTATTGATACGGGTGATTTATCTTTGTACCTTAAAAAACTTACTTGGGATGGAGATAGGGTTACAGTAGAAAAAGGAACCCCCTTGTTTGATGCAGCAGGAAATCGCAACGCAGGTACAGGCGAGTTCATTGGCGTTCTTAAGCCCTTGTTGGATCCAACCGATCGTGCTTCAGCAAAACTGGAAATATGGTCATTACTTTCGCAAGGTAAAAACCAACTTCCATTGCCTACCCTCCGTTCAGAATTGTTGTTTTCTTCGGGGGCGAATAGGTGAATAACCCAAGCCTTTTAAACCAAGAAAAAAGCAATACACCACTACTTGGTTTGTACCTGTTCCTTGTGCCTTTATTTTTTTGGGCCATTGCCTTGTTTGCTATTTCCGATGCATTATTGTTTTGGATCAAGGGTGAAGCTAAGTATGAACAAAACATATTGAAAGAATGGCTGGAGGAAGCTAGGGTTTTTAGGAAATCATTACCAGAGTTGATTGATAATTATCGGAAACTCGCAAATGGTAAAAACACTAAGGTGGAGTTATTGCAGGATGGATTGAATCAATTGGTGTTGGTTCGTAGGGAAGAAATATATCAACATCTTCGCGCTCTTGGAGAGCCCCCGACAAAAATTCACCCTGGTATTCTTCCTTTGTTTCCTACTTTTTATGAAATCGAAATTACAATTGCAGAAGAGTCTGACCGCCCGATTCGTTGGGCTTCAGGGTTTCCTTTTCAGCCTGAACAATCCCAGATTCTTGAATACACCATTGCAGATAATGCCAAGGTAAAGCTCTACTACCAGCTTCATGCGTACGATCGTAGAAGATCTATCGAACAGGAAAAACTTTCCCGAGGGCGCTGGCTTTTTCTTGTCGGTGCTGGCCTTGCCCTGGCAGTCACTATCCAGTCTTTTTACAGCTATTTTAGGGAGCGAGCTCGATTCCTACAGTCCCAAAAGGTGGCGCAAGCTGCAGCGTTGGCAGAAAAAGAACTGCTAGCACAACAACTCGTTACAAAAGCCGCAGAAAAAGATTCAGTGGAACTAAGGTCTCAAATGTATGCAGGTGTTGGAATCATGGCAGGTTCTTATGCCCACAATATTAAAAATCTTTTGGTTCGGCCTCTTGATCTACTTCGAAGATGCACTTCAAACAAGGCGCTTGATCAAAATACTTCGTCCATGCTGGGGGAAGTGGAAAATACCCTAGGTGCGGTTGCAGATAGGTTGGAACAAATCCTCCGTGCGGTTCGCAGGCAGGATGATAAATTTGAACCCGTACGGTTTGATTTGAATGAGTTGGTTAATCGAACTGTTTCCAATTGGAAAGCCCTTGCTAATGATAAGTGGAAAATAGATCTTGAAATTACTGGACAAACCGAGGGCGAAATTTTTATTAAAGCCGATCCCTCCCATTTGCAACAGATCCTTGAAAATCTTGTTTTTAACGCTCGTGATGCCATTTTTGAACAGCGTCTTGCCTTGCGAGAACAAGCTAGAAGCCAGCAGATTAATGATATTCAAAAATCAAAAGCAACAATTATCGAGGCTGCGGCATGGCGTGGAAGAATTTCATTCAGCCTTTCTTCCCTTTTAAATAATGTTATTTTGGAAGTGCAAGATAATGGTGCAGGAATGAATCCTGAGGTTGTTGCAAGGTGTACCGAAGCTTATTTTTCCACTCGTAGGGAAAGCGCAATCTTTGAAGGTCTTGGTTCGGGCATGGGCTTGGGACTTTCCTTTGTGCAATCGGTGCTGGATAAGTCGGGCGGGAAAATGACTGTTTCTTCGCAAAAAGGTTTTGGTGCAACTTTTAAAATTCAGTACGAGATGGCTTTGTGAGGTACTTTTATGCCAGTTAAAATACAAAGTGTTAGCGTTTTTTGTGGCTCTCGATCTGGGAATAATCCCATCTTTGCCAGCGCTGCATCCCATTTGGGAACTTTGCTCGCAAGAGAAAAAATTAAGCTCATTTATGGCGCAGGCAATATTGGCCTCATGGGCGTTGTTGCTGATGCTTGTCTCGCTGCAAATGGCCATGTCATAGGTGTTATCCCAACTAAATTAGTCGAAAAAGAAGTTGCACATAAAGGCCTTTCCGAATTGTTTGTTGTTGATTCCATGCATGAAAGAAAAGCTTTGATGGCTTCGAAATCGGAAGCTTTTATTGCATTGCCTGGCGGTTTTGGAACCTGCGACGAATTGTTCGAAATACTCACCTGGGCGCAACTTGGTATCCATCATAATCCCATCGGAATTCTAAATACCGCAGGCTTTTTTGATCCTTTGCTTGCTTGGATAGATCAAATGATTGAGCAGGGTTTTGTAAAGCCAAAGTTCAGGCAACTCTTATTGGTTGCAACAAAACCGGATGAACTGTTGGAATTGATTTTGCAGGGTGCTAAACTCCGTGAGCTTGATATCGACCTGGCTCCTTAGCGTAAAATAGGCTCTTTAACACTTTGTGCGGATACTTGGCTAAACCCTCTAAGTATCCTTGTTTACCCTGATTCGTAATGCAGGTTTCTACTCCAAAGCTTTACATGTTAGGTTCCTTTGTGATCTTGCCTTTCTTATTGATAAAAAGCTATGCTGCGCACAGATTATGGCCTGATTAGGTTACTTCATGGAAGAAGTTGCTAATAGGCTACCGATATTAAGACCCAAGGAGGGGGCGTGGCGGATCAACAAATCATCATATTGCATGCCTTAAGCTTTGCCTTGGAATCTGCTGGTGTTTGCTCCTTGTTTAACAAAAAGGGCGTGCAGGGGTTGTTTCCGCTATCTGGTTCTGGAAAGCTTGCAGCGAAATATTGTTTTGAGATGCGGTTCTTAAAAGTGGTTGAACAATCTACCAAGCCCTTTACCGAAATGGTCAAGATTACTCGTTTGGGTATTCGTGCGGTGTTGGAAGGAATTAAGATTGATAGGTTGTTGGAAAATGCATCCGCAATTATTGAATCTCCGGCTGAAAAGATCGTTATTAATCCTGCAAACGATGATATGGTTTTCTATCAATCTTTGGAGAAAGTTGCGGGTTCTATCGCCCTGAAATTGGGCGCACCTTTAAAATTGGGCGCACCTTTACCTGAAGATTTCAGTTCGCCTGCTAAACATATTTTCATTCTTTTGAAGGAATGGAGTGATTCGGGAAGAGCAGGGGATTGTCAGCTTTATCATCTTTATCAACAGTTATCGCCTTTATGCCCCGGGATTACACCGGGAGCTTTTCATGATGCGCTGCGTAATTTAAGGCAGAAGAAACTCATAGAGTTGCATCCGTGGACCGGCCCACTTTATGAAATTCCCAAGCCTGAGTTAGCTTTGATGGCTGGCCATGAAATTGCCTGTTATGCAAGTTTAGGGCCCGCCGCTGCTGTATTTAATCCGGATGACAGTTCATTTGCCTTGTGCAGTGCTGGCTGATTTACCAAATGGAGTTACTATGTCCCAACTTTTAATTAACGAACCGAATCACCAGAATGCAATCGATTGGCTTAAGCGCCAAGGTAATCCATTCCGGAATTATTTTGCCCGCAATCCGGATGATGAAGTTTGTTCGATTTATCATGTACCCGAGCTTTATTCGCGCGAACGCGAACAACTACTCCGGGTTGTAGATCAATACAGATACACCCCTAATACGCATTCTGAAGTGGTTCCAATTCTTGGAAATAAGGGCGCAGGTAAAACCCACCTTTTGCATTCCATTAAGCATGGCATGGAAGGTAATTGGCAATTACTTGTCACCCCCGGTTCTTATCAACGCGACACCGATTTTTTAGAGTATCTTTTGTTTCAGTTGCTTGACACCTTGCTTGGGGGCGGTAAACAACGCAACAGCAGGCCCCTCGAATATGTGGGCGAGCAGTTGATTCGTATGCTTTTAACCCGCACGCTTGCAGATCTTTCCTCCGAAGAAAGGCTCGATCTTTTCCCACCACCTGGCTTGGGATGGATTGCGAAAACTTTTGGGCTGGGTAGTACTCAAGCACTTGAAAGAACCCAATGGCTCATCGATGCTTTGTCTCGACCAAGTCAGGATGCTAAGTCGCCCGGTATGGTACGTAAGCTTTGTGATGAAGCTGGATTAACTTGCTATCGGGCTTTTGAACTTGTTTGCGAATATGTAGATCGCACTTCCGGTCACGATGCTGCAGCCATGATGCGACATGCTATTTTGCAGGGTTTTGCTAGATCGGTTTTGCTTCAGGATGAAACCGAGTTAGCAAGCTTTCTGACCTATGGCTTTGCAGAACTCGATTTTAAAATGCATCCAGGTAGGCAAGACCTTGTGCTTGCGCTTTTCAAGGCCATGATGGGTGTAATGCAGGAACTTCGCATTCCCGTGGTTATCGCATTTGATCAATTGGAAGATCTTTTGCTTGCCAGACGAAATGATGATGCCCACAAAACTGCTGAAACCTTTTTCGCAGGTATTGTTAAAGCGATGCACCAGCTTGATGGCATCAGCTTTCTCGTTTTTGCAGAACGCGGATTGTGGAACAGATTCATTCCCTCGCTTGATGGTTATATTCAAGACAGGCTTAATAATCCGGTGCATGTTCCCGGGTATGGCACAATCAAATGCATGAAGCTTGATGCGCCCCCATTTGAATTGGTGCGGAAAGTTGTGTTGGCCAGGCTCGAGCCAGCACTTCGTGGTTTGCCGAATTTCAAAAGCCTTCCAGTGTTTTACCCTTTTACCTTGGAACAAATCGATCGTATCGCAAGAACCGAACCGACTCTTCGAGATATGCTTCAACAATTCAGACATTTCTTCGACAAAATTGTTTATGGGGCAGAAAGCGAATCAATTAACGAGATTGCTCCTTCATCTTCTGGCCAAACTTCATCCGTGGGCTACCATGTTGATTCCGTCGAGTTGGAAGTTCCGCAGGACCAATTGCCTGAAGGTGTCCGATCAATGGTTATTCTGGATACGACCCCCGAAGGGCATATGGGAAAAGAGTCGCAGATTGAAAAAGCCGAACAGAGAAACAGTTTGGAAATCAGTGGCGAGATTAAAAACGAATCTGCCGCAGAACTGAAAGAAGAAAAAAGAATACAGGAACTTCAGCCTGAAGCCTTGAGCCAGCTATGGGCCCAAGAATTTTCTCTTGCCAAGGAACAGTTATCCCCTGAGGGCGCCCTTGCTGGTGCGACAAAAGAATTGCAGGCAGGTTTGGGTAGTCTGTTGCATCTTTGCCATGATCAAGGAATTAAGGTTGGACCATGGCGCTTACAGCATGTGGTATCTGAATGGACATTCGGCGATCACCCCACTTATGGTGCGATTACACTTGCCCATTGGGTTTGCAGAGATGGTCAGCCATGGAAAGTAGGGATTGGTCTATTCTTGGCTAATGGTCAGGGGAAATCCCGAGATCTCGCTGTTAAACTTTCTGCATGGGATTTGGAGCCCACAGTAATCGATCATTTGATTCTTCTTAGGCCCGAGGCCGACATGATGCTTGTTGGTAAGGGAAAACAGGCCTGGCAAGATATGGAGAAAAAGGGCAGGCATAGCAGGATGGAGCCTCTTACCCTTGATGGTTGTGCTTCTCTATATGCGTTCCCAAGGATTTTAGCAAGCTTGGCGGAGGGATTGGTTGAAGGCCAACCACTGCCTAATCTGGCCAATTTAGTTCAAGAAAAATGTGAAAAGTTGCTCGAGCAGATTTGCATGCCTGTCCAAGGTGACTAAGCTATAGATAGGCGTTTTGCCTGTGTTGAACCTTAGCCATCTTGGGATGGGCCGGTATTTATGCTTTCTTCGAAACACCTAGATGATTCACCCCGGGGGTTCTGGTACGGCTTGATTAATTTTGAGCACCGCCTTCCTACACCCGATGATTTTAAAATCGATCGCATGCGCAAGGTTTTAGACCTTCTCGGTAACCCAGAAAAAAAAATCAATTTCGTTCATGTGGCGGGTAGCAAGGGCAAGGGTTCGACTTCTGCCATGCTTGCTGCAATTCTTTCACATCAGGGATTTCGCACAGGGCTTTATACTTCCCCCCATTTGTTTTTTGTGGAAGAGCGGTTCAGTATCAATGGTCAAAACATTTCTGCGGATTCGCTCGACTTAATTCTTACGAAGATCAAAACAGCCATTGGGTTTCCGCAGTGCGAGCCACTTGGGTTTGTCCCCACTTTTTTTGAAGTTGCAACCGTTGTTGCGTTCATTTATTTTTTTGAAAGCAAAGTCGATTTTGCAATTCTTGAAGTTGGTTTGGGGGGCCGGTTGGATTCCACCAATGTTTGCAACCCATTGCTTTCTATCATTACCACCATAAGCTTGGATCATGAAAAACAGCTTGGGCCCACACTTTCACATATTGCGAGGGAAAAAGCTGGAATCATTAAACCTAGCGTTCCGGTTGTTAGCGGGGTTTGCAACTCAGGGCCTAGGCAGGTCATTGAAGATATTGCATCTGCGATGGGTTCTAAGTTGGTTCAAGCCAATGCGGATTTTACTTGGGATTATCAGCCAGGGGTTTTTAAAGATAGTTTGATTGTTCCGCCCTCAGTGCAGATTAAAACTCAAAAAAAACAATGGCCATGGATGGAAATGATTTTGCTGGGTGAGCATCAGGCTGCAAATGCTGCGATAGTTGTAAGTGCGGTAGAAGAATTGCGTTTATTGGGGTTTGTGATTTCGGATGAAGCTGTGCAATGGGGGTTGGGCAACACAAAATGGCCTGCCCGTATGCAAGTTATATGTAAAAGCCCATGGGTTGTTATTGATTGCGCTCATAATGGTGCATCCGCAGCGGCGTTGGTGCGAACCATCAAAGAAAGTTTTCCAGAAGTTCCAAGAGTATTACTCTTTGGCGCAAGTGCGGACAAAGACATTTCTGGCATGTTTAAAGAATTCTCAGGAATATTTACCAAGGTTATCTTTGCGCAATCGATAAACAGCCCACGAGCAGCAAAGCCGGAAGAATTGTTAGATATTTGGGTCCAAAACAGCACCGGTGAAGCTTTTCTTGGTGAAACTTTAGAAGAAGCTGGAAGAAAAGCTTTTTTTGCAACACCCAACCCCGGCATTCTGTGCATCACCGGTTCGGTCTTTCTCGCTGGAGAAATCTCCCCGATCCTTTCAAAGCTAATATCTGGCGATTGATCTAAGTTAAGCCAATTTGATTTTTTAAAGTTTTTGTTTCTAGATACCATTACTCACAAATTAATTATCGTTTTTAGTTTTGTGGTCTTTTTTGGTAGTATAATAGCGTTAGGAATTTAACAACTAGTTTTTTGGTTCGGGAGGATCTCGGACATGTTTATAGCATACCGTAAAAATCTAATTACAATCGCAGCTACTTTCATGGTGATAGCTTCAATCACTAATTCAACTGCTATGGCAGAAGATGAGTTAGTGACTCGTGCACGCCAGCTCCGTGAAGTAGCAATACAAAAAAGAGAAAACGAAGCAAAGCAGGCTTTGACTGAATCTTTAAGATTGTCTAAGTTTTCTCTCACAAGAGCTGCAGAATATTTGAAACCAATTCTCGAAAGCATCGAAAGCGATGAACTGCTTCCCGCAGAAAAGCGTGATTCTCTTGCTCGCGGTATACGATCCCAAATCAAGGTTTATGAAAAGAATATTGGTGTATCTGCTTCTAAAAATCTGGATGCTGTACAATCGCAGGCGCAAGCGAACGAGCGTATTGCTGATATCGACCGCACTTCCCGAGAAAATGAAAAGCTTTCTAGAAATATCGACTCAATTAAAAATCTTCGTAAAGATGGCCAAACTGCTGAAGCTAATCGTAGCTTTGATGAGCTTGCAAAAAAGTATCCAAATAATCTCGAGGTCCAAGCTCTTGGAAGACTTAGCAAGTTTCAAGATAACATCGGTGCTGAATCCAAGCTTCGTGCCACCCGTTCCGATATGATGCTTGCTCTTCAAAGAGATATTCTTAAAGCATCAATTCCCGTCAGTGGTGATATATCATTCCCTGATGATTGGGTTGAGAAATCTAAACGCCGTACTGCGGGCGCTAAAGTTAGTGAAGAAGATCGTAAAATCATGAATACGATGTCTTCCCCTTTAACCTTTAGCCTAAAGAATGAACCCTTCCAATCATTCCTTGATATCATGGAAAAACAATTTGGCAGCCCCTTGGTGATTGATCAACAAGCATTGCAATTGATGAACATCACCACCGAAACGCCGATTACTGTTAACTCCCGGGGTTGGAGTACTCGTACAATCCTGCGAAAAGTGCTTTCCGATCTTGGACTTTCTTATGTGATCAAAGAGAAAACAATCCATATCACAAGTCCTGATCGTGCCAAAGAAACCATGACTACAAGGGCCTATCCCATTGGTGATATCATTGGCAATATGAACATGAATATGCCTGGGAATTATAATCAAGCTGTGTTCATTCAGAATGTTCAAAACATCATGAATAGTATCATGGCGCTTGATCCAAAAAGCTGGCAGCCTGAAGGTGCTGGATCGATTGTTTTCGAACCAAGCACTATGTCACTCATCATTAGGCAAACAGCAGAGTTCCATTTTTTGGTTGGATCCAAGTAACCGTTTAATTTATCCGGACAAAATTACTATGAGTGAGTTTTTTCCTCTTCCTAACGAATTGGCAAAGCACAATATCTTTCCAGGGGTTAGTATCACCACCTGTGCTGCTTCTCAGATGATGATGTCGCTAGTTAAGATGGAGCCAAATTCGGAAGTTAAAAGCCACTCCCACCCTCATGAGCAAATTGGAATTGTGCTAAAGGGCAGGGCGGTTTTTAAAATAGGCGATGAAAAGAAAGAGCTTGCTGTAGGCGACTTTTATCGCATTCCTTCAAATGTGCTTCATCAGGTTTGGTCGTTTGAAGAAGGCGCTGAAGCTCTTGATATTTTTAGTCCCATTCGTGAAGATTATCTTTAAGCTGCCAGTCTGATTTTCTCTGTCTTCATCATTGGCTTATTGTCCATGTATAACTCCATACGCCTTAAAGCTTCGATTGATCTTCCCTCATCAACACCAAAACTAACTCTGGCATAGCCTGCTCCGGATGGGCCAAAGAGAGTGCCTGGCTTTATCAAAACCTTGTAATTTAATTCCAGTTCCTGACAGAAGTGAGCCGAATTAATTTCTTTGCGCCAAATGGGAATCCAAATATATGGGCCTCCGGCAGGCCAAAAAGGATCCAATCCCATCCCTGCAAGTTTTTGAAAATTGTGCTTTCTGTTTTCCGTAAGACGATTCAGAAACTGATACCATTCGTTTGATTGTGCTTTTTCGATTGCATCAACAAGAATTTGCTGGCTTAATACGCTTGTGCTTGTGCTGCGCATTTTTAACAATAATTTGCATGGGGCAATTAAATTCTCGTTACCGGTTAACCATCCCACATTAGCGGCAGATATGCCATGGCTTATGCTTAAACTGCCAGCATTAAGAGATAATTTTCGAGTCTCATTTGAGTTGCCTGGGTGGAAAGGGCTTCCATCCAGTTGTAATCCCATCAAAGAGTGATCCCAAATCAACAGGCAATTATTTTTTGAAGCGCAGTCGCCTATTCTTAGAAAATCTTCCTCATTGAAAACGCCACCTGTTGGAATAGATGGATTTGATAAAATTGCGACTCTACTTTTTCGCATCTGTCTCTTTAATTCTGTTTCGGAAAAATGTAATCTGCCATCTTCATGTCGTAAAGTGATCCAGATTGGATTAGAGCCATGATTGCGGATAAGTTGTTCATGATTCGCTGGGCATGGATCGGGTAAAAGTACATTATCTCCAGGGTTTACAAAGGTTTCTAGCGCGGTTTGAATTGCGTGATTTATCCCATTTGTAATTAACACTTCATTGACTGGGTTAAAAGGAACACCGTATTCAAGGTCGAGGTAATTTGAAACTGCATCCCGGGTTTCAGAAAATCCTTCTTGTGGAGATAACTCTTTAAGAACCAGGGTTCGAGGAAGAACTTGGACCGGAATTCCCAACCCTTGGATGTGATCGCAAGAAAGGTCAAGATAATCAGGCGAGGGTGTATTTATGAAAGTATCGGCGTTTGCAAATGATTCAAAATCGCCCTGCAAAATTGTATCACTGCAGCTTGCAAGGATGTTGTTAGGTGCGGAAAATAAATTTGTTGCACCAGGAATCCAGTTGCCTAAGCCTGCTTCTGCCAGTGTTTTTTTCAGCCAAAAAGGGTATTTCACAGTTGTATCTTCCAAAAAATTAAGGGAACTATCTGCCTTTATCCTCAATATTAATTTGTGGAAAGGCCAGTTTTATCAAGTGGTACAGATTTTCTTTTTAATAGTGAAATGCTGGTAAAATAGGCGAAATTGATGAGGTGTTGTAACTAAGCTGAAGGCGAGTCTTTTTTCTCGTCAGCAGGCCAATCTTGAAAACGGATTGCCATTCTTCTTGATATGCCCGATTCCTGCATCGTAATTCCATAAAGAACATCAGCACACGCCATCGTTCGTTTGGAATGGGTAATAAGGATAAACTGGCTCTTATCCATGAAATCACGCAATACATTAGTGAATCGATTTACATTGGCCTCATCAAGTGCGGCGTCAACTTCATCGAGTAGGCAAAAAGGGCTAGGCTTGTTCCGGAAAATTGCCAGAAGTAATGCTACCGCAGTCATGGTTTTTTCCCCACCACTCATCAAAGAGATGCTGCGTAATTCTTTACCAGGTGGTTTTGCTTTAATCTCAATACCGCATTCCAAAACATCCTGCTCATCTTCAAGTATTACATCTGCCATACCTCCGCCAAATAGTTTGCGGAATAAATCTTGGAAGTGAGTCCTTACATTCTGGAAGGTTTCGATGAACAAGGATCTGCTATCTGCATTGATTTTGCTGATAATCTCTTCGAGGGCTTTTTTCCCTGATACAAGGTCGTCGTATTGTATTTTAAGGCTTGAATGTCTGAATTCTAAGTTTGTCAATTCTTCGAGCGATTCAATATTTACATTACCTAATCTATGAATCTTATTGCGGAGTTCTGTAATTTCATCAGCAATTACTGTCGTTTCTATTGCAGGCATTGAATTAATTTGGTCAGTACCTTCTGCTGGGTTTTGGCTTTGCAAATAAAGTTCGTCAAGATTGATTTCGTAATCATCCTTCATTCGAGAATTCAAAGTATCGCGTCGGATTTGAAGATCGTTGACTGCTAATTCGCGGCCATGCACCAATTCTTGTTTGTTTCTCCATGCTGTTCTGTCGGAATAAGCCTTTGATACAAAGGTTTCTTTTTCTTTAACTGCTTTGGCTTTTTCCAATAATAGAAATCGTGCCTTTTCTTCGGCTTGATCCTTTTTCAGAAACCATAATGCAAGTTGCGAGGTGACATTTAGGATCGAAAGATTAAGCGTGTCTGATCGTAATTTAATTTCAAGAATCTGTGTTCGGGTTCTAGATTGTTCAATTTTTCTGCCTGAAAGTTCGTCATTTGCAGAATTGTATCTGGTTTTTAAAGCTTCAGATCGTTCTTCCGCTTGGGCAAATGCAACTCTTGCGACGGTTGTTTTTTCGGTTCTTACCCGTCTTTGCAGTTCGATGTCGCGTAGTCTTTCTTCCCCAACCTTTACGAGCTCTTCCATTTTTAAGCAAACTACTTCAAGTTCTTCAGCCTGCTTTTTAAAAGCTTCTAGTTCCTTGGTTTCTTTTTCAGTGTCGTCGTCAAGATTCCTCAGTTCGTTGCCACTGACTTTTAATTCTTCATCCATTCCATCCTTGCGCTGTTTTTGTCGTTCGATTCTAGCCCTAAGATCGCTCAATTGTTCCGAGAGGATATCAATATCGCGTCTTTGGTTTTCAATTCGAGTATCTGCAAGCGAGATTGCGCTTTTTGTTTCATCCAAACTGGATTGAGCCAAAGCAATGGAGTCTTCAATTTGAATAAGGGTGTTTTTTAATTCTCTTAGTTCAGCTTTACGGGAAAGAATGCCTGTTTCCGCATGATGGGTTCCCATGGTTAGGGTGCCATCAGGTTCAAGGATTTCGCCTAATAGGGTTAAAAATCTAATCGAAGGATGAGAAGCGGAAAGCGTTCTTGCAAAATCCATGGATTTAACAATCAGAGTTTGTCCCAAAAGCCATTGCGGCAAGTTCGGGAAATCTGGATTGTTACATTTAACAAACTCATGGGCCCAACCAACGATTTCGGGTTGTTTCTCTAGTAGAATTGATGTTTCAGAAGAAGAATTAGCAACCTGAATATTGTTTTGTAAAAAACCTTGGAAAGAAATCCTGCTTGAAAAAGCCTCTGAGTTCAATGCCAGGGCCTTGATCAGGGATTCTTGATCCCGAACAAGAATGCGTTGGGATTTTTCACCAAGAGCAAGATCGATGAGCACTGCAAATTCAGTTGATACTTCAAGGAAATCAGCGACAACGCCGAGAATGGTGTTCCATAAAAGTGAAGATGGGTCTTTGCTAAGCTCAAGAATTTCTTTAAGCCCAACGCCAAAGCCTTCCAAACTTTTTTCTAATCCTTCAAGGACTTCAAGGCGACTGACGGTGCCACTTCGATTAGCCTGAAATTCCGAAAGCTCTTTTGCGAATTGGTCACGCGCTAACTCTAATGCTTCTTTTTCTTTTCCCAAATCAAGAAGCGTGGTCTTCGAAGCTGCCAACCTTATTTGTAAAATTTCGTCAGCGATTGCCAATTCGCTAAGTTCTGCGTCAAGAACAGCTAAGCTGCCCACGGTGTTTTCGTTGCGTTGACGAAGTCTTTCAGCTTCCCGATGATAAGATTCCAGTTTGGCTCTGGAACCTGTAAGGGCGTTTTGCAGTCGCGCAAGCAAGCGCATATTCTCAAGGTGTTCTTCCTTGGATTTTATGACTGAAATGCGGAGAGCAGAATCTTCTTCGGATGCTTCTTTTTCTGCTTTTTCCAGAGTTTCAACGATTATTTTTGAAGCATTGCAATTCGATTCTGCAAGTTCGGCTTCCTGCCTGAGAGAATCAAGTTGCGATTCCAAGAGGGATAATCTTTTGTTGTGATCCATCAGGGATTTGCGTGCCTGAAGGAGATCTCGTTCTGAAGTTTCGAGAGAGTCGCGGTCACTTTTTTTCGAAGAGTCGCCAGCAGCGATATTTTGCCTAGCTTCAGAAATCAACAGATCGCCACTACGTATTTGTTCATCCAGTTGTGCTACTAGAGATTCTTTTTCCCGGGCCTTTTTCTCGAGTTCATCGGTTTCTGATAAACCTTGCTCTAAATCGTTTTTAAGAGAGGATAGTTTGGCATATTCCGATTCGAGGTTTTCTGTAAGCTGCGAGTATTCTTGAAGCCCAAGGTTAAGTCGTAATTCTTTTAGTCTTTCAGAATATTCCTGCCATTTCTGTGCCTTCGTTGCTTGCAACCGTACTGTTTTTAATTGTCTTTCTACTTCTTCCAAAATATCCTTGAGGCGTTCAACATTTTGATCAACTCGTTCCAGCCTTCGGAGAGATTCAAGTTTTTTTACTTTAAAACGGCTGATGCCTGCAGCTTCATCAAAAATGATTCTTCGATCTTTAGGGGAAGATTGTAAAAGGCTGTCAACTTTGCCCTGTTCGATAATACAGTAAGCGTCTGAACCAGCCCCGCTACCCATGAACAAATCTTTTATATCTTTTAGCCTGCATATTTTGCGGTTAATCAGGTATTCGCTATCTCCATTTCTGTAAACTCTGCGAGTTACTTGGACTTCGGCGCTTTCTGTTTGAAATATTTTTTTTGTGTTGTCAAAGAGGAGAGAAACTTCAGCAAGGCCATTGGCTTTTCGCGATGCGGAACCGTTGAAGATAACATCAGTCATCTCGCCACCACGAAGGCTTCGGGCGCTTTGTTCGCCTAGTACCCAGCGGATCGCATCGACAATATTGCTTTTGCCCGAACCATTGGGCCCAACGATGGCAGTTATGCCAAGAGGGAAATTAAAGTCTGTTTTATCGGCAAACGATTTGAAGCCGGTTAATTCCAAACTTTTTAACATGCAGAATTCCGTTTAAGGTGTAGCCCAGGGCAAGGTGCCCTGGCGCCCCCGGTAATAAACTATTTGTCTTGCCCATTTTTTGATCGCTCTGCAGTTGCTTTTTCCTTAGTTGCAGGTTTTTTGTTTAGCAGAGCTTCCTGATCCTCAGTGTTTGAAAAACTCAAAGGTTTAACAGGGGCATATAAATTAGGGGTTGCAGAAGGATCGGGTCTGGCATCCATTGCGAGTCCGATTTCTTCATTTTTCCCTTTTTTCATTTTTCCAGCCTTAACCAAATCATAGACCGAAACAGCCTGGGGAAGAGCATCATTTCTTACTCTGCAGCTAAGGGCCTGAGTCGTATCAGCTTGGCGAAGTAGTTCGGTGACATCTGGATAAAGAGCACCCATATCTGCCAAAGTTTGAAGTATCTCATTGACGGTTAGGCCAGTAGATTTCCTCATGGTTTTACCGCTCCGTAGAGGAATGCGCGAGATATTACATTTTTCATCATCTTTGCCAGAGGTAAGGGTGAATTCACCTGCAAGTAACGAGAAAGGTGGCCTAAAGGCTGGTTCTTTGCCAAACAAAACGATCTCTGGGCGTTTACTTGTAGAGATATGAACCATACCAGGCGTGTCAGGTGAAACCCGATGCAGCCAGAATGATTCGTTCAAAAATTCGCCCTGAATTGTTTCGTTCTTTTCGTCAAGTGCCCGTAAGGCCCGGAATGCTCCATAGCGAGTTTCATCATCTGTGCATGAGTAAAGAATTTCGCGTAACTTGACTTGGCAAATAGCTTCATCAAGTGATGCCATTGCTGTAAGTGAAAAAGCCCTGAGCATGGGTTGATCAATAACTGATCGGGCCAATTCTTCGCCACAAGAAGGGCTGCCCAAATAAGCCAGCGATTCTGCAGAACTAAATCGAATCAATGGATGTTCGTTCTTAAGGCCATTCTTTAAAGTATTAATGGTTTCTTGCCCTAATGCTTCAAGTCTAAGTGCTGCGGTTACGCAACGACTAGGATCCATAAGGTCTTCATTAAGTTTTTTGATGTAGTTGGCGCGTCCTTGTCCGCCTTTACCTGAATCGTTTTCTCTGGTGGGAATGAGCCTTACCACTCTAAGAAATCGTGGATGATTTAATTTGTATTGCGTGGGAACCCTTAATGAAACGGAGATATTGTTTTTAGTGCTGGCAATAACAGCGCCTGGATCGCCTTTGCTGATTTGGAAAGTTTCATTTATTTGATCTGAAATCATGCCTGATACGCGTGCGAATTGTTGATCTTGATTCAGAATAAGAGTGAAGGGCCAGTCGATTTGTGTTTTTCCACCGCCCCAAATTCTGCCCGATTTTACCCTACCTTCATCATCTTCACCCGCCTTGCCAAATCCAACTAAAAGTGGGCCTTCAGCTCTGGCAACAGGGTGACCTCGCAAAGTGCCTTTGGGCCCTGAGTATGTTGGAGAAAGATTCTTTGCAAAATCGTAGTTATATAAAATACACTCTTTTAAATATCCGCCTTGTATGCTTGTTGCCTTGCTGCGAGGCGGTAGAGTCACTTCAATATCCAAGGCATCGCCCTTGCGAGTTCCCGGTGGAATAGATGCAGAAATCATAACCAAAGCTACTGTATTACTTGCAAGCATTTCTTTAATATTTCGAACGCCTTGTTTGCGAAGATCATCTTCCAGCATGGTTCGATTGGCATCACTGGTGGGCGCAGCGCCTGTTCCATCTAGCCCTACCACTAATCCAATCCCGCCTAAAGGAAGAGGGTCTGCATTTCCGACAGTACAAAATTCGCCCAGTGTGCGAACTCCGTAGCGATCGCGTTCCGTTTCTTCTTCTGCAACTAACCTTGGGGTTTGATGCATGCATCCGGGCAGAACTGATAGGAAAGCAAGCACTAATGCCATGCTCCAATGAATAGCTTTGGGTGATTTCTTTTTCATATATGATTTACTTCGCATGAATACACCTTCCGTCTCGAACCAAAGGACCAGTAAGAAAATCTACCGGCGTAAAAATCTTTACACCATCTCATGAAGTTGGGAACAATACCTATTTGAAGAATCAAGTCAAGTCGAGAAGGGTTGGTAAAAGCGAGGGATTTTCATGGAAATAGATAAGGGAGGAAAGCGGGGCAAGAGAATTGCCGCTTTTCCTCCCTTAAAATAGTAAGGACTTTATTTGTAGCGAGTTAACTTAAACTTTTTTGCACGACTTCTTTCATTTTCTCAAGCCCGGTTTTTGCAACCAAGTTCGCATCCTGCATCCAATAGTCTCGATTGAATAGCTCTAACGAAAGAAAGCCATTAAACCCATTGTTGCGTAAAGTTTTCAGCATGCTTGTTAAAGGTGCAATACCATCGCCTGGATAAACCCGATCCTTATCTTGAATCTCGGTCGAATTTAAATTCTTTGGGTAATCATTCATATGAAACACTTGCAGTGCGCCTTGCCCAAGTTGTTTCAACCCTTCGAAATCGGATCCACCCTTAAACAAATGGTAAACATCAGCTAATATGCAGGCGTCTTTGTGTTTAGCCTCGATTGCGATTAATGCCACCTCTCCAAGTTTGCTCAGGTTTTTTGAAAAGCCCCAAAGTTCAACTTGGGGAATCACGCCGATGGAACTAGCAGCAATAAGCAATTCACGGTATCGCTGGGCTGCAGCATATAAATCAATCCCAGGCTTGTTGGTAGCACCAACAGGCGGTGCAGCAAGCCTTTTTCCTCCAAGCAATGCAAGATTATCCATGGTCTTTTTTGCAAGCTCGATCGCTTGTTTTCGTTTTTCATCATCGTCAACAATCCATTCGAAGAAACCGATGGCACTTTCCATGGTCAGGCCACTATCTTTAATTCGCTTGCCCATATCCTTGAGGTTTCCACCATCTTTGATGAATTGGTCAATATCGCTAATCCAAGGTTCAATCGCGTCGTAACCAGCCTTGGCAGCAACTTCGACTTGGTCTTTAAGAGGAAGTTTCTGCCCGCGGATGGTGCTAGTGTTCAGCATGAATTTGAAAGGTTTTTTATTGTCTGCAAATGCCAGCAGTTCTTTGCCAGAAAGCCCGACGATCGTTGCGCCAGCAAGCAAGCTTCTGCGTGATAAGTTAGTCATAATATCTCTCCTCTTGAAGATCAGTAACAAAAGATCGATTATGTACAATCTATTTGTAATAATCCAGTTGATTGAAGATTTTAAGTGCTATTTGTCAGGGTGCGAGATTCGGGATAAGCGATTTATTTGCGTGGCGGAAATGTTTTCCGAACTGCATTAATAAGCTCATCAAATTTGGAAAGAAATTTAGAGCGATCCTTTGCGCCCATGGGGGAAGGGCCCCCCGAAACCAAATTACTTTGGCGAAGTTCTTCCATTAGGCTGCGCATTCCCAGAGCCGTGCCGATGTCATTTTCTGTGAATTGTTTTCCTTTGGCATTGAGAACGAGCGAACCTTTTTCGAGGCAGCGTGCAGCAAGTGGGATATCAGCAGTAATGACAAGATCACCCGGGCCCGTGTTTTCAGCAATCCAATCATCTGCAGTTCCAAATCCTGGACGAACTACCATGGTGAATAAGGGGTTTGCAGGTACCCGCATGGAGGAATTTGCTACGACTTCAACTTTCATGGAATATCTGCAAGCGACGCGATAAATTTCGTCCTTGACCGGGCAGGCATCAGCATCGATGAAAATAATATGCATAATTCTTAATGTATGCGATTTTAAGCGTAAAAGGCTGATTCTAAATGAAAAAATTGCAATAAACTTGGTAATTGTTGCATGGTTTGGATTTAAGGATAAAGGTGGGATTGTCGAATGAAGAAGAGGGCTAAAAAGCTTGAAATTTAGGGTTTAACATTTCCTAATGCTGCGAAATAGTGCTATTATAACTTTGTATTAGCACACCAAGAGGGTTGTTATGAATCAAACATCTTCGAAAAAGTTTTGCGATGGCGTCAACAGACGTAATTTTCTCCGTGTTGGGGCATTGGCACCTTTTGGCGTTACCCTGCCCGGCATTTTTCAAGCCGAAGCTGCTTCCAATATCAAAGGTAATCAGCGTTCTGTCATTATGATTTATCTTTCAGGTGGGATGGCTCATCAGGATAGTTTTGATCTTAAGCCAAATGCGCCAACAGAAGTCCGGGGCGAATTCAAACCCATCCCAACCAATGTTTCAGGTATCGAGATATCCGAGCATTTGCCAAAGCTTGCAGCGTGTGCTGACAAATACATCGTATTAAGATCTCTTGTTGGTCAAATTGATGAACACTCAAGTTTCCAGAGTACCACCGGTTATCCGATGTCGGTTACCAAACGAGATAATAAGCCCCACTTTGGTTCAGTGATTTCCAAGGTTCAAGGTCAGGTCAATCCCTCCGTGCCTGCGTTTGTCGATCTTTTCCCAACCATGCAGCATAAGCCTTATAACAGCCCAAGTTCTGGGTTTCTCGGAAGGGCATCGTCCGGGGTCAGGTTGGATGGCGAAGGCATTGATAACATGAAGCTTCAAGGGTTGACTTCAAGTCGCTTTGAAGACCGTAAAATCCTTCTGGATCAGGTCGACGCTTTCCGTAGAAATGCAGATCGGTTGGAAGTTTCTGGCATGAACCAGAATTATCAGCGCGCATTTGAAGTTCTTACTTCTAGCAAGTTGGTTGAAGCCATTGATGTGACTAAGGAACCTTCGAAAGTGCGTGAGCGCTATGGCAAAGGTTCAAGCAAGCATTTGGGCGATGGCGGCCCGCTTTGGAACGATCAGCTTTTAATGGCCCGTAGGCTTGTTGAAGCAGGGTCCCGCTGCGTGACGGTTGCCTATGGATTTTGGGACACGCATGGTAATAACTTTAAGCATATGAAGCAGCATTTGCCTACTTTTGATCAAGGGGTATCTGCACTTATTGAAGATATCTACGCACGGGGGATGGATAAAACCACTACCGTATGTGTGTGGGGTGAATTTGGTAGAACTCCAAAAATCAATAAAGATGCGGGTAGAGATCATTGGTCTAGAGTGAATTTCGCATTACTAGCGGGTGGCGGAATGAAAACCGGACAGGTTATCGGATCAACCGATAGCAGTGCTGGTTCAGCCAAAGATAATCCCATTAACTATCTTGATGTTCTTGCAACCATCTACAGTAACATGGGTATCGATCCACATGCGATGGTGGTGGATATCAGCGGTAGGCCAAACCCCATATTGCCAAGCACGGTAGCGCCGATTAGCAGGGTTTATAGTTAGGATCCTCAGCAATAAAAAAAGCCCGTCGTTACTGACGGGCTTTTTGTTTTTACCAGCTTGTTTTTACTTATCTTTCTTGACATCAACCCAATGATTGGTCTTGGCTGATTCTAAAACTGCATCGCAAATGCGCTGGGTTTCAAGAGCGTCTCTGAAATTGGGGCCGACAGGTTTTCCGGTTCCCAATGAAGTAACAAAATCTGCAACTTCATGAATAAAACTATGTTCGTAACCAATTTGCAAACCAGGAACCCACCAGTTGCTCATGTAAGGATGATCGCCATCGGTTACATGTATGGATTTCCACCCGCGTAGTGGGCCTTCATCTTTGTAATCAAAATATTGCAATCGGTGCAGGTCGTGAAGATCCCAGAAAATCGAAGCGTTTTCGCCGTTGATTTCGAAGGTGTAAAGTGCTTTGTGCCCACGAGCATATCGGGTGGATTCAAAGCTTGCGAGGGATCCATTTTCGAAATGGCCCATGAAGGTACAGGCATCATCAATGGTGACTTTTTCCATTTTGCCAGTTAGGTTGTGCTGCCTTTGTTTGACAAAAGTTTCGGTCATAGCACTAACATCATGAATCGAGCCATTAAGCCAGATTGCAGTATCGATGCAATGAGCAAGAAGATCGCCTGTAACGCCGCTGCCAGCCGCTTCGGAATCGAGTCGCCATAATGCAGCGCCCCCTTGTGGAAGCTCTGGGTTGATGGTCCAATCTTGGAGGAATTTGGCACGATAATGGAATATCTTCCCGAGTCGGCCTTCATCGATCAGTTTCTTAGCAAAGGTAACAGCGGGTACCCTGCGGTAGTTGTACCAAACGATATTTGGGACGCCTGCCTTTTCAACAGCCTCTACCATTTTCAGGCCTTCTTCACCGTTCATTGCCAAAGGCTTTTCGCAAAGGATGATTTTTTTGTGGGCAGCAGCGTAAAGAGCGATTTCAGCATGAATGTTGTTGGGCGTGCAAATGTCAATCGCATCGATATCTTTGCGTTCGATAAGTTTGCGCCAATCAGTTTCAATGCTTTCGTATCCCCAAGTATCGGCAAAGGCCTGTGCCTTTTCAGCATTGCGTGCGCAAACAGCTTTTAATACTGGTTTATAGGGTAAATCAAAAAACAAGGGTGCTTTTACATACCCATTCGAATGTGCTTTCCCCATGAATCCGTAGCCTATCAGGCCGATGTTTAGAGGTTTTTTTGACGAAGCCATGACCATCTCCAATCTGTTGAAGTTTAAGTGTTACCGTGTGAAATTGTTTATGATTTGGAACCATGAGCATCACGAACCGCAATCATGGCTGCAAGAATCTTGTTCCAAGTTTCTTGAGTTTCAAGAACCTTGTTCGGGAACATGCAACCATCCCAGCAGATGTGTTGAATGCCGCGCCCTGCGTAATCTTTAAGCCAGTATCCTGAAGCTTTGGTGATATCAAGCTTGCCCTTGGGATCATCGGCAAGGCAATGCCTGCCTGTCTTATCGTGTGAACCCGTGCCGTGTACTGTGCCATCGTTTTGAGCAACATGGAAGTCGATGGTCCAAGGGCGTAGGGCATCGGTCATTTTGGTGTAAGCAGCTTCGAATTCTGGATGGGAATAGCCTTCCTTTAAAAGTGCATCTTCAGGTGCATTGTAGCCCATGAGGTAGAGATAGGTGTGTGCAAGGTCGGCTTGAAAACCAACGGTGCCTGGCATGCCCGTTTGTTCCAGCAGGTTTACCATATGTTTCCAAGAATGCATGCCACCCCAACAGATTTCTCCTTCAGCGGCAAGGCGTTCGCCATGGGCTGCAGCCACGATGCCGGCTTCGCGGAAAGTCTCAGCAGTTTTTTTAGTATTACCAGTGGGGTCTTTAGCCCAATCGGAAGGCCCGCCAGCAGCATCAATACGAATGATGCCGTATTTTCGAACCCCGTGATCGTTAAGAATACGAGCGATCCTGCATGCTTTTTTAACAGCGAGGACAAATTTTGCCCGTTGATCTGGGCTGCCAAAAGAAGAATCACCAACAGTGCCCGGCCAAATTGGAGCAACGACAGAACCAACATTCAGGCCTTTGCTTGCGATTTTGTCTGCCATCTTTTTAATATCGTCAGTGCTGGCATCCGGGTCGGTGTGGGAATGAAAAAGAAAGAGATCAACTCCATCGAACTTCTGCCCATTAACCTGAGCTTTTACCGTAAAATCCAGCATGTTATCTAGGCTGATGGGGGGATGATCTGTGCCAGGTTCTTTGCCAACCAAGCCAGGCCACATGGCGTTATGTAATTTCAAGGTGCTGTTGCTCATGGGAGATCCTCATTAAACTATACTTTTTCACACTTATACCAAGCATTGTCATACCGCTTTGCGGGCTTGAGGGCAAGAAAAACTAGGGTGATTATTTTTTTGTTTGGAAATGCTCAAAGACTATAAGTCCGATTTTCCCGATTAAAATCTCGGCACTATTTTCAGATGTCCATCGTTTGTCTTTGTTTTCTGCAGTGAGAACACAAATTACAACAGGTCCCCCATCAAAATACAAGATTCCTGCATCAGTTCGGGCATCTGAAACTGCACCTATTTTGTGCGCAATAGATTTTAGTTTGCCAGTTAATTCTCTGGGAATCATATCCTTGTCTTCACACTTTTTGAGATGCTCAATCATGGCGGTGCAAGACTTCTCGGTTGCAGCTTTGTTGCTATAAATCAGTTCGAGAAGGTCGATTGTTTCTTTAGCGGTAGTTGAACCCAGCCCGTATTTCTTGGTTTGCTCTGGAGCAATTGAAGTTGTTGATCCTTTAAAAACCTTGGCATTGATGCGCGTGTTAGGAAATCCCATCTGGGTTAGAGTTGTGTTCACGGTGCGGATGCCAATATGATCCAACACAAGATTGGTGGCAGTATTATCGGAGTAGGCAATCATCAATCTAATAGCGTCTTTAAGAGGGAAAGATGCTCCCTCGGAGAAATTACTGGTAAGAATTCCACTGCCTGGCACTTTGTCTTCTTTTTGCAACAGAACCATGTCGTTCAACCCAATTTTGGATTGATCAGAAAGTCTATAGGCGGCTGTCATGACTCCAAGCTTTATAAGGCTAGCGGTGGGCATAACCAAATCGGCTTGGTGATAATAAGTTTCGCCAGAAGTAAGGTTTTTGATGCCGATAGCGACTTTGCCCTCATGCGCTTTGATCAACGGTGAAAGTTTATCCGAGAGGGAGGGCGGTTGTGCTAAAGAAAATGTTGCAGTTGAAAAAAGAAAGATCCAAGCGATGGGATATACCCAAAGCTTGGATCTAGCTGTGAAAGAAGGTGAAAGATTATCCATGTAAATGGGTTCTTGATTAACGTTTTTTCTTTCTGTAGTCGCCAATTGCTGGTGCATCAATGTTGGTGTGAGGACCAAAATAGCGTAAGGAAACCAAAGGCTCGAGGCCTGTGTTTTCGAAGGTCACACCTTGCACTGCTGCTTCGTGGCTAACAAATACCTCGTCATCGGTCAGTTCGCCAAACCTAATCATTGCAGGGGTTTGGAGAGCGTGCTTGCCGATTTTTCCTGTACCTTGAACCGTGATAAGGCCGTATGCGCCACGATCTTTGATCGTAACTTTTACGCCTGGGTTGATGGTTAGTTCCTTAGCAGAGAAAAGTTCTTCGCCATCGATTTTGCCATAAACTACCCAGCGATCGACATAGCCTTCAGATTCAGTGTCGGCCACAGCGATTGGTTCAAGATAATGACTATCTTTAAAGTTTGGATTGATATTGCCATCCCAATCGAGTTGATTGACGATGAAATCGATGTCGTGATGTTTTTCTTTGGGCATGTCTTTGGTAAGAAGATGCCATGGAACAGCGCGACCTTCGACCATGCTTTGGTACATTGCGAAAACATCAGAACCCCATTGTGGTTCGTAGGTAACCAATGAACCTGGAGCATGAAGAACGCATGGCGGAACCAGCCAGCCAGTGCCAGGTTGCAGTTTGTATGCTTTGCTGAAGTTAAGAATTCCATTATCCCCTTCATTCCAGCGCTCGAGGCACTTGCGAAGGTCTTCTTTGGTGGTACCGGGTTCCAAGCCAAAGAAAGTGTAGGGGAAGTTATTGCCCACGGAATTAAGCTGGGGTGGGAAATAATAGGATTCAGGTTTGCCTTCCTGACCGACCTTTGCAGCCTGATTTTTACTCTGGTGCATGTGGTGGGGGATAGGGCCCATGTTGTCAAAAAACTTGCTATAAACAGGCCACTTTTGGTACTTCTTCCAGATTGCTGCGCCTACCAACTTTTGACCTTCTACATCCACCGCATCTTTGAGCAAGAAGGATCGCTCGCCATTCACCACAACATAGCTATAGCCTTCGTCAATTTCACGATTTTCGTTGGCAGCAGGGGTGGTGGAAGCAAACCATCGTTCATCAATGCCCCCACGATGGGCACCGTAGGCATAAAGATCTTGTGGTGCAAGTTTGATTCTTCGGCCTGGCATAAGGAAGCTGCGTGGAACCCAAGTAGGCGCCAGTCTTAAGATGCCATCGCCTGCTTCGATTGCATTTCGAATTTTGCTATCAGAAGCTTTGATGATTTTCTTTTTGGTTGTCGATTTAGCCATGGTATTAAGCCTCTTTCAAAAGGAATAATGGTTATAGTAATTCAAATATACATTCGATTTCAACGGGAATACCACCGGGAAGGGTATGCGCAGAAACAGCACTTCTCGCACCCACGCCGTTCTCTTCTCCAAAAATTTCTGCCATCAATTCTGAAAACCCATTGATCACTTTGGGTTGGTCCTTGAAATCAACGGTACAGTTAACCCAGCCAAGAGTTTTCACAATTCGTTTAACCTTATCTAACGAACCAATGGTTTCTTTGACAGTTGCAAGCACATTGATCGCCACGGCTTTGGCAGCTTCTTTGCCTTGCTCTAAGGTAAGATTTTCTCCCACTCTGCCGTTCAGAGGTGTGGATTCGTGAACTTTAGCAGGGCCATGGCCTGAAACATAAAGCATGTTACCAACTTGAACAGCAATTTTGTATTTAGCCACGGGTTTAGGTGCTGGAGGAAGCTGAATGTGGAGTTCTTGAAGTCTAGTTTCCGGTTTGCTTGCCATTGCGTTGCCTTTCAGAGTTTTAATACAAATATTTAACAGTTCTACTTTTATCGTTTCTTAAAGGGATGAGGTCAAGTGTTGTTTTAATAATTGTATTTAAGGGCGATCAATTGAACCATAGATCCCAAGATTCAGGTAATTCAAATCGTTTGCCAAATCGGGAGACATAGTTAGCGGAAAGGGCTTCCCAATAATCTTGGCCTTTAAGCCTTATCCAAGGCCCTGGGCCGCCTGTATGCGCCGGCCATCCCATCGCTCTTACCGCCAAGAAATTTAGATCTGCTTCTGTTTTGAAAACATGGTCTGCTCTGATATTTGTAAATTCAAGAAGCATAGTAAACAATATGCGTTCGCGCCCCTCGCGCACTTGATTTACTTTACCCATGGAATTACTCACGGGGTCGATTTTGCGTTTTAAACTATGTTTTGCTAGATTCTGCGCAAGTAGGTTTGGCCACCAAGAGTTTTTGTGGTGCAAAAACCACCCTTTACCTTCTTCAATCCCCAACCATAACCGGGTTCGCATTTGGGAAAAAAGTTCGTGAGTTTCAATTTCAAATGGATATTGATGGGCAAAAAGTTTAGTGATCAAATCTAAACCAAGCCAATCAGCCCAGAATAATGGGCCAAATTGAAAGCCCCACTTTCTTAGGGAGTTTTCGATCTTTTCTAATGAAACTCCTTCGGCAAGTAGCTCCACATTTTCTTGAAAACCAGATAGTAAAACTTTAGTCGCAATGCTGGATTTTGTGTTGCTAACTGTAACTGCGGTCTTGCCTAATCGCGAAATCCATGCCAGCAAAAAATCTCGCTTAATCAGCGAACCAGTTTCTGGGATAACCAATTCGCAGCAAGGAAATCTTCCTAAAGGGTATTGCTGAAATAAGCAAGCATCCTCGCCTAACCAAGCAACTGTTTCCTTTGATTTGATAACCATGCAGTCTGGATAATTATTTTTGAATAGATCGATATCTGTTGCGCTGAAAAAACTATGGGCAGTTAGAATGGCGATATCGGGCTTTTCCTTGAATGGGGCGTGGGTGGTGCCATCGATTAAACTGAGCCGTTTTTCGACTTCCACTGCGTTCCATATTCCTTTTCGAATGGTTTCATGCATGAGTCGGTTTAATGCCAAAAGCGTATTTCCAAGCCCTTCCGCAGTTTTTCCTTGGATGGAAACCTGAATCCCACGGGATGCATGTAGAAAAGCCCATTCTGCAACAGTTTTCCCTTCGCCAATCAGGGCGACCCGATTGGGGGCAGGGGTTTCCACCGGGGCAGTCGGAATACGAGAAATGTCTTCGAGTGCAAACTTCACCAGATTTTTACAGGTTGGCGAAGGAATTAATCGTTGGCTAAGCTCAGCGATTTTTTGTTCAGCAATAGCAGAGTTTTTGAGGGTGACCAAATTAGAAACCAGATTAAGTGTTTGTCTGGGAGCTTGAACTTCTTCGGGCGTGTTTTTTTCAATAATCCTGTTGAACGCCCTATTCAAGATGGCTCTGCCTGCGAAATTCTTTTCTAATAACATCGAGCGAAGAGATACGGGTGCCGAAGTACGGTTATTCTTTTTCCCCTCGTTTAAAGCAATTCCCATTAATCTGGTAAATTCAGACCGAAGTTGAGGCTCTGTTTGCGCAATACCATCTGCAAGCCGATTATGGAAAATCTCTCTGGCTTTCCATCGTGCTCCAAAAACCACGAGTTTCGTGGTCTTCTCAAGCCCAATAATCTTGGCCAGAGAATTAATGGAACCAAATGCAGGGCACCCGCCAAGCTCGACTTCCGGAAATGCAAAGATGGTGTTTGGGCGCTCGTAAACCAGTCGGTAATCACAAGCTAAAGCGAGTTCCAATCCAGCACCCAAACAAGGACCGCTGATAGCCGCAATAGTAGGCGCTTTAAGATCCCGGAGTTTTTTATAAACCCGCATCCCTTCTTCTTGCCAGTATGCAACATTTCCATTTACCTGCAATTGTTGCCATTCATGCAAATCCGGCCCAAAAGCAAAACCCGAAGTTTTCCCGCTTCGTAAAGTTATGATTGGAATTGATGGGATTTCGTCGAGTTTATCCAAGCCTGCATCTAAATCGCGAAGAAGGGAAAGATTGACTTTATTTGCTGATTCTCCCTTAAAATCCAACACAATCATGATGGTTCCATCTTGGTCTTTTTCAATTCGAACCGTATTGCTGTTGAAAATCACCATCAGTAGATCCACATATTAAATAAAAAACTATGTCCAATAAGCAATTGTCTAGTATCCTCTATCAAGGTAAGAGTAGCAGCAGAAAATTCTGTTAAAACTGCAAAAGAAAAGGTGTTGTTCATGAACTTGCCCTTGGCGATTACTAAAACTGAAATCGTAGGATTTCCTTGCAGACGGGGGAAAGTACGCGATGTTTACGATCTGGGCGATAAGCTTGTTATCGTAACCACAGACAGAATAAGCGCATTTGATTGGGTTCTTGCGGATGGTGTTCCCGACAAAGGGAAAATTTTGACGCAGCTAACTTTGTTCTGGATGAATTTACTCAAGGTTGAAAATCATCTGATCAGCACCGATTTAAATGAAATGGGCCCAGCCTTTTCAAGTCAGAAAACAATACTTGAAGGCCGTACTATTCTTGTAAAAAAAACAGATGTTGTGCCGATCGAGTGTGTGGTTCGGGGTTGGCTTGCTGGCTCAGGTTGGAAAGAATACCAGTCATCTTCAACCGTATGTGGTATCAAGCTGCCCGCCGGTTTAATGCAAAGTTCAAAATTGCCTGAACCTATTTTCACGCCAGCAACCAAGGCTGAAACAGGGCATGATGAAAATATTTCATTTGAACAAATGGTCAAAGAAGTTGGTTCTGAAACTGCAAGTATTCTAAGAGACCGAAGCATTGATATTTATTCACGGGCTGCTGCATATGCTCATGAAAAAGGTATAATTCTTGCAGATACGAAGTTTGAATGGGGGAAGTTGCAGTCGGGAGAAATCATTTTGATCGATGAGGCCCTTACTCCTGATAGTTCGCGATTCTGGGATGAGAAATCCTATGCCACCGGAATTAGTCCGCCTTCATTCGATAAACAATTTATTCGCGACTGGCTCGAAACTACAACCTGGGATAAAAATAGTCCGCCTCCAGCGATGCCCCAAGCAACTATCGAGCAAACCAGGCTGAGATATCTAGAGGCGTTCAAGATTCTTACAGGCAAAGATTTTGCGTGAGCTTAAAAACAATTTAGGGCAAGTGCATTGCTTGATCTATTTGTAAAGTCGCAATCCTACGGGTAACGAATCGCCTAGAAGGTTGGATTGGCTCTCTTTTTCGAGAGGCACGAATTCTTCTAGGCATTTGATCCACTCTGCAGGGATTTTCTTATCTCTGATTTTTGTCAGGATGCTATTGCGTAAATCTTGATCGAGGTCGAGAGCCCGCTGACCTGTGATTCTTCCCATTTGCGATAGGCAAAAAGCCCAAGTCGTTTCTTCGGAAGCGTGGGAAGGCTGGAATTCCAATAATCTGGAAACCCATTGCGAAACAATTTCTGGATGCAAAATCGAATTTAGGGGCCCATAAATAAGAGCCCGTGATGCAAGTCGGGTAAGTGACCAAAATAAATAAGGTGGCAGGGGTGTTTTCTTAAGCGATCGAATTAAGGTGTTACCCATGTTTTCTTTTGTTTTAAGGTCCAGCCTTTCAAAGGAAGCTGCTGCACGCCACATCTCCACCAATTCATTTTGCAACGGCTTGGCAACCGGTTTGTTCGGAATAGGCAGTATTATGTTGCGAATTCTGTCGAAAAGGGATTGTTGTTGATTGGATGAAAGTCCGCCAGAAACCCTGCGCCAAAGAATCCAAAACTCTGCTCCAGATTCCACAAATCTTGGCATGATCGAAGATTTGGAACGGTCATCGCGTGGCGGAGCGATTAATTCTTTCCATAGTTTGTCCAACCGGATTTTGTCTCCCGGTGCACCGTAACCCGGGCGTAAAAAGAAACCCGCTAGATTGCTCCAACGCGATGCTAGATCGGGAGAAAGCAGTCTGTTCGGTGCCAATGAAAAGAGATCATCCCAGAGCCTTCTACATAGGCCCAAGGGCCAATCGTCTCTGCCCGCATCTAAAATATTTTCAAGAACTTTGGGAAGAAGCTTGGGGTCGATTTCTGGAGCACTATTGGAAAAGGTTTTATGAAGACATTCGATTGCAGCGATTGCAGTTGCTTCAGGCCAGGTGTCGCCCCTGTTTTCTTCATCAGAATTTGAATCAGAACTTTCAAAAGAATCGCGCAGATTAAATTCCAGCTTCCATTCGTTAGATCCTTCTTTTGCAATACACCATAATTCCAAAGTGCCTAATGCTGTTGCTTGCGATTTTAAATTAACCGGGATGCCCTTAACCCCGGATCGTTTTCCACCCCTTAAAATGGTTTGTAATGGCGGCAATGATTGAAGTTGCTTTTTAGGGATTTTGATGACAGTCCCAGCCTGATCCTTGCTTCTTAATGTGGAGGTAAACAGCGGAAATATGACGGGTTGGCCAATTGCCAACTCAAGTTCGTTTTGGTCGAGGGTAAGAGTTTTTCCTTCTTCGTGATGTTTGGGCAAAACGCATATTAAGGTTTCTTCGCCTGAGTCGTTGCCTACTCCAAGGTAATAAGATTTTGCAAGTCCGCCCCCGATATGTTTGCCGCCAGTATGCTTAAGCCATGCAAACCAAGCAGCGCCTTCAGCAACGGCGAGGTCAACCGAGGGGTTTTCGAAAACCGCAGTTGTTTGTTTGTTTGGATCACTATTGCCCCACTCGTCAATCACCGAGAGGATCTGGTTTTGGAGTTTTTTGGAGCGAAAGACCCCGCCATTAAATAACACCGCAGCCGGTGCTTTAAAGGATGCAGATTCAGATTGGGAATTAAGAAAGCT
>Ga0208226_1000041_pt1 | contig 41341 bp, 26 predicted proteins | sample LakMenE18May11ns_FD_150713 | JGI IMG/M metagenome (GOLD analysis project Ga0208226, IMG submission 150713) | Freshwater microbial communities from Lake Mendota, WI - 18MAY2011 deep hole epilimnion ns (SPAdes) | ecosystem: Environmental > Aquatic > Freshwater > Lake > Epilimnion/Euphotic zone ... | reverse complement strand
TCCTCCTGGTGGTGGTGGCCCTCCTTGGGGCAGAGGAAATCCCAACGCAACACCTGAAGAAAAAAATAAACGCACCTCTGATCGCTTAGATAATAGCACCCCCGAATTTCGGGCCCAGATGACGGAATACTGGAAACTTGTTGGCGAACGCGCCAAGGAAAAAGGCGTACAGATCCCAAATTTTGGTGGGCCTCCCACCACCACAACCAAAACGAAATAATTGCTTTCTTAGAACGAATTGCTGAGTTAGAATTAACATGATGAATGAATTAAATACTCCAGATAATCCGGTTGAACCTACATCATCTTTCAGCTTACGCATGAAGCTTTCTGTCGCTGCGCTTTTACTTTTACTTCTTGGAGGCATTGGATACTCCAGCTATTCGTACATTAAAAATGCCCCCATGCGGGAGTTTGATGCTGCAGTTGCAGGCGTTGATATCGAAAAAATTGCAGACATGGAAGCGGAAGAACGCAAAACTTTTTTCGAAACCATGAAAACCATCCGCGACAAGATGTCTGATTCCCAAAAGAAAAGCAACGATGATAAAAATGCCCAGCGCATGAACGAACAGTTCAAAGAAAAATTCGGCCGATTTTTCTCTTCTTCACCAGAAGAACAACGCAAGGCTTTAGATAAAGACATCGACCGTATGGCAAGTATGATGAAAGGTTTCATGAGTGGAAAAGGGGGCTTTGGCCCACCCGGCATGGGGGGCCCTGGAGCCGGCATGAAACCTGCAGATAATTCTGCAAAAAACACACCCTCACCCAACGGGCCTAATGTAAAAGGTAAAGGGGCCCCTACTCCTGAAGAGCGTAACAAAAGGCTTTCTGATGGCCTTGATAAATCCACACCTGAAATGCGTGCGCAAATGACTGAATACTGGGTGCGTATGAACCAAAGAGTCAAAGAGCGTGGCGTACAGATGATCCCCTTCCTTGGTGGCTTCGGTGGGCCAAAACCAAAATAGATAGCTCTCGCTTTTATAATCCACAAAAAACTATTCATTTTTCAAACCCAGTCTTGATAAATCCGTTCACAAAGATGATCGGTTGATCCTGCCTACCTTTATTTTCATACCAAATTGATTCTCTGATTAGGAAATATCGTTCTACAGCACAAGCACCCCACCTAAGAAAATTCCATTGACAAAGCCTTTATATGTTTATATATTTAAACATTAGTACATTCAAACTTTTGAATACATATGAAAGGTTGCTGGCTATGCCGCATCGCGCCTTGGTGACAAAAGAACTCGCGGAATTCCTAGGGGCTTTATCTCACCCCCACCGCATTCGCATAATCGAAGAATTGCGAAATGGAGAACATGATGTGAACGCCCTTAAAGATGCACTCGGCATCAGCCATTCCGGGGTTTCTCAACACCTCATGGTAATGCGGGCTAACCGTCTTGTATCTGAAAGGCGGGAGGGCAGGCATGTTTTCTACCAACTTCGACAACCGGAAATCGCAACTTGGTTGCTCGATGCAACCGTCTTTCTTGAAAAAGAATCCGTTGATGCCAACGAACTTCGTAAAGCCATTGGAAAAACACGCAAAGAATGGGCTTGATTCTGCAATCTATCTTTTTTCAGTTATTAATCGTCTGATTACAACATTTCATATTGGAGGACATCATGCAAAAGTTAATAGAAGGTATCCATCAGTTCCAAGAAGAAAACTTCAGACCATTGCAAGACTTGTTTGAAAAATTGTCCAAGGGGCAAAATCCTGAAACGCTTTTTATCACCTGTTCAGATTCCCGCATCGACCCTAACCTGCTTACTCAGTCACAACCAGGCGATTTGTTTATCCTTCGTAACGCGGGAAACATTGTGCCTTCACATGGTGCCGCAAACGGTGGAGAAGGGGCTACCATCGAGTTTGCTGTTGCAGGGCTTGGCGTAAAAGACATCATCATCTGCGGCCATTCCCACTGTGGTGCAATGAAGGGGTTATTACAACCAGAAATGGTCGCTAGTTTACCAGCGCTTTCATCTTGGTTATCCCACGCAGAGACCACACGCAAAATCGTGAAGGATAACTACGGGCATCTGGAAGGTGATCGTCTTGTAACAGCAACCGTCGAAGAAAATGTATTAGTTCAATTAGAAAATTTGCGAACTCTACCATCGGTTGCATCACGATTGGTAAAGGGTGATCTTCACTTGCATGGCTGGGTTTACAAGATCGAAACGGGCGAGGTTTTCGCCTACGATTATGCAAGCGGCCAATTTGTGCCACTGGCACAATACAAGACTAAAGAAAACACTCTACGCCGTAGGACCAGTACGATCTAACTCACAAGCGCTACCCCATCACTAAGTTATGAACGCATGGTTTTTCAGGTAGAGAATCCGATTCTCCTTTGGTAAATCGCCCTACTGGAATCCGATGCATTTACTTCTTAGGTGTGGTCGGTACTAATTTGATCCACTCTAGATTAAAAACATAGTGATCTTTGCTAGTAATGAGTTGGATGCGGCCATCACGGGTCTGGGTGATAGCAAGGTAGCCGTTGATATCGGTATTGGTTTTGCCCTCGGGTGCGATAAGCTTGCGATCGGGCCAGGTTTTGCCCTCGTCATAACTCACTGCTGCATAGAGGCCAGTGCCAGTGTATTCACCGTTTTTGGATTTAAAAACAAGACCTTTGCGCTCCTTAAAAGGTGTACGGGCTTGATCTGTGAAGGAGCACAGAATTATTGGGCCTTCTTTAAGACGCAAAAGAACTGGCTTTTGGGTATTGCTAACCACGGGGAATTCGCTGATGCCCCATTGCCAGGTTTCGCCCATGTCGCTGGAGTAGCTTACGGGCATTTTCAGTTGAAAATGTTTTTGATTGGAATCTTCAGGGGAAAGACGGCCATAGGCCATAAGCCTTCCATCATTAAGCTGGACGATTGGCGCATGAATACCCGCAATACAGTGGCCGCTGTTACCAGGGCGGACATCATCACCTCCACGAAGATCACGGCCGCGAGACTGCCAAGTTTTCCCATTATCACGACTGATGATGATAGAGGAATTATCGTATGGCATCGCAATTACGCCATCTTTGAGGCGGATTGGATGGTTGGCCGGCTCGCCGTGGGAACGTATCACCTCGGCCTTAGACCAGGTAACCCCATTGTCGGTGGAACGGCGAACTAAGTTGTCGCCATGCTGACGAGCTTCAACGAAGTGATAGAGCGTTTTGTCGCTATCCCACCATATCTTCGGTGCATGATCGTTTACATCTTTAGGATCCCAGAATGCAGAAGCAAGATCCCATTCACCGGCACCCAAGCGCAGCCTTGAGGCAGCATTTGAAGTGGTTAGGTCCGTTTCTCCGATTGTGGAAAACCAAACGGCAAGCAAATCACCATTAGGGCATTCGGTGATGGCGGGACTGTGATTCTGGCTGATGAACACGGGGCCCACCGATCCTTCAGGAATGCGCACGAATGGCTTAGGGCCTTCAAAAAAAGGCACTCCTTGAGGCTGCGGAGTGATGATCGGAACTTTCTGACTGACATTTTGCATGACAAGGGGTGGCACAGGCGGGGGAAGCGGTTTTCCTTTTGGAGATTCACCCTGCACTACACGAAAACCAATACGTTCGCTTGCGGAGTTCGACACCCAAGAACCACGGTTGGCAGAACGCAAAAATCGTATCATCGAGGAATGGAATCCACCCCGAAACACCCGATAATCTCCATCGGCACGCCCAACCGGATCAGATTGGTCTGCTGCTTCATACGGTCCATACCAGTCAAAGCACCACTCTGCCAAATTTCCGTGCATGTCATGCAGGCCCCATGCGTTCGGGGCCTTTTTTGCTACGCGAAATGAACCTGTGCCTCCGGCTTTCAATTCTTCCGGTGGATGGATCAACCCGATAATCTCGCCTTGCTTAAGATTTTTTTCAGAAGCCTTGCTGCTATCACGCCAGTCATACTCGCGCGGCATATTACCGGGTGGAAAATAGACTCCCCGATAATTTTCATTGCCGAACCACTTTTGATGACCATCAGGCAGGGTGTTACCAGTGTTATAAAGTGTGGTCGTGCCCGCACGGCATGCAAACTCCCATTCCGCCTCGGTTGGCAAGCGGTAGAGTTTACCCTCTTTCTTTGAAAGCCACTCACAGAACGCCACAGCCTTTTCCCAAGTCACTCCACCCACTGCATCATCATCCGCAGGCTTAAACTTTGGATTGTTCTTTTTAAAATCAGGGTCGAATTGAAGATACTGCCCCACCGTAACCTCGGTGACCCCCATAAAAAACGGTTGGGTGATCGTAACTTTGTGGGCAGGTTTTTCATCGAAGTCAATCTGGTCTTTAACCTTCCATATTTCGCCAAATCGCTTCTGGCGCAGGTAGTCCTCCAAGGGCGGTCCATCTTGTCCCATGGTGAATGTGCCGGGTTGGATGGGCACAAGCTTCATACCTATGGAGTTCGTGACGGGCTCTGCGTCTGGCAGCACTGCAAGTGGTGGAAAGAGCAGGGCGGCGAAGAAGAAGAGATTCATTATTTTATCTCCAAATTGCTCACCGGCACGATTGCTAATTCATTGGCGGCATGACTCTTGTTCGTGTAGCCAATATAGATTTTTCCTTCATGCTCAACTGCATAGGGATAACTGAAGTCGATGTTGGGGGCGGAAACTCCTGGCGTGGAATCTGACACAGAGGTGCGGATGACAAAGACTTTGCTAAAGATGGTTTCACCTGGTTTGCTTATAGCGATAGTCAGGGGCGAACGCGAGCCACCTGTATCGGCTGTGGTCGTGCAGACGAGATAGCGCTGGCCCGTACTAAGGATACCGGCATAAGGCTTACTTGTAGCCATCGGCAAGTTGGACTTTGCAGTAGGTGTCCAAGTGCGACCATGGTCTTCGCTAAAGGAGAGCAGGGCGAGCGGTTTGCTGCCGTACCGAGAGATGTTGAGTATACGTTTGCCCTCGACGATGACGGTAGACTCGCCCCAGATATTACTGCCCAAACCCCGCTCTGCAGGAATGACGATTTGCTCCCATTTCGTGAAGTCGTCGCCCTTGCTGATGGCCACTGCGGGCAGGTTACCTACCTGACCCGGAGTTGACACATGGAGTCCCGCCATGATCCAGTTTCCGTCTCCCATCTTCTGCGGCTCCTGCATTGGCCAGAAGCCGTTCTCAATGATTATGCCCTTAGGCTCCCATTGGCCTGAGGTTTCATTCAAGACATAGGCGCATGTATGAGTACGCTGGAAGTTATCATGAAAGGCGCCCATGAACGCCCAAAGTTTATTGCCATGTGAGAGAAACACGCCGTGGCTAACACCGAGATTGCCCTCACCCGCATCCATCACGATTGGCTTGCCCCAAGTTTTGCCACCATCGCTACTCACACGGACATGGGCCTCTTCTGTAGCCGTATTTTCTTCACCTTTGTTGTAGCCGTAAGAAGCATAGAGCTTCCCCTTGTGCCAGGCGAGTCCCACGCCCAGCGTCCATTTGCAATTGTCCACATCAGGGCGCTGTTTCTTGATGACATGAAACTCCGAGCCTTTAACTAAAGGTAGTTCTGATGCTTTTGGAAGCTTTTGTGTATTGTCCCAGAGGGGCAATGGGGCGATAGTCTTTGGGATATCATGCTTGGCCAATACAGGCTGATAACTCGAGGTAATCTCCTTCGCATTTAAAGCGCGCGGTTGGTAAGAGAATTCATCCACTGCCCCATGAAATGCCTGCAGCACTTTTTTCTTATCCCAGATGCCGCCTAACGTGATCGGTGCTTCTGTTGCTTGAATGGGCATCTTAAGCTTCACCTCGCCCTCCAGCTTTCCATTTAAATAGATAGCTGCTTTATCTGTATCCGCTACCAAAGTTGCGAGATGCCATTGGCCGACGATGATTGGTTCGGCACAGTTAATCGTACTCCAACCGCCCTGTTGCAAATAGGCTTTCAGTTTGCCATTTGGCTCGATCGTGAGGCTCCACTGACGCTCATTAAGGGAATAACGGTTTTTGCCTACTAGCATCTGTTGGCCTAAGGCAAGGTCATATGGATTGAACCACAGCGAGATGGTGAACGCACCGCTTGCGAATTTCGCGCTGTCTTTAAGTTCGATAAGCGATTCGCCATCAAGAGCTAAACTCTGACCCACAGCACCCTTGGCCGATTTGACCTTTCCATGAACAATCAATGTATCTGTGACATCATTTAGAGGCCATTCGGTAGCCAGAACTGGCGCTGTAAGACTTAGCAGCAAAAGAATTACGAGGGTCGGTTTCAGTCTTGTCATGGTTTTCAAGATCCTCTTAACTTCTAGGGTAATGCCCGCTGTGCAGTACGGTTGGGAATCGCAGGCGTGACTTATCTGACTCATAGGATGGTTTTCGTACCTGCCTATGAACGAATCGTACCTACGTAATAGGAGAAATCTAGATCACGATCTATTTGAGTCGATCGTTCCCTTATACTAGCCCTTCGAGCGGACCGGTAGCGGTACTGAAACGCTCGATCTCAACTCCACCCTTTTTCAGCATGGATGTATACAAATTACATAGCGGTTGCTGATCCTGACCCATGAGGGGAATCTTTTTCTCGGGGTTGGACTTGGCTGCAGGCGTAGGGTTGAGCTCCTGATTCACCTGTTCCAGATAAGGCTTGTTAAAGGCAAGATGTTGGCCATGGCGGAAGCCGCCACCTGCTAGGATGGTTGGCAGATTGTAAGTCCAGTGAGTGTTACCATCGCGAAGATTGCTTGTCATCAACATCATGGTGGAATCGAGCAGCGATGTGCCACCTTCCTTGGCAGCCTTCAGCTTATCGAGCAGGCCGCCAAAGGCCTGAATAAGTTCGACTTCAACCTGACGGCATTGCGCAAGCTTTTTGGGTTCCTTGCCATGATGGGATAAATCATGATGCATGCCGAAGGTCATTAAGCTGATAGAGCGGGTGGAATCCGTGATCAGTGCGAGGTAGATCATATCTACCATAAGCTGGAACTTTGCCTTTTGCTGCTGGGCATCTGCAATGTCTCTCGGTTCACCACCGATCGCCTTCGGCTTGGGCTGGTTCACCCACTCGCGTGTCATTTTGAGCTGGCGCTCTACATCGCGTACGGACTCAAAGTATTCGTCAATCCGTTGGCGGTCCGCACTGCTGACCTGGCTGTTGAGGCTCTTGGCTCGATCCCTTACGAAATCGAGCATGCTGCGTCCTTCATCGATCCGGCGCAGATCGGCTTCCATCTCAGCGGGAGTTGCAGTCAGAAAGAGCTTTTTAAATACTGCTGAGGGCCGATCCATCGCAGGAATCGAGACACCATTGGCGGTGACCGAAAGTGATGGGCCTTGTGTGGTCAGAGTGAGGCTTTCATAGCGGGTTTCACCACGAAAACGGATGGCAAAAGCCTGATCCACTGAGATGGTGTTTTTGAGATTGTGTGAATAATCTGGATAGGGTGCGCCGGTAAGCATGACTGCTTCCGCCTTATGACCGCCACCCCCGGTGTTGGGATGGCTCAGACCACTGATCACCGTGAAATCGTTGCGATGTGCAGCAAGATGTGCAAGGTGTGAAGGAAGAGTATAATCACGACCGGTTGTGACCGGTACGAAAGCTGCAGGGTCAAAACCAAAGGGAACGCCAATGCAAACCATGCGGCGTGGCGGAGTCACTGGAGCGGCTCCTAGATATCGCAAAGGCAACATCGAGTCCAGCATCGGCAATCCGATGGCGATGCCTGCGTTTTTCAGAAAGAGGCGGCGTGGTAATGATTTCATTTGTTTTCCCTATTCGGTAAGTGGTTGCTCTTTGTAAAATTCATATTATTTCCGAGTGATGAGTTCGCTCTGTATGACTTCCTGGATCAGTGTTCGTAAACCATACCCGGATGACTTGGATTTTTCCAAAATTGCATCGATAACGATCTCATCTTCGGCCTCCACACTCACACCCGTTGCGAAGGTGGCAAGCTTACGGACGAGACTGCGGGCAAGCAATTCGGGCCTAGAAGCAAGAGTCGCTTTGTAGGCGCGAACATCTGCGATTTCCTTGCCATCGGGAAGCTGGCTTTTGGTATCCACCATGGCGCCTTTAAGATATTTGACACTACCGTAATCACCACCATAAAAGACGCGCGCATTTTTCAGTTTTTCACCACTCTCGGTGGTGCGATAGTAATCGCGATGGCGGCCGATGGGATCGAAGGCTTCGAGCACGAAACCGGGCGGATCAATTTTCTGATGGCAACCCGCACAGCTCGCTACAGACTGGTGCTTGGAAAGTTGCTCGCGGATGTTGGTTGCGCCACGGGTGTCGGGCTCGATCGATCCGGCATTCGGTGGAGGCGGTGGCACGGGTGTACCAACAATTCGCTCAAGCAGCCATGCACCGCGCAGCACAGGCGAGGTGTTTGCACCATTCGAGGTCACTTTTAAAATACTTGCCTGCGTGAGCAATCCGCCACGCAAGCTATCAGCGGGCAAATCCACTCTCCGTAATCCAGCACCCTTGACTGGTGGCAGGTCGTAATGCTCGGCAAGGCGTTGATTCAGGTATGCATGAGGTGCAGAAACTAACATCGCAGCGCCCAGATCCCGGTCTAGAAGATCGCGGAAATACGCTTGCGTTTCTCCGACAATCGAGTCATGCAGAAAAACATCCTGTCTTCCATCGTGAATACTTTCGAAATACTCAGGGAACAGATCGCGGTCTGGCGTGGTCGCATTGATCTCTCGCAGATTGAGCCACTGAGCAAGAAAATCTCGGACAAAAGCTTCAAAGCGTGGCGATGCGATCAAGCGGGAGGTTTCTTTCCTCAGCACTTCCGGCCGGATCAAATCGCCCTTATCTGCAAGCTTACGCAACTCTTCGTCTGGCGCGGTTCGCCAAAGGAAATACGAGAGCCTTGCTGCAAGCTCATGGCTGTTCAATTTAAAACCATGTTCAACGATAAACAGAAAATCGGGTGAACAAAGCACAGCGCGGTGTGCGGCATTCAACGCAACTTCGAAACACTCGCCTTTACCTAGTCGGTCGCGAACCATCGACTGGTAAAGCTCGACTTCACTGGCGGTACTAGGCCTTCGGAAGGCACGGCTGATGAAGCGGGTGAGCGTATCGCGGATGGCGGCCTCTGTTTTATCCTTAGGCAACCTAATCGTTACTGGATCCTTGACTTGACGATTGCCCCTCACTGGGCGCAGAATCGTATCGGGCACCCTCATGGTTTTTGCAATATCTGCTACAGAGATTAATTCAGCTTCATCGCCATAAAGCAAGCGATGCCCCTGTGGAGGCCAATGCTCGTACAGCGGCCCGATAATCTCAACGGGCTTCACTACGATCCCAGGGCCCACTGTAGGAATGGGAGGATTAGGATTACTGATAGCATGCCAGCCCTTGGGAATCTTATCCTGCTTGTCGGGCAAATAAACGCTGTAACCTGCATCGATCCGCACCTTGGCCATGCGATAGGGCGCGATAATGATTGTCTCACCAATCTCAAAGGGTCGGGTCAACTCTACGACTGTTTCTTTGCGATGTTGCGCATCGAAGTGGCCGAGTAATTCACGCCTCTTTCCTCCAGCGGCTAGCCAGACGCTAAAAATAAGATCCTCACCATTCGTAGTATCGCGTGCTTCTGTTGTGATGCGGATGCGATACCTGCCTGGGTTCTCTCGTGTAATTGTTTCGAACTGGCGCAGGTAAGCGGGAACTTCAATGTGAGTGTCTAGGAAGAAATGTAGATCATCTCCCCTAAGGTTGCACTGCAGCTTGTTATGAGCATGGCCATGGAATGATTTTTCAGCATCGTGTGTGTAGGAAAACTTGTGTGTTTTTGTTTCCGGGCGTGCTTGGCGAACACTGGCAGCCTCTAGGGCACGATCCGCTGCTGCCATGTATTGCTGGATGTGCACAGGTGAAATGCTCAGGGCTGCTGTCTGGTTGTTGAACCCATCGCGTAAATCATCTTCCGGTAATAGGTCTCTTAATGGCGTATCGATGCCGAGCAGGTCGCGTACCGTGTTTTCATATTCTAGCCGGTTGAGACGGCGCAAACGAACCCTGCCCGATTCACTATGCCTTGCAAGTGCATCCTCATGAAAAGCAGTCTTTAATGCTATGAGAGCCGTGTTGATTTCCGCTTCCGTGGGGCGTTGAGTTTTCTTTGGTGGGGGCATCTCAGCGCTTTGCACTCGTGCCAGCACCCGGCTCCAAGCCTTGATGTTCTTCGGATCTCCAAGATCCTTGGTAAGCAAATCTGCCCGGAAGTTACCCTTCGATGTATTAGCATCGTGGCAGTCAGCGCAATGTTTTTTTACGAATGAAATTGGGAGCTCACGGGTGCTCGAAGGCTCTGCGGCATGCAAGTTGGCCAGTGGCGCAAGCAGCAGGGCTGCGAATGGTACGAGTGTGTAATTCAGTCTAATCATGGTTTTATGCGTACCTGCTTTTATTCATGTCTACCTGAATCCTGTGAGTCGGATACTTTGCAACCTAGGGTGTGAACTAACAATCATACTACCATCAAAAAGGAATGTATCCCTTTATTATTATAGGTATGCCCTAAGCGAGGATCTCTTTTACCACTTCACCATGAACATCCGTCAGGCGGTAATCTCGCCCAATATGGCGCCAAGTTAACTTAGTATGGTCTAGTCCAAGCAGATGCAGGATAGTGGCGTGCAGATCATGAATGTGGATTTTTCCATTGGTTACCCGATAGCCCATTTCATCGGTTTCGCCATAGGTGAAGCCCGCTTTCACTCCGCCGCCAGCCATCCAAGTGCAGAAGCTTTCGGGTTGGTGTTCGCGGCCATGCTTGTTAATGGGGGCGGTGCCGCTAAGATCCTGACTCCAAGGGGTTCGGCCGAATTCACCGGACCACAAAACGAGAGTATCTTCAAGAAGGCCACGCTGTTTCAAATCTTTGAGCAATCCAGCGATCGGCTGATCAGTTTGCTGGCATAACCTTGGCAGGTTGCCTTGAATATCGCCGTGATGATCCCAGCCATCCATGGTTACCTGGACAAAGCGCACGCCCGATTCGCTCAGCTTTCTAGCCAGCAGGCAGGCCCGACCATGCTTATCAGTGTCTTTGCCACCAACCCCATAAAGATCAAGCGTGGACTTAGTTTCCTTGGATAGATCCACCAATTGAGGCGTGGTGATTTGCATCCGGAAGGCAAGCTCCATGTTCTGGATCATTCCTTCCATGTTGGCATCTCCATGAAGATCATCAAGTAAACGGCGATTCAGCTTTTTGGTCAGGTCGATTCGTTGGCGTTGAGTTGCCTCGCTTCCAGAAGCATTACGCAGATTTTCGATAGGTAGAACTTTATCATTAAGAGGAACTGTAAGTGGTGTTCCCTGATGAGCGGCTGGAAGAAAGCCTGAACCATAGGTTCTTAATCCGGGCGCATGAATGCTGACAAAGCTAGGCAGGTTCTGATTTTCGGTACCCAACCCATAACTGATCCAAGAACCCATAGAGGGGCGAACCTCCGTGAACATGCCGGTATGAAACTGATTGGTGGCACTGGCATGCTGGGGATTATCCGCATTCATGCCCCGTAAAAGGCAGATTTCATCTGCAACGCTAGCTAACTGTGGCATCAGATCAGAAATCATGACACCTGAATTTCCTCTGGGTTTGACGGGCACAGCGTTTCCGAGTGCCAGAAATTTTTCGGTCCCGACTTGTGTCACTTCTTTTCGAAGGGGTGAATCAATCGGCTGACCATGCTTCTTGCGAATATATTCCTTGGGATCGAACAAATCATGCTGCGAAGGGCCACCTGCCATGAACAGAAAAATCACCCTTTTAGCTTTAGCGGCCATGAGGGGGAGTTGGGCCCCAGATATTTGACTCATTGCGTTTGCAATGTCTGCGAGCGCAAGTGAACCAAAACCACAAGCAAGGTTTTGCAGCATCTGACGGCGATTGAAGAAAGGCTTTTGCAACATGGTCATCATTCCTTTTTAAAATCGAAAGATAAATTCATTAGAAGCAAGCAACGAATGACAAAGCTCCTGCCAAAGGGCAAGGTCAGGTTCTTTGCCCTTTGCATTTAAAGAGGAATTAAACCTCCCCAGAAATTCATTCGCTTCAAGATATTCCGAATTTGTGATAGGTCGGTTAAAGACTGTCAGCCAAAGATAATTCAGGCGAGCCTCGCTATCAGGAGACTCGGCGAGTACCCGGGCAGCAAGCACCTTGGAACGCTTTCGAAAAAGTTCATTGTTCATCACAAAGAGAGATTGCGTTGGTACAACTGTCTGACTACGCTGGCCTGCAATCTGTGCAGGGTTCACGAAATCAAAAAAGAACCGGATACGATCATGAGTTCCAAAGTTCGTACGCATGACCGGAAGGTAGATAGTCCTTTGGAATTCCTCGGTAGAGCGGGGTTTGCGATGGGTGTAGTTGGGCGGGTTTACTCCCTTCAGCGAAAGTGATCCACAATTTTCCTGCTCTTCCAGCACAAGCGAAGGCCCACCCTCACTTTGAATTAATTCTCCACTTATATGGAGAAGGCCATCCCTTATGGCTTCCGCATCAAGCCGCTGACGGTTCATTCTCCAGATCAGTTTGTTTTCAGGATCGATCTTCATTGCATCCTGATTATTGGAACTTGCCATTCGATACGCATGGCTAAGAACCAAGTCACGCATCAACCGCTTCTGGGACCAACCTTGATTCATGAAACGGCTCGCAAGATGATCGAGCAGTTCTGGATGCGATGGCGTTTCCCCACGGGTGCCAAAGTAATCAACACTTCTAACAAGCCCTTCACCAAAAAGCTTCTGCCAGATTCGATTAACTGCAACCCTGGCGGTTAGCGGATTGCCTGCATCGGCCAGCCAATCAGCAAGCTGAAGCCTGCCACTTTGCCCGTTGGGAATTGCAGGAAACTTATCTCGAGAAACAACACGGATGGCACCTCGAGGCATTACAACCCCTGGTGCGTAAGGATTCCCCCGGATGTAGACAGGCATATCAGCAATGTTGTCGCCATCCTTTAATGCAAAGGCTTTGGGCGCCTTGGAACGGAAGAACTCCGCATGGTTTATAGTGCCCCCGATTTTCCGGATGCTTTCATTCAACTCATCCCGTTTTTTGACTAACGCTTCTCTTTTAGCTGCAGATGGTGCATCCACTTTTTTATCAGGCGAAGCCGCTTTATCTAATTGCGCAAGCTCTTCAGTCACGGTCTTTAACTGCACCTCATGTTTTGATTTCTCGGCCTTCCATGAAGTTATATTTTCATTTGCTTTCGACTCTAGCTTTTGACGCGCTTTCAGTTGCTCAGGGGTTTCAGGAAGATCCGTAGTGTTGAGGCTGCTCCAAACGCCAAAAGCTGTCTTGTGTGTTGATGGAGAACTACGAAGCATTCCTGCAATTCCGTAGTAATCTTGCAAACCTATTGGATCAAACTTGTGATCATGGCATCTGACACATCCAAGCGTCATCCCCAAAAATGCTGTTCCAATCTTGCTGATCTGGGTATCCAAATAGTCAGCTTCAAGCTTTGCCTTGTCTGGTTCGACAATTTCGACATCCCCCACCATTAAGAAACCCGTAGCAGTCAGATTTTCCGCCCGCTCTTCTGGCTTATTTGCAGGAATCAAATCACCTGCAATCTGTTCCTTAACAAACCGATCAAACGGCTTGTCTTTGTTGTAAGCTGCAATCAAATAATCACGGTAACGCCATGCATGTTCTGCATAGACATTGTTCGATGTTCCCATCATGTCTGCGTAACCGGTAAGATCCAGCCAATGTCTGGCCCATCGCTCTCCATAAGCATGTGAACCCAATAACCGATCCACAACCTTTTCCCAAGCTTGGGGGGAGTTATCTTTGATAAACGCTTTAATTTCCGAAGGGCTAGGGGGCAAACCAGTCAGATCAAAGCTGACCCGCCTTAACCATGTATGACGATCCGCATCCTTCGATGGCTGCAGCCCAGCGTTCTCCAACCTTGCAAGTAAAAATCGGTCCAGTGGATCCAAAGGCCATGCACCATCTTTGACCAACGGTGGTTTGGGATCGAGTATAGGTTGGAAAGCCCAATGCTTGCGGCCTGCCTCAATATCAAGGGTTCGCGCTATCGGGGTTTCAATCAACTTCCTAGGATCGGGCGCTCCCATTTTTATCCATGTTTCAAAATCCTTGATCACAGAATCAGAGAGTCTTCCCTTGGGGGGCATTTCCAAACCATCATACTTCAATGCCTTGATTAAAAGGCTTTTTGTTGGATCCCCAGGAATAATTGATGCGCCGCTATCACCACCCTTTATAAGTGCATGGCGATTATCAACACGCAGTCCACCCTTGATGATTTTTGAATCTGCAGAGTGGCATTTGTAACAATGGTCCACTAAGACTGGGCGTATCTTAGTTTCGAAGAATGCAACTTGCTCTTTCGTTGGCGTTGGGGCATCTACCGCAAACACCTTAGAGGTGCAAAATAGGATACATATCAAAAAACCTGAGGTGTGTTTTATCATTGCTTAAACCATCAATCTTTTGAGAATTGTTTGCATGTGTTGACTCATAGCGAGTTCTGCACCATCTGCATCATGATCTTGAATTGCCTTCAAGATGGCCTTGTGTAGTTTGCGACCAAATGCGTTTTCACGCTGCGAAGGGGTAGTACGAGCCATCTGGGTAAGTACAAATTCGTAAATAACTTCCATCAGATTTTTCATTAGCGGGTTGCCTGCAATATCAATAATTTTTCGATGAAACTGAAAGTCCAGTTCGAGTGCATCAGGGTAGGGCAACTCATCATCGTCCAGTTTTTTTAGCAACCCGGAAAGTTGAGCAATATCTTCGCTGGTTGCGGATTCGGCAGCCTGCCTGGCAGCTTGCACCTCAATCGCAGATCGAAGTTGCGCATATGTTATTAATTCTTGGGGGGAAATAGCCACTGCTGATTGTAGTAGCCTTACACAGTTTGCAAGGCTTGTGGCATTTCCAACAAAGGTTCCTCTACCTCGTTGTATATCGACAAGGCCCATGCTTTGTAAGCGGGCCAGAGCTTCCCGCAAAACAGGCCGGCTAACTTTCAATTGCTCGACAAGCTCATGCTCCCCAGGCAGCCGATACCCTGCAAGCAAATTTCTTTCCTTGATTACCTGAGTAATTCGTTCGACAACCAAGTCGACGGTTGTATGTTTTTCGATGGCTTCCATTTGCATATAAGCAATCTCTAGGGCTGGGGGTGTAAACATGTAATACATGTTAACATGGCATATAATTTGGTCAACAGGAAATAGCATAAAAGCGTGCCGCAAAACCGTCCGCTACCATCCTGTTAAGGGTGTGATTAAAAAAAGAAGATACTAACTATTTTACTTAGTGAAAAAGTTTCCAAAAGTTATGCGCGGCTTTTTACTTTTAAAGGTATTATCAAGGTATGGAGCCTACTAAAACTAATTCTGTTTCCACATCTAGAAACTGGTTCTTCGCAGGCCTTTTGCTTTTGATACTCATTTACTTTGGTTATTTCTCTACTAATTGGTATTGGCAACGCTCTGCGTTGAATGAGATTGCAACTATTCAAGAATCATTACAGTCAGAAAAAGCAAAGGAATGGACCAAGGAAAAAAGAACCACTGCTCAAGAGCGAATCCAATATCTTGAAAAAGGTCTAAATAAGGAATCAAAAAAAGAACTTACCGATCGCAATACCAGAGCCGGTCTTAAAAAGGTAGAGATAGAATTCGATCGAATCCTACATTTAGGTGAAAAAGAAAAGAACATCGAGTTGGATATTTGGATTAATCGAGAAGAAAAATCAAAGCAGGATCGTGAAAACCAACAAGCCCTTTTGCGAAAGCAGGGCAAAGCCATCCCACCTAAAAACGGGGGAGGTCCCCTTAGTAATCAAGATCTATCAAACTTGCTGGATGTCACAACACCTGAACTTCGGGCCAAGTTTCATCAACTAGTTAAGGAAATAAATCAAAGACGCCAGGGCAGAAACCTTCCACCCTGGAATCCCTTTAGTTCAGAATGAAACTCTATTATTTGCTAGCAAATCGGTGACCAGCAATTGGTAGTTCAACTTTATAAAGCCCAGTGCGAGCAGTGACATAAAAAGTTTTCATATCTTTGCCTGCAAAGCAGCAGTTGGCAGGTTGCTCGGGAAAAGCAATGGTTCCCAAATGCTTGCCTTCGCTTGAGAAAATCTGAATTCCTAGCCCTGAAGTGATGTAAAGATTGCCCTTGATATCAATCGTTAGGCCATCGCCACCCGTGTTGGTTTTTCCTGCGGCCTGCTTGAGTGAGCAAAAGACTTTTCCTTTGCCAATCTTGCCATGGGTTTCAATGGGATAAGCCATCATGTCTGCCTGACCGGTGGGGATGACATAAAGTGTTTTTTCATCAGGGGAAAGAATCACACCATTAGGATTTGGCAGATCATCGATCAAGCGGGAAACTTTGCCTTCAGGTGAAAGATAGTACACACCAGTCTTGCCCTGGGGCAGGGGCATGGGCGCACGAAAAGCTGGATCAGTAAAATAAATGCCTCCATTATTGGCTATTACAACATCATTGGGTGCGTTGAAGCGATTACCCATGTTTTTATCAACGAGAACGGTGCGGGTTTTTCCATCGGGCGAATGAGCCACGATTTGTCCATCCATTTCGCAGGCAACCAATCTTCCATTGCCATCAAACATTAAGCCATTGGCATGATTCGACTTTTCGATGAACACGGATACTTTGCCATCTTCAACCTTGTAGATTTTTTCATTGGGGATGTCGGAGAAGAAGAGTTTGCCTGCTTTGTCTACAGCAGGCCCTTCAGTGAATCCAAAACCTCCTTGAACTTTCTCGATTTTTCCGATTGGGCCAATTCCTTCGATGGTATCTGCGCCCAACGACAACAAAGCAACTGTCAAGATACTGGAAAGCATGATGATCTCCGTTAAGGTGAAAAAGGTTTAAGCGCCTATGGTAGGTCAGGTTTACCCAAGATTCAATGGGGCGTAAGTGGCTTTTTCGAGAATATGAGGGCAATAGGGATAGAATTGGAAAGAAATAAGTCAAAGATTTTCTCATTGGAAGCATAAAAGCGCTAACCAATGATAGAATAGTAATAGAGAAGCGGTTTTCTCAGAAGACGCAACGAATTTAAAGGTAGCAAATATTTCGTAGTACAAGGGGAATTGCAATGCGCAAACCTAAGCAACTTTCGAGGGAAGATCAAGAAAAACTTGATAGCCTTACTCGAAACCTCGAAAAGGAACTTGAGCATTTCATTGGTTATCCCTGTAACACCCTGTTTGATTATTCCGCTTTATATCACTTTTTAAAATTGCCTTTGAATAACATTGGTGACCCCTATGTTCCCACAAACTACCACATCAACACTCACGAATTTGAGCGTGAAGTAATTGAAATTTTTAAGAAGCTGACCAACGCTCCTAAAAAATCAACTTGGGGTTATGTAACCAACGGCGGTACCGAGGGAAACTTATACGGCATTTTTCTTGCCCGTGAGATGTTCCCTGATTGCATGGTGTATTACTCTGAAGACTCTCATTATTCGGTCAACAAAATCTTGCGCTGCCTGCATGTTCGCAACATCATGATCCGAAGTAATCCCGATGGAACCATGAATTTGGATGACCTTCGCGAAACCATTAAAATTCATCGTGATGTTCCCCCAGTTATTTTTGCCAACATTGGTTCCACCATGAAAGGCGCTTGCGATGATCTTCTTGGCATTCAGAAAATCCTCAAAGATCTTGCAATCAAGCGACATTACATTCATGCAGATGCAGCACTAAGTGGCATGATTCTTCCTTTTGTTGATAAAGCCCCCTCTTGGGATTTCGATGCAGGCATCGATAGTGTTTCCATCAGCGGTCATAAAATGGTTGGCTCCCCTTTGCCTTGTGGCGTGGTTCTGGCCAAGAAGGAATATGTTGATCGCATTGCGTGTGGCGTAGAATACGTCGGCACCCTTGATACCACCATCATGGGTTCGCGAAACGGCCTTACTCCGTTGTTTTTGTGGTATGCATTCCGCACCATAGGCCTCGAAGGATTCCACGAAATCATCCAATCATGTATGAATGTTGCTGCCTATGCTGAAACAAAACTCAATGCGTTGAATCGCCATGCTTGGAAGCATCCAAATTCCCTCACTGTGGTATTTGACAGGCCCTCCCCCACGCTTGTTTCTAAATGGCAATTAGCTTCGAAGGGCAGTATCAGCCATTTGATTGCCATGCCTCATGTGACTATTGAAAACATTGATGAGCTTGCAGAAGATCTTGCTGGCGAAAAGCAGGACACTCGAAAAAACCGGAATTATCCTTCAACGGTTCGGAGAAGCTTATGAAGCAGATTACCATTGTTGACCATGACAGGCCCGGATTGCTTTCAGACATTTCTGAATTATTGGGGGCAGCCGGTGTTAACATCGAAAGCATTGAAGCTGAAAGCGTCGATGCAACAGCGGTCATAACCTTGATCGTGGATAAATACGATGATGCACTGAGGGCATTGACAGTTAGCCCGTTTAATGCCATCAGCGAAGATGCGATGGTAGTGCGCGTTCCAGATAAGCCAGGGGAATTGGCCCTGCTGATGAAACGCTTCAAGGATGCCAACATAAGTTTGCGAAGCTTGGTGATTTTAAAGCATGATGCAGGCCATGCCTTCGTCGCACTTTCCACCCATAACAACGTAGAATCGCAAAACTTAGTGCGGGATATTCTAGTCGGTTAGCCAGGCATCAAGCGTTCATCTTTTTTATGAAGCGGATGTTGATCTTTAGTACCATCCACAAAACAAGCCACCCATTCCGCCAACCTTTTTCCCAACCTTCTGCAAGCTTCTTGGGTTTCTTCACCGCGAGGTTCGCGCACGGAAACCGCACCATAATGCAATGTCATCAACTTGCTTACATAATCGGTAACGCCAAACACCAGAAACCCAAAATTCATCAAGACCATTAGTATAGATTGGCATGCGATCTCGCTGCCACCCGCCGATCCGCCAGAAGAAGAAAACGCGCAAGCTATTTTCCCATCCACTTTCATCCATTGTCCTGCCATGGTTTCATCCCAGAACCGTTTCATCTTCCAAGAAAGCAATCCCATGTTAGTGGGGCTTCCAACAGCAATGCCATCACACCAGATCACATCTTCTGCTTTGGCCTCATCAATTTTGATCACCCTAATTTCCATATTGGGAATAGAGCGTGCCCCTTCGGCTATCAATTCCGCCATCTTGGCGGTGTTACCACTCATGGAATCATAAAGCACAAGTATTTTTCCCATATGCTCACCCTCATCCTTACATTAGTTGAAAATTTACCTAATGAATTAGTGTAACAAGAAATACCGTAGCTAGTTATTTCCTTTACTTGAACTTAATTCCTTGTTGATTCTCTAAGAAATATGGTTAGTCTACATTAACTTTTTAAGGAGAATAGTATGCAGAAGAACTTGTTAAAATTAGCTATGATTATTTCGTTTGGATCGGTAATTGTTGGGAATGCATCAGCACAAGGGCCCTATGATTGGGGTCAATGGCGTGGCCCGCAACGCGATGGTATTTGCAAGGAAACCGGACTTCTGAAAACTTGGCCAAAAGAAGGGCCACCTCTCGTTTGGAAAGTCGCTGGTATCGGGGGCGGATACAGCACACCATCCGTCGCTAATGGCAAAATCTTCGGCATGAGTTATCAAGCCGATAACGAAACCGTTTGGGCACTTGATGAAAAGAATGGCGCTAAAATCTGGGAAGTCAAAATCGCCTCCAAAGGTAAAGTTGGATACAACGAAGGCTCCCGCTGCACCCCCACTGTTGATGGCAAAAATCTTTATGTCGTTGGCGTCTCCGGCGATGTCGTATGCCTAGAATCTAATTCAGGAAAAATACTCTGGCAGAAAAACTTCGCCAAGGATTTCAAAGGCAAGATGATGTCCGGTTGGGGCTTCTCCGAATCTCCGCTCATTGATGGCGATATGGTTATTGTAACTCCAGGCGCTGACGATGCTGCCCTCGTTGCACTTGATAAAAATACGGGCAAGACGATCTGGGCTTCCAAAGTTGAAGCAGGCGGCGGTGCAGGTTATGCCTCGGTTGTTATTTCTGAAGCTGGTGGTATCAAACAATACATCACTTGGCTTGGTAAATGCATCGTTGGCGTTAATGCAAAAGATGGTAAACTCCTTTGGCGCTACGGAGCCAATGCAAACGGTACTGCAAATATCCCTACCGCAATTGTTAAGGGTGACCTAGTATTCTGTTCCACCGGCTATGGCAAAGGAACAGCCCTTGTTCGGCTTATTCCTGATGGCAAGGGTGGTATCGAAGCCAAGGAAGTTTACTATCTGAAGGAACAGAGCAAAGATATTCAAAACCACCATGGTGGCATGGTTCTTCTTGGAGATCATGTTTATTTTGGCACGGGCCATAACAGTGGTGTGCCCTGCTGCTTGGAAATGGCTACAGGCAAAGTTGTTTGGAAGGAAGAAAAACGACCAGGTTCTGGCTCTGCTGGTGTTCTCTATGCAGATGGAAGACTTTATTTCCGCAATCAGGATGCAACCATGAACCTACTTGAAGCGACCCCTAAAGGCTATAATTTGCTTGGTTCATTCAAGCTTGCAGAACCTAGTGCTAAAGCTAGCTGGCCTCATCCAGTGATTGCTAACGGTCGCCTTATCATTCGAGATCAAGATAAAATCTTCAGCTATTCGGTCAAAGCTGCACAGTAGTAACTTTGCTGGATTCTAGGGTCCATAGGCTTTTCGCCCGTGGACCTTTTTTATTTCTCATATGAAACAACTTTATGGCTGATTCAATTTATGATGTCATCGTAATTGGCCTAGGCGGCATGGGTAGCTCTGCTGCAATGCAGCTTGCCCTTTCCGGGCTTAAAGTTCTAGGGCTAGAACAATTCGAACCCAATCATGAATTAGGTAGCTCGCATGGGAAAACCCGTGCTATAAGGCTTGCCTATTACGAAAATCCTAATTATGTCCCCTTGCTTAAACGCGCTTATCATCTTTGGCACGATCTCGAATGGCGCGTGGGCGAAACATTGCTTGAAGAATGTGGCTGCCTAAGCGTGGCTTATCCCAATCATGAAGTCATTCAAGGAATTATTGCGAGTTCAGCACTACATTCTCTGGATGTTGATTTTTTATCCCATGAACAACTTGTAGAAAAGTATGGGTTTCTCAATCTTCCTGAAAGCTATGTTGGAGCCTACGAAAAACTAGGTGGTTATCTTTGGGTTGATCGTTGTGTACGGGCATTTCAAAAAATCGCCCACAATAATAATGCTGACCTTCTTTTCGAAACCCCTGTTACTTCCATTCGAAATGTTGGTACGGATATCGAGGTGGATACCCCCAAGGGAAAATATCTGGCTCGCAAAGTGGTTATCACTGCGGGCCCTTGGGCTGCCAATTTTCTAGGCACTTCGGGCAAATGTTTGAGCCTCATGAGGCAGACAACACATTGGTTCATGCCTGAAAAACCACAGGACTTTTTTAGGGATAAAGTACCCGTCTTCATGGTTGCAGATCAGGAAGGCTTCTTTTACGGATTTCCCATGGTTGACCCGGAAGGGGTCAAAATTGCCAGGCATTACGGTCAAGTAGAAGTTCATCAACCTTCTGAAATTATGCGCGGGATACTTCCCGAAGATGACGCAGCACTCCGGGTGTTTTTGAATAGAAGGATTCCAACACTGGCGAAATCGCATTCCCCACTTGCAAAAACTTGCATTTACACTCTCTCGCCCGATAGGCATTTCATGGTGGGCCCGCTTCCCGAAAACCCAAATATCATCGTAGGCGCTGGGTTTTCTGGCCATGGATTTAAATTCGCTTCCGTCGTCGGCGAGATATTGAGTCAGCTTGTTTGCAACCAACCTGTCAACCTGAACATTGAATTTTTAAACTTAGGGCGTTTCCTCAATGACAGCGACAGGTAATGAAATTATCATAAGTTCGTTGTTAGATTTAACTTTACGAAAGGGATGATTATGAAAAGTTGGAAAATGATTGCGTTCGTGTTGTGTGCAATTTTTGGTGCTAATGCCTCTACACTTCTAGCACAGGAAAAATCTGCTTTTTCTTCTGCAACGATTGATCTTGGTGTAGTAGTAACGGATATCGAAAAAGCTGCAAAATTTTACACCGAGGCAATCGGGTTTAAGGAACTCAAAGGATTTGATGTCCCTGCTGATTTCGCAGGGGATGCTGGCCTTACTGCAAAAAAAGCACTGAGCATTCGTGTATTTGTTCTGGGCGAAGGGCATGGCGCAACCAAGATTAAACTCATGCAGATTGAAGGCGTTAAACCCAAAAAATCTGATAATGAATTTATTCACTCCCAAACTGGGTTTCGCTATTTAACCATCATAATTAATGATACCACTGCAGCCATGGAACAACTGAAAAAAGCAGGGGTAAAACCGATTGCTAAAACCCCCATCATGATTCCTGAGTCGATTGCCAAGGATCTTTATTTGACGATTATACAAGATCCAGATGGCAATTTGATCGAACTGGTCGGGCCCAAAAAGTAAGGCTTGATTAAAACTAAAAGGACACATGAAGTTGTTTCATGTGTCCTTTTTTATTGGATAAGAAGATAGCTTATAAAGCGAATTCTTGGAGTTCTTCAAGGCTTGCAAATTCCAAGGTAGAAATATGAGTTGCGTTCAAATTTACCTTAGGGGCGAACCCTGCATCGTAAGCTTCTTTCCAACGCGATGCGCAAAGGCACCAGCAATCACCTGGTTTTAAACCGGGGAAAGCCCAATCAGGTACAGGGGTAGAAAGATCATTGCCTCTCTCCTTACTGAATTTCAAAAATTCTGCAGTCGCTTGAACACATACAGTGTGAATGCCAAAATCGCCTGGCCCAGTGTCGCATTTACCATTTCGGTAAAATCCTGTCTTAGGTGACATGCAACAAACTTCAAGGTCTTTTCCCAACACATTTTTCCCGCCTGACATATTTCTTTCTCCAGTTGAATTTCTTTATGCTAGTATTCTATTATTAATCATGAAAGTTAAACCCTTTCCACTTCCGAAACATTTATTGAAGATATCATCTTTTAATCGCCTTGTGGAGAAATACTTATGAGCTTACTAATAAACATCCTTCTTTTTTCAGTATTTTCCTGCATCATCCTTGCTGATGAACCAATTCCAAAAATTATTTCCCAGGCAGTGGGGCTCAAAGGGAATCCCAAAACCCAAGGAGTTATTCTCAAAACCGAGGCTGAACTTTCAAAGTTTCTAGACCTTCCAATCCCTGAAGCCAATACTAAAATCAAGCAACTCCTTAATGTTAAAGAGATAAACTTCGCTCATCAGATGATACTGGTTATTCAAGGTGGCGAGTGTAATTCAGGTGGGTTTAAAGTTGTATTCGAAAAAGGCCAAACCAAAGGCAATTCTCTTCAAGTACTCTGGAAATTGCAGGCGCCAGCCGCAGACGCTTTTGTAACCCAGGCTCTAACCTACCCTTCGCTTGTACTTCTTATCGAAAATTTCAAAGGCGAAATTACTTTCAAACAAATCGTTGATGTAAAAAAATAACCTCACCTAGATCAATATCCAGATGAGGTTAGATGATGAACAAAATTATTCATTATTTCTAACGAGAAGCATCGCGACCTTGTGGGCTTACACCTCGATTGAACATGGGCGCATTTTTCATGAATGCTTTAAATTTTTCTTCTCCCATGGCTTCCTTCAGGCTCATCGCCATGTTTTGTTGAAGTTCACGAACTTCGGCCATGATCTTTTCACGGTCGCCATTCGCTTCTCTTCCTTTTGAAATTACATCCTTAATTTTTTCCTGCTGCGTATTCATGATGCTTTCAACCTTGGCTCGAACATCCTTGCTTAAGTTCAAATCATTAAGCATACGCTCTCTGGCTTCAGGGCCAACACCTGGCCCCCTGCGATCCCCTTCACGGGGAGGATTTGCAGGGCCTGCTTTGCGTTCACCTTCGGGTCTGCCAGTTTCTGGCTTGCCTGCTTCGGGCCTTGCTCCACGATCGCCTTCACGGGGCGGATTTGCAGGGCCTGCTTTGCGTTCGCCTTCGGGTCTTCCTGCTTCTGGCTTGCCTGCTTCTGGGCGCTTATCGCCTTCGCGGGGGGGATTTGCTTTGCGTTCACCTTCTGACTTGCCTGCTTCGGGCCTTGCTCCACGATCGCCTTCACGGGGCGGACCGCCGGGCCCAGCTTTTCTATTCATATCTTGAGGATTCATTTTCCCCCAACCACCCATGCCGGGCATTCCTTGTGGGCCACCAAATGGCATACCACCTCGTTGCATCATCATATTTTTTTGCATTGTAGAACGGCCAATTTCCATCATCACATTTCTTGCTGCGACTGCAGTTGCTGCATCTTTACTTTCGGTCATTTCCTTAAGTGAAAACATTGCAGCAGGCCCTACACTAACCAATGCTCTTCTAGCACTGTTGCGAATATCATCATTTCTATCAGTCATTTTTTCAGCGAGGATTTTGATCCATGCTTCAAGTTCCTTATCAGGCCTTGGGGGAGTCATATTTGGATTTATAAAACCCTTACCACCCATACCAGGCATGGGGCCTTTGTTAAAATCACGGGGTCCATTATTGTTGGCCCCGGGAACTCCTGGACGATCTTGCCCAGGCCGTTCTGCGGGAGAATTATTTTTACTTTGATCACGCTTTGGTTCCTGTGCACCAAGAACACCAAAAAACGACAATGCTGTTAATGGAAGCACCAATACTAGACCACAACAAATTTTTGTGTACGAACGCATGATTATTCCTTTACTTAGAAAATACATTAGGAATTTCGGACTTAGGCAGGTGGTAAGGTAACCAAAACCTAAAAACCAGTCTACAACGAATGGAGCTTACCAAATGAAGCATTAAAAGATGATGAGTTATTAAAAATAATAAGGAGACTTTTCACTTATTTTATTAGCTAAATAAGCACAGGGAGAAACCCTTTCACCCAAATAGGCATATTTGTTGATGAGAGAAATTATTTTATCCCAGCCTTGTATTTGAGCCCATTTGAAAATCCCACCCCATTCCTTGGGGAAACCCAAAGTTAGATTCAAAGCTAAATCAACTATATCAGGGCTTGGTACAATATTTTCCCCAAGAATCCTATTCGCTTCAACAAACAAAATAATCAAAAGCCTATCCATGATTTCCTCATCGGACAAACTTAAGGAACTCTTTTGAAGGGGCTTTAACATTTCAAGTAATAAAGGGTCTTCAGATTTTTCGTCAGTATCTGAATATTTGTAATACCCAAGTTTGTTTTTCTGGCCTAAACGCGCTTTCTCCAACAACCATTTATTGATGGTTGGAGGCGGGAAACGGCCTCCCAAATTCTTGTCTATGATCGTATTAAGATACACAAGATTATCGATTCCTGTTAAATCTGAAAATTCAAAAATCCCCTTAGGAAACCCAAATCGAATGGTAGCTTCATCCACCGAATAAGGGTTCATCCCTTCAACAACAACTTCTTGCGTTTCTCTCAATAAAACCAACAACAATCGATTTGTTAAAAATCCAGGCGAATCTTTTACTACGATTGGCACTTTCTGAAGCTTAATGCACAAACCAACTAAAGTAGCAACGCATTCATCACTGGTAAGATCGGTGCGAATTATTTCAACCATGTTGGGGTGAATCAATGGTGGGCAAAAATGAAGGCCCGCAAAATTAGTTGGATCCTTTAATTGCGCTGCAAGTTTCTTCAGCGAAATACTCGCAGAATTAGAACAAATAATCGTTCCTTCAGAAACCATGGAATCCAATTGATGCAATAATTCAACCTTGGCATCTTCATTTTCAATAATTGCCTCAAGAATTACCTTGCGGTCTTTTATCGATTCCAAAACTGTTGATGTGCTTAACCGACCTAGAATTTGCAACAATTCCTCGATAGAAAGAGCAGCCATTCGCAATTTGGAATGCAACTGCTTCATGATTGCAGTGGTCCCCAACCCCAAATTAAATGGGGCAACATCAACCAAAAGTGAAGGAACACCCCGCTTTGCCATCAGCAATGCAAGCGATGGCCCAATAGCTCCGGAACCAATGACCCCAACATTATTCAAATAGTTGGGGATTACTGCTTCCCCAATTTGTTTTGAATGGACAATTTCACTGCGTGTTTCTTCAAGAGTGAAACTATTCCTCACAAAATTAGATTTCCACGCAACAACAAAAGCCTCCACGTTGGAAGCCTGTGAATCAACAGCGGATTGGCAGCAAGAGTTTACGAAAAAATTGATGACACTTTTTTTTCCGCTCTCATTTTGAACAAACGACTTACTTAAAAACTTTGCCCTAACCAACTCGCGTTGCTCCTGCGAAATCAGAGCAGCAGAAGTCTTTGCGATTCTGCGGGTTTTCCAAGCTTGGCTTACAAAAAGCTTCTTGACCAAATTAGTTGCGTTAGTTACTAAGAAATCAGAATTGATGATTTCATCAAGAATATTTTTATTCATCATGCTCGAAGCGGAATAAGTAGAACCGCTGGCAATCATTTCCAAAGCGTTATCAATACCACAAATCCGGGGCAATCGGCATGCGGTCCCCAGCACGGCAGGGATGCCCATATTAATTCCAGGCAAACTAAAAGTAGTCAAACGATTATCACAACCAATCCGATAATCAAAAGCTAAGATAAACTCAAACCCACTCCCAACACATGGCCCGTTGACACCCACTACAGTAGGAAAAGGCATTGTTTCAAGCAAATTCAAGCAAGCGCTCGCAGTGTTTAATAAATTGGTTTCATATCCTGGGTTGTTATTTTTAGCCCGAATTTCTTCCCAATGATAATCACAAAAAAAACAATCATCCTTGGAACTTGTAAAAATAAGCCCCTTAAGATCTGTTCTTTTCTGCAAAGAAACTAACATCTTTGCTAGCTGATTGAAAAAATCCTCAGAACAATAATTCTGTTGTGATTCTTGCTGATCCCATTGCAGCATCGCAATGTTGCCATCGGCTATTCCCAAATCCAAACCCGAATTTTGTGAACTATTAAAATCAATCATCAAATTACTTTCATTTAAATTAATTGCAGACTTTGAATGAACGACTTTCTAAAAAAGAGCAAAACAAAGATTCTGCCTACAATCCCTAAAACAAAACATGCTAATACTACAATCGTTAACCCAAGAAACAAATAAGACCCAATGCCCAGAAATAAAACCTGTTCAGGCCATGTTATTGCTAATATTTTATGAAACTTACTTAAAGAACTTAAATAATAAACTAAAAATATCAACCCAATCCAAATAGCAATGCCCCAAGAAGCATTCAGAAACCCCGGACTGCGCCTTAAAATCATGGTTAAATCTGGTAGTTTTTTACCTGCTAATAATTCAACTATTTTCGGATTAAACACTTTATCAGTTAAATTTGAAATTTCATTAAAAGGCTTTTTATCTTCGTTAATCTCAGCTTTTTCCATAATTGACTGATAATTTAATTCTATTGCTGATTCCCTGTTTTTTAGCAAAAGCTCTTCCTGCCAATTACTTAATTCCATTCCGTTTTCGGTAAGTGACTCCAAGGCCTTTGCCCTTGCTATAACTTGAAAAAACAAATCCTGAATTGGTTGTAAGTTGGATAAATCTTGCGATCGTATTTCAGCTTCTTTTGCAATACTTTTTGAAATTTCCAGCAAAGACTTTGCCAGATTCTCCATAGCCGCAAGTTCTTGCGTATATAAGGCAGATGATTTGACTTTCCAAGATTGAAAAGGTTGAGTCCCTACTATCAACGTTTTTCCAAAAGCAGAATTGGAATTATATACAGGCACATTATTTAAGAAATCGGCCCATAGCAAATCACCCTTCAAAAGTTGAAATGTAATTTTTAATTTTTGAAACCCAATCTTCGATGATTTGAAAACATAAATTTGGTCTTCCCCAACATTTTCAGGATAAATAAGGGAATCATCCAGATGACAGGAGATAAATTCTGAAGGGTTCGGTAACAATACCTGAAACGATCCTAAAGCTGGAAAATAAACCCAGAACACTGATGTTCCCTTGATTGAACCATTTTTCTGGGTTTCACCATGAATGATATTATGGATTACGATCGGTGATTCTTCAGAATTAAATTTTTGGTTTCTCAAGCGAACATTAAGGGTCCAGGTTTTTGCATTTACTTTGTAGAAATCTGCAGGATTATTACCAACCTTTTTCCTTAACATCGCAATTTCTGCAACAGTAGTCCCATTTGCAACTTTTGCCAATCCTTGCATATTTTCTAAACTTAATTCTTCATTAGGCACGCCTATCCATGAAATTAAAGATTCGACACCTTTCAAATTCCACATCGGAATTTTCATTGTGCCATTAGATAATGGCTTACTAATATCGCAGGAAATACTGAAATTAATGAGGCCTTTCTTTTGCGATTCTGGAATGATCAAAGACCATTTCCGAATATTTTCCTGATTACTCAAAGGCTCTAATTTTATGTTGGGTGGCAATTCAAATTTTAAATCCTCATCTTCCCAACCCCTGATCGAAAATTCATAAATTGAAACATCATTATTTGTCCTATTTATTTCTACATCAAGCCTAGCTCTGGTGATTAACTCTTTTTGCTCAAACCATAGAAGTATGTTTGCACCACCTGAAGATAATGAAGGTTTGATTTCAAATTGAGCCTGATAGTTTTTTTCATTCGAGGTTAGGGCCAAGGGGTTAGAGGTGTCACTAAATCCTTTAAGATTAAGTGGTTTCAAATTAATGTTGGTGTCGTGTGATAAAACAATATTACTGGTTGTTTTTGTTGCAAAAAGAAAGTTGGACCTTGGAACTTCAATAATGGGGGTACTAGCACCTGTTAACCCGGTAGCTAAAATATCAGCAATAAAAGAAACTTCTTTAGCAGGTTTTTCTAACCATATTATTACTTTAGTTCCATTTTGTGCCCAAGATTGAATTCCATCGCCTACGAGTTTAGTAACTATGTATTTGGCTTGGCCATCAACTTGCCATTCCACAAATAAAATATCAGGAAGAGTACTTTTTAATGATGCGTTAATTAAAAACTGACTGGACTTCGATTGAAAATGGCCTTTGATTGATTGAATCGCATCGAATTTAAAATGAGAAGGAGATATATCCAAAGTAAGCACAGGAGGATTGTTGGGTTCTCTGCGAAAAGAATAGGCAAAAGCAAGGGATTCAGATTCGGGTTTATCGGTCTCAGGCCAAAAAGGAGCAAAATTTTTACTACTAATACCCGTCAACCTGAGAGGCAGAATCTGTCTATTGATATTACAATTTATGGATTTGTATGCAAGAAAACTTCCACCCTCTATAAAAACTCCAACCGGGGTCGGAACTGGAACTTGCCAGCGTGTTGCCATACCATTCATTGGGATAAAAAACGCACTAATCTGCATGCTCCCTGAAATTCTCCTAGAAAAATTCATGGTAAGCCTTTGACCAACAGGCGTTGGTTTTAAATTCCAATTAATCAATGTCACAGGGGTTTGGCCTTGTCGAATAATTGGATTAAGAGTGGAAGGAATTAAATTAGGTGGGAGGTCTACTTCGAAAAAATCAGTTCCCGCTTCTGGAATTTGCAAATCCCAAAAAGCTTGCATTCTACTTGAATCAAGAGAGATATCCCAGATATACGCTTCTTTAATCAAAGGTTTAGATTTTGGAGGTAAAGGCCCGTTGCTCCACTTTAAATTCAGAGGTCCCAAAACTTTCCCTAGGTCGGCATTTAATCGAGTTAAATTTCCAGATCGAACAACCAAAGACGCGCCCAAACTTCCTGCAAGTGTTGGTTGCTCTACATTTGCTGGTAGCGCGCATTGAAAAAAATTCATGGGCGATACAGGAAGCCTGAAAGTCGCAGTTCGTTCTGCAAATTTTTCAGAAACGCCAACTTTAAATTCACCCTTTAAAACATAATCTCCTTTTTTAGTGATCGGCAAAACCAAACTCCCATTTGCCTTAACGACCGGATAAGCAGGGAGATCATTCAAAAACATTTTGTCAGTAAGCCAACCCCCGGAAACAGGAATTTCCAAGTTGGAAAACCCGGTAGCATGAACATTCCAAATTACCTTGAAGTTAATGCTGTTATCAACTGCTGACCCCTCATATTGCGCTTTCGTGATAAACGCTTTTCCCTCTGCAATTTGAAGTTTGCTATCTTTGAATTGTTTAATCAGTGCTTCAGGTACAAGATAGGTAGCTTCCTTTGCAGAAGAATCAGGTTCTACAAGCAGATAGACATCAAAAATGAAGGGGGCCTGCGCAATAAGGTTATTATAAAAAAACAATACTCCCAAGAATACATAAGTCGTTTTGACCAATGATGGCATTACCGATTTCGAGGAAATTGCGATGGCAGAAGTTGTAATAAATATCACATATTGTCCACCCTTTTTAATACACCACGCGAGAACGAACCACCAAACAAGAGGCAATAAGGGTAGTGGTAGCCAACCCAAAGACAAACCTGCGAATAAGCCAAGGGTAGGTTCGATATAAATCATAAAAGGAATATTTTTATTAGCAATAAATGCCATAAGAATAAATCCGATTAACAATCCTACAGCTTGAATATAATGGGAATCAACCAAGGTAAGATTTTCTTTTTGCTGAAATAACTCCCAACGCATTTTCTTGGGCCCGTTGGATGTTTCCATAGGCGAAAAGGATGATGATACCTGAAAGTTATGGGGAAAATTTAGGAGCCATTTCCAGGCAGACAGATACCGTTTTGATTTATCCATGCCTTGGGCTGCAGCTTCTTGCAAGATGATTGCGATAGTAAAGGCAGCAGATTTATTTTCAACAAAAAAGGCCCCAGTCTTACTATTGGTCAAAAGAACTACATTAGAAATCGGAACTAATTTTAAACCAAGAATGTTAAGATTTTCTGCAATAGTTTTGGAAATATCGGGCAAATTGCTTGTCGAGTTGAGATTTGCTATTTCGGAACAACCATGATCAAGCACCAGAGAATAATTATTTTTAACCAGATACAATTGCAACGATTTTAGAAGCTCATTAAATTTTCCTGAATCACCTGAATTCAATACTGGTTTTTGTTGCAAAATATTGTTCAACAAAACATTAGCATCATTAGAATTTTCATAAATCAAAGGTTTGGAACTCAGCAAATAATTCAGCGGGAATAAATAATTCAGCGCCCCTTCAGATTTTTCATCCCCATCGATATCCCTTGTCCTTCGATTAGAATTTGCAAAGGAAATTGGCTCCATGCCCGGGGGAATCACCCAGATAATGTTATTATCCAAGGGCGAAACTGGTAACTCAGGGTAATTGCAACTAATTGTTTTCCACAACCAACCTTTGGGTGCATCTTCCTGATAACTAATAACAAGCTGGGTAGACGCAGGGTTGATAATCGAAGTTGCAAGGTAGGGAATCCTGAGTTGGTTCGCATTAAAAATAAAGTTAGAAACGATTTTATTGTTAATTCTAATTTCTTTCACATCAGATTTCACAGGCAATGCAATGTCGAAAAAATCGTTGTCCCATTCTTTGATGCTCAGTTTGAGTTGATTTTGAATTCTCCCATTTGCATGGAAAGATTTTTCTAAGCTCGCCTGCTCGATGATTCCATACGGAGCAGAATCAGCTTGGGGAAAAGATTTAATCGTAAGCGAAGGAGATGAAGAGTCATAAGCAAAGTTTTTAAATTTGGGTTTAGTGGAAGGAAGAGATTTCAGACCTTTAGAGCGAAAATCTATGGTGCTGTTTTTAGGGGATTCAATCTGAAGGGTCGCTTCAAATCGTTGGTCAGAAGGGAAACAAATCAAAGGGATTTCAGAAGGGCCCTGGGAAATTAGAGTGGCAAAAGTGGCATTAAAATTGATAGCTTCTTTTGAACTTAAAGGTTGGAACAGATGAAAACGCCAGCGTTCTACGAGTGGAAGAATCGCAGGAAGATTAAAAAGAGAGATTCCGGGAAGGGGGTTTAAGCCTGCCACGATATTGGCAATTTCAAAAACATTGATTTTTTCAATCTTCTTAAAGGTAATATTGCGATTAGGTGAAATCCATTTCCAATTTTCAGGATTTGCCCCTACAGGAAGAAGAAGATCAAACTTATCCACCAGACCATTTTCAGAGCTTAACAAAATGTCTAGCTTGGTATCAAATTTATCTGTCTGTACCAAAATTGTGGAATTGCACCGCAGGATTGAAACGCCTGTAAGTGGGATTAATTCGATGCTTCCCACAGGGAAATTTTCTATAAATTTGAACAAGTGATTACAGGGCTGTTTAAAGGATTGTAATTCGCTTTGGCCATCAATTTCAATCAGGTCCGATTTCAGCTTTGATTGATATGATGAAGCTTCATATTGGATTGCAAAAAAGCCTTCATTCAACATGGAATTCAAAGGTAATACTGCTGGGAATCCCCAGAGATTTGTCTTTTTACTTTTAGTATCAGGGCTCATTCGAATAGAAAGCGTGGGCGGTCGTGTTTTATTTTGGTCCAAGCTTTTGGTAATACCTGGCATCAGCGGATTTTCTAATTCGATCCTGAGTAATTGCTTTCCCTGATTTTGTAAAACCGACCAATCTTTGATATGCGTATCTGCATTAAGAGATAGTTGCTCGACTCCCCACCCTGCAGGCAACTGCACCAACAAAGAAGAAATTGACCCATTCAAAAGAAAATAAGAAATGGTGGATTGCAAAGATGCACCAGAAATGGTGGGCTGAAATAAAAGCTCTTGCAGGGTACGGAACTGGGCACCACCAACCGAAACCTTAATAGAAGGGTATGTCAAATTTTTTCGAGAAGTTAACCCACCGCCAACCAATCTGAGTGCCGTATTTTGTAATTGTTTACTGCGCGTATCAGCAAGTAAAAAATCACCCATGATAAGATCTTCTAATCTAATATCCGCACCTGCAAGGATGGTGATTTCTTCACGATATGATGGAAGGGCGCTAAACCGCACCCAAGGAGTTTTCCAGAGCGATGATCTTTTAACTACGGATGATCCAAGGGTTTTAATAACGATTTTTTCGGGTCTACATAAATTGTTGTGCAACATTACCTCCAAAACTTGTGAATTATCCCTAACAAGTATTTTCCAGCTCTCAACCTGATCTGATAACACCTCAAGAATCTTCAGCCCTTCTGCATATTCGAACTCAAGAATTTTCGAACCATTGGTAAGGCCTTCAAACGAAAATACAAATTCAGAATAAGTGGCTTCAGGAGCTATCTCATGGCTTGCCTGAAGTTTGTCAATACGCAAGCCATCAAACCTGCCATGCATTGCAGGATCCTGAAGTAATAGTTCAATTTTTGTTTCGCCACTGGCAATTATCTTCAAAACTTTTTTGATGCTGTTGGGTGCGGGAGAAAAAGTTTCGGCAGAGCCTTTCGAAATGAGAATAAAATTCCAATTGAACGGAATGGTAAGTTCAAAAGATTGCAGAGAAGCCTGTGGAATGCGAAGTAAAACGTGGTGCCCATCGGGCATCTGTTCAGTTTTCAGCGACCATTCTAAATCACAGGGTGATTCATTATTTTCTGGGATAAGAAGTGATGTTGTGCCTGGAATAAAATCCCCCAGCAGTGCTTCTTTATCTTTCCAAGAAGCTTTCTTAATAGCAATATTAAGTGGTGAAATTGGGAAATAGGTTTGATTTTTCGAAGTCGAATTAAAAACCCATTTCGCCTTTCCTACGATGCCATTATCCTTCCAATCTCCTTGATAACTAGCTTGGGTTAATGCAGGTATGAATCGAGGTTGGGAATTGGGAGTGGCAGTTCTTCTTAGTTTCTCGAATTCTGATGCAGGCATGGGCACAAAAGCTTCGCGAACATTTTTTTCAAGAAACTTTGCATTTTGCCCCGGTGGAACCACTACAATTCGGAATTGGGGGCCTATGATTCGATCCAATGAATTATCCTGGCTACTTCCAGGCAACACCATCACAAGATATGCCAAAATAAACATTACACCGGTCATGCAGCGAGTAATTCTCCCAGCTTGCATGATTTTACCTCTATTAATCTGGCAGAACATCTTGCACCAAAGTTGCCTTGCTAGCACGCAGGTTCGAGGTGTTATTACTAGGTATTGAAGGATCCGGACGTACCCAATATCCTGTTGCTTCATTGTTATCTTTTGGAACAGGTTGCTTGGCGTTTCCGAATTGTTGTTTTTTATAATTCGGTTGGATCGTGGATAAAGACGCTTTGGTTCTGCTGAAAGAAGCAAGATTCGCTGACTGATAGGCTAAAAGCAATTTTCTAATTTGAATTACTCCGCCACCGATAATCAAAGCATAAAGTACAGGCTGAATACCTAAGAAAATTCTTGATGCAAGCATCGGGAAAAGCGCAAAGATTATCGCTGCCAGTACCACTATAAAAAATCCAAGCCAAGCTACATTAGTAACAATCCAAGTTTTTATTTTCATGTTGTAAAAAGAATAAAAAAGCACAGAAAACGTAATTAGCGATAACAACAACTGGAATGCAATCTTGGGGGTATGAACAAGGGTAAGCGATGATTGCGGAGAATTAAAAATAACCAAATCAGAAGAAGCAAGAATTGGATCTCCAGAATTGATATCAGCCTGGGGTATGCCTTCGTATTCCACTGGAACAATTATGGTATCTAGAGCGAAGAAAAAATTAGTCCAGTGCCATTGTTTTGATGTTTCATAACTTGGCTCAGGCAATAAAGCAATTCGACTTGAGGGAAGTCTAATCCACCAATTTACACTAAAATCATGATTGGCAACCAACGGTATGGCCAAGGTGTTATGGAAAGATGATAAAATCCCCTGAGGCATTGCGACCATATATTCCCATTCGAGAATAAAAGGTTTATCCTGAGTGTTTTTTGGAAGAGTGACCCGTGTAAGGTTTCGACCTTGGGTTACATATTGCCAATTGCATATCAAGTTATTAATGGAGAGTTTGGCGCCTTGAAAATTAGAGGGCATGGTAAAATCAATCACTTGATCAATCGAATTTTTATAATAATAACTCACCCGGTATACGATTTGATTTTGTTCAAGCTTTGCACGAGCAAGTATTTTTTCGATACCGGTAACTTCGCCCAACCCGGAAGATAAATCAATCTCTAAAGCGCTGGAAGTTTTTTCACCCCGGAAAGAAGCATTGGGCAGGCGGATATTTTTCGCAACCGCTTCCAAGGGGTGTTCTTTCCATGAGTTGTTTTTAGTGGTAATAACCACGCCTGGTTTCGCCCAAATCTGAAATACGGAATCTTGTTTGGAATTAAGCAGTGATAAAAAAGGTAGCTGCAAGTTCTTGGCTTCCTGCGAAATCGAGGATTCATACTCAAATTCCAAGTCAGTTTCTTTATTGGCACCGGTAAGGGCGACAGCCAAAATTCCTGTTTTATCGTCTAGCGCTTCAATTCGCCCACCCTTTAATAGCCGCAAATTTTCTGCTATTTCCTTGGGCACGCTAATTTCCACCATCGTGGGAACCCTGCCCAAAAATCGCAAATGCATTTGCTGTTTGCTAAAGGCGCTTGCACCCTTAAGCTGAACATCGATGGTTTGCTTGACTTGGGTTTTATCATCTGCAGGCTTAAGTATTGCATCAATTTTCTGACTAAACTTTTCAGATTTCCAAACCTGCTTGTGCGTTTCATGGCTTAGAAGTTCAAAGGAAGTATTAAGCTTTTCACTAGTCAACAAATGAAAATCATCAGGCGTAACCAAACTGATTTGCACGCCTCTATCCCGTACCAGCATCGGCAAGGGCAAGGAGATTCGGGAGGTTTCTTCAGGAGTAAATGCTTCGTGAAAATCCAACGAAAACTGAAATGGGTTAAGTAATTCCTGAGAAAATTGAACCATCATCTTCCCTGATTTTCCATCAAACGCAACATCCCGGATGATATTAGCTGGAATCGGACCTTTGTTTTCATCATAAACCATTCCAGATGGGATCCGGATTTCAACCTTGTCAGTTCCAGTTCGAACCGGTGTGCAATCAAAATTTGTTGTGATATTCCAATACCATTGATTGTTTTCTTTTCTCGCTAGGCGAACTGTGTGAACTGTTTTTACTTCCAATACCCCACGAATCAAATCCAATTGCAAATCAAGCAACGAAAGCGAATTCACCCCGGTTAACGCCCCGGGCTTTTCATGAACAGGATGATTCCAATAGCGAAACGATGCAAAAACATTCGGATCCCGTTGTTTATCTTGAGCGCTAACTTCCTGACTGATGATTTCTCCCCTGGGCTGATTGCTAACTTTAAGATCACTACCTTGGTTACTTAAAAGAATTACGCCAGTCTGCCTGATAGCGCTTGTAAGAAGATAAGGGCCGATAGGCAATTGCCCACCATTGGCCGGAATAGCCGCCTGGCTTTCCACAACAAGTTTTAGGGGTTCACTACTATTATCATTAAGTTTGATTTTTCTGTAACCAGCAAACTTTTGATCATTTTTTTCGATGCTAAGAATGCGAGCTTCATCTGCAGGGCTAAATGGCCTTACTTCACTTCCCACCGGAACAACAAGGTCAAGCACATCAAGCCTGCCACCTAAAGCGCCGATTTTAATTTCCGCCCGTGCATTCAGAAGCTTATCATCCATACGAACCAGAATGTTTGTTTCCGAAGTTAGCGCTTTGGGTTGGGAATCTCGCTGCGATGATTTCCATATTGTTTGAATCATGGTCAAGGGGCCCAAGGTTGCGCTCAACCGGTTCCCTTTAAAAAACGTTAGAGGTTCTTGATTGTTCTTGCTGCTGATTTTTGGTTTAACTGTTCCAGAAGGCATGTCGAGTTCAAGCTGGGTAATAGCAGCGCCAGGCATATCTAATTCGAAAGACTGATTTTCACCTTGATTCTTGATCGTTACCAACAAATCTAGATCAAGATCATGAGCTCCCGGGGTTTCAACAAAAACCACAAAGCCTTCCAAGGTCTTTTTAAGGAGGGGTATTCTTCCATCCATCAATGCAGAACTTGCTTGGCCCAAACCGCAACCAAGCAAAATGTTCATTCCAGGTTTTTCTGTTTGAAATGAAAACCGGATTTTTAACTTAGCAAGGCTGGACTCCACTTTTCCATTGATAAGAACCGAACTTGGGGGCAGAGGCTTTATTTCCAACTGCTGTTCCTTCAGCTTTATTAACTCATCCAACAACTCTTGATATTTTTCTGGGGGCAACACCACCATTTTAGGCAATAACCTAAGGCTATCTGCTGCTTGCTCACAAAGCACCATAATCGCACCCGCAGGCGCCTGCCAAAAAGAAGCGGTCTTTTTATCTGACCCTGTATTACTTGTTGCTTTTGCTTTTTCGATACTTTTTGCTGGAATGGGTGTAGACGGATCTTGAGCCCCTGCATTAGCTACTGCAATTACTAGCACCAAAGTTGTAATGATTCTGTTCAAAGAATACCCCGGCATTCGAAAGACCATACCTTTAATAATTCTAACTCATTTTTTCACATTGTGCTGTTAAGAAATGGAATAACCCAACCAAGCGGGGTGGTAAGCCTGTTGGCCTTTTCATAATCAGCAAAAACCAACCCCCTAAAACCATAAATTATAACGGTAATATTAATATTGTGGGTTATAAGGTCTGCCCCCTTCATGCTAAACTGCAACTATTATTTTTAAACAACAAGGAGCATAATCGCCATGGGATCTGTAATTGATTTTGGCGCCAAGGGCGATGGGATTTCAGATGATACCATTGCAATTCAACATGCAGTCGAAAAATCTGGTGGCGACGTTTTGTTCCCCAAAGGATCTTACCTGATCACCAAACCCATTCGGATAATGCTAGGCAACACCGGGCCCCATGGATTTCGTTCGGAAGGGGGAACCGCACGGGTTTTAATGAAAGGGGCAGGGCCTGCATTTCAAATCATTGGTACCCATCAGAAATCCGCTCTTCCTGAACATATCTCCAGCAATTTATGGATCAAAGAAAGAATGCCCCTATTTCAAGATCTTGAAATCACAGGGGATCATCCCGAAGCCGATGGCATTTCCTGCGAAGGTTCCATGCAACCAACCTTCAAAAGTCTCTTGATTAGAAAATGCAGAAACGCTCTTCATCTGCGCATCCGCGATCGAAATGTAATTGTTTCTGATTGCCATATTTTTGACAACTCAGGCATTGGCATTTTCATGGATAAAATTAACCTTCATCAAATCAATATCACAGGCAATCACATCAGCTATTGCAAACGCGGAGGTGTTGTTGTTCGAGAAAGTGAAATCCGCAATATTCAAATTGTTGGTAACGATATCGAATATAATTTCGACCCACTCGAATCCGATTCCAACGATATCCTTTTCGATTGCAGAAAAGGCACCGTGCGCGAAGGAACTATTGCAGGCAACACCATTCAAGCAAAGGGCAGCCCAGGTGGCGCAAATATCCGCTTCCTAGGTGTTGGAAAAGATAACCCTAACGCTGTGGGGCTATTGGCAATTTCAGGAAATCTGATCGGCAGCCAAGAAACCGCAATTCACATCAATGCAGGAAGAAGTGTCGTTATTTCGGGTAACAGCATTTACAGTGGGTATCATCATTCGCTTTTATTAGAGGATTCCGAACATCTCGTGATCGGTTCCAATAGCATTGATCATAACCCGGAATATAAAGGGAATTCAACAGATGCAATCGTTGTCTCTGGTTGTAGAAATCTGCAATTCACAGGGAACATAGTGCAGCATACAAGGCCTGCGGAAATCCCAGTCGAAGCCACCATGGCGATAACCGATTCCACCAATGTTCAAATATCATCCTGCCAGTTTCATCAGGTACGAAAACGGGGGATTCTTTTAAACAACAGCTCCATGGTTCGGGTGAGCGGTTGCCTTTTTACATCTGGAAAAGAACAGACTGATTTCATCACCTCTGTAGATGTGGATGAAAAATCTAAGAAAGTAATGCTAAGCGATAACTTTTTCGCCAAGGGCAATAAGGGGAATTTTAACCTACCTTTGCATGCTGGGCAGGCTTCAAACAATATATCGTCTGATTAATCTTGAAGTGAAGTAGCAACCACCTGCGATTTGGTTTTTTTACCTGCTAGGTCAACCAATGCAAGTTTTACTTTTGCCTGGGCACCCTCCCAAGGAAAATTAGTTTCCTCAAGCACAACACACCCACCAAATATCGGGGAAAGGGTATCGCGTTTTTTCATCAACGCCCAGCGGGATCCGCCATTCTTGTATGATTCCATTAATTTTTCTTCAGAATGGAACTCGGGCATGGGTGCTTTATTACCAAGATAAAACACAGCTTCTCGAGTTTTATACAAACACAACCCACCTGGGTTCTGAACAGTAAACGCCTGAACCTGTTTAAGGAATTCCTTCTGGGTTCGATAGGCCTCTGCTGCAGGGAAAAAACCTTGAAAAAGGTATACCATCAGAAACGATGCAAACCATCCGCTACATAAGAACCATGCATTCATTTCATTTTTACAAGCCGCCCAATATCCGATTGCAAGCGTCGATATTGCCATCAATCCAAAAATCAAACCATAAGGCAACTGGGGTAAGGTATTCCAAGGGTAGGGCAGTAAGTTTTCTGCAGGCACCAACAAAACCAACATGCTTGCAACAACTCCTAACAACAAATAAGAACTCGCCTTAAACAAAAATCCAGCCCACTTATTTAACTTCGAATACTCTGTTGCAAACAACGATGCAATCAATATCGCAGCACCAGGCAACACAGGCAGTAGGTAATAGCTTCTTCGCGAGTTTGCCAAGGTGAAAAAAACAAACATCGAGATGAAGTACACCATTGCAAATAGATCAGACTGCTTATCCTTTAATCCCCCCTTGGGTTTTGAAAACCCCTGAACCAAAGCTGCGGGCAAAAATAGAGACCATGGCGCAAGCAAAGTGAAGATCACACCAAAATAAAGATAGATCGGCCCGATATGATTCACTGGGTTATAAAACCGCCTAATGTTTTCACGCCAGACCATGCTCAAGCCTTCGCCATTCCCAAACCATCCCAGCGAAATTAAAAAGGGAGCAAGGTACACCAGAATTGCAATTGGTAGCGCTATCAAAGTACGCCATTGAAATAGCCACGCATTTGCCTTAAAGCAATTGACCACAATCAAAGAGGGTTTGGATGCGGATAAAATCATCACCCGATTTTGTGCCAGACTGTATACCCCTGCAACAAGCAAAGGCAATGCGAACCCAAGCAGACCCTTGGTTAATGAAGTTAAAGCCATCACGAGCCAGAAGCCCAACACCCACCAGCCTTGAGGTTTTTTTTCATAGACAAGAAAAATGTATAACGCAACCAAGATGCCCGCGATGTTTTCAAGATCGGTCGAAGCGTGGCGTGAGAAAAAAACAAAGCTGTAACTTGTGCCCAAGATGATGGCCGAATAGATCGCAGTTTTTTGATTATAAAGCCGGAGCGCAATCAGCATGGTAAACAAAACGCTGATCATGCCGGATATTGCACTAGGCAACCTGCATGCCAACTCGTCCATCGCACCCGTGCACCAAGAGGAAAAAATCACGAGCCAGTAAGAGGCAAGGGGTTTATCGTAATAGGTATTGCCATTGATGGTGGGGAGAAAATACTGTTTGCTTTGCAACATTTCGCGAGGGATCTGGGCCCAGCGCAATTCTTCGGACCACAAAGCCCTACCACCCAGTTGAACAAAATACAGCAACCCAAAAAAGCATAATAGCAACACCATCAGGAACCATGATTTCATTTCATAGCTTTTGAATGATTCAAAATTTCCCGACTGATTCTTGCCCATTGCTTCCTGCAGGAGTTCACCTTAATTGTTGGGTATGCAAAGCTTAATCAGAACCATGGTTTTAAGGTAGATCAACATGGAGGATTTGCGGCGGATGGGCTTGAGGGTATTGAAAAGAGGGTTGGGAGTTGGGGAATAAAGCAGAAGAATAGCCACGGAAAGAAGACCAAGCAGAAGCATTAGCCACGGATTAACACGGAATTACACGGAAATAAGAACAAGCAGAAGCAGAAAATTAGCCATGGAAAGAAGACATATCTTTCAGAGCCGGATGCGTGAGCGACGGTATAAATATACTGTTTGGGGAGGGCCCCTTCGACAGGCTCAGGGACCGGGGTTCCTTCGGTACGGTCAGTGAGCTTGCCGAACTAGCCGTTAAACTCAGGGAAGAACAAAAATATCTATCAACTTCCTTTTAGGTGCAAGGCCTAAAGGTTCAAATGGAGGAGTTGCAGTGGGGCTTCCCCATCGCAACTCCTCTGTCTTAAAACAAGCTCATATCAATCAATGGGAAG
>Ga0208226_1000040_pt1 | contig 43360 bp, 31 predicted proteins | sample LakMenE18May11ns_FD_150713 | JGI IMG/M metagenome (GOLD analysis project Ga0208226, IMG submission 150713) | Freshwater microbial communities from Lake Mendota, WI - 18MAY2011 deep hole epilimnion ns (SPAdes) | ecosystem: Environmental > Aquatic > Freshwater > Lake > Epilimnion/Euphotic zone ... | reverse complement strand
AAGATCAACAAAAGTTTTATCAGTTTCAAGATTTGAATCGATTTCAACTTTTAGCAAGATCCTGCTCTTTATATCCAGTGTAGTCATCGCAAGAACACTAGGATCCATTTCACCCAAGCCTTTAAAACGCGAGATTTCTGGCTTCGCATTAGCCCTTAATCCCGAAAGAATTTCTTCTTTGTGGATATCATCACGAGCCCAAAAAGTTTCTTTGCCCACATCGACCCTAAACAATGGCGGTTGCGCCAAAAACACGTGACCCTTACGGATTAATTCTGGCATATGGCGAAAAAAGAAACCCAAAAGTAATGTCGATATATGATGACCATCAGCATCGGCATCCATCAACAAAATAATCTTTCCGTACCGTAATCCAGAGAGATCAAATTTCTCTCCTGCGCCTGTACCAATAGCGGTAACTAAGTCATTCAACTCGGTGTTAGCCATAACTCTTGCAAGCGGCAATCCTTCAGAATTCAAGATCTTACCACGCAGAGGCAAAATTGCCTGAACCTTACTGTTACGGCCTTGCTTGGCTGACCCACCTGCTGAATCACCTTCCACAATGAATAGCTCTGAGTCATCCAGATTAGTTGACTTACAATCAGAAAGTTTCCCTGGGAGGTTCAACCTTCTGGATGTTGCTGATTTTCGTTTTACTTCGGAAGCTGCTTCGCGAGAGGCAAGTCTGGCACGGGCTGAAAGAACAATTCTTCCAACGATTTGGTCAGCAGCAGTTTTGTTAAAATTAAGCCATGCTTCCAATGCAGGTCGCACGAAGCTATCCACCAAAGCGGTCAACTCTGGGTTATTTAGTTTTTCTTTAGTTTGGCCTTGGAACATAGGCTCACGAACAAAAACCGAAAGAATCCCAACCAACCCTTCACGAATATCTTCAGCGGTAATTGCAATTCCTTTAACTTTGATATCGTGAGTTTCCATAAAGTTGCGAATGGCTTTACCCACACCATTTTTCAAACCATTTTCATGCGTACCACCTGAAGCTGTACGAATACCATTAACATAAGATCGAAAAGATTCATCGGTTGATTCAGTCCATTGGAGGGCAACCTCCATCTTTTCGCCTTCCTTGCGACTAACAGTAAAAATGTTTTCAGTTACCGGAGGTTTTTGGCCATCGACAACTAACTTTGAAAGAAATTCGGGAATGCCACCAGGGTGCGTGAGATCAAATGTTTCGTCAGAAATCTGATTAATAAAAATGATCTTCATCCCACTGTGGATGTAAGACATATCATCGAGGTGTGATTTGATCCAATCGGGTTCGAAGTGAGTATTGCGGAATATTTCCGGGTCTGGTTCAAAGTAGATTGTAGTTCCAGTACCTCGGATTGCGCCTAGCTTTTCAAGTTCCCCAAAAGCTTTTCCCTTTTTAAATGTCTGGCGAAACTCTTTACCATCTCTCTTAATATTAACAATAAGCTTTTTCGAAAGGGCATTCACTACTGAGGCGCCTACGCCATGCAAACCACCCGAATGAATATAATTATCGCCTTCGCCAAATTTAGCACCCGAATGCAATGTAGTTAGGATTAGCTCAAGTGCAGGCTTTTTATGTTTGGGATGTATATCGACAGGGATCCCACGCCCATTATCAACAACAGTTACTGCATCGCCTGTTTTATGAAGGGTCACGGTGATTGAATCAGCGAACCCATTTAAATATTCATCAACCGAGTTATCAACAATTTCCCAGACCAAATGGTGCAACCCTTTGGGGTCAACACCGCCAATATACATTGAAGGCCGTTTCCTTACCGGTTCTAGTCCTTCTAGAACCGTAATGTCCTTAGCGGAATAATTACCATTAGCACTACTCATAATATCTTTTCCGTTTCACACATTAATTAATCAAACAAACCTTTAGGCTTACTGGGCTTTTGCGCTTCTACATCTGCAATCTCATCCCAATTGACTAACTGAATCGGTGGAACAATAATCTTTGCAAACTCAGATCTTTTCACGGCTTCAAAACCTTTACCACCCCTAGTTACAAGTTCATATTTACTCGGCCGAAAATCCAAGGTCTTTCCGGTTGTTGTTTCAACTTGCAAAAAATCATCTTTGCCTGATATAACAACTCCACCTAGGCAATGATCATCATCCCCCAATTTAATACCCATCACACCTTTGCCAACCCCCGATAAAATATTAACTTCATCAATCGGAAAATGAATGATATGGCCAAACTTCGATGCAAGCATCATGCTTTTTTCTTTATTAACAATAAAAACATTTACAACTCTATCATTTTCATTTAAGCGCACGTACATTCTACCAGTTTTGGTTGAAGCTATTCTATGAGGCATCAAGGGTGTTCTAAGAACCTGACCCTGAGAAGTCACGACAAGAACAAACGGGGGAACCGGCTCATCGCCCTTACCTGGTTTCGAGGGTTGGGTGAACCGCTCATCCGTAGTAAGCATCATGATTATTTTAGCTCGATCATTCAAGCGAAAATATTTATTGATAGGCTCGCCATAGCCTGAACTTGCAGGAATTTCATTCGCTCTCATTGTGAAGGCGGCGCCATCATCACTAAAGAAAATGATTTGGTCGAGGGTGCTAGCGGGAACCACAGCCAAAACTTCATCGCCTTCCCTAACGCGGGTACCTTCAACCGAAGCAAGACGGCCAATTCTTTTCACCCAACCATCGCGAGTAATCACAACATTGGTATTTTCGCGTTGAATATAAGCTTCGGGATCAAACTCGGTAGCTTCATCAGCATCCCCGAATTTTGTCCTTCTTTTATCAGCAAACTTTTCACCAAGTTCTGCTAGTTCAGATTTGACTACACCCCAAAGTTTACGTTTAGATGCAAGAATTTCTTCAATACGATCAGCTTCTTTGGTTTTTTCCCGTAACTCTTCGGTGATCTTTTTAATTTCCATTTGTGCAATTTTATACAATTGCGCTTCCAATATCGCTTCGGTCTGAATTTCATCAAGACCAAAAGCCTTCATCAATTTTTCAGCAGCATCGGCTTTGCCTTGGCTCTCACGGATCATCTTAATTGCACGATCCAAGGCATCAAAAATAATCTTGAACCCTTTAAGGATGTGTATGCGCTTACGCAATTGTTCAAGATCAAACTCAAACCTACGCTTAATGGTTTCATATCGAAAATCAAGGAACTGCCTTAATATCTGACAAATTCCTAGACGTTCTGGCCTAGTTCTTTCTCGACCTTCTGCATCTTTAATTGGAATCAAACAGGTAAAGTTGCAGGCAAAATTATCCTGCAGTTGTGTGTGTCGATACAAATAGGCCATTATCAGATCAGGGGAGGATTCCGCCTTGATCTCCAGAACGATCTTCACACCTTCTTTTTCGCTGGATTCATCAACTACATTCAATAATTGAGGTACTTTTCTTTCAACAATTATCAAGCCGATATCAGAAACTAGCTTGCCCTTATCCACACCAAAAGGAATTGAATAAACAATAATATTCTTAACTTTATTAGCTTCTTCAAGTTTCCATTGACCTTGAATTTTAAGACTGCCCGACCCTTCCTCATAAATCTTTGTGAGGGCAGGGCGGTCGATCAAAATTTTACCACCCAATGGAAAGTCAGGCCCTTTTAGCCGATCCAGCAGCTGTGAAGTGGTTGCTTCTGGATTCTCGATAAGATGTATACTTGCCTTAATTACGTCGCCTAAGTTATGAGGTGGAATATTTGTTGCCAAACCCACCGCAATCCCAGAACTACCATTAACCAGCAAATTGGGAAACTGGGCTGGTAATACGATCGGTTCATCTCGGGTATTGTCATAATTTGGCCGTAGATCCACCGTGCGCTGCTTTAATTCCATCATTAAATGTTCAGAAGGCAGTGCAAGCTTCGCTTCAGTATAACGCTCCGCTGCAGGGGCATCACCATCTACCGAGCCAAAATTACCCTGGCCCACAATCAAGGGCACTCTCATAACAAAATCTTGCGCTAACCTTACCAAAGCTTCATAGGCAGCAGAAGTTCCATGAGGATGATAATTCCCCGTAACATCACCCACAATTTTGGCACATTTTCTAGGTCTGCCATCAAAGGTTAATCGCAAATCATTATACATTGTGTAAAGAATGCGCCTTTGAACAGGCTTGAGCCCATCCCTAACATCAGGAATAGCCCTAGAGGTGATCACCGATAACGCATAAATTAAATAACGATCGCGGGTTTCATCCTTGAGAGCGACAGTTTGAATGTTTTCTGCCATGTTAATACCCCATAATACAGGGACTTGAAACGCTGAAGCATTCTAACAAATGATTGGTGAGTTACCATCTTACAGCTAAAAAAATCAACTCCGGACAATCTTAATGCCCGGAGTCAATATGTTATTTACGGTTTTCTGCTAGTCTGCCAAGGGATGTTATTGAGCAGGGTAAGATTTAAGTAATTCAACCAACTGTGTGCTGAAGTCAGCAGGAATGGTTTCGAAACTGGAAATCTTGACAAATTCAAGCATTCGCTTGGACTTGGGATTATCACTTGCAGAGAGCATTCCTTTTTTGAAACTGTCCATGATATTTTTATCAAGTTTCTTAGGATTATACCCTATTACTGCAGGAATAAACTCTTCAGAAATCATAACTACCCTCAATTTTCCAGCGGTTCCAGGCTTTTGGGTTTTAAAACTTTCCCAAGGTGCGGAATCAGTAAGAACAGCTTCCACATCCCCAGAAGCCAAGCCATCAAAGGCATCCTCAGCATCAGCATTATTATTAATCTTTGAGAAAAATTTTCCAGCACTGGTATTTGCTGGCAAAATTCGATGTTCCATGAACAATCTGCAATGCTCTCGATTGCCTCTTGCAAATGAAACGCTTTTACCTTTCAGATCGTTTACAGACTTGATTTCAGAATTATCAGCTACAACAACATAGGATTTTAAAGGTGCTTTATTATTAACTGCAAGCATCAATGGTTCTAATTCGGGGTATTTAAGTTTTGCCCAAGCAAACTCAAAACCATGAAAAACACCAACTTGTATATCACCATCGCTAAGCTGTTTTCCTAATTTATCATAACTTGGTGTCATCACCAAATCACCACTTAATCCAGTTTGGCTTTCCATTACTGCACTAAATGGCTTCATAAGGATTTGCAAAAGGGAATCTGGAGTATCTTTAAAGATAGTCCGCATCATTCCAATTCGCACAGATTTAGGTTTTTCGGCTGCTCGAACTTGGCAAATGCCATAAAGCAAAATGCCTAGGAGGGAGAGAGAAAACAGCCAGAATTTACTTCGCATAGGTTTCCTTTTGGGGTGATAAATCAAGATGTAAAATCAATGAAGGAATAACGATAAACAAGGTTACGCGCCCGGCTTATTTTTTGGTGATCGAAGGGGCAACAAATCCCCCACCGCTTACTCTTTCAAGAGCAATCAGCGCCAAAGTTGCCTTGTAAATTGCTTCATTAGCAGCAATGCGAATGGTGTTTGCTTGAATGCCAGTAGTGATGACTTCATCTAAAGTGATTTTGCCGCCACGTGGATCAAATCTCTCTTTAAGCGAAGCGGCAAGTTTTTCAGCTTCTTCCGCAGATTTGATATAATTAGTTGCACGGTTCTTGTTTTCAATCCAGCGCAAGTAAGTGTTTTCTGCTTCAAGCACGATCAAGCTTTTTGCCTTATCTGCAACAACTTGTGCGCGCTCATGCAGAATCTTTGCTTGATTCACTCGGGATTTTTTTGACCCGTAAAGATTTCCAGGCATTTCAGGAGCAATCGCACCTGGCTTATAATTTTCATCCAATGAGGCAATTGGCAAAATATTTGCATGAATATCAGAACCCGATGCAAAAGTTTTGCCAGCAAATGCCCTTATTTTATCTTGTGCTTTTATTTCTAAACACGTTGCATCCACTGCAGATTGAGCTTGTAAAATTTCCCCTCTGCGAGTTTGTGCTTCCGCAATCACCGACTCTCTATTTACTTTAACATCTGGAAGCTCTAATAATTTATCTGCTGTTTGCAGATCCCAATTTATGTCAGTTATACCAATCGCTTCCCTCAATGCGGCCTTAGCCCTGGGAACCCCCTGTACAGCTTCCTCTTTTTTCCCATTAAACAAATTCATATAAACATTAATCTGGTCGATCTGCTTTTTAGAAACATCATTTCTAGAACCAGTCTTTACTATTTCCTTTGCAATATCACCAAGGGTATTAAGATCATTAATACCTCGCTCTGCTACATCAAGCTGCTGGTTTGCATAAATGATGGAAACATAGGTGTATGCAATCGAAAAATTCAAATCCAACTCGGATTGAGAATAATTTGCAGTAGCAGCAGTCATACCAGATTGTGCTTGTTGCTTGCGAACAGGCAAATCTTTAGAAATAATTGATAAGAATCTCATCTTATTGATAGCATCTTGCTTCTCGGCAACCCCCTCAATGCCAAGTTGTGCGGCTTTTATTGAGGAACTGTTAGATCGGCCCATTTCTCGAAGCTGTTCAATATTAAAAGTGGGAACTTTGCTTACATTTTTAGCAATAACAGTAGGCGTATCTTGTGCCAAAGTAATTTCGCCAGCTATTGCAAATTGCATAGCTACAAGAGCTCCGCCAATAATCCATTTAATCGAGCCGGAGGTTAACCTAATTCGATGCAACATAAATAGCTCCTTGTTAGCTCAATTGTTTGTTAATGTTCACTAATTTCAATCGAGTTCAATCGATAAATTTTGATCTTCTTTACTTTTAATCGACTCAATAAATAACCTTCTGAAATGAGGTATTGAATTCAAATGCTGTTTTTTAAAATATCGTTCCGTATAAGTGGATTTGGAACTTAATAGGAATTAGATAAAATAGAAGGCCAGAGTAGAATGACCGATTTTTATTCATTAAGCTTGCGCTTGTATGATTTATTTTTATATTTTTGAGAGATTAGCTAATGGAACTTGAATTATCTTCCTCTTGCAGAAGATCTTTAGATTTTGCCTTTCACCTCGCCTTAGAGGAAGGCAAGATGGAGCCTGACGCAAAACATTGCATTATTGCATTGCTAAACGATCCTGAAGGGCCGGTAGCTACTCTTCTAAAAGATTTTGGTTTACATCAAACCAATCTTGAACTATCAAAAACAGCCAACAACATTGAAGTAAATTCTTCGGTTTTCGAATCTGCTAAAAAGCCATATATAAGCAAAAAAATATTACGGATTTCAAAAAAAGTTCTCGCAGAGCAAGAAGGCACCAGTTTAGGGTTTCTTGTTTATCTTGTTGAAGATTTTAATAACACCCAAATCGTCTTGGAATCGCTTGGAGTTCAATGGGAGCAACTGACTAATTGGATTGACAAACAACGCATGGCGCCCTTGGTTCTTGACGTACCTTTAGATTTAGATGCCAACACCGAGATTGATTCTTGTTTACGAATCCTAGATGCGGCAGGAAACCGAGTACGGGAAGGGCTCAGGGTAGTCGATGATTACTGCAGGTTTATCCTAAATTCTAAGGTATTATGTTCTATTGCCAAAAAATTAAGGCATGATTTTAATGAAGCGCTTCAGTGGATTCCTGCAACATTGCTAATTTCTCAGCGAAATGTTGAAGAAGATGTCGGGACAACGATTCACACCAACCAAGAATTGACAAGATTAAATGACCAGGATGTTTTTAAAGCAAATATTAAAAGGGTCCAGGAATCGCTTCGGTCACTTGAAGAATTCGGCAAATTAGAATCACCGGATTTCGCGGTGGCAATCGGTGAGATAAGGTACAAATCCTATGACCTTGAGCAAAGAATTTTTCGTTTTTTAGATATATCTGGAAAACTAAATAACATCAAGATTTACGGACTTTTAGGCTCTGAACACCTTACGCCCACATTCTTGGACACGCTGGATTCCCTTCTTGAAAACGGTTTAGACATGGTGCAATTGCGAATCAAAAACATATCCGACAACAAATTGTTAGACTACGCATTTGAATTAAAAACACTTATCGCACAAAATGGAAAAACACTCATTATTAATGATCGACCAGATATTGCCAAAATTGTAGATGCAGATGGGGTACATTTGGGGCAAGATGATTTGCCTATTAAAGAAGCAAAATCAATTATCGGCCGAAATAAAATAATTGGCATAAGCACTCATAACGAAGATCAACTTCGCACTGCTATTGATAATGGTGCTGATTACATTGGCATTGGACCGGTTTTCAATTCTAAAACCAAAACTTTCAGCAAGCTTGCAGGCTTAGAATTTGTTCGAGAATCAAGTGCCATTTGCACTGTTCCTTGGTTTGCAATTGGTGGGATCGACACACAAAATATTAGCCAACTTGTTAAGCATGGCGTTAAACGGATTGCAATAAGCAATTCCCTATTCAATGCTGAAAACCCTTTAAAAACTCTTAAATTGTTAAGAGAAGCATTGGTTAATCGTTAAATGAACAAAAAGAGCCAGTCTTAACTGGCTCTTTTAAATAACTAATTAGATCCAACTGAAATTAATCAATCATGAAATAGTCTCGAGAACTTCTTACATAAGGATGTGTAGGAAACGACATTCCTGGATATGCTTTTGGTTTTTGATGCATTGCGCTACTACCAAATGCTGGTAAAGGGCCATTGCAAGGAGCAAAAGGCGGGGTTACACAATAATTTGGACCGTAAGTAACACCATAACAATTTGTGTAATAAAACCCTGGTCCCATCATGTCTGGGGCTGTGGGTATGTAATAAACAAAGTAGGGCGCTTGCTGTTGTGAATTTATTTGCCCAGAAAAGGGCATGGCTTGTGGGGCATTTGTCTGGAGTTGTTGTGCAAAAGAATTTGAAACAACAAAACCCAATGCCAAAACACTCGTTAACAAATTAATTCGCATAAGTCCTCCCATCCGTGGAAACATGGTCAATGAGAAAAACTTAGCACATTATAAAGAATCGATGGGGTTTGCTTTTTTTAATTAAGACAATCCAATCACACGAATCATGGCAAAATCCAATTAATCGCTAAATAAATAAAAGAAGCCACCGAGATATACTCGATGGCTTCTTTTCATATCACCCAAACTAGCTTAGTAACCAGCACCGGGGGCGTAATTAACAGGCATTGGGGGGAAGTTTCCACCGGCTGGCATTGCGCCACCGGCTGGCATCACTCCGTAACCCGCAGGCATTCCGCCACTTACTGGAGGGCCACCTACTGCACCGTTAGGAACTGCCCACTGAAGACCAGGGCTTACAAAAACGGGGGCATAATTTACCCTACCGTTTGAACCACAACCAGGTCCGCTATTAATTTGATACCCATGATTTTTGTAGTAGGCTACCCAATCAATGTTATCTAGCGCGCCGTAATATTTTTCCATCGCATGATAATAGTCGTGCCAGAATTTCTGAAGACGTTCTTCTTCAGGGGTTAGGCATTTATATCGTTTTGCAAAAATGTTGTACCAAGGTTGCCAGCCGCTGTATCCTAAGGATCCCCAGCTTGCATGAACATTACTTGAACCCATAGCTAAACCAGCTAATACACCAAAAATTAAGGCAAACCGCTTCATCTCCGACTCCTTTACAGAATATGAAGGCTTATCGCTGTCGAAATCCATTTCGACCCCCACCTTAAGCGATACGCCCGAAGGCCTGCGGCATTGCCAATCTGTTATTCGCCGCATTTCACTAATAATCAAATCGGAAGAAATAACAGGAACAAACGGAATAATTAAGATTTGCTAAACAAATTCTCTAACAGGAAAGCCTGAGAACTGGCATACTCAACCCACTCAACCCAAGTTCACAGAGATAGAAAATTAAGACCTAGTTGACTGAAGTTTTTGCTGAATACTTTGCAAAAGAAAGTTGAGATCATATTCTAAGTTGGCAAATTGCACACGAGAATCAAATTTGATCAATGATTCAATCTTTTTTTCGCCTGCAATTACAGTGCTATGATTTCTATTACCAAAGTAACTTCCAATCTCGCGATAAGTGAAAGAAGAATTTTTCCTAGCTAAATACATGGCAAGATTGCGGGGGAAAGACATTTTTTCTTCCCTGACTCCAGACTTTAGTGCTCCAGGTGCCAATAAAAGAAAAGTACTAACAACTTCATCGATATCTTGCAAACTTATCGATTTAAAGACACACCGAATAAAACCGCCGACAATAGACCGAGCCAATTCCAATGTAGGAAGTACTCTGTTTATTCTTGCGGAATTAGACAATTGCTTTAAAACCCCAAGAATTATCCGAACATTACCCCGAACTTCTTTACTTAAATATTCAGTAACTTCTAAGCTAAGTTCTTGGTTCGATAACATAGACCAATAACGCTTTATTAAAGCTATACGCAATGAATCTTCAGGCACCCCAACCGAACAAATCATACCAGACATTAATCGGTCTAGCAGTTCGGGCATAATTTTTTTTGCCATTCGAGGATGACAATCCATTCCTGCTATTATGCTGCCCCCTTTTTGGGTAATTACATCAAGATTAAGCATCAACTCTTTTTGAGTGGCGGGTTTATCAGCAAGCAAGTGAACATCATCAAACACAAACAATGAATTAGAGCGAATTTTAGCACGAAATGCAGGCATGCGATTTTTGTGCATAGCTACGACAAACTGGCTAGTAAATTCTTCTGCGCTAATAAACTCTGCAGGTAATAATGGAAATGAATTCTTAAAAGACCTGAAGGATGATTCTAAAAGATGGGTTTTGCCACATCCTTGCGGGCCAAAAATAACTAATGGACTTGTATCGCCTCTTTTTTCAATACTCAAACTACGGGCCATTTCAAAAGCAAGCTTATTCGATTCCCCAACGACAAAAGATTTAAAATCAAGCCAGTCCCGTTTTTTAGCTTCTTTTGTTCCTGGAACATTCATTAATTGAACAATTCCATCTGATTTAACAACATTTAACTCAGGCGCACCCAAAGGGATACTATTTCCAATGGAATCTTCAGCATCTTTGAGCGTTGGTTGGGACAAAGTTTGCTGGGAGATTTGAAAAACAATTTGCTTGGGCCCCAAAAGACAATCTTTAACTGCATCTTCGATATTTTTACGAAACTTGTTATTTAACCATTCGAGAAAATGATTATTAGGTACAAAAACAAACAACTTATCGTCGTTTAACACGAAAGAGACGCGCTTCCCAAACCACAGGTCAAACCGTGGTTTTCCGATGCGTACAATAAGTAATTTCTCCAAGGTTGGAATATCCAACTCTTGAATGATTGGGGTAATCATGCAACTCTAATATAAATCAAATGAACTAGAATGATAAGAAACAAAAATGGTCGGGGAACCACGTTTGCCACCTTCAGAGATTAGTAATTTAGACACTGTAATTTTTTAAGCAAATCAAATTTTTAAATCTTTTAAAAGTTCTTTATAAAGGTCGCTTTTCCTCGAAAAAAAATCACCCTTCAGTTAAAAATAAAATCCTGTTCTTTCTAAGTTTCATTCCGAATCGCAGATATAAATTTAATGCAGGAAAATTTCCTTCATCAACAATCACAGTTAAATTTTTAACTTTATCCCGTGCAAGAATTACTAAGGCTTCTCCAATCAAAGCGCTTCCTACTCCTCTTGATCTGCATTCTTCTGCAACGCCTATATACGCGATTTCAGCTTGATCCTGATGCTTTACAACCATTACAAACCCCGCCATTATTCCATCAACCATCGCAACTAGAGACCCATTTGCATCCAGTAATGGGTGAAAAAATAATGAATCAAATACTTTGGTGACATTTCTGAATTTTAATCCTTCCGGACAATCTAAAGAATTTATTGAACTACGCTGAAACAATTCATTTGACTGTTGATATGAAAAATCACGGAATGGTAACAATTGAAGACCACTAGTTGCTTTAAAATTTGGAACAGGGGTTCCAATACTAAAACCAAGTTCAGAAAAGGTAGTTATAAATCGCATTCCAGCTGCAAGAAATATATGCTTTATTTTTTCCACCATCCCATTTGTTTCGATAAACAATTGCTTACCAAAACCCGATGTTGATTCGAAAATACTTCCAAGGCATCCACGTACTGCCACTTCCATATCTGCAATTAAATCATTTGAACAATTTTCTGAAAAGAAAATATCAAGTTCGTATAGATCCACGCATTCTTGAACTGCACTAATATATAGGAAAGGCTTTTTTGAGTGGATACAAAACACAGATCTAACTATCACATGTTTAGTTTTGATTATTGGCCCAAAAAAATTAACCAGTTCTAGCCTAAATGGACAAACACAACTGATCATCTGATCAATTGTGTCTGTTTTTGAATCAAAAACTTTAATTTCAAAACTATTTTTCAAGGTCATCACCCTATCCTTTAAAGGACCAGATGAAAACTAAACTATTTTTGACCCGAGCCAACACCAAATTGAGTTGGGGTATCAAACATACGGTGCCCAGTTGAGGTAAAGTCTCTCCACCCTGTAGGACTCCAGTTTAAATTATTATTGCAACTACCTGTGCCAGTTTTTTCGGTACATACTGGTTGAAAATACATGTAAAGTGGTGTTGGTCTAACTCCTTGAGTCCTCAAACCTGAATAATTTCGACCCTGATTTTCTTCCTTACTGCCCATCCATACCTTTATTTTAGCTAAACAAGATCCAGTCTCTTTTTTACAATTATCGCAACTAGCCTGGGTATTAGAGGAGGCACTTGGCGAAGAAACAATCGTATTTTCAGCACCAACGGCAGAACTTATGGTCAAAAGGAACAGCCCTATGGAATTTATCAATTGCCTATTCATGTTGTTTGCCTTAACGAAAGTAAATAAAAATCGGTAATCCACAAAAGTATTCGGCTGGTTATAAAGGTCAAAAAAAAACATTAAGCATAAAAACTTTAAATAGTAGGTATTTGCGCAATGATAATCGATCAATCTTAGCTAAATGTTCAAAAGGTTCATGTTGGCAGTTACAATCTGAATAAAAAACAAATAAAATCATAGCGTTGAAGTCTACTTAAGATTTACCTTAAAAATCTGGAAAACAATCATGGCTAATGGATTTCCCTGCCCCAACCAATCCTGTAAGCACTTATTTCGCATAGAAGAAATGCAAGGCGTCCAATCAGTTATCTGTCCAAGTTGCAAAAAATCATTCGCACTACGAAAGCCTACTAGGGGAAATCCACCTACACCGCCAAAAGTTCCCGTGGCAAATCCTCCCAAGAATCAAAACACGATAGAAGAAGACCAGGGGTTGGTATTTGAATCTAAATCAGAAATTAAAACCAATTTATCTATTACAAAAAAAGCTTTACCTAAAAAGAAGAAAAACAGTGGTTTGTCTTTATCACAAGTATTTCTTCTTGGGATTGCGATGTTTTTCATTTCTGTAAGTTTTGCAGCATTCTACATTATTGGATTGCCACTATTAAAAAAAGAAATTAACAATGATACGGCACAACAAACTGAAGCTAGTTCAGAATTAATTGATTCAGATTTTTTCACTTTCAAACCGTTAAATTCTTACACTAAGGACCAAAAACTTGCTCAAACTTTACAAACCAAGTTTGCTTATACAGGCAAAGAAAAAGACTTGTGGCTTTTTTATTACAAAGATTTTAAGACAAGAAACCCAACAGGCACAGAGATGCATCAAGAAATGATTTCACGGCTAAAACTGTTCCTGCCCAAAAGCCTTGAGTGGGAAGAAAATGCTGAAGGGGCTGAACTTGGAAAAGTTCCCTTTAGAAAATTTGTTGTTGAAGGAACGAAAGAAGATTCATCAGCATGGGTTGGCGATTGTTACTCAGCTAATATTAATGGGGTGTTTTTCTTAATACTTTGCCTGGTGCCAATTGACAGTAAAGATTTAGTCCAAGAATCTTGGATGAAGTTTAACCAAGGATTAGCAATTAAATCAAACGCAAAAGTTGACTGGAAACCAACACCAAGAAAAACGAGATTAGTCACTATTGAAAAATTAAAAATGTCATTTGCAGCACCTGAATCAATCTGGTTCCCCCAGGATATTAAAGATTACGACACAAGCCCTGAATCAGTGTTTATTGGTAAAAACGCTAGTGATGCAGGTGATTTTTTAAATCAGAAAGCCAAATTACAAGTTTTTGCACTATCCAATCCAATCAAAGATGAAAAGGCTTGGGATATGGTTGAAGAAAAGTTGTTCGAATTACTTAAAGAAGAAAAAACGGCTGATACTAAAATTGAGAAGTTTGTTGATACAAAGCATAAATTCCCTGAACTGAACAACAACAAAATTACTGCCAAGGCTGAAAATTTCACAATCAAAGTTGATGACCAAATTCAAAAACTAATTTTTTGGGGAAGATACTCTACTAAAAATGGATCTTTGTTATTTGTTTGCGAAATTCCATTTAAAACAAAAGATTATTGGCTGGAAGAACTAAATGATATTTTACAAAGCCTTGCCACTACTGATTAACTGCCACCTATTAAAGGCATTTTGCCCTTAGTTTTTTCTGGTACGGGGGCAAATGGAACAACTGCTTTGCCTCTTTCCCTTAGCTCCGCAGCTTTCTCTAGTATTTCATCCTGCCTTACCGCTTTTGCAGGTTGCAGTGCATAGCTAAACCGATGGATATCGTGGATTTCAAATGGGAACAAACTTTCTGCTACAAAATCCAGTGGCGGATATTCGTACCAAGGCGAAGGTATCTTTTGCTCGACATCCAAAGTTTCGTAACCATCTTTAACCAACTTAAAATTATATTTACCGTAATAAACAAAATGTTCATCCATAGGTGTGACACCAATGGGTTTTCCATCCTTATAAACCATTGCCCCCTGAGGAAAGGAGTCAATGGTGAACTTACGAGTTACACACCCTGTAAATACAACAAGTAGGAGCACCATAGGTAAATAGCGTAAAAACATTATTTCGTCACCCCAGTGCAAGTCACTTAAAACCTTAATCACAAAAACTTAACTTTTCAGCAATATTCATGTAAAATCGTGATATGTTGGCTTTAATAACTAAAATCTCTATTGGGTCAATAGGTCTTTTACCAAGGATTTCCGGTTAAAATCTTATTTTGGCTTTAATTTGATATTCTGTAAAAGTAAGTTACTATAAGCTTTAAGTTGATTTAAATTCTAAGATGGAGATCTGATGGCTTCATTCGACCAAATCGAATGTGCAGTTTTAACGGATGTTGGCCTTAAAAGAGGCTACAACCAAGATAGCAATTACCTGTCCCTTGCTTCTAATGAAACCCAATGGCAAGAGTTAGGCCATGTTTTATTGGTAGCAGATGGGATGGGAGCTCATGCAGTCGGCGAAAAGGCTAGCGAGCAAGCGGTTAAAACAATCCCTCATGTTTACAGTAAGCATGTAAAAGATGGGGCGCCAGAATCTCTGCGTAAAGCTTTTTACGAAGCTAACTCAACTATTCATACTTGTGGGCAAGAAAACACTGAATTTAGGGGAATGGGCACAACAGCAACTGGAATTCTAATTCGACCCGAAGGAGTTTGGATTGGGCATGTTGGAGACAGCAGAGCTTATCGGATTCGGGGCAAACTCGTTGAGCAACTCACTTACGACCATAGCCTTGTGTGGGAATACGCCAGGCTTAAAAAAATTGATCCGGATGAGGTTAAAGATATACCCAGCAATTATATCAACAGATGCCTTGGCCCTGAAGCAATTGTAGAACCTGATATTGAAGGCCCTCACAAAGTAATGCAAGGCGACATCTTTTTAGTTTGCAGTGATGGGCTTACTGGTTTGGTAAAAGATTCTGAATTAGGTGCGATAACTACAAGTTTATCCGCTCAGGAAGCATGCAAAATGCTTGTAGACCTAGCTAATCTTCGAGGTGGGCACGATAACATAACTGTTATTGTTGCCAAAATTGGTGGAACCTTTAAAGGTTCAAACAACTCCAGTAATGAACCTACCATTAGCCCAACTTTTTTAAATAAAACGGTGAATCGATTAAAAAGCATGAAACCTGGCATTCCATGGTGGTTTATTTGTTTAATGTTTGGATTGTTGTTGGCTATTTCTCTGATCGGTATAAAAGCCATGGAGCACCAACTAACGGACAGTATATTAACCGGCGATTTAGTTAAATTCTCTGTCATATTCATCGCTTTAATTTCTTTTATAGCTGGCACAATAGGATTTTATATTCAATTTCAGAGTTCAAAAGACGACGAAACAAAAGAATTCCCAATGCCCTCAGCGAGAATCCACCGAAGAACTTTGATTGAAATAACCCAAGCCTCCCTTACAAAAATGGAAAAACAAATCGCAGTTTTCAAAAAGCGTGGAGAAGATAAAGCTTGGGGTATCAATCAAGACACTCTAGAAAACCACCTGTCACTTGCCAAAAGTTCGGTTTCCAAAAATGATTTCGCAGAAGCCTTTAAGCATTACTGCCTAGCATTATTGCTATTTTCAGCACCCTGGATAAAGCATCGTAAAGAAGATAGCCCGGTTGAAATCTTCTGGGGTAAATAAACTACCTGCTTATCACGACCTTTTATCTTATTTCAGTTTTAAATTGTGAATCTCTGATATTAATAGAGCTAACAACATTCTGTGCCCGACAAGCGTTAGCAAACAAGAAGATAACTCTAACAAGCCAGCCCCTTTGATTTTTCGTTTTAACGCATTCAAATTAATGTCGCATTTAAACTCAAACATTTCTAAAATAAGCCAATATACCGATTACATAGCACTATTTAATCGCACCTAAAAACCCACTTCTTGGCATTTTCCAAATCAAGCAGGGGCAATTAAGGATGCCCTGGTTTCTGTGTGGGGATAAGTTTTAAAACGCCACGGTGAGGGTTAATAGCATTCTAAAACTATTGTCGCCGTCGAGAAATCAAAGTAGCAAGGGGGGTAATGTAATTCTTAGCGTTCGTTGCTCTTTAAAAGCATTTTCACGGCTAAGACGCAAAGAGAGCAAAGTAAAAATTCAAGGTAGAACAACTGAGCCAGAAAATCAAAGTCCCAAGGTGTCGTTCTTCTTTGGGTTTTAGCGTCTTCGCATTATAAATTCCTGGCTTCGGTTTTGCAGGTTTTTAGTTACCACTTTTGTCCGTGTTTCTTATCAACACATTGGATTTCAAGTAAATTTGACCATCCCTTTCCCTTCTGAATAGAATAATTTGCAAGCCCTTTGTGGGTTTTTCAAGAACAACTAAATAGGAGGTCTCATGCAAAAACCGAAGTAACTTGCAGAAATGGAGTATTTTAAGCAAATAAAAAAGGGCCCGCTAAGCGGACCCTTTAAGGTAATCAAATTTTGAGGAATAATAATTAACTTACTGAAATAAGTTCTCGTTTATTTTTCTTAGATTTTGGTACTCGAACTTTATGATTAAGCACTTTTTCGTTAGGTTTTCGAAGATCCCAAACAATCCCAAACCACGAAAGAACAACTAAAATACTATAGCTAAGATCAATTTCCCACCAGTAGAAGCCTTGATTAGCTGAACTTTGGTAATGATGATGATTATTGTGCCAACCTTCACCCATCGTTAAAAGAGCCAAGACTAAGCTATTTTTACTTTCATCAGTTGTGGCAAATCTTTTGTACCCAATCAAATGACTAAGAGAATTAATAAAAAAGGTGCAGTGATAAACCAAGATAGTACTTACAAAAAAGCCCCAAACTAAGCCAGGAAGACCCATTGTCAGGTAGCAAATGATTGCAAGGGTAACACCTGGTACATAATGATAAGTACTTAGGAACTGAATTTCAGGATACTTGGTAAAGTCTTGAATGTTCTTGTCATCGTAGGGGGTATGTTCTTCTGAAAGAATCCAACCTACATGCGACCACCAAAAACTTGTACGATGCGGGGAATGTGGATCAGCAGGCGTATCAGAGTATTTATGGTGTTCGCGATGATGGGATGCCCACCATAGCGGACCTTTTTGCAAGGCACTAGCGCCCAACCATGCTAAAACAAACTGAAACCAGCGGCTTGTTTTGTAAGCCCTGTGAGAAAAGTAGCGGTGATAACCAGCGGTGATACCAAACATTCGGATAAAGTAATTTGCCAAACACAACAAACCAACTTGCCAAGAAAACGATACAAATAGTGCAGATAAGCAAGCAACATGCATTAAAATAAATGGGACATTTTTAGCCCAATTATTTGCATAGTATCCTAAGCCAACAGGTTTTGTTAAAAACAGGGTCTTTTTATCAAGTTCGGTAGTAGACATTACGAAACCCTCCTGGAATACTTACGAAAAGACACACTTCACCTGAAGCTACTTTTTTGGGCGCGTGAAACTACACTTTCTTGATTGTAATTCTAGCTTTACGAATTGCGCTCATTTTGCGCAATTGTGCACGGCGGCGGGCTTCGCAAGGCTTTTCGTAATATTTTCGTTTACGCAATTCTTTTTGGATACCACTACGTTCGAGCAGTTTTTTAAATCGTTTCAGGGCCAAACCAATTGGCTCTCGGTCGTGAACTCGCATCCTCAATGGCATAACATTTACTCTGTAAAAAGCAGTTAAAAATCAAAACACTCTTTTAATAATATAAAGCATTTCCCATTAATTGCCAAGATGATAGTCTATAAAATACGGAGAATCTATTTATTCGTAACTAAGAGACCTTTATCAATGATCTACAAAACTACTAAAACCTTAATTTTCAAGCTTTTTATCATGGTAAAACCTTTAGTTAAGCTTACTTACGCAATTTTCTTTTTTATTTCGGTGTCGAACCTTTGTTTTTCAGCGGATTGGCCACAATGGCTCGGGCCAAACAGGGATGGGGTCTGGGGCGAGGAAGGAATATTGACCAAATTCCCCAAAGGTGGACCTAAATTACTCTGGACAAGCCCATTAAATGGGGGGTATGCAGGTCCAGCGATAGCCAAAGGACGAGTATTCATTACTGATCGACAAGTTTCAGCAGGGAAGGTTGAATCAGACAATTTATTTGCTCGGGCCAACTCCGAAGGCACAGAGCGCCTAATTTGCCTAAACTCCTCAAACGGAAAGACTGTTTGGGAATTCTCTTATCCATGCACCTATAAAATGGCTTACCCATGCGGTCCACGCTGCACCCCCGTAGTAACAGATACCTTGGTTTATTTCTTAGGCGCCATGGGCGATCTATATTGCCTTGATGTTAATTCAGGAAAGCCCATTTGGAACAAATCGTTTACCAAAGATTACAACGCCCCGGTACCTGTTTGGGGGTTTTCTGCACACCCTCTATTGGATGGCAACAAGTTAATCTGTTTAGTGGGGCCTAAAAAAGTTGCAGTTGCATTTGATGCCAAAACCGGCAAAGAGCTTTGGAGTTCATTGGAGCTCGAAAAACCTGAATCTGAAATAGGTTATTGCCCTCCTGTAATTTTCGAAATCGGAGCAGGTAAAAACAATCGTCATCTTATAATATGGCATTCAGAATCCTTGAATGGATTGGATCCAGAAACAGGAAAGCTTCTTTGGAGCGAACCCTTTCGCCTTAAAGCAAACCTTTCAATACCTACCCCGCGATTGGTGGATAATAAGATTTTAGTCTCCTCGTTTTACAATGGATCAATGTTAGTAGAAATTGACGCAGACAAAAAATCTTCCAAACTTATCTGGAAAGGAAAGGGCAGGGGAGAGACTCCAAAGCAAACCGAAGGGCTACATTCAATCATGGCGACACCTTTTGTGGATAACGGCTATATTTTTGGCGTTTGCAGCTACGGGGAATTAAGATGCCTCAAGCTTTCTAATGGGGAACGGGTTTGGGAAAACTTGAGCGCAACAGGCTCGCAAAATGAACCAATAGAGCGTTGGGGAAACGCTTTTCTCATCAAACACGACAAAAACTTTTTCATATTCAACGAAAAAGGTGATCTTATAATTTCCGAGTTATCACCTTCGGGTTACAAAGAAATCGACAGAAGTCATTTGATAGACCCTACAGGAATAGCGCCTACGGGTGGATCCAAAAGAAAAATTGTATGGAGTCACCCGGCGTTTGCAGACAAGAAAATATTTTTGCGCAATGATAAAGAGATAAAGTGCTTTTCCTTGGCCCAAGAATAACTTATTCCAAGCCAAGTTTTTTCATCCTGCTAACCAATGTACTCCGCGCCACTCCAAGACTTCGCGCCACCTTCGATTTATTGCCACCATGCTGTGATAATGCCAGTAAAATCTTATCTTTTTCTTTGCGCAAGTAATCGGATTTAGACTGATCCGTTATCTTGGTCATCAACCCTTGCCCGGAATTATTTGGATTAGAAGACGGGTTAAAATCATAAGCCATTGCTTTTATTTCATCGGGCAAATCATCAATGAGTAGGGAATTGGATGAGGTTATAACTACCGCCCGCTCGATAACATTTTCAAGTTGCCTGATATTACCTGGCCAAGCAAAAGCTCGCAGACATAAAAGCGCATCATCGTCAATTGAGGTAATTTCCTTGCCAATTTTGATACACGCTTTTTGCAGGAAGTAATAAGAGAGTTCCGGGATATCATCTTCCCTGTCCTTCAAAGCAGGGATAGTAATAGGAAAAACATTTAACCTATAAAATAGATCGCTTCGGAATTTTCCCTGCCGGATTAATTCTTCAAGGTTCTGGTGCGTTGCTGCGATGATCCGCACATCAACTTGCACAGGCACATTCGAGCCTACTTTTTCGAATATTTTTTCTTGAAGAACCCGCAGCAATTTAATCTGAACTTCTTGATTTATGTCACCGATTTCATCAAGAAAAAGTGTTCCACCATTGGCAGCTTCAAATCTTCCGATTTTGTCTTTAATCGCACTGGTGAACGCCCCCTTAACATGCCCAAAGAGTTCGCTTTCCATCAAACCGGCAGACAATGCGCCACAATGAACTTTCACAAATGGTTTATCGGCTCGAGAGCTTTGGTCGTGAAGAACTTGGGCAACGACCTCTTTTCCGGTGCCACTTTCGCCTCGCAACAAAACTGCTGATCCACCAGGCGCAACTTTCCCCACCAACTCCATCACATATTTAATTTGCAAACTGGAACCAACCAATTTTTGCGATTGGCCATTTGGCTGTGCCCCAGAAGTGACATTAATTATCGAAGCATCAACAATCTGCCCATCAACCAACTCGGAACCCTGCGCCCCCCTAGACAATTGCGATTGCAAAGCCAAAATGCGGTTTTGCTGTTCTGCGATTTTTACAATTTTGCCCTTGAGTTCGTTATTGAGCAGATCAATTTTTTTATGGCCTTCTGCGCTGACCAAACCAAGCACAGTAATCTGGGAAAACGCTGCAAGCAAATTAAGGTCATCAATTGTAAATGCACCTGAACCTTTTTGCCCAAGCACAAGGAACCCGGTCAAATCTTCTTCGTGCTGCAGCGGAACGATTGTAACTCCGCCTAGGGAATTTAAAACTTTTCGGACTGCAGGATCTCCAGGCATGGAAGCTAAATCCAAGCAAACAGATTCGCCCTTAAGCAACATTTTTGCGAGAACACTATCGTTGTAAACAACATCAAGTCTGGGAGCATTTCCCAGATAATCAGCGAGTTTGAAACCTGGGAAATCTGGGGCCTTCAAAAAGACCGAACCCTTGGGAACTCCAAGCGATTCTGTAGTTGTCAAAAGAAGCCTGCGAGCCATCAACAGCGGGTCTACCAAGCTTTCAATAGCTTGACTCATTTTCCTAAAAGTTTGATCCAACTTAATTTTTTCTTTGAAAAAACTTCTATCAAGTGCGGCTTTCATCCTGCCCCGCAATCGATCTAGCATTAAAATAATAATCATTGCGGTACCGCTCACCATCGCCACCTGAGAGAGCGAAGGCTGCTCAATGAATTGAGTTCCGACCAAAAGCATTCCTGAAAAAACGATGCCATAATAAATCAAGCCAGCAAGACTACTCATCAAAAAATACGAGAAGCCACTGGAAAGGTACTGGCTAAGCTGGATAAGTTTATAGCGAGTAATACTTACCGAAAAAGAAGCTGTAACAAATAGGGATGCAGCAAACATAGGCCATGTTGCTCCGCCACGGCCAAATCTAGAAGCGTCCGTAAAAACGATAAAGCCCGAATAAACAATCGGGGCAAGCGCAGCAACACACCCCACAAGGATCCATTTGGCCTGATTGCGCTGAGTTTCATCGGAGGCATTTCGAAAACTGTGAATCAAACACGCAATGCAACCTAAAAACCAAACAAAAGCCACAGCGAGATAAAAGTAAATTTCGAGAAGCATTTCGCGAAGAATAAAATTCGCCCCCTCGGCTGAAGTCGCATCCACACCATAAATTAAACGAAGTCTAAAATATCCTGTAACCATCAGGAAAAGAAAAAGAAAGGGAACACCGTAAACCACCGAAAAGGTAGTTAGAGGGCGCCTAATTAAAAAAAGCTTTTTCTTTGGAAAGATCATAAAAAAGTGCAAACTGACTGCAGGTAAAAATATGGCACCCGCTTCAAAGCAAAAAATTAATATTGGCTGAGTTGCAATCCGCCACCAATGGTATCCACCCATATATGCCACAAGGGAAACAAGCCCCAAGATAAAAAATTGCCTTGCTGAGTCCTCGGTGGGCTTCCACCACAAAATTAATCCTCCTGCAAAAACCATTGCCATCTTTAGTGCTAACCAGAGAAATGAAGGAATCATATTTTCTAATGAGGTCTGATCATACAAAAGAACTGCTTCGTGGTTGGTGTTATCGGATGGGCGATAAAAGCTCAATTTCACAGTATTAGGAACCCCATCAGCAGAATGACGGAAAGGCAATTGCTGTACCGTCCTTAAAAATTGAGGCCAACTAAAAATAGTGCTTCCATTTAGTGCGATAATTTTATCGCCAATTAAAGGCAAATCTTGATCAGAATTCAACAAGTTTTCTTTTTGAAAATATAGAATATCAAGCGAAAAAGCGGTTCGAACCCCGACCTCGGGAAAAGACCAACTATAGAAAACAACTGCGAAAGAAAAAACCATTGCTAAAAAAGAGCCTATTACGACAAGGGCTCGATTGTGCACCGTAGCTTCTCTAAAAAAGGCCCAAACTAAAAATTTTGGAGAAAACAAAAACAAACCTCATCAAAAATATAATTTCAAAATCAGACTTCAAAACAAATCATAACAACTCCATAGTACAGAGTTATTTCTTAATGTGTTATTTGTTTTAACTTTTTAACGAAAATTAACGAAAACAACACAGAAGCCCCGAACCGCTGCACTTTTCGTGGATTTTTTCATTGTTTTTATTCTGATTTTGCAGGCTAGGCAAAACACTTTGAAATTCATCCAATTTTCATTTAAGCAAGTAAAATTCAACGAAAACCCAACAATTTAGGACATTTTAAGTGGATCGGAGGATTAACGAAAATTGTTGAAAACCAACTTCCCTTATAAATACCAGCTCAACTTAAAAAACATGGCACGATTATTGCTGTAATTCTAAGTGGTTAGGCATTATTAACTTAACTATTTAGATTATAATTTATGGGAATATCTAAGGGAATTTCTTGTGATTTCTACTGCTGCATGGAATAGTATATTCACTTCGTTGTGCCCAACTCCGGACCAAATGGACTTTGTGAGTTTAAGCAATTACACCGCTCGAACTGCCACCTGGGGGCAAGGCCCGCCACTTGTAATACTACCGGGAATAGCAGGGGGATTTGAATTACTAGGACCTGTAATCCGCGAGCTATCAAAATCGTTTAAGGTTTACAGTTATCAGTATCAAGGAGAAGACAATTTTTTCTCGGTTCGAAACAGCATTTCGTTTTCCGATTTCGAACAAGATCTTGATGAACTCCTAGAGTTTTGGAACCTCGAAAAACCAAACCTATTCGGTGCCTCTTTCGGAGGGGCTCTAGCCCTCAAATACACGCTAAGCCACCCTTATAAACTAGGCTCCGTTATTACCCAAGGTACGGGTTCCAAATTTGAACGCGGAATGATTCAACGACTTGCAGCACTTATACTCTCCTATTATCAATTACCCGACACCAACCCTTTGGTAAATCAGTTCTTCCGCTTATTTCTTGGAGGCAAGACTTTCTCAAACGAGCAAATCGATGCAATTGCTCGGGTCTGTTGGTCAACTGATCAAGCAGTCATTCGCAGTCGATTAAGGATTTTAAAACACTTCGATCTTAGTAATTGCAGAAGAAAAATTGCTGTTCCATCGCTATTTCTAAAAGGTCAAAAAGATATACTTTTAAGCCAAGAAAACTTTGCCAAATTGCAAGATGTAAGCATCCAATCAGAAATGCATATTCTTGGCGGTTTAGGCCACTTGGCCTTCATGCAATCGCCAGAATTAATAGCGAAGATTATTAGTGATTTTGTTTTAAACACTGTTGAAAACAGCGATGTTCAATCGCAAACAAACAAGTTCGCCTAAAAAATATCATGCTTGCAATCTGAGGCAAGGCGCAAAACATTGAGTAAAGTGCAAAGTATTACTGGGGTTCTTCAGTAGTGTTGAAATCGATATCGCCAAGATAAATCTGTGGAATTTCTCTGCCTGCTGAAACTCTTCGGTAGCGCTGATAACGAAGCTCAAAAGAAGCGCTATAGTCGAATATTTTATCTGTTTTAAAAGCACCTTTCGAAAATTTACGCATTGAAGCAAGCCAAACACGGTCTGGCCTAAGAAAAACGGAAGAAGCAGTTTTTTTTGTAGACCGTGTATCAAAACCCATGAATTTTTCCTGCCAAGGCAAGGTCTGCATAACGCACCAAAGAAAGCCAGAAACAAAATAGCCTGCAAAAAGCCCGATTATAGCTCCACCAAGATTGTGCACCAAATGCTGATAAGAAATCACGGAAGGGGCCAACTGCAAAGCCATGATTTTTAATGCCCCGAAAGACACTAAAAATATACCCACCATAGCGATGGCATCTTCAAACCCATCTAGAAGGCTATCCTTTAAATGAATTTCAAGGAATTCAGCAGATGGCTCATAAAATCCCACGACAAAAACAAACGCTAATAATATGTTCACAAAATTACAAAAAGCAACAAAGAGCCCCTCTTGATAAAAGGCATAAGAAACAATCAGCATCAATAAAAATGTCGTAAAAAGCAGCATCTGATTCCTACCAATATTAAGACCCAGAAAAAAATTTACTTGCAAACTCTTAAAATTTCTTGAATCGAGGTATTACCTGCAACAACCTGCCGAAGGCCGTCTTCTTGCAGATATTTCATTCCTGTTCTAACAGCTTCTTCTCTAATCGCCCCAACACTAGGATTATCGCGGATTAGATTTTTGATATTTTCATTAAGCACAAGCAACTCGTAAACTCCGGAGCGGCCGCGAAAACCAGTGCCACTACAATTATTACAAGGAGGAGAATCATCTTTTTCATCAGGCTTGACTTCAGATTTAGATTTGTAAAAGAACTCATATTTATCTGGAGAAAGATTAAACTTTTTGAGGATTTCAGGATTCGGCCGATATTTCACTTTGCATTTAGGACAAAGTATCCGCACTAACCTTTGAGACAAAATAGCACTTACCGAATTTGCAATCATGAAAGGAGCTACACCAAGATCAAGAAGCCTTCCAAAAGCGGTTACAGAATCGTTTGCATGAACAGTAGTAAAAACCATATGTCCAGTTTGCGCAGCCTGGCATGAAATTTCAGCGGTTTCCTTATCTCGAATTTCACCAACATAAATAACATCAGGATCCTGCCTAAGGATACTGCGTAGTTCGGAAGCAAAAGTTTTCCCTGCTTTCGGATTTATTTCGATCTGGGTTACATTTTCAATCTGATATTCGACAGGGTTTTCAAGGGTAATAACATTTTTCTGAAAACGATCGATTTCAGAAAGGCAGGCATAGAGGGTTGTGCTTTTTCCAGCACCGGTGGGTCCACAAACGATAAGCATTCCGTGAGGCTGGTTCACAATTGCCTCGATTTGATCTTTCAGCTTCTCGCGCATTCCAAGCTTTTTCAAACTGCCCATTGATTTCGAACCATCCAAAATTCTGAGCACCATCTTTTCTCCAGCAACACTACCCGCAGTAGCAACACGGAAGTCAAGAATCGTAGGTTTCTTGGATTTTTTCTTAGGTGCATCTTGGTCGTCATCGGTTTCATCCAATATCTCGGCAGAAAAGCTTCCGTCCTGAGGTTTGCGTTTTTCAGAAATATCAAGATTCGCAAGGACCTTTAAAATATTAACCATGGCATCTCCCGTTTGCCTGGTTAAAGATTCCCTCTGATTCATGATGCCATCGATACGAAACCGGACCGACATTTCTTCCTTACCTGGCTCTAAATGAACATCTGTGGCCCGCATTTGAAAGGCCTCATAAATCACTTCAAGCGCAGCTTGATAGTATTCAGAATCTTCTACACGCGATATTTTACTATCACCACCTGGTTTGTTTTTATCCTCACTTTTGCCAATAAATCGGATAGGGATATTTTTCAATTCTCTCGCACCTTCAGAGTCAAATCTCATTTTGAGATATTTTTCTGCAAGCGATCGGAAGTACGCAGGTGTCAATAATTTACCTTCCTCCGGGACTTCAAGGTTTCTGAAGTAAATGTAAACACCAATGGTAGCGAATGCCCCTAAAATCAAGCCTATAAAAGACAATATTGGTTTGGGACAACTCCAAAACACCAATCCGCCAATAAGTGCACCGAAAATAACAATCATATTCCAAAAACTTGCATCCAAACCAACATCAGCGGAATCTTCACCAACCCATGCTGCAAAATGAATCCAAGCAGCATATATAGCGATGAAGAATCCGAGAGAATAAAGGTCGAAATAAAAGCCTTCACCCCTAGGGAAGGAGCTTGCCCAAAGTTGGATCATATTAAAAGTATCAATCATCACGTAAAATTCTCTTAGTCAAAACTAACGGGCTGGGCATTAGTTTTGTCTACAGTAAAAAAATCAGATGATTATAGAATTCCAGGTGCAGCGACCCGAATTCCTTTAAATGCCATTTTCAACTGTTCTGGATTCGGTGCATATTCAAGTGCAGTTGCTTTGTCGATGTCACCATTTTCAACAAGCTGCCTAAGGCTTTCAGTGAAGTCCTGCATTCCCTCTTGATATCCAATTCGAATCGCATCAGGAATTTTACTATCTTCAGAATCAATAATCAGTTTTCGAATGGTCGGGTTAACGATCATGATTTCATTGGTTGGAACCCTTCCTTTTTTAAGACCCTTGACCAATTTTTGAGCAATAACCGCTTTGAGATTATTGGCAAGTCCCTGCCTGACTGCGCTATGTTTTTCGGGAGGGAAGAGATCCAGAATACGATTGATCGTGGTACCTGAAGAAGCCGCATGGATGGTTCCGAACACCAAGTGGCCTGTTTCTGCAGCATGAATTGCAGCTTCAAAAGTTTCCACATCGCGTAATTCACCCACAAGGATAACATCAGGATCTTGCCTAACTGCATCCTTTAGTGCTTTATGCCAATCCATGCAATCAAGGCCGATTTCGCGCTGATTGAAATAAGCTTTTTTGTCGCTAAAAGTGAATTCAATAGGGTCTTCGCATGTTAAAATGTGCAAAGGTTCTGCTTCTGCAACAAAATCTAACATAGAGGCAATTGAGGTACTTTTCCCACTACCGGTAACCCCAGCAACAACAACCAATCCTTCACTGAATTTACAAAGCTTTTCAATAATAGGCGGAAGGCCCAAAGATTTAAAATTAGGAATGGAGTTATTCACTCTACGTGCCACCAAAGAGAGACGATTCCTCTGCCTGAAAAGACTAACTCGGAATCTGCATTCATCCGCGCCAATAACATAGGAGTAATCGACCCCACCCTCATCATCTAAAATTTTGCGCTTTTTAGGCTCTAGCAAAGGCAGCAAAAGCTTTTCCATATCTTGCTGGCTAAGAGGGCGCATCTCCATACGCGTAATATCCCCGCGTATTCGCATCATCGGCGGGCAACCAACTTTAAGATGAACATCCGATGCTTCAAGCTTCATGGCCAATCTAAAAATCTTATTTACTTCGGGCTCTTTAGTAGCCTCTGGAACAGCATGCACAGGTGCACTAACTGGAGTTATAATTGCCTCTTTTGCGTGTGAACTTGTATCAGTAGATGCCATTGTTGTTTCTCCATACTTTAAATTAAAGATTGAAATTAAATTAATCTAACACGAACACCAGAACTAGCTAGAAACTTCTTAGTATCTTGAATTCCATGCTCATTATAATGAAAGATACTAGCCGCCAATGCCGCATTGGCTTTACCAATAGTTAAAACTTCCTTCAAGTGTTCGGGGGAACCTGCCCCACCACTTGCAACCACAGGGATACCTACAGCCTCAGCAACGGCCCGTGTCATTTCAATATCATACCCGTTTTTGGTGCCATCTGCATCCATCGAAGTTAAAACTATTTCGCCTGCCCCAAGATGTTCTACTTCTCGAGCCCAACTAACAGCTTCTAAACCCGTAGGTTTCCGCCCCCCTTGAATATGGACCTCCCATATTTCTTTATTATCTTTAAAGACACGCTTAGGGTCAATATTAACCACCGTCGCACACCTACCAAATCTACCAGATATTTGGCGTATGATTTCAGGGTCTTTCACTGCAGCGGAGTTTATACTAACTTTTTCAGCCCCAGCTTGAATAAGCGTAGTCGCATCTTCAAGCGATCGGATTCCCCCGCCAACAGTGAAAGGCATAAAGATTTGCTCTGAAACCCGCTTAACGATATCGAGCATAATAGCTCGACCCTCATGAGTCGCAGAGATATCCAGAAAAACGAGTTCATCGGCACCTTGTTCTTCATAATTTCTAGCAACCTCAACAGGGTCGCCAGCATCACGAAGATTCAAGAAGTTAACACCCTTAACAACTCGCCCTCGGTCTACATCTAAACAAGGAATAATTCTGGCAGTCAACATAATCTAATTATTTCCGATAAAATCATACAAACAGCTAAAATAAGTGGTCTCAAAGTACGACGCTGCATAACTTTAGTCATTATTACAGCATTTGCAGGACAAAATTCAAAATATATTAATAATTAACTAAACATTCTAAATCGTTGACATGATAATAGATATGGGTTAATCTTAAAAATATATGTAATACCCACCTTGCAGTAAAAAGAAATAGGGGTGTCCTATGATAACCTTGTATGGAAAAAAAAGTAATCTTTGTGATGGTTTGTTGCGAAGAGATTTTCTTAAAATTGGGGGTATTTCTTTTGCTGGACATAGCTTGGGATTAGCCCAAATCCTAGCCGCCAAAACTGATACTACCAACTTAAAATCCGGTGGCTTAGGCCATAAAGCAATCATCAATGTGTTTTTGGGTGGTGGCCCACCCCATCAAGATATGTGGGATTTAAAGCCCGATGCCCCAGTTGAAATCCGAGGGGAATTCAAACCTATTTCAACATCAGTGCCAGGTATTCAAATTGGCGAAACATTTCCGCTAATTGCTTCCAGAATGCATAATTGTGTGGTTGTTCGGTCTATTGTTGGCGCCCAAGGAGGCCACGATGCAGTACAGTGCATGTCTGGCTGGGTAAAAAATTCCCTTTCAGGAATTGGTGGTAGACCAAGTATTGGCGCTGCTTCCGCCAAAATCCAGGGGCCTGTAGATCCTTCCGTACCAGCTTTTGTTGGGCTTGCAGCTGATACAAAGCATATGCCTTGGTCAGACCCAGGTACATCGGGATTCTTAGGAGCTGCTTATAAATGCTTTAGGCCTGAAGGCCCCGGGATGAAAGATCTCCTTATTAAAAATGTCAACCTTACCAGCTTGGGGGATAGGCGATCTTTATTGAAAAGCTTTGATAATCTCAAACGCAACTTAGACCATGGGGGCAATATCGAAGGCCTTGATTCTGCTCAGTCCAAAGCCCTTGATGTTCTTACTTCCAGCAAACTTCTTGATGCTTTAGATATCAATAAAGAATCTACCAAAGTTCGTGATCGCTATGGCGATGGCAAGCCCTACAAGTTTCAGTTCGATGGGGCACCTACTGTTAATGATCATCTTCTTACTGCTAGAAGGCTTGTCGAAGCAGGTTGCAGGGTTGTAAGCCTTTCTTACGGTAGATGGGATGCCCATAGTAAAAATTTCGATCTCGTTCGCGATCATGGTCCAAAGCTCGATCAAGGCTTAACCGCATTGATGGACGATCTCGAAACCAGGGGTATTCTTGATGATGTGACTGTAATTGCATGGGGTGAATTTGGTCGAACCCCTCGAATCAACAAAGATGCAGGTCGCGATCACTGGCCTCAGGTTAGCTCAGCCATTATGTTTGGTGGCGGCATGAAAACTGGACAGGTTATTGGATCGACCAATAGACTAGGTGAGCATGCTAAAGACCGCCCTGTTACTTTTGGTGAGGTATTTGCAACCCTTTACCACAACATCGGCCTTGACCCGATGTATCACACGCTATTAGATCAAACTGGCAGACCACAGCACTTAATCGCTGAAAACCCAATGAAAGAAGTAATATAAAGCTATATAGTCTAAAGACTTAAATAAAGACGCAAGTTTTCATCATTCTTGCGTCTTTTTCTATAGGTTCTCATTACATATAAATAAATTGAGGTTTCTTTGATCTTATCTGTAACTTTACCTCTGCTTTTTTTAATTAGTACGGGCCAATCGCCTCCCGCAATGGTCTCACCCATTACTTTTAAAAACGAAACCCCGATTCCAGTACTTGTTCAGGTTAAAAGCATTTTCAACGGGCAATTACTTCGAGACCGCCCATACCTGATAAAACCGGGCGAGACTTCGCCCCCCATCCAAATTCCGGGTACTAAATCTGTTAGCATAAGCGATTCAAAAAGCCTGCGTCCTTTAGTGCAACTTCCTCTTCCTCAAACCAACGAAGAATTACTTATCGCAATCGTTGGTACAGAAAAATCCATGAAGCTAGAGTTACGCAAACCCACTAATTAAACCCTATATAACTCTTCAGCTAAAGCACATCTCTCATTGCAACTTTAATCTTTTGCTAACTTTCATAGTGAATTTTTCAACGATTTCGTGCACAATACTTTTCTTGCCAATCTACTTAAAGTTTATTGTGCATTAGTTTTGTAATATTCGGCCCCCACAGTTAAACCAAATGGCATTTATAAAAATATGAATACTGATAACCAGCAACCAACAAAGGTCAGATACCTGATTCTTAGCTTAGTTTGTTTTCTTTCCATGATCACTTACCTTGATCGTGCAGCATTCCCCAATGCGCAAGTACAAATCCAACAAAGCTTTGGGTTTACCGATATAAGCCAGATGGCATGGGCAATGGCTGCCTTTAATCTTGCATATGCACTTTTTGAAATACCGACAGGGTATTTGGGAGATGTATTCGGCCCTAAAACAACTTTAATTCGAATTGTAATTTGGTGGTCTGCCTTTACCGCAATCTCTGGTCTTGCAGGACTTGCCTTTGGCACCTGGTTCACATTTGGCTTTGGCTTGCTTATAGTTGTAAGGTTTTTATTTGGAATAGGCGAAGCAGGGGCTTACCCAAATATCACCCGTGCACTTCATAACTGGCTCCCAGTAACCGAGCGCGGTTTTGCACAAGGATTAGTCTGGACATCTGCCCGCATCATGGGTGGGTTAACTCCTTTACTTTGGCTCATTTTCGTTATCAAACTTGAGATTTCATGGCGCATCGTTTTCTTTTTCTTTGGTGCGGTTGGCCTTCTTTGGTGCTTCGCATTCGCACGAGTATTTAAAAATAACCCGAGTGAACACCCTGCGGTAAATGACGCTGAAAAAGAACTTATCCTCAAAGATAAAGTTGGTGAGACTGAACAAGCCCACGCCCACATTCCATGGGGGAAACTTTTTGCTAGCAGAAATATGGTCTTTATATGTGCGATGTATTTCTGCTTAAATTTTGGATGGTATTTCAATCTTAACTATTTGCCCGCAATTATGAGCGAACAATTTCAGGTAAAGTCTGATGATTGGCTTGGCGCACTTTACAAAGGTGGTCCACTGCTTTTAGGGGCCTTTGGATGTTTTATCGGTGGCTTTGCAACTGATTGGTTTTTAAGACAAGGAAAATCAAGAACTTGGGCCAGACGAACCCCTGCGGTTTTTGGAAATATCGCTTGTGGCTTATGCTATTTTTCAGCGCTTTATTTCCTGAATCAGAAAGACGCAATGTTCTTTGCTGTCAGTATTGCTTTTGCAGGGTTTTGCAACGATTTAACCATGGGAGCCACGTGGGCCACCTGTCAGGATATTGGTCAAAAACATGCCGCAATCGTTTCAGGCACCATGAATATGATCGGGAATTTAGGTGGGTTTGTTGTAACCATTTTAACTGGAAAAATCCTCGAATGGTCGAAAACTAATTTCCGTATTGAAAATGCTATTGATAACTCTATCAAATTAATTGGTAATGATTTAGCAGCATCTCAGCTCAATGGCTACCAATTCAATTTAATCATGTTTGGTCTTGTTTACATGGTAGGCGCGGCCTTATGGTTTGGTATTGATGCAAATAAACCTTTATTGCAAGAAGAATCTAAAACTAGCGGTTTCCTAAATAGGTAAAAGGCTATTGCTTATGCAAAAGTTGGAATTAAAAGATATTCTTCCTTTGGATGATTTTGAATCCCAACGAAAAAAATTCTTTGAAAGCCATATCCGTTACATCGAAAAATATCGAAAGGTCAGACTGGGCTCTTCTATCTCGCTTGTTTTTGAAAACAGACAAACATTATGGTTTCGGGTTCAAGAAATATTCAGACTCACAAAAATTGCAGACCCTAAAGTTATGCAAAACGAATTGAATGTTTACAATCGGCTTATACCGGAAGCAAATACTTTACAAGCAGCATTCCTTTTAGACCCGCAAACCCCACCGCATACGGTTAATAATCCTGCCTTTTCACTTAAGGATTTTCGGGGAGATAATCTAAGGTTGATTTTAAACAAGAGTATTCCTTGCGACCTGACCACGAAAAGGCCTGAAGATCTTTCTTTGGGGAATGCTCTTTGGATCCGTTTTTTTCTTGATGAAGAAGCAAAAATGATTCTTAAAGATGGGAGAACACCTGCAAAATTCTCCCTTTCCTCAAACCAATTCTTAGCAGAATCTCACAATCTCCCCACAGAATTAAGAGAAAGCCTTTGGGAAGATTTGCAAAAATAAACGCTACGATTTGGCAATATCAGCAACATCCTTAGAAATAGTTTCGCAGATTTTTTCGAGCGGCAAATCGTTCAATTGCATACCAAATGGGTTTTCAATTTCCACGCCTGCTTCTTCAATCCCAAACATACCGAAACCAACCACGGCTACAACCAAAGGTGTTGCCCAATCCATTTCAGAGGCCAATGCAAAAGGAAAAGTATATAGGTAAATGAAAAGAAGTTGTTTGATTAGGGATGCATAAACAAAAGGCAGGGGGGTTTTAAGGATTTTTTCGCACCCGCCTTGAGCATCCAGTAACTTCATCACTTGTTCTTCCATACGCGAAGTAATTTGAATGGGGATTTCCCCTTTATCAATTTCTTTTTTAATTAAAGCACTTAAATAAGTTGCGATTATCGAAGGCGGATTATTTGCAACGATCATTTTTTCGTATTGTCTGCCATTCAACAAGGAAGCAAGCATGTTGAAATTTTTTGTTCCACGCAAGTTTTCTTTAACACACACAACATATGCAGTTATCATGGTTGCGAACTCACTTGCATTGGATCCATATATTTTCGCCATTCGCGCCAAACTACGACAAGTATTTACCATCATTCCCCAATGGGAACGACCTTCCCAATAACGCGCATTGGAAGAATTTGTTCGAAAAACAATAAGCAAACCAAGAGATATCCCCAAAACATTATGACCAATTGGGTTTAACTTTGGGAGCTTTTCATCAAAAATTTTAAGTATATAATCATTCGAAGCGCAAACCAAAATACTGAATGTAGTTAAAAGCCCTACCCGCCCCAACACATGCGGAAGCACTGAACCTTCAAACGAAAGAATTACTTTCCACCAACTATAACGATCGTACTCAATCATAATTAATCCCAAAAGTCGAATAAGAATTCAAATAAAAGTTTATCTCAAAATCCAACAGAGACTCTAATTTTTCACGCCATCAAACATTCTGAAAACCAAAAGTATAATTCCTATTATTGCAGCAATTAAAATAACGCCCGCTCCAACAATTGCACCCACGGGAACCTTCGACTTCTTCGTCATTTGAATTTCAGGAGCCTTGAAAAGCAAAGAACTCAAAGCTTTGCTACTTTGGTTTTCAAATCCACTATTTTCAATAGCTTCAATCATGGACACAACTTTTCTTGCTGTGGCTGGCCTATCTGCAGGATTTTTGGAAAGCAATTTGGTCATCAACCCATACACTTCTTTTGGAAGCTTTTGGTCTAAGTCCTTAAGCGCTGGAATTTCAGATTCAACCACGGCATGAAGTACAGCCAAAGTGTTTTCTTTTTCAAATGGAATTTTTCCAGATAACATGCGATACATAACGCAACCCAAACTAAACAAATCGGCCCGTTCATCTAAGGGCTCTCCGCAAATCTGCTCGGGTGCCATGTAATTAGGCGTGCCAACAATCATTCCTTTTGCAGTGAGTGTACTTTCCACTTCTGTCGATTTTGCAAGACCGAAGTCCAATAGCTTAACCCTTTTAAAATCACCACCTGGGCCACCAGATTCAAGCCATACATTGGCAGGCTTGATATCCCGATGGATCAATTTTTTCTCGTGCGCAACCGCAAGACCCAGCGCCATTTGTTTGGCAATTTTAAATACTACAGGAATTGGCAACCAGCCATCCCTTTTCAATTTTTCGTCAAGGTCTTCACCTTTCAAGAACTCCATCGCCATATAGGAAACGGAATTATGAACACCAACCTGATACACCAAGCAAATATTATCATCTTGTATACTGCTGGAAATCTTCCCTTCTCGCTCAAATCTCTGTCGAAATGATTCATCAGTTAATTCGGGTCGAAGTACTTTTAAAGCAACTTTTCTACCTAACCTTCTATCATCAGCTTCAAAAACAATCCCCATTCCGCCTTCACCCAACACGCGAATCAACTCATAATCACCCAAGCAACCAACACCACCAGGTTTAGTCGGGGGCTCAAGAAATGCATATGCTGGTTTTAGTACGGGAGTTATGGCTTTTTGCTGAGTCGAATACAAGGGATGATCTGCTTTTTGCTGCCCCGCATTTTCCGGGTTTTGCGCCGCTGTTACAGGAGCACTAGGTGAGGCCTTCACATCCGCTTTGGTTCCAGATGGTATTGGCCCAATTCCCTGATTTTCCTGACCGACTTTTTCTTTAAGAATTGCAGTAAATGAAACCCTGCATTTAGGGCACATTTTCACATGCGACTTAAGCGCCTCAATTTCATTGGCAGACAATTGATTATAAACACATTTTCTGAGCTCTTCTTGAGTCGGGCAACTTAAAATTTGATCACTCATTCCTTAATACCTTTTGAAACTTTTTGAACTGTCTATATTTTTTTAAAAGTAAGCTATAATGATTTTATGTACAACATATTTATATTTAACATTTATTTATTTTATTATTGTAACTTTCATTAAAACTCTTTACTTATAGTGACTGTAAATTTGGATATATTTAACCTAGGCCATTTATAATCAGGATTCACTATAATGACAAGAATAATTGAAGGTGTTTTTGGGTTTCAAAAACGAGTTTTTGCTGAAAAAGAAGAACTTTTTCAAAAGCTAGGGAAAGGTCAGAGTCCACTTGCTCTTTTTATAACTTGTTCAGATTCAAGAATTAATCCAAACCTTTTAACCCAAACTGAACCTGGGGAGCTATTTATTCTCCGAAATGCAGGTAATTTAGTTCCCCCACACAACCATTTTTCAGGCGCTGAAGAAGCTACTGTCGAATACGCAATCAAACACTTGGGCATTCGTGACATTATTCTTTGCGGACATTCAAAATGCGGTGCAATGAATGGACTTATTCAAAGCATTATGGGTTTATCAAACAATGATGTCATGCCCGCTGTGACCAAGTGGTTAAGCTACGCCACCCCAATTGCAGATAATGTCCGGTCTAAATTAAATGAGTTATCAGGAGATAATCTCTTAAACTACACCATCGAACGTAATGTTTTGCAACAAGTTGAAAATTTAAAAACATTTCCCTCTGTTAAAGATGCCTTAGATAAAAACCAACTCCGAGTTCACTCATGGGTATACCAACTCGAAACTGGCGAAGTTATGGGGCATGACCCTGAAACAGACACTTTTGTTTCGCTGGACAAGGTAAAAAGGCAAAAATTGGCAGACCTCAATCGTGCTGAAACCCATACCGTACATGGTTCAGATATTTCGATTTAATTTTGGTCCCAATTAAAATCTTTTGCTGCGGTGTTTGCCTAAGAGCAAATATTTGAGAGAATGCCAATGTTCTCGATAACATTGGCATTCGTGGTTTTATTTTTACATGGACAACATAGTCCAAGATAATCTGGTTTTTGTTGCGGACATCGTTTTCGACCGTCCGTTACGAAAACCTTTCTCCTACCTCATCCCAAATGACCTTTTCAACTCTATTGCAAATGGCAAACGGGTTAAAGTCCCATTGGGCAAAGGCAATAAGCCAACCATTGGATTTTGCGTACAAACCAAACACATTCCTGCTGATCCCAAATTAAAATCAATCTTTGCCATCATGGACGAAGAACCTTTGGTTTCCGCGCATCTACTGGAATTCACCAAATGGATAGCAGATTATTATTTGTGCGGCTGGGGGCAGGTACTTCAGGCGGTGGTCCCAGCATGGGTACGATCTGGTGCTACCACTCCCAAAGTTTTCATCGTGGATTTTAGCGAAAAATTCCACATATCTTCTGCAACTAAAAAATTCAGCCCTCAACAAACTCGTATCTTTGAACAACTTCACCTGCACCACCCCATTGCCATCAAGGATCTTTGCATAAAATCAAGCTGCAATCCAAGTGTGGTTAATCGCCTCGTTGAAACAGATTGGTTAACAAAAACAGCAATTGATGAAGATCAGGCTTTTTTTGGTGCTTTGCAAACCATCCCCTTGGATCCTTCCATTCATTTGAATAATGAACAAATCTCTGTTTCCAAAACCATCACAGACCAAGTTCATTCGGGCAAGTTTTGCACTTTCCTTTTACATGGCGTTACTGGAAGTGGCAAAACCGAGGTGTATCTCGAGGCCATCGAAGCCACCATAAAAAATGGCAGACAAGCCATCGTTATGGTTCCTGAAATCAGTCTTACTCCCCAAACGGTCTATCGCTTCAAAAAAAGGTTTTCGAAAATCGTGGTACTTCACAGCAACTTGCGAGAAGCAGAGCGGGGCAAGAATTGGAAGTTGGTTGCCGAAGGAAAAGTGGATGTGGTAATAGGCCCCAGAAGCACGGTTTTTGCGCCATGCCCAAATCTCGGCCTTATCGTTATTGATGAAGAGCATGAAAACTCATTTAAACAAGATAACACACCAAGATATCATGGCAGAGATATTGCAGTTAAACGCGCTCGGATGCTTGATATCCCGATTGTTTTGGGCTCTGCAACCCCTTCCTTTGAAAGTTGGCACAACGCCTGCAAAAACAACTACAAGATGCTCACCCTATCAAAACGAGTTCGCGATCTGCCCATGCCCCCAGTTTACCTTGTTGACATGAAAACATCACCTCCCGCCTCTCCCAGTCTTCGCGGAATGATCAGCGAAGATCTCCAAAAAGGCATGAAACGCGCCCTTAGCCAAAACGGGCAGGTTATGCTTTTTCTCAACCGCAGGGGCTTTCATACCTTCATCCAATGCCCCACCTGCAAAACTGTCGAAAATTGCAAACACTGCGACCTCGCGATGACTTTTCATAAACGAAAAAACATACTCCTGTGCCATCATTGTGGCGATGAGAAAAAGCCTGCAACCCGATGCGAAACCTGTAAAACTGAGACTATCCAGTTCAAGGGAATGGGTACCGAAAAACTCGAGGAAGAAATCGCCAAACTGTTTCCTGACAAAGTGATCAGGCGCATGGATTCTGATTCAACCACAAAACCGGGAAGCCATGAGTATATTCTCAACGCCTTTAGGGAAGGTCTCATTAATATTCTTGTGGGTACTCAGATGATTGCAAAGGGGTTGGACTTCCCCAATGTGCTATTGGTGGGGGTGATCAATCCGGATACCGGCATTCACATTCCTGATTTTCGCGCATCCGAAAGAACATTCCAGCTTCTCTCTCAAGTCGCAGGAAGAACAGGAAGAGGCGACAAACCAGGGATGGTCTATTTCCAAACCTATTACCCAGAGCATCCTGCGATTGTTTCTGCTGCAAAACACGATTTTATTTCTTTTGTTGACGAAGAAATAAAGCACCGTCAATCACTGTTCTTCCCACCATTCTGCAGGTTGGCTCGGATCGTAATTCGTTCGAAATCTGCGGAATCCGCAGCCACCTTCTCTGATGAATTAGGTGAGCAACTTCGTCTTGCTACAACTGAAATAAAAGGCTCGGGAAAGCTTAAAATACTTGGCCCCACGGAAGCTCCTGTTTTTAAGCTAAAAGAATATCATCGCTTCCATGTGCAACTTCATGCAGAAAAACACACAGTCCTTCACCAACTCATTCAAGTTGCACTCGGAAAAATGAAACCCATTTCAGGCCTCGAAGTGATTGTTGATATCGACCCTTACAATCTTCTTTAAAACACCTTGTAAACGAAAAGAGCCACCCTAAATAAGGATGGCTCTCTCTCTATTTTCATTTTGTGCCTATCCGTTACCAGTAGCGCAACTTCCAGTAATTATGCTTGGTAGCAGTTTGACTAAACCACCAGTGGCCATCATCCCATTCCAACTTTACAGAGCGCCAGCCTAAAGGCACCTTGGGGAAGGGGTATACGGGGCCAATGAAGGGCCATGCGCTTGCAGGATACGCTTCTGGGTAACCCACTCTAGAATAATTATTGTGGGGGGCATAACTTGGCCATGCATAAGGAGGCATCTTAGGGGGATTCATATCGTAAGAATACGATGCACCACTTTGCCCAACAGGAATTGGTTCTGGAATCATCTGGCCTGCGCCAGGTGCAGACATTGGTCTCATCCCGGGATTTTGCATATTTCCGGATGAACCAGGAAAAGGTTGGGGCATAGGTACTTGGGCGGATTGAATGATAACATTAGCGCTAGGTTCGGGAAGAACCTGCAGTTTATCAACTACTTGAATTAATCCGCTGGTTTGCCTAGCAACGCTTAGTGCAGAATCTTTCTGGGAGGTTGTACCTACCACGCCTTCGAGTTCTGCATTTCCACCTGAAACTTTGATTTCAATTTTAAAATCATGAAGTAGACCACTTTCCTGCAGTCTTTTTGCAATCTGGTTGGCAAGGTTTTGATCCTTGACATCTGCAGATTGAATGGATGATTTTCCAATAACCTGGGGATCCAGAGTTGATGGAATTTGTTGGGAATAGCCAGTGCTTGAGTTCATCAAGCCTAGTAACGCGGGAATTAAAAAGATTCTTTTACCTAACACGGGTGCATCCTCCTGATGACAAAGGTGAGTCTTCAGAGAACAATGCAACATAACAAACATGGATGCAAATCAGCCGGCTGAAATTCTTCTAAGAACCTAATGGGCGCAGCTTAAAAATCATTCCAACCGATACAAATTACCGAATCGTCATCACCCCTTATTAACTAAGCTTTTCCAGCATTTACCGCTGGTTTCATGCTTATATATATAGCCAATGCGTTGACTTCTGGGCTTTTCAGTCCTATATTTATAGCATTGGAAAAGATGCACTTGTAGCTCAACTGGATAGAGCATCGGTCTACGAAACCGAAGGTTACAGGTTCGATTCCCGTCAAGTGCACTTCCAATTTTCTCTGTGAAATCCCCATATTTCAAGGCTTTTATAATGATCTGGGTGGCCCTTTCCAGAGGGCCTCCCAGATTACCCAATCTCATCAAATTGCAGTCAATATCAGAAGTTTCAGCCAATTTTAGGCCAACGGATAGGCCAACAACACCATTAGTCTCAATAGATTTACAAACTATTCATGGGGTTGATGCCCCCTAAATAGTGAGACTAGGCAGGCGGCCCTGCGAATGGGATCATGAGATTAGTTCTGCAAGGGGCCCGGCATGAGACAACCCACTCTGCTTGAGCTCGAGATCTTCGTTACCATAGTATTTAATTGGGTTGCCATAGGCGTTGAGTAACGTTGTCCACCAGTCGCCGATAGTGCGACAACCCTTATCACCATATTTGGGGTAACGAATATAACGACCAGGAATATTGAGTTTGCCGCTACAGCCTCCAACGATGATATATGGCCATTCCAAACAATCTCCATGGTGCTTATTCGAAGAATCGCTGAGGTAGATAATCATGGTGTTATCCAGCATGTTGCCATTGCCCTCTGGAACAGCCTTTAGTTTTTTCGCCATAGTAGCAATCAAATCCATATGGTGCTTTCTAATAATATCACGGCACTCGGATTGATTTTTACCATCGCTTCCTTCGTCGTGTCCGATTCCATGAACATTTCTCGTTAAACCGAGAGCCTTGTAGACCGTGTTCGCATTGTCCAAACGGATGGTGACGCAGTTGGTAAGACCGGCGATCAAAGCTGCTGCTGCCAGATCGCAATGGGCTTCTTGACGAGATTCCTCTACGAGTGAAGTGAACTTATCCGTGAACCTCGGTGCGCAATCTTTGATCTTGCTTTTCATCCCTGCAAGTTTTGCGTGCCTTACTTGGAGTTCCTCGAACGAATTGAGATAGGCATCCATCTTGATCTTTTCTGTTGATGGTATGGCCTTTTCAACTTTCTTGATATCCTCAACCATAAAGTCGAGAAGATTTTTCTGAAGTAGGAAGCGCTTCTCTCCCTCTTTCGATGAGGAAACCGCCGAGCCAAAAAGTTGTTCGAACGCTACATCGGGACTGCCCTGAAATGGAAGTTCCTTACCCGGGCCCACAGCCGAGATGCCGGGATACATGGTTCCACCATAGGCATTTGATCCCCAATCTGCGCGAACGGCTAACCCCACATGATTGAAGGGCGCCGGATATAATTTGGCCAATTCTGCATCTGCAGTGGCCCGCAATGGGTTGCCTGGATTCGTTTCAGTCCCGACCATGTACACGCCGAGCATGCCAAAATTACTGGTGTGACCACCACGACACATTTTCCCCGAGAGACCCTGCACGATGGAAAGTTGATTTTGAAATGGCTCTAATGGCTTCATTGAAGGGGGCAGTGCAGTCTTAGTAAGCGATGAATTGATCGCATTACTTCCGCTAGGCACGAATTCTTCGGGAGTGATAGCCGAGGGCCAAATGCCACTGTTCTTAACAACAAAAACAAAACGACTGGGCAAGTTTTTAACAGTGCCCTCGGCATGCAATTCCACCTGTCGTAAAAAAGGAGTTAGCAGAAGCCCGCCGGCTCCTAGGGAAATGCCTTTGAGAATGCTGCGACGCGATTGTGTCATGATTTGCACCTTATTCTTTGGTTAGTGTTTTTCGATAAAGGAAGGAGTCGGAGGTAAGCAAAGAAATCAAAAGCGCATTGAAGCTTCCACCACTTTCAAGGTAGGCTTTGTCAGCGGCGATTAAGGTTATCGAGTCAGACAACATCTCATTGCGACCCATGTAATATCGAAAAACATGTCGAATAATGGACTGCCTAACCTTGTCCGAATTAGCCATCTTATGGATTAGTTCTAAGGCATCTTTAACATCCCCATCAATATTTTTTTCACCTGTGCCCGCTAGCACACCACGGGAATCGACCGGTTTGCTGGGGAATTTGCCATTCACCATGGGCAATTTATCGAGAGTCTCTATCGTGCGAAAGCGTCCGAAGTCGTCGAATATCTCAAAACTGTAACCCAAAGGGTTCATCTGTTCGTGACAACGCCAACATGCTTTCGCTTCCGTGACGGACAACCTCTCTCTTAGGGTTTTATGATGGTCTTCAGGAATGGTGGCATCGACGGTGATGGGTACATCCAGAACCACACCTGCCAACAAGCGTTGTCTGATCCATTTGCCTCGACGAATGGGGTCGGAGATGTCATTGAGAGAGTGTGCAATCAACCAGGCGGGATGAGTGAGCATGCCCGCGCGGTTCGGTCTTTTGTACGGTTGAGGTAGGAGGAAATTCTGTTCACCGTCCCTCAGATCATAGGCCATGGGGTATTTCTGGTAGAGCGTATGCATGCCCTGACTAATGACCTGATAGGATTTGTTTTTGTTGCGGTTATCGATCCTGCCCTCAGTCGGGATCTCTTTCCCAATTTTCTTTATCACCTCAGGACTGCCATTAAAGCCCCTGTCAAAATTGTGTAGATAATACTTTTTGTTTAGTTCTTTCCAATTCTTCAGGCCCAGTCTTTTCAGCAATTCCTTTGACTTCTCTTCTGTTAGCTGCCCCTTGTCGATCAGCTCCTTGTTTTGTTCGTAAAAATCATAGACAGTATTTCTGAAGGTCTGCCGATTTAAAATGAAGTACTCGTCCGATGTCAACATCTGCTTGAAAACATCTTTGTCCTTTTCAAGAATATTTAACACGAAAAAATCAGCATCACGCTCATAGATAACAGGATAGTTTTCCCCGTAATAGCTGAAGCCCCCAGAGCGGGCTTCATCCTTAAAAACAATATGAGCTTGGTTGTATCCAAAGAACTCCTGAAAAAATCGCAGTATTCTTGGCTTCTCAAGGGATTCATCATCGAGCATCCGAGAGATCTGTGCGTGTACTTCGTCTTTAGTTCTTAACTTTCCTGATTCGGCGGCCCGAAGCAGAATGCTGTCCGGGTGACGATCAGTTATTGCATAGGAAATCGCAAAGGCGAGTTCGGTGGATGACAGCATTCGACGGCCAGAAGCATCCGATTCTCCAAGGCCAATTTCAATTCTATAGACCGATTCGGGATGCATCATGATCGCCATCAGCATGACTCTTAAAGCTTCCGAATGAACCCCTTCTTTGGCAGATCCTGTGAACAGGGCGACATAATTCTTCAACTCCTCTTTCGTGGGATCGCGAAAGACAACCTTTTTGAAATGTTGCGATGCAGCGACTTCCAGTTGATCTCGGTTGGGTGCACTTTTTTGAGAAGCGATGTCCTTATATATCTGTCCTTTTTGAATGAGCTGATCTGCACAATAGCCGGCATTTACAAGCAAGACATCGACCACTGCCGAATCCGCAAACAAGAGGTTTGCATATTCCTTAATGCCTTTCCTGTCTTCCACAAGAAATGGTTGCCTAATACTTCTGGCATCGCCACCGTAGTTAGACTTAATATTATCAAACACATTTGGACTTGTTCTCCATAAGCGAGCCGGGGAAAACGGCTTCGTTTTGAT
>Ga0208226_1000038_pt1 | contig 43454 bp, 22 predicted proteins | sample LakMenE18May11ns_FD_150713 | JGI IMG/M metagenome (GOLD analysis project Ga0208226, IMG submission 150713) | Freshwater microbial communities from Lake Mendota, WI - 18MAY2011 deep hole epilimnion ns (SPAdes) | ecosystem: Environmental > Aquatic > Freshwater > Lake > Epilimnion/Euphotic zone ... | reverse complement strand
ATTTAATTCCTAAAAGATTTTATTCCGTTATTCTCTCATACCGGTTACCGGTATTGACCATACCGGTAAGAGAATAACGGAATAAAATCTTTTAGGAATATTCTTTATTAAATGTTTTGAGGTTGGGGGATTTTGGCTGACACCCCCCCCCTTTTTGTTAATCTGAACTAAACCTTCCCGGAAATGAGAAACCTTCCCGGAAACGCGGAAACCAAGTGGCTCCTGACCATGGAAGCGGAGTGGGGCGGCTACAGTGCGGAGGGGCTGGCGGTGCAACAACTCGGGCAACACAGCAACGCCATGACACGCGGCGCCCCTGTGCTGAGGTGGGCTCCGCAGCGCATCCGCGAGGACAAGGCCCTCGTGGAATACCTCGTCTGGTCGAACCCGTCCAATCTTCTCTACGTGAGTCCGGCACTCGGAGCCGACGCAGAGGTCGCTGCCGCGGCGCTCGCATCGCCCTTCTACGCCGAGAAAGACCCTGAACGTCCCGCCTGCTGCGTGCTGAGCTGCTTCTCAGACAGTGTGTGCGAGAACAAGGAGGTTGTGCTCGCTGCCCTGGCGCGTAGCGGCTACGAACTCGAGTTCGCCGGCGAGGCCCTGCGCGCAGACCCGTACGTCGTCGCGTGGGCGGGGGCGCCGGTGGGCGCTGAGCCGTGTCGCGAGCTGTCCAAGACATTCATGCGGCTGCTGAAGTACGGCGTCAGCGTGGAGCACGTGGACGCAAATTGGAGGGCGCTGTCGCAGGACAAGATGATGATGATCCTCTTCGGTGCATATATGGAGCATATCGACCAGTGGCCGAATCTTCCGCTAGGGAGAGGGGAGGCGACTAAGCAAAGTATCTGCGCGCAGCTTAAACAACTGCTCCCCTCTCGCTGCCCCCTCTGCCTGCGCGTCGCGCCGCCCGTGCGCGACGTGCTCTGGCAGACGCGCGAGGAGTGGGACGGGGTGTTTTGAATCAATAAAGTTGATAATCATGCTTTTATTATTCACACAACTCCTAGCGCGGCATGAAGCGCGACATTCTTGTGCTCGAAGTAGTCTGAGGCTGCACCGCCTGTTCTTGAAGAACAAGGACAGGGGGTTGAAGAGAAAATATTGAAGGGCGTGGAATGCCGCGTCTGATCGGTGCAGGGTTCAGGTTCATGCGCACGTTATTAGTAATGTCACGCACGTACGCAGCAGCATCCATGTCATTGCGCGCACTGTTGATGTTGTCCATTGTCTGCAGGAACACTCCCTCCATGGCATGTTCACGACGCAAAATAGCATGTCTACGGCCACGTCGAGCAGACGGAATTCCCCTGCCCATCTGTGCCGGGTTCATCTGCTGCCTCATTCCTGGCATCATTCCACGCCCCATCTGTGGTGGCGCGGTCTGTGGCGCGGTCTGTGGCGCGGTCTGCATCTGTGGCGCGGTCTGCATCTGTGGCGCGGTCTGCATCTGTGGCGCGGTCTGCATCTGATCTGCGCCAACGATTTGCACCCCGGGAACGATTATTATGGCCCCGGAAACGATCGCCCGGAAACGATTATCGCCCGAGTGGTACAGAATACCTCGAAACGATTTTCGCCCCGGAAACGATCGCCCGGAAACGATTATCGCCCGAGTGGTACAGAATAACCCGAAACCATTTTCGCCCCGGAAACGACTTCAATTGATATTCCCCCCAGGCCCGTCTCCCAAACTCGGACAAATCCCCGAAAGGAATGCGCTTGCACGTGTTTGTTGTGGACATCGTCGTTGCTATGTTGGCGGGCGCAATGTACTGCATGGCACGCACGAGCGCAAGGCAGAGCAAGAACGGGCTGTGCGAGCTTGTTTGTGCTGAAAGTCCCAACATCGTGCGTGTCGTTCCGTGCTTCGTATTGCCCATCGCAGGTTGCTCGGGGGAAGAGCTGCCTTAAGACCTGAGAATGGCATTCTCGTACACACATGGGTTGCCTATTCCGTACTGGACCCCAATTGCTACCTACACGAGAGGCGTTGCTGTGCTGCGGTGGGCGGACGACGACATAGCGAATGACAAGACCATGGTGCAGTACCTGGTTTGGGCCAACCCATCAAACCTTGCATATGCGAGCGCCGCTCTCAAGGCAGACGAAGACATTGTGAGTACTGCGATGATGTCTCCGTACTACTTGCAGCCAGAACCCGCCATGCCGCCAAGCTGCGTCTTGCGCTATGTTGATGAAAACATACGGAACAACAAAACCTTTATCCTCGATCACCTCGCAAGCAGTGCATACGAAATGCAGTTTCTCGGTCCTCATTTGCGGAACGACAGGACGGTGATTGCATGGGCTGGGGCTCCACACGGAGCAATCTCTACAATGCTCCCTGACCATGACTTTTTGAAGTTTCTCAAGGACCTTCCTCCCACGGGCATTTCTTTTCGTTACGTGGAAAACAATCAAAAAAGGGTGTTTGATTTCCATGCAAAGTACCTTGTGAACAAGGACATTTTCAACGGCCGGAAAATCTGCATGGAAACGCATTGGGGGAGGATGAAAGAGTCGGAAAAGATCGAGTGGTGCAAATGGATGTGGGGAGGTATAAATGAAAAACTCCCCTTGTACTTCAGGGTTTCGCCTGCGATGCGGGAGGTGCTGTGGCCAACAGAGGCCACGGATGCTGTATTGCCCGATGCTGTATTGCCGGTCCCTACCGATGTGGTATTGCCGGATGTGGTGTTGCCGGATGTGGTGTTGCCGGATGTGGTGTTGCCGGATGTGGTGTTGCCGGATGTGGTATTCCCGGATTTTGTCCCGCTATTCCCGGATTTTGTCCCGCAGAGTCCCCCCTCTTCACAGTGCCCCAGCCCCGCCTCTTCACAGTCCCCCATGCTCCACACAAGGGATGCAGCCTTTGCAGACTTCCGCAAAAACGGCTTTTGGGGAAGTGAAAGTGTGCTTAGGGAGCAAAGGTGAGGTTTTCGGTGTGAGGTTTTCGGAAAGGTGAAGGTGGGAAAGGAGAAGGTGGGAGGGTGCCAAGGTGAGGTTTTCTGGAAGGTGAAGGGTGCAGTTATTTGAGGAGTGTGCAGTTATTTGTTTTTGTTTCTTTATTAAACGCTTTCAGCCAGTTACAACAGAATCGGAGAGATCTGGTGTGGCTCGAGCCAGAACCTGGACGATGCCTCCGCTCCGTCGAAGCCAGCCACGGGGTTGATGAGCTCCACAAAGTACAGATCTTCTGTGACGGAGTACCTAAGTACACGCGCTCGCTGGTTGTTGTACGCTCTGTTGAAATCGATGATACAGAAAACCATGCCCTGGTGTTTCAGTTCGAGCTTCTCCCGGTCCTCCTCTGACATTCGCTGCTTTCCTTCAGTGAGCGACAGTGCGACGGCTGCCTGTAGCTCTGCGGACTCTTCCAAGGCTTCACGTAGGTCGGCATCTTCTTGCGCCGCAGCGGGGGGTTTGCTCGAGGCTTGCGCCGCAGCGGGGGGTTTGCTCGAGGGCCTGCCCCTCCTCTCGTTCATGCTTTGACGGGCTAGGGCTGCGTCCAGCGAATAGTGCTGAGCGCCGCCGAGCTGCCACCCCCCACCCCAACCGCTGCCATGAAGGCTGTTCGTCATTGCACGTTTGATGTCCTCCTGCTCTTTGTCAAAGGCTTTCTTTGACTCGGCCATAACACTGGCCAAGACAACATCGTCATCCCTGACGGGAGGTCCTGCTGTCTTCTTGGCTGCCTCGAGGCTCGCTAGAGTGGCAGCGAACACGTTGTTGAATTGTTTACGGTCCTCGTGGGTTGGGTTCTGTATTTTCTTAAACTCGGATACTAACATCTTAAGCGGATCCATGTTTGGAACAACTCAAGAGATTACTCGGAATCAGTGTATACTTAAATATAGGTTTCGCCAAAAATTATTGAAATTAGTACGCAAATTTTTATTGAAATTAGTACGCAATCATCAAACCATCAGAAAAGCCTGTTCCTGTTATAACAGGGCAAGAACCTATGACATGGCAAGCGTTTGTGTATATTGTGGTTATGTTTGCAGCAATCTCGTTGTGAGACGTGTACTTAATGCCATTTGTAGGAGGCACATGATGTCCTTTTGCAAACAGCCCACAGTTTAAAGATTTTATGTTGCGCATCTGAACTGCTGACAGTGGCATCAAAATATTGTTAATCGGACACAACGACATTGATTGCCTGAAAACGAGGGGCATAAAAGAGGTCTTAATTTTCCTTGTGTAAGTTTCAGCATCATACTGATTCAGGGCAAGATAAGCTCCAGCAGTGCGCAATCGAGATTTTTCATCACTATTTAAGGGAGCTGCGAAAGCAATTTTTGCATGAGTATGAAGCAGATTGGTCATAAAACAAGTCCCTGGAAGAATTTTCGTGTTGTCGATCATTTGTTGTCGTCGGATCTCCTCAGGATCTGTTGTCAAGTTTAAGCCTGTTTGCATAATAGTCGATGGATCGTCCTTGCTTTCACACATGTCAACAGAGAACATGGTGCCAAGATCACCGGCACTCAAAGCAACACAGTAAAACATGGTATTGAGCATCGCTTGTAATTGATCCTTCGTTCGATCTTTTTCGTCTCCTGCTTCGAGAGAAAACGATTGAATGGCATTTATGGAAGGTGCAGATGTTTCGCTTATCTCCTGCGATTGCAGGCAAGTCATCATCAATGCGTTTGAAATTGTGGAAACGTTAGATTGCATTTTCTGAGTGATTTCCATGGCGTGTAATGAAGATTTGATGTTGCTAGCCATTGCGGTATTGAGCGGTACGTTGTCAATCTTCTTTTGCAACGCGAGACGGGCTGGTGAGGGATTACCCATAGTAACCTGAAGAGTGGCGATTTGCGCCGCGTTTGCAGAGCTTGTTCGTGCGATGCCCGTTCCCTCATAAATGTTTGATGTCTTGGCAAAGAGCGTAATAACAACAGGAATATTTGTTTTGATGTTTTGTGTTTTGTTGTTATTTGTTTGGACATTATTTGTTTGGACGTTATTTGTTTGGACATTATTTATTTGGACGTTATTTGTATTTGTTGTGTTGTCATTTGTTTTTTTGTCAATGGCAACTGAGGTCCAGCACACATTTTTGCATCCGACATCCCCGCGAAATACGGAATGTCCATTGAGACCACTAGATTCAGAAGACCAAAATCTAAAAAAATTGGCAACAGACAAGTTATTCATCGGCAACAAAGATTCAGAAGACGACACAGTTGACGAAGCAATTTGGGGTGCCTTTGCCAGCAGAGAGCAACACGACATGTTATCAAAACTTTGATGATTCTTTCCTGCTGTCGTTATAGCGTTCTGAAGAGTCTGTATGCTCAAGTTCTCGAAGTTTACATGTTGTCGGATCTCCTGGGGATCTGTTGTCAAGTTTATGCCTGTTTGCATAAGAGTGTTGTTCTGCTGTGGCTTCTGCTGTGGCATTTGTGTAGCTTGTCGATTGTTTTCGTTGATGTGTGTATGTACCTCAGTGGCAAGTTGAATAATTGTTTTTGAAGCTTGAATCACATCTGGAGGAAAAAAAGTAAAAAGAGCATGCTCTATTGATTGCAAAAACTCCTTTTTGCCATAAGCCAGACATAGACTTTTCATAGCTGCGAGTTCGTTGGCATCATCTTCACAATCCCAGAAATTGCGCTCGCCGGGTCCAAGTCCAGTGACAACGCTCTGGTCTTCTCCTGCTTTGTTTTTCAGCAATATTACCTTGGATTGAAAATCGACACGCCCACTCCCTGTACCATTGATTTCCACTTGCGTTGGTTGTAATTCAGTAGCATATAAAGGGTCATTCCCGTAGGTGTTTCTAGAAACAACATTCTCTTGACACTTCCACATCAACTCGTGCACCAAAGCCTGACGGCCGTGTACACGAACAAACTCTGTGTTTGCCGTGTGAAACAAATCAGTATCAAAACTTGTCACATTGGTAGCATTGTCGTAATGTATTGGCACATCAGCTTCCTGAGCAATCTTGACAGCAACACTTGCCAAACAATTCACCATCTGTAAAAAGCTTTGTTCTGACTGATCTCCAGCAATAGCGCCAACGCGCAACAATTCCATCCCCTGTCCACATATTTTCGCACCTTCAACACTCCCGTCTGTGTTGACTGTTGCACCCAGGGATCGACTCATTTGCAACTCCCACGTAACAGGCATTTCAGCATCGGTGAAACGTTTCAAAACAGCCTCACAAGCTTGTTTCCTCTCTTGACGTGCCTGAGTCAACCCTGTCACCAACTGCAGAAGTGTCTCACAAGGCCTGCCCATGCGCAACTGCATGAAGGATTCATGAGCTTTTATAAGATCCAATTGCTGGCTCATGCTGTTTTGAAAATAATTTTGTTGCATCAGATTTCCGTCAGCTAAGGACAAATGCAATTGCCACGTTGTGTTATTATCTTCACATGTGACAACTTCAACCATAGATGTGCCTTGTGTGCTCAAATGCTGCAATAATTGCGTAAGAGGAATACATGCTGTGAATACGTGAGTAACTCTTGCCTGCGTAATGCTCGGAATGGAAGCGTTCAATGCAATTTCCGCCGGCGAAAGAAACAGGACTTTGACCTGTATAGACGGTGTGAGCCGACAAATATCATCACCCTTTTTGGATAAAACAGTCGTCTGCGGTTTGAGTACAGTCACTGCACCTTGTGTCTCAGATACACAGAACGACTGTGAATCAGCAGGAAGCAAACAACTGACACACATAATCTGTTCTGCTGCCAGTTTCACAGTATAATTGCCCGTTGATGCAGCAGGTGCTGTGATATCGTCATTCGATACGAATTGCTGTGCAAACATTCCAATGTGTACACGAGAGCTTTGTACATGAGAGCTTTGTACACCAGAGCCTATTTTAGTTACTGTTTCAGCGACAGCTTGTACTTTGCAAATATCCACAACCATTGCGGGCAAGCTAATTGCTTTCACATTGGCACTGATTTGTGCCATACGAGCTCTTATCGTAAATACACAATTGACTTGTTTGTGCGTGATATGTCTTTAACAAATCGAAACAATAACACACACAGGGGATCAAACTAAAACAGAGTGTACAACGACACAAAATATTACAATATATTACAATATATAAAAATATATAAAAAAAAAATATAAAACCACGTATAAACCCTACACCTCCCAGAGACCAAATCGAGTGCAATACTCCGTGAAATATAGATTGCTCGTCTCCTGATTGTAAGTGTTTTTTTGAAGTTCACACAAAATCGTGGTCGCGTGGTAGTTCAGAACTATTATACCCAACACGATTATCCATGCCGTGTGCTTGTACTTCTGCACCAGTGATTTGTAAAAGTAGTGCGCAGTATCATAGTACGTTGACCTGTACACAAGTCCTGTGAATTCCAATGACAAATCGCCGAATGTGAGAACCACAAACCCAAAAATGGCAAAAATAAACTGCTGTTGTGAACCAAAAAGGTGTTTGGAAGTGATCCTACCAGGACCTGGAGTTTCAGAGTTAATATCTCGCTGAGAGTCAAGACCAGCCAAATAGAAAAACAAAAAGATCATAGCAGCAATCAGCAACACAATTAGCACACGGTTGTATACCAATCCTCGCATGTTTGTGTTGTGTGCTGTGCTTGAAGGCTCAGTGTTATCCTCAGTGTTATGCCCTTTCGCTGACGCTATGCCCTGCGCTTGTAGATGCATCATTCGCAAGACGTTGCTGATGTGAGTTACAAGCCCAATTGTTGTGAACAGAACAATCACAGCAACTATAACACTGTAATCAGCAGCTCCACGTTGCAGTGTGATTCCGACTGCAGTTACGGTGAGACCAATAATGATTGGCAGATCCAAGGATATTTGCGCAGTGTACATGTTCTCCAGAATTGGCGATTTTCTTGTGGCAGTTGCTCCTTGCTCCCCTTCTGTCTCCACTGCTAGCATCCCTGGTGTCTGCCATGCGCCTTCATTGTTAACAGCAAAATATATTTGGTCTTCTGTTGTAGTGGATGTACTAGATGATACTTTCCAAGATTCGAAAAAGTGCATTACAAGTTTCTTTATGATGCTGAAACCGGCTAAAACGCACATCACAGCAAATAGAATCCACCATATAACAATTACCCCAGTCAAAACAAAAACGTTCTGCAAGTGATCAATAGCATTGCCATCTTCGACTTCCCCAGGCTGACCTGCGGAAAGATGTCCTAGAGCAAAAAACATTGCGACAAGCGGAACAACAATGTTAACGAGAGTCACAAATGCTTCAAATATAACAAAATATTGATTGTTCTTCTCCTTGGAAGATCCGCTTGTAGTTGGGAATAAATCGATGAGATGTCTGTTGACACAAGTCCCCCAAGCAAATAGAAGAGTACTTGCAATGAGCAAAAGTATTTCTCCCGTAACAATCCAGTACACTTGGTTAGTGACCCCTACAATTGAAGTTGTCATATGTGGAACTCCAGAAAAGATACATGTCTTAAATGCATCATCATACTTGGCCAAGTACTTTTTTTTCGCAAAATCATTCCCCGAATCCAGTGCACGCAACTTGTTGTATGCGTACATCTTTGCTGGCCACTGTTTCATGACAGACAGGGCCTCTTTCAGTGTGGCCTGTTTGAAAGTGTGTTCTTGGGTCACGAGTGTATTACATTTGTCATACTTGCAATAATACTTGACAAAAGTCATAAAAGGTTTCAACTGTAGAATGTTCGTCAGCGATGGATTAGCTACAGAGTTAGTGAACAATGTCGAGTTTTCCACATTCTTCACTTCTGGAATAGTCTCGAATGCTGTAATCTCTTTGATGATTACCTGATCAAGGTCAGTATTGGTAGCATTTGCATAGCTTTCCAGATTCTTCAAAGAACACGAAGTATGCTGGCTCTTTTTGCATTCTTTCGTTTCAGTATCTCCTCCACCAGGCAGATCAAAAGGAGTAGCAAAGTCTCGCAAGCAACTGCACGTTGATCTGTCGTGATTTTCATATGTAACACCTTGGTAATTGTCCAACGCCTGCAACATGAAATTCATCAAAAACTTGGATTGGGAATCTTTATCAGGTTTCATAAAATTTTGTGCAAGAAGATCTTGCAGGGACATTTCAGGATTAGTATTCTTGTCCCAACGATCTCCGTAGCATCCCATGAGAGTCATAACAGTGTGAATGGGACTGACATAATATTTGCCCAATGCCTCGACTCCTCCGTCCCCTACCACATGGTCTTGTATATATTTGTATACTTCCTGTTTTTTTTGATGTTTCTGCAAGTCCATTGTTTTAACAAAGGTGTTGTTTTCAGGTAACATGTACTTTGCAAATGGAGTTCTGTGTGTTATGTAAGTGTTTGTATAAACTGTATTGTTAATGTGATTATAAGCGAGCGATCTGTCCTTGCCCTGCACATGTCGCAGCATTGGGTGGTACGAAATGCTCACGCTCAATGTTACAATGATAGTGGTGTATGCTGCTAACGAAAACGTGTCCATAAGTATTTGTCCGCAATGCGTTGCGCTCTGCGATGGTTTCTCTTCATCCTTGTCAGACATATTAAGAAATATCTTTAATATGATGTACATGAAAAATGCATGGCAAGGGCACGTGAAGTAAGGAGGAAACTTTGAAAAAAATAGCAAATAGTTCGAACGAACCATGACAGGATTTGGGATGAAACATGCCTCACACTGTGGATACTCGGTGTACCCAAATGCTACAAGATTGTAACACGTTTGGCAAAGCTCTATATGAGTACGTCTCAACATCAGCAAACAAGTCATCAGAAATTCAGACTGAACCCGGTGTAAATGCTCTTTTACTGCTTATCGAATTTGTTTTTGATATGCTGCATGATTGCGGAATGTCAGTTCTATATAGAGTGTATATAAAGGTTCGAGACAGAAGAGACTTTGAATTTGAGATTTTCAAAGAATGGGATGAGTGCGTCCTGAGTCGTATACCGTCTAAGCAATGTCTTGTCATAGACATTGATACGAAAGTACATGAGAAGTATACCAAGTGGGTACATTGTTTGTGGCTGATCACTCATATACAACAAGTTGAAAACGAGCGCTGTGCAAGAATGTCATGTGCACGTTGTGTATTATCGGAAGAACATGTGGAGCTGTACAGAACATCTTTTGTTTTCGTGTTGCAGGAACTCGAAAAACTTTACACTCATATAGCACATATAACATAAAGTGTTCTGTCATTCCTATGATACCGCGAGATTTTGAAAGTATTGGTGCTCTACGATTTCTGTCATAAATGTAAAAAAAACAATGGAGACATAAAGTATTTGTTGAAGCTTGCATAGAACAAAGTGAACATGACGATCAATTCCGACTTTTTCAAAATAATAAAGGAGGGCTGTCCAAATGCATTCAGTGAGCATTTACCTTTTAAGCCTGATATTGTTTTCATAGATGGCCAGGTCAAGTTGATGAAAGCAGCACAGGTTGACAGCTGGGGTCTTTTTTTCGAAATACAATTTTTCAAAACTGTGGAAAAATGCTTCGCTCTAGGTGCCAGTACTGTTGTGTTGGCATTTGACGATTACACACATGTTCCTGCATCAAAGAACATGACACAAGTGAAGAGATCAAAACAAAAGATTGTTTTGGAATTTGCCCAAACATCAACTTTACCGGTGAACATGCCAGAGGATTGGCCGGGAGCAATGGCAAACCGTACATTCAAGGTCAAAGTTATTAGCAAGATATTGCAAGCAGTAGCTGTGTGGTTCAAAAACAAGTTAGCATCAGATGTTGCATACAGAGAACGCAATCTGGTGCTTGACTACGCAGGAGTGCCGCAGCTCATTCAACTGGAACAAGCTGAAAAAGTTCACCCTATAAAACACTTCATAAACGAGCACGATTGGCTTCCAAAAAACAATAGGGTAGGTCGTGGTGAGTGTGACATCAAAGCTTTCGTATGGATGCATGTGTCTAAATTATTATGCATAGTCTCAACAGACGGAGACTATCTTCCACTTGCTCTGTTACAGACGAATGAAAACGGAGAATGTGCTTATGTGCGCGACAGAAGAGTGGTGCTGTACCGAATGACAACACAAATACCATTGGCAACTCCTGCTAAGCGCAAGATATCAAGCAGCAATGAATCGGCGCAAATTGCGAAGAGGACACCCCGCAAATATGAATATGTAGACATAGCCAGCATAGAATCCTGGTTAAGGACAGTCTTTCCTAGCAAGGTAACTGATCCTGTGCGCCAGTTTTGTGCTCTGGTTGCACTATGTGGCTGTGACTTTGTGCGCAATTTGCCGAGGCTTGGGCCGCGCACATTGTGGAAGCTCCGGCACATCCTGCTACACATAGATCTACGGGAAGTATCTCAAATAATGAGCGCTCTGAGCATAGCATATTCGGACTTGTATATCATGAAAAACACAATGCCAGCAGGTATTAGCAATAGTGCGGAGTGGTTCAAGAATACTTCTGAGCAGGAAATGTTTGCCATTTTCGATCAAGTGGCAGCTCGAATTCAGCGCAGCTCCAACATTTCTCCACGCATCAAGCAGCAGTTGTGGCAAGCAGATACAGCTATGGCGCATGCACGCAACACAGTATGGACAATGCACTACTGGATGCTTTTGGACAACTGTCCAGACCCACATGCGACTGAATTGGGAGACTTTGGTTATGTGCGAGACGAGAGAGGCCGAACACACTTTGCTTACCAAAAAACATCTGAAGCCTGAGGCTGACGATTGGCATGCGTGTAAGTATAAACGGTGCCAGTATAAACGGCATCCATGAGCATGTATACTCTTCAAACTGGTGTCGGACAAATTCGTGCTGTTGCCTGTGACCCGGATGAGAAGGACAAACTCATTATTTGTTTAAGTGAGGCAAATAAAAAGTTAACAAACCAATTAAACACGTGCCAATCTGAATTGTTCAAGTGCCGACAAGGTGCATCAAACGTCGATGCTGTGACAGCCATAGAAAATGCAACTCAGAAAGAGGTCGCCGCGCTCAAGGCCGAGATTGAGAAATTAAAGGGCGATGCTCAGGCAGCAGCAGTTGAAGCAGTGCAACAAGACAAGAATTTGCGAACATTACACCACAACAATACGGAAGCTTGGAAAGGAGATGCATCAACTTTGCGTGCAGACATTGATAAGCTCACGAAGGCAAATGCGGAGGTTCGGGCAAAGCTAAATGAAGCCCTGATCAACAAAAAAAATACTTCAAGTCTTGTACATGAACTGGCGGAGCTTTGTAATGACTTTGAACATGATGCTGTACAATATACGAAAAATCTGGCCGAGTACAAGGAGAAGGAGGCGAGGGCGGTGGAGGAGATCAAGGAGTGGAGCGAAAAGCATATGTTGGCCTCTGCCGACATCTCGTCCAAGGATGAGGGGATCAAGAGGCTTGAGGAGCACATCGAGTCGCTGCAAGCCCAGATCGCTCAGTACCAGGAGAAGGAGGCGAGGGCGGTGGAGGAGATCAAGGAGTGGAGCGCAAAGCACCACTTCGCCTCGGCCGACATCTCGTCAAAGGATGAGGGGATCAAGAGGCTCGAGGACGACATCCAGTCGCTTGAAGAGCTTGTCGACGCGCTCAAAGATGAGAAGAAAGCGTTGTTTGACCTGCATAAAAAGACGAAGGAGGAACTCTCGCAACAGACACAACGCGTTGAGCAGCTGAATAGCGAGCTCAAGGCCACCACCTCCGGCATGAGCGGCGATCACAAGAAGCAGGTGGAGCAGTTGGAGCAGATTATTGAAAAGAGCAACACAAAGCACCAGCAAGAGGTGGAAGAGGTGAAGGCGGAGGCCATGAAGGAGAATCACGAGTTACAGCAGCAGCTCAATGAGACGAAGGAGTTCCTGGATGCCACGAAGAATATCATTCAACAGAGCAACAAGAAGCACGAGGCGGAGGTGACGCAGTTCAAGGAGGTAATTGCACAAGAGAAGGAATCAAACAGTGTCCTTGAGGTTGAAGTACAACAGTTGAAAGAAACGAACTATACAAATGGACATAAATTGGATAAATATACAACACAAATCAAAGACCTACAACGAGTAGAAAACGAATTTCGTGCAAAGCACATCGTGTTTGTACATGACATCATGGAGTTGACCAAAGAGAACTTAAGACAGACTGCTGAACACAAACAACAAATGAATGAGCAAAAGATGACGCTAGAAAGAGCTCATGCAAAAAAAATTTTGCAGCTACAAGAAGAACATAAGTTAGAACGTGGAAAGATGATGACGGAGGAATCAAATGATAACCAAGAAGAAATCAAACAATTAAAGACAAAAATCAAAGAATTGAACGATTTAAACAAGCACAACCTTCAAAGATTTGAAATAGAACACGCCAGAAACACTGGGCTGCGAAATGCGGCGAGGTTACTGAATCCACCAGCTCTGAGACCAATTATACAGCATGGGAACCCAATTCAGAGCAAGGTCTCCAAAACACCCCAATTGGAAGGTAATTATAAAACATATGCCAAACAAGTAGAGGACTCGTATGCAAACTTCAAAAACCTTAGTGCAGAATTGCTCCTTGATCTAGTCACATTGGGTCTCCATGACGCATTGACTGAGAAAGAAGTTGAGAATGCTGTTAAGAAAGCAGTTGCAGCAGTTCATGGAGCAGATAAACGAAGACAAAAAGAAGTTCAAATAAATGTAATTAGGAAGTTGTGTTGGGAGTTCAAAAAACTGTGTAAAGAAACCCTTGAAAACACAGTCACCGGCACCACAGCAAATCAAGGGAAAAAAAAAGAAGCTGCAACACGTGTAGCATCCTTCTTGAAAACAAAGTTTCTAGTACCAGAAAATGAACACAAAGAGGAAGATGAGCCAGTACCATTGGGACGACAGGAAGTTGACTCGCCAGATGACAACAGAGAATCGGATTCGTCTGACTCGCCTGACAACGGTGTACCTTCAAGTAGTTCATCCTCCTCCTCCGATGAAAATTCGCGGGGTGAGGATGAGCACCGCCGCGCTCATGGAGCAGATGTACCGGCACCTCATGGAGGGCTGCACGCCTCTTCACAACATCCCGCACACGAATTGTCATGGAGTCCAAAGCTTCCAAACGGAGCCGGCGACAATGCACTCCCTCAAAACATATTTGATAAGTTAAAACCACGTTATGCACCCAAAACTAGCCAATCGCTGAATGGACAAAATGGACAACCTAGGCAGGAGGAAACCAAGACCGCAGATGCGACTATACCTGCTGCAGATGGGACTACACCTAATGCAGGTGGGACTACACCTAATGCAGGTGGGCAGCCGCAACAGAAAAGAGTTTCAACCAAGGACCAATGGGTTCCAGTTACACCGAATAGCTCAGATGATTCTAGTGACCCTGAAATTAGCAATTTGGAACAAGTTCCCGTACGACAACCACGGCTGCAAGCAAATGCAAAAACAGCAACAGTATTCCTGAGCGATAACCCCTACATGCTTTCCCCCCATGTTTGTTTTGAGGCGTAAAGTATTATTAAACAGATTTAATTTGCATGTTGTTGATTGCTGCTGGGACTACACAAGCGCTGTTGCTTTCCGAAATGCTGCTACGCCGTGTTTTGTTGCTGGTATTTCCTTCGAAACGAAATCCATTGCAACGCTTTGCGGACACAAGTGCTTTATCCTCATTTGCTTGCTTGTGCTTGAACGCAATCACGGTGCCTTTGCAGGCGGTAGCTAGCATTATGAACACAATCGGGCGGTTTTGGGTTTTAATGGCGTTCGCCTGTGTGTTTTTTAGCGCTTTGATGACACTGTCCAGCAGTTCAGTGTATGCATACACTGTTCTAGCACGTATGTACAATATAGGTGTTGTGCCTTTTGTCATGGCTGGCCAGTGGCTTTTTGTTCTGCTTGACTTTGTACATAGAGCCATTGTACCTTTGTGGAACGGACTATCGTTTTTTTTGAAACAGGTTTTGTTCCAGATTGTTCTCCCTTTCTCCTTCAAGAACATTGAAATTCTTCCTGAAATTCTGCAAGCTTTGACGCTGACGTTTCTGAGCATTGGTACAAGTGTAGCCACATTTTTGCAAAATATCATGGAGTGTACACTTGCGTTCGAACCTGTGTCTCGTGTGTGTGGCGACGGAGCCTTTGCTGGAATGTCTACAAAAGTTGACTGCTCTTCGGTTTTTACTCCGATGTATACACAGTGTTTCGCGGGCCCGAATTACTTATCACTTGATCTGCTGACACCTGGCTTGTTTGCACGACAGGCAGCTCTTGCTCTGCGTCGTGTCATAACAACGCACTGTAGTGTAGCAGCTGTGGTGTTGAATCTTTTGCTGTTTCCGTTTGCTGAGCTGCACCTATACGCAGCTGTGCATGGAGCTGTAAATGCTTTCATCTTCGGAGTTATAGGATTGCCTATAACCACCGTGCGAAGATGCCAGGCTGTGAGCAGGACAGATTTAGGTGTTGCAGGACTGGATACCGATAATTTGAGCACAGTGCAACGGATAATTGCGTGCTCTCCTGACTGGCAGCCTCTTGTGTCAATGGTGACATCTGCGTTAGAGAGTTTTGGCGAACTCGTGAATAATTGGCTAAATGCTTGTTCTCTTTTAGTGCATGAGGGGTTGGGAACATTAGAAAACAATGAACAGCGATGCGAAGAGTCTGTGCGCATGAACAGCATAGTGCTTGATGCTGCACGGGCCATTGAAGGTTTGGAGAGTGTTGAAGCTTTAGAAAGACTGCAGGGTAGAAGTGGTTTACCAGACAGCGAAACTCTTCTTCGGGTGCGTGTTGTGGGGGTGACACCTAGACTGTTTGGCGTCACTGATGGCCATGCTGTTCTGTATCGTGGCGCACACGATGGGTATGTCTGGGCATATGGTGCGTGGCCTTTTTCTGTGGACGTGCGTCTTGGTCTTGCTGCTGTGTCGTATAGTGGCAGCGCTGCAGAGACTGATGCTACTGGAGATGCGCGCACAGGACTCCTTGGATGTTTGTGTATTGATTCTGAGAAGAAGGGCTTTGAGCTTTTGTGTGCAACGGCGCCATATTTGCAGCACATTGACAATGATGCGAGTGATGAAGGAGAAGATTCTGCTAAGTTCTCAACAGACACGACACACTCAATCTCTTTTCCCGAGCTTAGCCTTTTGGGAATGACTTGCAAGAACACAGCTGTGCGAGTCTTGCCTCTTCGGTGGCCGAGAAAAAGAATCGCGAGAACATCCAGTTCGAGCTACGAAAGATATTCGTATGGAGACGTAGGAAAGAACATACAAGGGGACCGAGATGCCATTGACAGTATTCATGTGCTCGCGAGCAAGCTACTGTCAACACCTGCTGGTGCTGTAGAGGCAGCTATTTTCGTGCAGCCTCTATGTGGCCAAAGCAGTATAGCGTGCGCACTTGCAGCAGACAACTGCTTTCCATGGTGTATGGGGGTAGTAAAGGGAGGGCCACGCACACAAAACGTCAGCATGTTTAACACAGCTCGCTGGGAAAGTTACGTATTGCTTCCAGACGTTGACTGTGGCGTGCTACGACAGAATTCTGCAAGAGCTGAGGGGGACTGCGGACAAGAGGAGGAAAGTAGCATCGTAGACATGAATACACGTGTTGGAATAGTACACACTAACTGCAAGGCAGAGAGAATGTGCACGCCCTCGCCTGTTCCTGCTGTGGTCTCCAGTCTAATATCTTTGTCTTCATTGCAAACGTCGAATAACAGTGAGCTGGCATTGGTAAAAGAGCATAAGCGCAACAAATGGCTTGGGGTACGTATGGAGCAGCAGCCTTTTGTAGTTGCAGGCGACGTGCTATTGAGTGTCGAAGCAGAAAAGAAAGTAGTGATTGTAACAAGGCTTTACGATGTTGGTCATGGGTCATTCCAACTGTTGAACGAGCGGCTGACGCTTTCAAGCAATGCACATTCAATTGAAATAGCTGAATGTGAAACGCTGGGTGATAAACAATGTGTGGAGACGGCAATGTCTGAGGGGAAGCTTGTGTTGCCAGTTGCATTTTACACCATGGAGAACGGACGCTTACCTCAAGAACATGCAGACGGAGGAGAAGTACCTGGTCTCCTGCCTGCTGCTGCTTCGCGATGGGCAGTGCACTGGGCGGCGAACCCGGTACTAGAGGTCTACGCAGCAATATTTGACTTTTGCAGGGGTCAAGCAAGCTTTAATTTCAACGTGCACTCCAGTTTCGGGTCTGCGCTTGTGTGGACAGTGCATACTATGCGAAGTGTTGATTTAGAGGGTGCAGGCTCACCATCAACAGAAGACATTAAAAGCCGTGTGTCGTACATGCGAGTTCCGCAGTTTTTTGGGGATTTTTTTGAAAGTGGGGAAACCTCTTCAGAGGCTTCAAAATATTGTGATGTTATTTGGGGGCTCAAGATTGTTGGAGTCGAGTATCTCAATGCCCAAAATGTTCTCATCACGGTGCTGGCAGCACGGCCTCGAGACTACAATCCTTACACGGGAGAAGTGTTTGGTCCACGCATTTATCGTTATTACTATTTGAACCCCGAGCGGCATGATTGCGTTGTGGACAGAGAAACAGCAGATTTATCAAGTAAAAGCATCTTTTCATGCTGGAAGTCGCAAGAAGACGGAATGTGGAGTGGAGATTCGATGCTTCATAGTGGAAGTTCGGGAAACAAAGAGTCTATGGACAGCAACAACGTTCCGTGTGCTGAAGCACGTGTTGTGCCTGCGTTGGGTTCTGCTATAATCATGCCAATTGTTGCCTTGGTGCGGGTTTTGGAAACAGCCCTTGATTCTGTTGTGACGCTTATTGCTGTTTTCGTAGCTAATCCACAGAACCCATCTTTGGCACTCAGAGATTTAGCAAGTATTCCTCTGCACAAGGCATCTTTCCACTCTATGGTGGACAGTGGTGGTACGCGTTTGTTAAACGTCGAGGAAATCATTTCTGCCGTGACGTGGTGCACACGCTTCAGCGCACACCTGTTAATACATGCTTTTGACGCAATATCAACGATCGTTGCTAATCTTTTCGAGAACAAACACGTAAACAAAAACATAGGGGGCTTGCGGACAATGGTTGTTGGGTTTGCCAAAATAAAGGAAGGTGGTGCGGCTGCTGTGCCACAGTTTCACCAAATCGAAAAGATGTTTGAACAACCAATAGTTTTCTCGTCGATGCATGCTTCAACGGCTGTGTTGCGGATGGCAGATGGTATACAAGGAAGTAAAAGATTACCAATGGTTGTGACAGCTTTCATGCGCATACAGACTGGTATGGTTGGGTCTTTAGCTCTGGTGCTGCGTTTGGGGAGGATATTAATAGTGCGCCTACTGCAAGCAGGAGCTGGTTCAGCTGCTGCTGTGGGATCATCTGCTTTTCTGGAGTCAACGTCTGTTGTACGCAATGATTTCCTCAACACAATGCGCTTTCAATGTTATGGGTTAGCACAAGTAGTAGGCGCAACACAAGCATGGGGACACGCTCTACAACATGCCTGTTTGCTATTTCCTGATACACTGGAAGGGGTATTGACAGTTATAACGGTGCTTACGTTAGAATACCCTACTGTTGCGTGCGCGTGTAAGCTAGGGGATGGTGATGTGGTTGGAGATGGTGCTCTCGACACACTCACGAGTATCTGCCTTCTTCGTCCTTTGCCTATAGAGGAGACACAATGGCTGAGTGCCCTAGTACATGCACAAAACGACAGGCGTGAGCTATGCTTTGTGACTATGGACAGAGCTAATGTCTTGTTAGAAACAGCTTTTGACAAATCTTACCGGCGCATGTATTTGATGACACAGTACGCAGCGGGTGTTGCTGATGGCGTTTTGGCACTGATTACCGCGGACAATTCAGCATGTGATGCGTTTGATGTTTCTCCATATGTTATGAGCATTATTCCAGAGCCTGTAGATTACTTCAGTTCCTGTGTAGACACACAAGATTGTAAAATCCGCTGCTTTGAAGAGTACACAGCATTCGAGGATGCCAAGCGCAAGGTTCTTGACGCTGGAATTGATGTTGGGTTCAAAACCGAAATCGCCGTAATTATGGAGAGCATGTTGTTCAGTTCGGATGATATTGAAGCAGGCAGGCATAAGCCTCCATTCTTGATGCAGGAATTAATAGAACTTCCTACCGCTTCTTGTGTCACCGTGTGTGCGGGCAAAGTGTCAAGGTGCATAGCTGTAGCAGGTCTTGTAACACAGACAACGGGAGAACTAGCTATGGAACTAGCTATAGCGTACTACTGTGTGCCAATAGATGTAACGCAGTACGCTTTCCAGTGGCCCGGAATGGAAGTGACAAAACCTAGCAGCTCACAGGGCTTCCCTGCTCTTCCAGGGACACTCGTTTCTCTGCATTTTGCAACAACTTGGGGGGCAGAAATCGGAATTCGCGATACCTTGGTGGCTGTGGTTCATGAGCATGACGAGGGGACACAGCGTTCACAGACAGAAATGCTGGAACAAGTAACAAAGGTATTTTTGTATTCGTCGTACAAAGCAGTGCCTTTGCTAATTTTGCGCACATCAATCTATACAGAACGGCAGCTCGCTACAGATGTACAGTTGCCCGTTTCTGCTGGTTTTCTACACAAAATAGAGCATGTACAGCTTGATTCAGCGGAGAGAAGAGACGGAATAATAGTTGTTCAGGTGCGTGGTTTAACAATGCAGAAAAAAAGAATTCTAACCTCTGATGAATTCATGTGGAATATACCGGAAAAAGCATGTGTACGTTGTTCTGTATGGTTTGCGGAAGATGAAAGCGTGCAGATTAAATGTGATCAATTGTGTGTGAACCATGATCAGTCTCATGGCTTAGAGGAGGACAAAGATGAATCGAACTTTGTCATTGACAACATGCGAATATGTCTCAAGCAGAGAAGCGACACAACAAATTCTCAATTTTGCACTGAAAGCATGTGGTTGCCGCGCTCACTTGCAGCAACAGCCCTTGGAGGCTTAAATTACGGCAAATTGAAGCTTCAAGTGTTGGATAACGGAGCTTTTCACACGAAAGATTTCAGCATCCCAGCAAGTGTAGTGGCAATGCTACGTGTTGACATGACGCAAAAGTCTTACAAGGACATGCAAAATCAAATACAGATGAAAGTAATGCTGATGTCAAGGGTGCTCTACTTGTCTGATGAGGATATGTCGAGTATTCGTGTACTTGTGCAGCAGAGCGTCGATAATGATGATCTTGGCTTTGCCCTGGAAAGTGTTTTCTTGGAAGTTATGTGCGCCAACGCGCGAGATGTACATGGGGGGTGGATGCACATTTTCCTGCTCAGTATTGATAACAAAGAAGCAAAGGGATCCTTGCGCAGCAGTTTGCGAGCGCAGACATCAGCTCCTATTAGTATGGCATGTACTGTGCACACCTGTGGTGCGTGTGCGCACTCAGCAGCTGGACATGACACTGATGCTGAACTTAGACAACTCGAAAACTCATGCTATGCGGCAAAGCAGTGCGGTGTTGAGCGCTGTGCTGGAACGCTGGTGAACATGCGCAAGCCGCTGTGCAACTTAGGGAAGGTTCTTACCTCTGAACTACATTCCGTGCGTGTTCTTCTGCAAGCACTGTGGAAACTCATAACAGGAAAAATATCGTCCATAGTTGAACTGACACACGCGCGTCGAGAGCACTTTGAGATTTTGTGGCCACACACGGCCATGCGACAAACAACTTGCACAGCTAAGGATACCATTGTTAGCATGGCTGCTACGATAACATCTGTGCTAGGCGCCGTGTCACACCTCATGTTAGACGTGTCTGTAGCCAATAGCCATTCATCGGCAAACATTGATGCTCGCGCTCACGCTCGCTTTATCATGGTGCTGGCAGCAACGACCAATATGCTGTCTTCCGTGTTGCTTTTTCCCGTCTATAGCATGATTGTATTGCAAAAGTTTGTTGCTTGCACATCCACTGATGTAAGTTCCATTATCATCCGCCTTGTTGATGCAGCTGGGAACAAGCAGCAGCCACAACTTTCGATCAAGTTTAAAGACAATATGAATGAAGCGACAGAGAAAGCAGGGGTAGCTACATGCTTGACAGAGGATGTCCGACAATCTTTAGAAGATGCTGGAGCGCGGCTTTACAATGTCCGAGGTGGGAAGCAAAAACCTCGAGAGGAAAACAAAATCGTACGCATTGTAAGCGATGCCATTTCGAATACAATTGACACGGTTCTTGCAGCACAAGTGCAGTACATTTACCATGTTTATGATATCTGGATCGCTTGGGCACGTGGAGTTCTCAAGGGAATTATTGACATGGCACAGACTATTGACTGGGAGCGTTGCAAGCTTCCTGTTATAGACACAGGAATGTTGAGTCTTGGAGGCTGTCCATGTAACGATATTCCATACTCCATACAGCCAGCACAGAAAAAAGCAACATGGACACAATCGGGATTCTGGTGCTCTGGTTTAATGATGTTGAACGAAGGTGATGGCAGTGACAGGATTATTTGGAACCCATTTTCACTTGAAGAATTGCTACTTTTGCCTGGAGCAAAGGACACGATCAAAAAGAACACTCAAAACAGTATCGTCACTCGCATCAATGCTGAAATGCCACATGAAACAGATTTCGACAAGTACATTGTCTGTATGCGAGAACAAAATAGCAAGTGTGAGTATTTCAAACCACAGCACCCACGGCTTACGCAACAAGGTGTTGAGGTGATGCAAGTGGTAAGCAGGTGTCGTGAGAACTATAAGCAAGCACGGTGGGACGAAGCGTCTGTTATGTATTCTCTTTTCTCAGAAGAAGAATGGGCCAATGCTCATTCCATTGTCATTTCTGAAAGCGCACGACTTGACGATTCTTATGCTGCTTTACGAAAGCGCATAGTAGAAATGATCGAACGAGAGAAAAGGTTCTGGACAGCTGATCAAAAAGGATTTGTACTGCCAGCATGGAGTTGTTTGGACGACGCCCTACGTGCTGGTCTACTACGACATGATTGTCACAGGGGCCTGGTAACGTTTGAATATGTTAACGCTTTGTCTAAAACTCCTACACACACGGATGCTTGTCGCGTAGTAGCATCATCTTCGTCACAGCAATTTCCTCGTATGCTATGGTCTGGTAGCAGCAAGAACCATGTTCCCATTGCACGATTGCACCCAGTGCGAAAGACAGAGCAGCAGCGAAAAAATGACGCGTATAACGCTATTAAAAAGATGATCGCCACAGAAATCAAGCCTATGTTTCAACAGTTGCTGCAAGAGGATTTCGGTGAGGAGCTCAAGAGACACATAAATGTTGACTCGTTCAGTACGGAAGGCGATGTAATTCATCAGCTTGTTGATTGTGTTGTGTTGGGTCCCTTCAGTGCAGCCGAGCTCAACTCAAACGTTCATCTTCCAAATACGCATACTCTTGAAGTCCCAAAGTATCACAGAGGCAGCCCTCTGTCACGCGAATTCGAATCCTGGGGAGTAACAGGAGGATCTGATGTGCGCAAAAAACTCATCTCCCAAGTATTGGCGCACGTGGATGAACATGCACAGACGATTTTGGTGCAACGTGTGGAAAAGCACATATTGTTTTTAGCGAATATCATGTTAGAAGAGCAAAACTTCTTGTGCTTGTGCGCTGGTGGAAAAAACCCATCGATTGATTGCTGTATTTACCCCAATCGACAAGACATTGCTTTCAAATTAGCTTCTGAACAGGAACAGACGTGGGATATGAGCAACAACATGATTTCAGACACGTTTACACACGTTTCAGAAGCTGGTATTTTAGAAACTTTATGGATAAACCAAATAGGCGATGCTGTGCCACTTACATCAGAGCAGATCTCTCAAATTACAACAGCTCATTTGTTCAGTACATCCAAGAACATTCCTGTACACACTTATGACATAGATAACAGTATAACACTGCTCAACAACGTTTCGCTGTGGGAGTGGTGTACGGGAAGAATAACAGGTTTGTATGCTACAATGCCATTGACAAGTGCAAATGTCAACGAAAATGAGGGTCGGGCAGCCGATGCTAGTATACCACATGTTTCCTCTTCAGACTATGAGTACAACCCTGATATTGATACCGACACCGCCCCTGCGCGCGACCACGACGAGGCGCGACAGCATAGTATGGAGCTTTTGGTGGACAAGCTCGTAAGGCGTGCTCACGAATTTGCTCCTCACTTTTGGACACATGCTCATAGATACGTAGCTTCCGACAGTGTTTGGTGCGAGAAATTTTCATCATCAACTGCGGAAGATGAAGAAGATGTTGATGAAGAAGATGTTGATGAAGAAGATGTTGATCAAGATGAAGATGTCAAACAATATACCACTTCACCCGCGTCGCTGCATAATCAAAATTTGCAGCAAGTGAATGTTTCAGCTCCAGATATCAGCAATGTCATGTTCGCGGCAGATGTGCTACATCATTGTCCTTGTGGTTGGGGTGTCTCAGGCCTATGTATTCTTCCAGAAGAAGTGTGCGAACAAGGAAGGGTTGCGTGGCGCAGCCCAGAAAATTCAGAAGATTTGTTCCTGGTCAATGGTATTTCCAAAATCACAGCATGGGAGACGCTGTGCGCTGTTCCATTCAAGGCCGCGGCAGATATAGTAAATTTGCTGCAAATGCTCCAAAATCTGCCTTCCACAGCTCTCAGAAGCTGTAGTGCGCGAGAAGTATCAGTCGTGTGGGGGCTGTTAGCACTAGAAGAACATACAGCATGGTATTCTGGTGAAAATGGAAATTGGTCCGTCAATGCTCAGCATTTAGCAACAACGGGGCCAGGAGGTCTTCGTATTGGTATGCTCTCTAAGAAAGCACCTGCGATGCAAGAGTACATGCGAAACTTTCCATTAGGAGAAACAGTTGACGGGATTGTGAATATGCGCTACAAACATACAATAGCTCAGCCTGTGTGCAACAGCACATTGCAGAAACTTTTGCGAGAAGAACTTGACCAGTATTTCGTCAACACTCTTATTCCTATGGCACATTCGGTGCAGATTGTACCTGCTGTAGAGTACTGCCAGCGCTGGGTTATCGAGTACGCTATGTTAAAAGTACTCGAGCATGCTATGCAACAGAGAGAAGAAAGAGGAGAAGAAGAAAAAACTCATCGTATGCAAGTTCTTGTCGCTCATCAACAGGCACTAGCAGAAGAGTGGAGAGACAAGTGTTCTGTACAGATGTTAGACATCGGTATCTGCTCTCTGCGTGGTGTGTATGACATTATTCCTCCGACAGCCACAACAGCTCCAGACCACTGTCCTTTTGCAAGACAGTCTGTTACAGGCTGTGCTCTTTATTATTACACCAGTTCATGTCTGTTATTCTGTGACGGGGTTTTCTTTGATCCTTGCTTGTGTGAAAGTAATCTGGACAAAGCACATTGTGACGCATCTCCGTTTATAATATGGCAGTGCTCTGCTGGAAGAGTGATTGACGGACGTTCTGTGATTGTAGGACAGGAAGACCTCCTTACAAACAGCTTACAATGGCCTCTTTCCGTTCCATTGGGTGAGATCACAAACAATATACAATGGGAGAACGTGCGAGCGGAGCTAGAGGTACAACATAGCTTGAGAAAATTTGACAAGATTGATCTAGATCTAGTATTCGCGCGTGCTAAAGATGGGCTTCTTACACGCGAAGACAAAGAGTCTGTGCCATTTGGATATTGCGACGACCTGTTAGATTACTGGCCGGATGTTCAACACCCGGTCGGTTACCACCCAACAACATCTTGTTCAGCAAGCGACACCAACACAAGAGGATTTTCTGCTTGGATGTCGCGCACAAATGATGGCACACATGTCATAGATCCTCTGCGAATGCACAATATGTCGGAATATTCTCAAGTGTTTGGTACAGCACATCTTGTGTGTGATGCCTTTGCATACGCAGCCCCAGGACATAAGCTCAATCCATTTTATATGCAAAGCAAGTGGAACCCAGAAGCACAAGCTGACACAGCAATTCCTGTACCCGCACCTCCTGTATCTCTTGATGAAATGTGGTTTCATGGAATTTCGTCAAAGCAGGAGACAGATACTACCTTTCGCGGAGAAGGACATCCAGCTGATGTGCTTCAGCAGCACACAGTAGGTATTGTTCGAGCTTGGGCTTCATGGGAAGACTCTCGTCACGAAGACAGGGAACGTGCGCAACAACTTTTGGACACAACCTGGCCGCACTGGGTGTACGCTCAAAACTATGCAGAATCCTCTGGAGTGTTTTTGTCAAGTGAGGGCACAAACCTGCCTCAAGGCTGTAGATATCCTAATTTGCACGTTTGCATTAGTGATGAAGACTGTGTAAGTACCTCGAAGATTCTCAAGTGCGTGAAAGGACAAGCACAAACAGGTGTTTGTATTGAACACAATACTTGTTATGAACATTCTCACTGTGCTCAAGGCTTGTTATGTAGTGGAGAGGGATACTGTTCTGAGCCCATGATCAGTATAAATAATGAAGCGAATCTCGATGCCGATGTGCAGCTTTTCGCACATTCTGGCTGTGAAGGAAGAATGCACAAACTCAATTTATTCGAGAGTATTCCTGACTTCGCCGCTTCCAACGGTATGTGCAACTTTCGCAATTCGTTTCACTATAAGAATACAACGGCAGGAAAACCAGTGACGAACAATATTATTGAAGTGAAGGACAGCGTAGTACACCACACAGACAGAGCAGGAGCGGAAACACTGCAGGATCTGCAAATTTTGAAAACTCTTCCGCATCCTTGTGACAGAACATACTCGTACACGAACTATGATGTTTGCAACGGACCAGCAACAAGAAGAGACAGCACCGGAGGAGTAGATGTGCCAGCAAAGCAGCTGACGGTGACTCAAACATGGTTACAGAAAGATGGACATTGGCACGCTCGCTTTTGCGACATGCGTCCAAACTACCCATGGTCCTTCCTCAACCCATATAGTCCTGTCAGTGGCACCTTACACAGTGCTACATCAGATGTCCGCCGTTGCTCCGAATACAACTTGTGTCCTAGTGTCCATTTTCAGGTGAGTGGCAGAACCGTAGACACTAGACGTGTTCGCACATACGTACATGGCGTTGATGCTGAATACGGTGTGCAATCGGAATCAACACAGCCTATACGCGAATATTGTGGTCTTGATGCACAAAGATGTTTGGGTATGGGTTACTTATTGGGTATCGACTGTAACGAAATTCAAAAGGAGGAAAGCCAACTTTGTGTTGTAGATCGTCTTGTATTACCACTTGTGTCCATTGTGTTTGGTAATGCCGACAACAGACAGCTGCCTGACGAACTTGTGAAACTACAACATCATTGTGCTCGTGCCTTCACACTGTCTTTCAAGGGAAAACAACACTTGGATCTCTTCTTGGACGCTCACTATTACCTCACACGCCCGTATGAGTGGGACAATGATGCAACTCGCAGGAAAGTTTTTGAGTACGCAAACAGTCTTCTTTGGCTTGTGTTTGGTATGACAGAAGAGAAAGAGTCTGCTGGCAGAGTAAGCGACGGAAGAGGGGTTGAGACAGTAGAGCAGTATATAGAGCACTCCCACTGCGCTATTTACTTGGCACAGAAGCTGTTCGAGCAGCAGACACTCAACACCGATTCTGCTAGCATCTATGATAACAGCTGGGAAACATCAGACAACCCAAACGCCAAACAACTGATTCCAGGCGCTTCACTATACATATTTTCTGAAAGCGTACCGGTGTTTATTACTCTACGTTGGTTTATGCAATGTGTGGTGCTGGCGAAAAATAGTGCTGAGGGTGGGGTACAAGCACGTTTTCTAGCACAGCTTAACAAGGAACAACTAACAGAAGATTATGTCGAATGTGAAAACTACAAAGTAGGAAACAAAAATCTCAAAGTCAACGGCGCGTATGATGATAACACGACACTGCCTTTGAATAAATGGCTGCGAACTGCTCCGTTCTTATTCACGTCGTTAGATTCTACAGACGATCAAGACATTGGCTTGCACGCTATGCAAATTAACCAGGACGTCCTCGATACCATTTCGTATGCAATCGATCAGCTGCAGGTGTCGGAAATCCCAGACCTTTTCTGCGCTCATGCAGAGGCATGGAATAAAACTCTCTTGACTCAAGATAACATCAGATCTTTCAACATTCGTCGTTTTGGAATCAAGCAATACGACGACAGCACAAGAATAGTCGGTGGCCTGTCAACACAACTCAATCTTGCCGAGAACGTCAGTATTCACAAACAGGTTCTCGAATTCCTGACATCTGGCACTCAATACAAATGGGACGTTGAAAACCATCTTGTTACAGTAGAGACGCTTTTGGAACACAACGTAATTCGTCGAGTGCATGAAGATATAAATACATTGGTTTTACCTAAAGAGATTTACCCTGAGTACGAGTATGTGCAATTGAGCGAGGCACGCATAAGCTTTTTAGAACACAAACTGAAATATGTTATCAGTGAAGAAGAATACGTTACACAGACATCCCAGGAGTGTACGTGCGTTGGTGTCCACAACGAAAAGGATAACAGTAACGATTGCAGGAAGCTGAAGAAAGCAGAGTACAAAACATACCCAATGGATTGTCAAAACAACAAACTTTTTGAATGCACATTAACAATACACTCTTTGCTCAATGGTCGAGCCAACCACATCCCCCCCTTTCTGCGACAAGACGAGCTCCTCTATTTGGTTCTCCTCATTATGAAAAACGAAATACAAAATACAGTAAGCGGTGGATTTATGGCCCTCCACCGCTCGCGCGAGCCTAGCGATGTGCGTGTTGTTTCTCAGCTGTTCGCAGAAGAGCTGCCAAGTGGTGATTTTTTGAGTCTTGCACAGGCCCATCAATTTAACAGTTTCATACGCAATCGCAAGGCAATGAATTTCAAATGTTCTCCCAAGGCCTTGGATGTGAACCTGCTAACAAATACCAAACACACAGCGCTAAGGACGTGCCGAGAAGCGCTAAAACAAAGTGTTGGGTGGCAAATACCTGCGAAATCTGCTGGCGTCACTAGTACGCTCAACATAAGAGCTAATGCGCAATCTCTGTTGAATGGCTTTTTTCCTACTTTCCTCTTGAGAGACTCACAAAATGAGCACAAGACGTTTTTGGAAACACTTTTGGAAACACCATGGCATGCAGCACATTACGCACAGTTTGAGCGTGCTGTCTGCAATAATGACAACAATGATGTGTCAGTTATGGCACCCTTCTGGGCAGAATTGTTCGACGTTGCCACAAACGTTGCTGGTGAAGACAGCGCAAATGACCCTCCCATTGCGTGCGACATGAAGCACTCTGACGGAGATGCAGAACAAAGTACTTTGATGCTGTATTCAACATTGTGTGCGGCAAGCGAATCAACAACACTCTCCTGTGCTGAACATCCTGAGTATGCTGCGCACTTACGAGATACGCTTCCTGGGATTTGTGTTCAGAAGCATGGACAGCCCGTAGTGCGCTCGCGATTAGGATCTCTGAAAGACAAGTTGAATGGTATACCACTCCAGCCTTTATGCCAACAGAGGCCAACTATTCCAGAAACCTGTGATTTGAAACACGGCACTTTACACGGTCATCGAGGTCAAAGTGTCACAGATCTTGGAAGTCAACAGTCTGCTCCTGTTCTTCAGCAGGGGTTTTGGAAGAAAGAGAACTCTGTTTTCAGAGGCAGCAGAACAGTTAGTGATCATTTGCAAGCTCTTGCACTCTTGCCCAGTGATATTGGTGGTCATTGTCTTGACTTCAAAATTACTGCTACCGGCTGGCTTTATCTTGATCGAGCAGCACTCGATTGTCACGAAATAGGAGGCAACATCGCCGTCTGGTTACAAAACATAGAAAGTAATTGGGCGTGGGAACACGAGTTCGCGGAAAGACACTTGGATGTCACACCTCTGGATAATCCCGCCGAATCTGTTTCGTGGCAGTGTCCTTTGCACTGGCTCCAGCGTTTCCACGACGACAACAGCAGACATCAGGCGCGTGCGCCCTCGTGGTTAAGAAACAGGGCCAGGTTCAGACACATCACAGACAAGTATGAATACGCACACCCGACAGTGCGCAACACATACAAGTTACGAGATGTGCACGCAGCGCGCTGGCTGAGTGATGCAATGGCATGCGTCGCTGTGAATGAGAAAGATTGTCATGCTTCAGAGTACCTCACACACACACTGAACACACTGTTAGATGATTCAACCTGGCATGCTGTTAAGTATGTCCCTGCACACGCTCAAGAGTGCCCCCGAGTACTTGACTGGCCTAGCGATTGTGGATGGGCCACACAAGCATCTGGACCGGGCGAATGCCACGTTCGGCAATAATGTGGCTGCCCAGCGTTAGTGTTTCGATTCATTCAATAAATTCCAATAAAATTTCAATAAAAATTTATGGGCATACAAACACAAATTGATATTTAAGAAAGCTTTGAATCCGTTTCAAAATGAACAAGTGCTATGCGGCCTTGCTCGTATCGATCGTTTTGGTGATCGTCACCCATGTCAGCTTCCAGCTGTGCCATGAAGACAATTGCCCCTCCCTGGATCCAGCAAAGGAGGTCCCCCTCTGGGACAACATTTGGCATCAGCAGTCCGTCCCCAGCCTGCATGGTCAAGTCATGACCACTACCAAAAACTTTTTGCTCAGTTATGTTTTCTGCGCGAATTGTTTTTTCGCGCCCCAAAGCCAACTCGTGTGGTGGCTTTGGAAGTCGGCCCAAGTGGCATACGCTTCAGCGATGCTGGTATTCCTGGAGTTGCAGGCTCACGTCCACAAATGGAAGATCATCGATATCATCCTTGATGGATTGAATGAATCGGACGTCCTCAGCTTTCTGCCCTATATAGTGCTGAAAGTATTGGGTTACTGTGTGTTGATGGCTGCAGTTTGTGGCACCGTGTCCGAAAGCACCACTGTCTGTGTAAATGCCGGGCGCGCTGCTGTCAACACAGCCATTCCCCTATTCAAACAAGCTCGCAGGAACTGGAAGATGATTGCGAGAATGGTGATTCTCGTTTTCCTATTGTACTGCTACGCAGCGTTCCTGCGTTACCACTGGCCCTTGCCCGGGAATGCTGTGCATCAGCGAGATGTGGAAACAAGCGGTGTGGTGCAAATCACCAAGGCGATCACTGTAGCAGTGGGTACGTGTGTCACGAGCGCCGTAGGGTACGGTTTGCTGTGGCTCGTGACTCAAGAGTAGCGAGTGTAGGGGCACGGCATTTTATGTTATGTAATTGAATGCCAAATTATACCATATTGTTTCTACTTGAACAGGGGGGTTGGCATGTTTTCAGAATGTTCATGAATTCCGTCTTCTCTATGTTAAACACCATTTTGCACTCATCATCGCGCATGCCTTGTGCGTGTTGAATGCCAAATCCCAACTCAATCCAGTCGCTCAACGGTAGCGCGAATGCTGCCATGATTTGTGCAGTTATTCCTTTTGCAATCAATTGATCGAACGTTATGCCCATGGAAACCAGTATCGAAGTGTTGCAACGCATCTGCCATAACTCAGCTAGATCCACGCCGAAATCTGTCAAAGGGTTTACAGGAAACACAAGCATGTCGTGAAGATCTGAAAGTTGAATGCCACCACGTTGAATCCACTCGTTTTTGTCAGGTTGTAGGTTTTTCAACGACTGTGCATCGATGCCTAAAGTGCGGAGATAACGCCATGTCAAGTTCAAGTTCTTGACGTCTGTCCAAGACAACACCAGCACTGGCTGCCGCCAAAGTCCGAATACCTTGATGCTTTGGAGCGCAGAAACAGATACGCCAACACTAGTAGCAGTATTCATACACCTTTGCTCCGTATATATCTATGGTGTAATTGAAGTATATTTGATACCATGTTTATGAAGTCAGATGTATGTAATAATTTTTACAAGCAAATACACATTGTGAATGAGATAATTACTCCAAACGTTCATTACAAAACATGGCAAGAGTTTGTTGACATTGTCTACTTTGTACGAGATTCTTTTTGCGTATTGGTGCAACAAGACGTGACAGAGGAGCTGAAAACAAAATATTTGTCTCGGGTAACCGGCCGTGAACTTTACAAAAGGCCAACTCTTGCAACCACGACAATCGCAGGTGCTAAGATTATACAGAATCTCACCAAGAACTCTTCAGAGAACTCTTCTACATTATGGTGCGAAATGGTGTCGCACTTTTTGTGCACCAGAGCTCTACGCGCAGCATTTATGTTTGATGACCTCTACTTCCTAGCTGCAGGTGAGGACGTCCAGACGGAAGCGGCCAGAACTGAGCTGATAATAAACTGCATGCAGAATGAAATCCGTCAGACATTTGCTGGGTCACTGCCATTGAGCATGTATACTCTCTCCTCTGGCTTCATTTCAAGTCTCCTTGTTAAAAACTTCACCTTCTTCTCACCAATGCCGCAATTTATAGAGGACGATGATGGTGTACTTTCCAATCATTATGCCGGAAAGTACACAGTATTCACAAATACAGAGTATCAAGACATGCTTTTGACGTTATGCATGGGCCAGCACCCGCGTCTCGGACAGAACAGCACTTTGCTTCCTCTTACTGCCGACATCTTGCGTACGCTGTGTGAAAATCTCGCCGCCTCAGAGCTACAGAAACATATATTTTTTCACACACAGGAAGAGTGGCTTTGTTGATTTTTATCTGCCAAATTTAATCAAAATATCATGCTATGTTTCGACTCAAATGTATTAAGCAAATCAGTGACCATCTTCAATACTATTGCACGGAACTTGATGTCCTTTGTACGAGATTGTTATCGAACCGTCACTACTTTGTTCGAAAGTCAACTCCCACGTTTTGAGTGCTGTCATTGCGTGTAGGTGGGTTCTTACCTTTAGACTTGGAGTATCGTCGGTGGAATGATAAGTATATGTTAGCTTTGTGTTCGCATCTATATTACACAATTGCAATACATATTTGGCGTAATTTCTTACAAAAACTGACATTGAATGGGTTTCATTGTCCGTCTGGTTTAGTAATTCACGCCATGGAGAATGTTCTTTATACAAATGCTTGCATATTTCTGTCCACATTCCATGGTCATGTTTTGGATCGATGTGTGTGTCAAATTTATACCAACTTGTGTGTCTTGCCAGTAATTCAGCCCGAGTGTATGGATTAGGTGTCGTTTGCTCCTCAGCATAAGCGAACTGTTCGTTTGTCTTCAATACCCCCACTTCTTCTTCTGAAAATAAACTCATCATGGCAAATTTGAAGTAGTTTCTACACACATGTTCTGAGTTTGCAAATGTATCAATAATTTCTGATTTTGCAGATGGTGGAATCTGGCCTCCAGATTTCACCTTCGGCTTGTCCGCGGCAGCTGCTTTCAAGACGAACTCTTCATACAGGTTCTCGAGGTACTCAACCTTTTTATCGCGGTCGTCACGCTCGTTTCGCACATCATCCTCCGACAGCACGAGTATGTTTGTGAAATGTGCATTCAAAACCCAGCCTTGTATGGGGTCTTTTAAATTTTGTTCGAATAGGATGTTAGCATCGCCAGCACCGTTGATCAAAAGAACAACACCTAGCGATTTATCGTTTATTCTTGTTTTTGATTGGCCGTCCGTCATAAATGTTTTAGTCGCAATCACCCACTTGCCCATGAGCGAGTCGGGCGGGAGTGGCGGGAGTTTCACTGATTTTAGGACGCTGCCAAGAGATTTCATGCTGTGGACTCCCCAAATGGCGTGATCCACCGCCTCTTTCATCTTCTTTTGCTCTTGCCGCTTCTCTTCTTCTTGTTCTATTAAACCTTGTGCCGCACCTGTAGCTTGGACTTGAGCTGCTTGCGCAATGGAGATTTCAGCTGAAAGCTCTTCAATCGCCGTGTTCATGGCTTCGATTTCCGCTTGTTTTGTAATGGCTTTTGTCTCCAAGTCAGCAATGAGCTTCTTCCTTGTTTCAATTTGTTCTTTTAATGAAGCCAGTGATGGCACATTGATTTTCATCAGCGCAGCAGGCAACAGTTTTTTTTGTGCATTTGAGCCTACAGAAAGGGCAGCCACTTCTTGAGCTATTGCCACCCAATTTTTGTTGCTTTGGATGTCTCTCTGAAGCAAAGCGAGTTCGTGCATTGCCATTTCTTGCTCATTGTTTTTTTCTTTTAGTTTCGTTTCCAACGCATGCAGCTCAGCGCGTGCAGGAACATTTGCGTGTTTGTCTTGAACTTGCTTACTAATGGCATCTTGTCGAGCACCATGTGCCTCTTTCTCTTCATTATACAATTGAATATCTCTGAAAATTTCTTTTTCTTTGCTTTTCACATCACTTAGTGTGCCCGTATAGGAATGCCTACATTGCAACACAACCTCAAGATTTTCGTTTTGCGTAATATCCATAATGTTCAATTCAAGTCCATATGCAGGTATCTTCATCCTGACATATTTTTCTGCCACATACACGCAAAAATGTTCATGAGAAGGAACCAACACAAATTGCAGAATTCCCGCAGGATGATCAAAAATAAATATCAACGCACCGAGGATTCGCACACTCAACTTTAACTTCTCGAACTCGTCTGAATCTCGTGGAATTTCATTTAGTGCCTTTTCTTTCACATCTCTCAGCTTCTGTAACAGAGCACGCAAGCACAATAGCAGCAGGTAGCGAAATTCTGGTTTTCTTTTGCTCAAATGTCCGTGCTCGTTGTCAATTTCCATGGCATTCGATATCATTTGCATGGCTCGAATCTGATAATCAGATGCATCTTCTGCATCATCATCTGCATCAGCTCCAAATTGAGTACAAAACTCTCTGTCGTATTTGTCTGTGTCGTAAGCTTGTTCAAAACACTCTTTATCACTAAAACCAACATCAGTAGAACCCAGCGCTCCACATATTATATATGGATTTGCTGATGCCATAAAAAAATTTTCTTTTATATGCAAGTGCATGTGATCTTGATGTGATGTATTTAAGAGTTTTTGTTTATGCAAGTTTTCGTGAAGACTCTTACAGGTAAAACAATCACGCTAGAAGTAGAGTCCAGTGATACAATTGACATGGTCAAGAGCAAGATTCAAGACAAAGAGGGCATTCCTCCTGATCAACAGCGCCTGATTTTTGCTGGTAAGCAGCTTGAAGACGGCAGAACACTTGCGGACTATAATATTCAGAAAGAGTCAACACTGCATCTTGTTTTGCGCCTGCGAGGAGGTTTATCGCTTCTTCACCTCCAAATGAACTATTGCTCTGTTTATGATGCCTGAGACGCGCATGCCAGTGACATAAGAGTGGTGTGCAGCAACACGGAAAGGTGTAAATGCTTCCTTCACCCCTTTTTTTGTTTTGCTATAAATATTGTTTTTTGTCTGATCGAGAGTTTTAGTATCTTTGTTATGCGTTTCGTCGTTGGTACCTTCTGTTGTGGAGGGTGGTAAGAGCATTTCATTTTCTTCTGTGTTTGGTAGTTGCACGAAGAGCGTTTCTAATGAGCGCAAGAAAACAGGTTCCTTCGAGTTATTTGTGCTGAACAGGCCAACAATCTTTGCGCATGATGTGCCTTCCTGTATAGCTTTCACGTCATCGCGCCGCAGACGGATGTGCGCCATGTCGTGCGTTTCTGAGCGAGCTGCCAGTCTTAGCGACGTACTGCACTCTAGCTGATACTGCTGCAAAAGTCCGTGGCGCCTAGACTTCACTCGCATGTATCGTCGTGCGTTTATACGCTAACCGATGAAGGTGTTCTTAGACTGTATAAGGGTTACAGGCTGCCGTGTGAGTCCCGTCCTGCACCCTCTTTTTGATTACGTTAACCTTGTGTTCGAATCTCGATTTTATTGCGTCTTGTTGCTTTATTGCGTCTTGTTGCTTTATTGCGTCTTGTTGCTTTATTGCGTCTTGTTTCTTTACAACCAAATTCATGAGTCGGCTTTTCTTGTCCTCAGTGAGGTGCAACTCATCAATGTCTTCCTTGTTCAAATGATAAAAATGTTCAAGAGAGTACATTTCCAACGATTCTATAATGTACTCAGCTTCGGCTGCTGAAAACCCATTCTGTTCAAGAAACTTTGCGAGATCACCTTTCTTTGCGTCCTCCTTGAAGCCTTCTTGATCAAATTGGCGGGCTCTTTCGTGTGATTCTGTTTCAGTCTTACTAATTTTGGCATTGTCAGTCATACACTTTCAAATGTTTTATACGACAATCAGCTTTATCGTCGTGCGTTTATACGCTAACCGCACATTCATTCATCGTGCATTACACATCTAACTATAAAGCACTTGATGGCATATTCATGAATCTATATATTTGCTTATCTCTGAATACAGTACCTGTTCAGAGTAGATGATTGTCTGAAACAACCGTGAACTGTTAACATACTCAAAGTAGTGTTTGCCCAGGCTATTGCCAATCGAAGGGCCTTTGGAGAAAATTGACATGTTAAATCGTGCCAGGGAAACTGTGCTTGATCATCATTCACTGTAATGGGCAAAAACATCGACTCAGTTCCACCACTACCATACATGACTTCATAGTCTCCTGTGTCTCCATAGTCACGTATCGAAGTACATTCAAAGAATATTGCTATACACTTATACTCAAGTGGATCAGGCTGCTCAACATCATCTAGCAGCTGTTCCGTTCTTCCGAACCAAACTTCCAAGGACTTGTCTGATGGCTTGATTGCGAACTTGAATTCCCACGTTCCAGGAACCAAAGCCATATCAAAATCGTCGGCGTCCTCCTCGGATGTTCTCGATAGTGCAGGACGCTTTTTGACAATGACATATTGGTGTTTGCCAGCATAATCTTCCACTAAAATTTCTTCTTCAGGATCAACGTAAGGAGTGTTATCTCTGCATGTTAGCCCACTCGACACCGAGGACATATTGCAACATTCTTTAATATACGCTCGGACTTTATTCATGAATCTATATATTAAAGAAATGTTTGGTATGACTGTCAATCGTTATGTAACAAAAGCCGAGTGTATGAAGTAAATCTATATTAAACAAATCTATAGTATGTCTTTTAATGTATATTTAATTCAAAACAAAGATTTAAACACAGATGCACCAGTTGATTTTCATATGTTGGACATGGATCAAATGACTGAAGAAAAGGAGTACAGTAAATCTCATGCACACATTTTTGCAAGAACTGGACAACAAAAATTACTGCTTGCAGACTTAATGGCTTATCTCTGTTATTTTGATCAATTTCGTAAAATACCAAAGTATGTTGTAGTGGCTGGAGCTGCTCCTGGGAATCACTTCGAGACACTGATAAAAATGCTGCCTGCAGGCACAGAATGGCATTTGTACGACCCTCGGGATTTTTGTGCAGAGGTGTGTAACTTGCGTCACGAGGGTTTTCAATGCAGTACATATCAGCAGTGTTACACACCTGATGATTGCGAAACGTGGAGCGAAAAGGAAGATGTGCTCTTTCTTTGTGACATTCGAAACCCTCGCATAGGAGTTGCACCAGAACTCGAGGGCGAACAATTGGTGGAAGACGACATGAATACTCAGAAGGAATTTGTAAAAAATACCCAAGCTGAAATGTCAGTGATTAAACTGAGGCTTCCATATCCAGTCAAAGGGGGAAAATACGAGTCGGAACATGTGTGTACATATTTGCTTGGAACAAATTACTTCCAGCCTTTTAACCGACACAATTCCACTGAATGTAGATTGACGTGTGTGCCAACAAATGTACATTCATACAGAGCAGACAAAAACCCAGCTATTTTTGAAGAAAGCACATACAACGTTTCCACACATGAAAGAAAGTGCGCATACCTGAACACTGAAAAACGTCCCGAATGGGATTATCAAGCTGCAAGCAAAATTTATGTGAACTATCTCGAAATGATGAATGACATAGCTGAACGTCATGTTCCAATGACAGTAGAAAAGTTCGTGTCTTTACTTTCTGATTCGGATGCAAATGTGAAAAAGGCCATCAAAGGTGTACTAGATAATGAACTAAAGAAAGCTGGATTTACCTAGTTTATTCATTAAAATTTGTATAATGCAGTTCAGATAACGTCTGCTGGACACGTTGTGTTACACAAGTAGCACACGCTCTCATTGTAGTTGTTGTTGGAGGTGCCGGGGGGGCATGCGTCACAGAGGTTGGAAACACTGTTCCAAATGTACCCCTGCTCACACATGCATGATGTGACACTTGTCTGATTATAAAGAAGAGAGAACGAGTTGGAAGGACACCGTGTACAGTCCTGACTGCCTGCGGAGGCCTTGTAAAAGCTTTTCAAACACGGCGCACATGCGGTTACCATTTGTCCTCCTACGTCCATGCTTGTCCTCGCCTCGAAGCCCGCAGCACATTCACGGTCACAAAAGCCTTGTCTGTTTTTCATGAGATTGCCTGCGCACTTGCACGCATCAATACTGCTTGAGCCACTTGGCGCGCTCGATTGCGGTGGACAGCTGCTACAGCTCATGTTGCTCAGAGATGTCTTGTATGTGTTCTGCGGACAGGGTGTTGCATACACAATGTCCTCTGTGTTCGGCACCTTGGAAATGTTATATGTTGAGCCGTTTACTCCTTGTGCTTGCAACGCTGTGTTAATATTCGACAGTGACATCAAATTTAAAATTTCTTGAACGTCTTCATCCGTAGGTACTTCGATGATGTGTGTTACTTCGACTGGTGCAGACGCTTGCAAAAGACGACGAGTTCCTGATGCCCCCTGGCTAAAAGGGTTGACATCCATGATGAAGACGTGTTGCTCGGTCACATTACAGCCACAGGCTACCTGTGCTGCAGCAGCTATGCCTCTTTTCAACTTTGCCAGCACATCTTCTGTCAACTGCTCGAGGGAGTAAGGCAACACCATTGTGAGGTTCACTGATGGCATTTGCACTACTCCCGTCACGTAACCCGCAATGGCTACACACTCTGCTGCACTCTCAGCAATAAGCGATGTTGTGTTGGTGTAACGAGGGCATTGTCGACACGTAGCGTGGGTACTCCCTCTGTAATAAGCAAGTCCACAAGGCGTGCATGGTCCTCCAGCGGCGCCTCCATACCCTAGCAGGCACTTGCAAGAAGTAAGAGCAGATGATTGAGGCTCTGATTTGCTATAAGCGGGACACGGCATACAGACGCCTGTAGGGTTGGTTACGGTGTTCTTGTACGCGTATGTGTCCCGCGCACACGCTGAGCAAGGACCTCCCCCTACGAAGCCGGCGTTGCATACACAAGCTGTCGCGTTGATTGAGCCACCAGGGGAGATTGAGTTCGCGACACATTGCAAACATGCACTGCTCCCGATCACAGTCTTGTACTGTCCTGGCATACATTGTACACATGCTCCGCCGTTGGGCCCAGTGAACCCTCGCACACACTGGCACGCACTCGATGTGTTAGATCCAGCAGCAGAGGTGGCGTTGGGGGAACATAAGGTGCAAGCAGCGTTTCCTGCCGATGCTTTGAATGAGTTTTCGGCGCACATCTGGCACGAGCTGCTGTTGAGAGCGCTATACCACCCAGGCACACACACACACTCGTCATGTACTATGCTCCCAACACGCAGCGTTGTTGTGTAAGCAGGGCAGGACACGCACACTTGTGGGAGCCCTGGTGCTTGTTTGTACTTGCCCACTCGACATGATGCGCAGATTGTTATGTTCTGGCTCGAACTCATTCCGACGAGCTCAAAGCCACTGTTGCACAGGCAGTTGAGGTACTTGGAGCTTCCTCGCTCTAGTGTTGTCGTGTTAGCTGTACAGTTGCGACATGCAAAAGCTCCTTCTTCTTCCTTGTAGCTCCCTAACTCGCATGCGGTGCATGGGCCTCCGTCCTCCCCTGTGTAACCAGGCTTGCACAGACACGATTTCACAGACGTGCTGCGTTCAACGCTCATGCTGTTATTCACACACTTAATGCACTGCGAGCTTCCGTTAACAGCCTTCCATTCTCCTTTGCCGCACCCCACACAAGGCCCTCCATCAACACCGGAATACCCTGCCATACATACACAGTCTGTCGTGTTCGCGCTCCCTGAAGGAGACACAGAGGCGTTAGCACATGGTTGTGCTGGCAGATCTCCTCCAGCACATGAGTAGTTTGCTTTACATAGCTCACATAGTCTTGTTCCTGGGTTCCGCGCAAACCGTTCTCTGCAGGAGCATAAGTCTGAGGTGTTTCCAAGAGAACGTGTCCAACCCGTCAGCTCACACACACACAGGACATCGCTCACAGCACCAAGAGGACTCGTTGCGCCAGGGGGGCACGGGATGCATTGCTGCATGCCTGTCCGCGGGGCGTACGAGCCGTTCGCGCATGCCGTGAAACCAGCCGTCAAGTTGCCGTAATGACCTAGAGCAGCAACACAGTTAGAGACGGCTGATGAGCCCATGTCCACTGTCGTACTTCCAAACGGGCAACTGACACACTCTCCCATGCTGATATTATCCTTGTACTTGCCAGCAGAACACACTTTGCAAGCACTGCCCCCGAAGCCACGCATGCAGAGACACTCCACGCTTTCCACAGTCGCCACAGACAGCGTAGTCCGGTTCTGCGGGCATTGGCAACAGCCGTCGTCAACAACACAGCCGTCGCTAGCAGATATTCCATACGCCCACGACATGTTTCCCGTACGGTTCTTAAACGTTCCAATTTTACAGGAGCCACACGAGTTGTCACTCGTGTTTGCCTGCCTGTAGCCAACATCGCACTCGCACGCAGAGGCAGCAGATCCTGAAATAGGCGTAAAGTTCTCAGGGCAGCTCGCACACACTCCTGTCCCCGCTGCTTTGTACTTGCCCCTCGTGCACGCAGTGCAGTTAAGCTCTTCGTGTTCCCCGGAGCCGCTCGTGCCCATTTTGTTCTCATAGCCCGCGTTGCACACACAGCTGCTCCTGTCTATGCTCGCTGCCGGAGAACTAGAGTTCCGTGCACAGCTCGAGCACAGTGTGCTCCCAGACACGTTCTTGTACTTGCCCGCCTCGCACGCTGTACAGTTGCCGCTATCGGGACCCGTGTAACCAATGTTGCACAGACACCGTGTACTGGCGCGCACAGAGAAAGAGTTCTCGCTGCACCTAGTACATGAAGCATTCCCCACACTTGCTTTGTACTCCCCTGCCTCGCAAAGCTCGCACGTTTGTCCGTCCTGTCCACTAGCACCGGGAATGCATTTACAATCTGTCAGCAACACCGATCGAGCTGAGGAGTTGGAGTTCGGAGGACACAGGGAGCACGTGGCACTCCCTATGTCCGACCATGTGCCCGGCCCACATTCTTTACATGTTTCCGGACCCGTCGCACCCCAAAAAGCTGAATACAGCCCCCCCCCGCAAATTGAGCACTCGTGTCGATTCGTCATGTTGTCATAGAACCCAGGGCGGCACTCTATGCAGGCATCGAAATCTTTTGTTTGCTCATACCCCGCTTTGCAAAAGCATAACTCAGGCTTGTCACTCCCCCTCACAGACGTCGAGTTGCCCGCGCACCCTACGCACGACGTGTTGGAAATTGCTGCCAAGGTAGTGCCGTACGCATTCACCCCACACAACGTGCATGCCACAGAACCAACCGTCGGTTTGTAGCTCCCCGCAGCACACGCAGTGCACAGGCCCCCGTCTGGCCCAGAGTGCCCAGCATCGCACTTGCAGCTTTGCAATGTAGTACTCCCAAGAGCAGACACTGCGTTTACAGGGCATCTCGTACAATTGGCAGCCCCCGCTGTTGTCTTGTAGAACCCAACAGAGCATACCTCACACGGCCCACCATCTGCCCCGCTGTATCCAATGTCACACAGGCAGACGCTACTCCCGGCCACAGAACTGGCGTTTCGAGGGCACGCCAGACACGATGTTGCAGAAATTGAAGCATTGCTGCTGCTATATGTATTGACAGGACAAAGAGTGCAAGCCACAGATCCAACTGTTGCTTTGAATCTCCCTGGAACACACGCAGTGCACAGGCCCCCGTCTAGCCCAGAGTGCCCAGCTGTGCACTTGCAGCTCACCAAGGTAGTGCTCGCAAGAGCAGACACAGCGTTCTCAGGGCATGCTGAGCAAGTGGCAGAGCCTGTCGTGTTCTTGTAAAAGCCTGCAGAGCAGGAATCACACGGGCCACCATTGGGACCACTGTGACCTCTGTTACACTGACAGCTTGTGTTTTGCGAGCTCCCAGCAACAGAGGTTGAATTGCTAGGGCACGCATTACAAGAAATGCTTGCCACTGATGATTGATACGTATTGTCAGGACAGTTTTGACACGTTCCTGAGCTGCTTTGCCCAGTTGCCGTAGAGTACTTTCCCGCTAAGCAGTTTTCGCAGACAAGGCTTCCTGTCAAGCTAGCATACGTTCCAGCCAAACAGTCTTGACACGACGTGTTAAGACACGTTCCCAGATCACAAGTTATGCACGGGCCTCCATCTGGCCCTACGTAGCCAGAGTCACAGCTGCACTGAGTGACTATGCTGCTGCCCGCTGCCGACGTGGTCAACACAGGACACAGCGTGCACGCTGTGCTGCCTGTGATGTTTCCGTACGTTCCCGCCTTGCAGTTCTGACACGTCGCTGAGCTATTTTGCCCTATTGTATCAGAAAACTTGCCAGCTAAGCAGTTCTCACACGTGCCTGAGCTGTTTTGCCCAGTTGCCGTAGAGTACTTTCCCGTTATGCAGTTGTCGCAGGCAGCGCTTCCGGTCACGGCCTTGTACTTACCCGCAATACACGCAGAGCAAGAATTTAAACTACCTGTATAACCAGCATTGCAGAAACATTCTGTCGCACCCTGCGCAGTTGTCCATGAATTACTGGGACAATTAGAGCAGGGTCCACATCCAGATGTCGATGTGTATTTGCCCATCGCGCACGCTGTGCACGTACAGGGGGGCGCGTACACCTGAAGTTCCATAACGGCCATATTACGATCAGCTACTGTCATATGTATTGATACATATTGGCCAAATGCAATACACGGAGCGTCCGTGTAAACATTCCGTGTCAAAACCGTGACTGTAGTGCAAACAGGGTTAGTAATATAATTGCTAGATAGTCCCACACGAAAAGTATAAGAGCCGTCGTAGCCTGTATTTGGAAGCGGAACGTGTATAGGATAATATCTAAATGAGGAGATCTGATATGTTGATCCCAAATTAATCGCGAAATATGCAACCTCACCAACTCTTGAACCATAAGTATGCCAGAAAATCACTTGGTCCGGCCCTGTACGCGTAAGTATACCATCTACGCCAAAAGATGATACATAACCACCCTGTGTACTTGAAGCAGAGGTTTGTTTGCCTTGCGAAACCAGGATGGGTACTCCCGATGTTCCTTGAGAACCGGCAGAACAGCTAAAAGTCTGGGCGTCGACACGTGCGAGGTACAAGAGCAAGACATAGTAAAGGGTATTCCATTGCATATTAATAAACCTCTAATATATGAAATTGCAATGCAAATCTGAAGGCACTCTAATATACAGATTTTTATTATGTACTATAAACCTCTAATATATGAAATTGGAATGCAAATCTGAAGGCACTCTAATATACAGATTTTTATTATGTACTATAAACCTCTAATATATGAAATTGCAATGCAAATCTGAAGGCACTCTAATATACAGATTTTTTATTATGTACTTATTGCAGACTTGCCCACTGGGCACTTGGTACAGGCCGATTGACCGGTGGTGGGTGCGTACGTGCCAGAGAGACATGCCAAACATCCTGTAGCATTTGAGTACTTGCCCGAAGGACACAGTGAGCAGGCCAGGCTGCCTGGCGTTGCTGCATAGCTGCCTGCAGCGCAGTTTTGACAGGTGCTCGCTCCTGTCGCAGCCGAGTACTTGCCCGGCACGCAGTTGTCGCACACTGAAGCTCCAGCTCCCGAGTACTTGCCGGGAGCGCATTGAGTGCAGCTCGAACTGCCTGGCATTGCTGAATAGCCTGCCGAGCAGCTGAGGCACGTAGCAGCGGTGCTCGCTCCTGTCGCAGCCGAGTACTTGCCCGCCAAGCAGTCGTCGCAGGGCGCGCTTCCCGACACGGCCTTGTACTTGCCGGGAAGGCACTGGGCGCAGCTGCCAGCAATACCATCGTACCTATATTTTTAAAATATAAGTGTCAAAATACAGTTATACATTCAATGTAATTTCAATGTCCAGTTTCAAATGTAAATGTAAAAAAAACAGAAAAATGGTTTAAAAACAGAAAAAAATTGCCACCCAGGATTGCATGTGCACTGAGTTACTGCGCTGCTCCCCGCTGCGGACGTGCTATATGAAGGACACACTGAGCAGGCAGAACTGCCTGGCGTCGCCGAGTACGTCCCCACAGAGCAGTTCTGACAGGTAGAAGAGGTGCTGGATCCTGTCACAGCCGAGTACTTGCCCGCCAAGCAGTCGTCGCAGGGGGAGCTCCCCGACACCGTCTTGTACTTGCCGGGAACGCACTGGGCGCAGCTCCCCGCGGGGCCAGTCGAGCCGGCGGCGCAAGCTAGTGCTATGCATTCGAACGGATTGGTGCCGACTT
>Ga0208226_1000034_pt1 | contig 46493 bp, 47 predicted proteins | sample LakMenE18May11ns_FD_150713 | JGI IMG/M metagenome (GOLD analysis project Ga0208226, IMG submission 150713) | Freshwater microbial communities from Lake Mendota, WI - 18MAY2011 deep hole epilimnion ns (SPAdes) | ecosystem: Environmental > Aquatic > Freshwater > Lake > Epilimnion/Euphotic zone ... | reverse complement strand
GACCTTTGTTCGGGAAGAGAACGGCACAAAGTACTCTCTCAAGCCTATAAAGAAACTCGCTAAAGGAACATACGCGCTGCGTTACTCCGTCACGTCAGCTGATGGACACATCATCGTGGGCGCTTCGTCCTTCGGTGTTAGTTCACAAAAGAGCACATCATCTAAAAGCGTGACTCTCAAGTCTGCCACCAGCTCAGTTTCGCTTCAGATGGGTTCAACGGTAGGTCAGGTACGTCTGGAGCACTCTCTTGTTGGTGTGTCCTCTATCGAGCTGCGCCACTCGTTACTTAAGGCGCCAATGGAGCTCGCTGTGACAAAAGATCAACTAGTAGTTCTACCGTTCCCAGGCAAATGGACGGTCACGCTCCGCCAGAGCGTGTCCCAGTACCAAGAACTCACTTACTCTGGCTACGTCACCGTGAAATTCGCATCTAAGTAGCTTTATCAGGAACTCAAGAGACTCAATCCACCACTGACACAAGAAGAAGCTTCACTGTGGCTCGACGTTACAGCTGTGACTGATAACGGAGTGCTTAAGCGTGTAGAGCATCAGCTCCGTAGAGTCTTTAGCAAGCGGGTTGCTCGGGTGGGAGATATCCGCACAGGACTGCTGGGCGGCTCTCCTAGGTATAAAAGCTTAGCGTGACGGTGAGGTCACACCAAGCTAAACTTTTCAACAAGCTTTTGCTTGAAGACGTACATAGAACTCGCCAGAATTAGTGAGTTGCGTGTGCTTAAGTTTTAACGACTTCTAGATCAGTTTTCACACTGACGCGGCAGAGGCAGATTTCGCTCAACCTTGGTCAAGCGGCGGATTTCTATATACATCCGCACGATAAAAACCAAACCGCAGGCTTGTGCTGCTATCAGAAATACGTAGGGGATGAAGTTGAGTAATGGGTTCATGTTTTTCCTTTTTTAAGGGCTTGCGCCAGCTGCTAAATACTGTTGGGGCGGGCAGAGCAAACGACAGGCACGTGCCCACTGGGGGCCAGTTCCTACCACACCCGGGCAGAGTGTTCTTAGAGCGCGCACAGGCACTCTGCCCGAGTGAAGCTGGATAAAGCTGGTCCGTGAAATTCGCATCTAAGTAGCTTTATCAGGAACTCAGCGTGCCGCGTACACCTGAGATCGCTTGTTTCTCTCTAGTTTGACAAAACACCATATTGAGAGACAGTGCTAAGCGTGATTCCAAAAAAGCTCCACGTCATCTGGGTAGGTGACGACTCTCTTCGGCCTGACAACTGCATCGACACTTGGCGACTCCACCATCCAGATTGGGAGTTTCGCATCTGGGGAAACTCTGACCTTGATAGTCGCACTTGGATCAACAAAGCACACATGAACGCTATGCAAAAGCGAGAGTGGAACGGCGTGGCTGACATGATGCGCTGGGAGATCCTCTACGAAGAAGGCGGCGTACTGGTAGACGCTGACTCTGTGTGCCTGAAGCCAATTGATGACTGGATGCTCGGACTGGATGTCTTTGCTTGTTGGGAGAACGAATTAGTTCGACCAGGTCTAGTAGCAGCTGGTTACGTAGGTGCTACCCCGAAAGATCCGTTGATGGGCCAGATCATCAAAGATATCTGTGTCTCACCAAGCGTGATTAATGACCAAGCTTGGCGCACAGTGGGACCGCAACGCCTCACAGACACGTGGCGTAAGTATCAGTACTCGCGTCTGACTGTTCTTCCTAGCCACTTTTTCATCCCACGCCACTACACCGGTATGGCCTACGCAGGATCCGGTGTTGTGTATGCAGACCAAGAGTGGGGCTCAACGCGCCAAAACTACAACGAACTCAAAGACAAAGACGTCTCACAGACGACAAGAAATTAACAAGGAGACATATGAGCATCAAGAACATCCATCAGCCATACTTTTTGCAGCAAGTCGAGGTTGATTCCTCGTACGCAAACTTCTCACGTATGGAGATCATCCCTAGTGCCTGCGCAAACAAGCGTGTGCTGCACATCGGGTGCGTTGACTACCCCATCACTAACGTCGCTCAAAACCTGCATCTTGCTGTAGATAAAGTAGCAAAGCATCTCGTTGGCGTCGACACTGCAACAGAGTCTTTTGACGAGCTACGTCCGCACCTTAAAAACAAGGAGCTGTATGCTTCACTCAAAGATGTTCCACAGCAAAAGTTTGATCTAGTTTTAGTTCCTGAAGTTTTAGAACACGTTCCGAACATGGCTGCGTTTTTAGAAGAGATTGACGAGATTGACTTCTCGACGCTGGTGATCTCAGTACCTGATGCGTTCTCGTGCGCACGACGCCACTTTGAGCTCGACGCTGACGCCAATAGTTTCTATGAGGCAGTCCACCCAGACCACAACGTCTGGTTCAGTCCTTACACGCTGCAGAACATCATCCAGAAGTACACGCAGTGGGAGATCCACACAATGATGTTCGTCGGGCAGATGAGCATCATGGCGATCTGTTCAAAGAGGCCTGTTAATAATTTCACAAATCAACAAAAGAGCCCTGACCTGGGGCTTAACACTCTGGACTAAAGTTAAGGTCTAAAAAACAACGCGAGCTGAGTGACTGAGCATAATCATGTCGAACAGTTTCGTTGCATGCGCCTGTTCATCTCTACTTTAGTAGCTATTTCATTGGTCTCTTCTTGCACGTCAGAACATAAATCTGACGCCACAGCGCCTGCCACTAAGCCGCCTAGTACGACAGCTCCTGTCAGCACGTCTCCTGACACAAAAGTACAGGGCAATGCCCCAAAGACAACGGTGCTCAAAGAGTTCACTGAGTTTAAGCTGCCTGACGAGTTCAGTTCTTTTGATACAGAGCCAGGGCCGGCACCCAGCAAACAGCTCACAACTTCGCAGTCCCAGAGAAAAGTAAAGTCGGAGCAAGGGCCAGAACCTAAACGCACTACTCAAAGTGCCGCTGAATATACATGGTATGACGCCTCAAACGACGCTTGTGCGCAGTTAGATAAAAGCACAGCGTTCGACATCTCTAAAGACAGAACGTACGAGATAATCGGACACTCAACAAAAGGCACTCCGCTCGTTGTCGAGCACTTCGGGTCGCGCTCAGGTCCTCAGATTCTGGTCGTCGGCCAAGTTCACGGCAACGAGTGCTCCCCTGCTCTGTTTGTGAAAGCAATGAGAGATCTGGTTTCGTCTTCCTGGGGTGTGTATCTGCTGCCTACTCTCAACCCTGATGGTCTAAAGGAACTGGACCGCCGATCGTCAGGCATTGACTTAAATCGCGACGGATTCAACCTCGTCTCACCAGAAACAAGGGCTCTCATGGATTTCACGGCATCACGTGATTTGTTTTTAACAATTCATGTGCATTCACCAAACGGGTGGGTTGGGTATCACGGAACCAATCGCGCTAGCGACCTGGCAAGAGTGCTGTCAGATAGTATGGGTCAAAGCTTTCTGCGTAGCGCAGGGAGTGGTCGTGGGTTCTTGTGGGAAGGGCAAGCCAAAAGAGTAGAGGGGCACGAGAGTGTGTTGGTGGAGTTGCCAGCAGTGTTCGCTCAAGAGGCATCATCAGCACTAGAACGGGTGCAGTACAGTCTGGAAGAAGTGGGCAGTATGGTCGAGCGGATGACGAAAGCACTGTTTGAGTACATGAATCAAGAAGCTAACGACGGGTCAGGCACTCACGCTTCGAAATGAGGCTCTCACAAAACGCTCCCATGCACACAGCGTATTTATATACAACGTGTGGAATCAATGATTCTCACACGCGCTTGTTTAAACTCCAGCGACGAAGCTTTTTGCAGCAAAGATGGCTTCTTCCATAGACTGGAAAGCATCTTTGAGCACTCGGTCGCCTTTGTGCCGTGTTTCAACACGCACGAGGAAAGTTCCTGGTTTCATAGCATGCTCGTAGGCAAGGGCACTTCGTTCCACTTCGTAAGAAGTAGCCCAAACACGCCCCTCGTCTACGCGCATTGCGATCCCTTCGAACACTTCGCTAGTGGCTTGGGCAGCCTCTAGTTCGTGGGTTAATTCATGGAATTGAGCATTCAGCTCCTTGAGTGTCGTAGCTGTCTTAGCGACTGCTTCCTCAATGCTCAGGCGGTTTTGGTAGGCTTGGACAGCCTGTTCATTAGACAACATGGTGGTCTCCTTATTTGTTGTTTCTCTCCACCACACTGAAAGCGCCCCAGCCCGTGCCTAGGCCCGGTTGAGTGCTATTTATAGCTCAGGCCGGACTGTCTGTCTTATGACAACACTACTTATCCTTGGTCTTTTGATCGTAATCGCCGTCGTAATCATTGTTCTGTACAACGGACTCGTCCGTCTAGTCAAGCAAGTAGACAATGGTTGGTCACAGATCAGCGTGCAGCTTCAACGCCGTCACGATCTCATCCCTAACCTTGTCGAGACTGTTAAAGGCTACGCAGCGCACGAGCAAGAGACAATGACAGCAGTGATAGAGGCTCGTAACGCAGCTGTATCTGCTAACGGATCTGGCGTTCAGCAAGCAGCCCAAGCAGAAGGTCTTCTCACAGGTGCTCTGTCCAAGTTGTTTGCACTTTCTGAGGCATACCCTGATTTGAAGGCGAACACGAACTTCTTGAAGCTGCAAGAAGAACTCACATCTACGGAAGATCGTGTATCTTACGCGCGTCAGTTCTACAACGACTCAGTGACAAAGTTGAACACTGCGATCTCCACGTTCCCTGGTCTCATTATTGCAAAGTTTGGCTCATTTAAAGAACGAGAGTTGTTCGAAGCCGAAGCAGCAGCCTCAGTTGTTCCTACAGTAAAGTTCTAGTCTGTGGGAGCGAGTTCCTACATCGAGGACTCCAGACAGAGTAAGAGAGTTTCTAAGGGCTTAGTAGTAGCCGTCGTCGCTCTCCCTCTCCTGCTGCTCAACGTCATCGCATATTTCTTGGGGCTGTACAGCAACACAGCCTGCGAAGTTGGGTCGACATGTGGTCCGTCATTTAACCCGGCGGTCCTGCTGGGGACTTTTGCTGTGACGTTTGCATACCTCGCGATAGCTTATGCTGGTTCTACGAGAGCTTCTCTCGCTTTCACCGGTGCTACGAAAGCTGATGGTACTTACTCAGAGGCGCGTTCTCTCTTGGAGAACGTCTCGATCGCAGCCGGAGTTCCAACGCCAACTTTGTACATTGTGCAAGACCCTGCTCCTAATGCTTTTGCTGTTGGTACTAATCCAAAGAACGCGTCTGTAGCTGTGACGACTGGGTTGCTGGAACTAATGGACCGTCGCGAGCTAGAGGGTGTTCTAGCGCATGAATTAGCACACATCAAGAACAAAGACACGAAGGTATCAACCATTGCGGTGCTTGCTGTTGCTTTGGTAACGACTATCGCCGACATCTCGCTACGAGCCGCTTTCCACACACGTGGCCGCGGTAAGGACTCAAGTCAGCTGCAAATGATCATGATTGGTATTGCTTTAGCTACTTACCTTCTGGCTGTTCCGTCTGCACTCTTGTTGCGTGCAGCACTGAGTCGCCAGCGTGAAGAACTAGCAGACGAGACCGCTGTGGAGATCACACGTAACCCAGCTGGACTTCGTTCTGCGCTTGAGAAGCTCAACGCTGACACGACGGTAGTGTCGAGGTCGGTAGCAGCTGTATCTCACCTGTGGATTGAGAGCCCGTTAGAGCGGGGTGGTAAGAGCGGCATTTTAGGCCGTTTGATGAACACGCACCCGCCTCTCTCGGATCGTATTGAAAAGCTCGAGATCTATGAAGGACGAGCCTCTACTCCACCAACACAGTAAGTCCCATACAGGACGTCCTGGGTTTTGTCTCAAGATGGAACCGTTTGCTCCCAGGCTTCTTGGAAAGAACGACGTACATCCCACTCAACAACAAGAACCGAGTCAGATCGCATCGGGGAACCGCTTCCGTTGTGCAGCAGCACAACAACGTCAACGCCGTCTAGTGCGTCAATCTCTGATGATCGCGTTGTGATAACGATGCGTTGGGTGCGCTTCACACCGTCAAGGATGTCTTGCAAAGAGCAGTCACTAGGACCCGACATAGCCAGAGCATCAAAGGCCTCGTCTAAGTCACTGCTGTAGCGTCCGTAAGAACTGGTCTGGGAAGACTCGACTACTACGCCACCTGCCAGAAGATTCCATTGCGCACCTTCTCGAGAGAGCATGTCGATAATGCTGCAGGCAGCGTCTGCCCCAAAGTCAAGCATCGATCGCGTCATCTGTGTGTCGAGCACTACGAGAACACGTGGGTCAGTGTCTTTAGTTCTCTCTGCAACAATGAGGGAACCGTGTCGCGCTGATGCTTTCCAATGGAGGTGTCGAGGGTCGTCGCCAGTGACGTATTCGCGTAAAGACCGAACTCCAGCGTCTGGGCCATGGGATGGGCTTTCAAACTCTGGTCGCTCCCATGACGATCGAAGAACGCCTTTTGATAGATCCCATCTCGCAGGCCACACAGTCATCACAGCCTGGGGCATGTGGCGGCGGGATCGTTTAATTAGCTGTAGCGGGTCATGGATCGTCTCGTCGATGCTTGTAACTGAGAGTGTTCCTCTCTGGCTTTTAGTGAACATCATCTCGTGCGATTCTTTTTTCGAAAAACCATGTATGCGTAACTTAACCCCAGACCCTTGTGTGGTGTGCATTCGTAGTTGTCTTGGCAGCACGCCAGATTTAGCAGCCTCCCATGTCAGTGAGATCGTCTCGTTGCGGTGCGCGCGGTCTGCTGAAAACGAGACGTTGTGTGATGCTTTTTTTCCAAACAGCAACATTGTCACGATAGAGCAAATAATGCAGGACACACCTAGTGCGGTCAACGGCCACAAGGTGGCGTTCCCCAACACTGCTGCTAGTAAGAGAGTGGCTAAAGTGATCCCAATTGCACCGTACCCGCGCGCTGTTGGTCTCATGGGAGTATCGGCGTCGCAGCTGCGACTGACGCCACTACTGATTGTGAAGTCTCCCCAGAGCGTCTTCCAGTTGGTGTGATCTCTATTCTGTGTGCCAAGCAAGGAACCGCTACAGCTTTCACGTCGTCCGCGTTAGCGTACGCACGACCAGCAAGCATCGCGTGTGCTGAAGCAGCTCTAGCAAGAAGCACGGCAGCGCGTGGCGAACCTCCGCGCAACACCAGAGGATGAGATCGTGTTGCTTCAACAAATGTGGCGATGTACGACGCGAGGTTTTGAGACACATGTACCGCTTCAGTGGCTGCCATCATGGAGAGAACATCTTCTTTTGAGACACAGGGTCCTGTTGGCACCCAGGGGACCCTGTGTTGTAAAACCATACGTACAGCGTCCTCGTGGGATGGGTAACCCAAGCTGGTGCATAGTGCAAAACGGTCAAGTTGAGCTTCAGGTAAAGCGTAGGTACCAACTGACTCAACCGGGTTCTGTGTTGCTATGACGAAGAAGGGCGACTTGAGCGCTCTGGTCACTCCATCTGTTGTGACTTGACGCTCCGCCATGGCCTCAAGTAACGCAGCTTGGGCCTTAGGCGTGGCGCGGTTGATCTCATCTACTAGCAGTATGTTCGTAAATACTGGCCCAGCTCTGAACGCGAACGAGCCATCGCCGGGGTTCCACACGCCTACACCAGTGACGTCGCTGGGCAGTAAGTCGGGTGTGCACTGCAGCCGGGAAGTGTCAAATCCTAAGGTATCGCCTAGAACTTTAGCAAAGGTTGTCTTGCCAGTCCCTGGGACATCGTCAAGTAAAAGATGACCGCCAGTGACGAGAGCTATGACGGCGTGTGTGGCCGCAATGCGTGACCCGAGTACGACCTGCGCACACGCGTTGATGACGCGCTCACCAGACTCCGCGTCGCGCATAGATTCTTTAGCGGCGTTAGCCCACGCGTCGTCACTCGCCATCTGTATCCCCTTCTGAGATCCTCAACTTGGACCGTGCAGATGCGCGGCGGGACCGCTTTGAGGACCGTTCCTGCAAGTCTGATGAGAGCTGCCCTGCTCGAGCGACAGATTCTTGTGGCAAATGTCCTCCAAATAGCTCCGCGTCGGCCATTAAAGAGAGCTCAGCGTGTGCGCTAGTTAGGTCTGGCGCAAGGCTCCGCACGCGGTGATGGCGTTCAAAGAAAGACACGCCTGGTTCTTTCTCACCAGCTATCAAAGAGAGAGACGCGTCTGTTCTGCGCCACTCGGCCACAATAGGAGATGGCCCTGATACGTCTTTAGCGTTCTGTATGGATCGACGCCGCCTCAAGATGAGGTAGAACCCAACAGAGAGCAACGCCAGCACTGGTAGGGCTTTCCAGAGAAGAGAATCGACAGACTCTGTCTCAGCAGTTGGCTGTGGTAACGCATCAGGCGCGCTGATGCTTGTAGTGACGCCAACAGGTGAAAGACCGCCTGTAGCACCAGAGACAGGGACGCTTGTGGGAGAGCCATCAACACTGTCTGAAACGCCAGACGAGGTATCTGGCGTGAGACCGTTATCTGTTGCCGCTACGTCAGTAGTGGCCTCGCTGTCACTGCCAGGATCAGAACCAACACCACTAGTAGCGTCACTAGCGATGCTGCCTGTGCTACCTGCTTCTTGTGGCTCTAGTGTCTCGTTTGTCTGTGGCGTAGACTCAAGGACTCCAGTCTGCCTACTACTTGGCGACACACCGATCTGACTGAATGCTTCAAGCTGGGCTTCTAGGCCGTTCGCACCCAGCATGTCAGACAGCTGCTCTGGAGTGATGCGTCCTTGTTCAAGGTCTTGAGAGAGTTTCTTTGTTAACGATTCTGGAACCGGTAATGCACTCTCAATTGTAGAGCTTTTACTTTTCGCGAAGGACTCTATGTTCTCACCAAATCGCTGCATCACTTCTGCTCCTGGCCCTAAGGAGAGCACTAAAGCAAAAAGCACAGCAACGCCTAAAGGTAAAAAAGATAAGCGGGACCGTGGTTTCCCGCTAAAAGATTGCGGTTCGTCCTCAAGAGGGGTGAGGGCTGTCCCGAGTGCGACTACCAACGCAAAAAATGCAAAAGAGTAGGGCCGCAGAGTGCTAGACAGCGCAACACCAAACGGAATTCCAGCTGCAGAGAACGTCGCGTACCAGTACCGCCGGTAGTTGACCTGGATGAGTGTCGCGGACACGCCAAGCACAACCATGGCCGCAAACGCGGGAAGAGGTCTCTCGTCAGCCTGGCTAAACACTTCTACAAACATCGCAGATACAGCCGTGAGAAAACCTTCGTTCCGCCTTTGATAGTAAGTCAATGCAAACAGTGAAACAGATACTAAAGGGGCAGATATGCGAAGTAGCAGCAGGTCTCGTCGCACGGTCAATGCAGCGCATCCAAGAATCGCCAAAACCGTAACCAGACTCTGAGCCCTCGTCAAGACGGGTGTCAGCCAGGCAGCAACGGCCAGAGCTGCCCCGATAGAAGATTCCCGTGAAATACGCACAAACAGCACTGTGTAAGAGCCAAGCACCAGGCGCCTTGCGCCTTAGCTACAGAACTTCGACCTACATGTTGTTCAAAGAGCAGTCTTTTAGGCGTTGGTTTTAATCAAAGGACAAGGCGCCAAGCGTGGTGTGCGCTCTTGAAAGGAGTGCCTAAATGATCAATAAACCAAAAAGTGCTTACGCACTCGTTTGTCTAGTACTTGGTGTGTTGGCCTCTAGCTTCACCTACCAAGAACAATCAAACGCTTTAAACAACAACACTTACACACTCGTCGAAAAGTTCGCAAGTAGCACGCCGGAAGCCAACGAGCTTCAACCACGTGAAAACCTGCCGACCGTTGAGGAACTACCTGCACCGACATACACACCGGTTGTCTCTACTTTGCTCAGTAGTAAACTGTACGCATTTGTAAGACTCGGACCTGATGGCTTACCAGCGCGCTGGGATCCGTGTTCGTCTCTCACGTGGCGTATCGACTGGAGCAATACTCCAAAAGGTTTTCCAAAGAAATCCTTCAAACGCAACGCCATCAACGCTATGCGTCAGATCCGTAAAGCAACAGGACTTCAAATACGCATGAGTGACAGCACAGCTGTGCCTAGCATTCTCGTACAGTTTGCTCGTACAAAGGACATGCCAGGAGAGGACGTTCTCGGTTACGCTGCAGTCAGCGTGAGCCGCGACAATTCGAAGATACTGCATGCAGACATCGTTCTTGACGCAACCGCGCCACAAAGACCAGATGTCTCTTGGGTCAGCTGGAAGAACGTATTACTGCACGAAATGGGTCACGCTGTTGGTCTAAACCACGCAGAAGATGAATCTCAGGTGATGTTTGAGTTTTCAAATGGAACAGAGAAGTTTCTAAGCGGCGACCTCACTGCATTAAGCATCGTTGGAGCAGCAAACGGATGTCTCATTCGGTAACAACTAACACAGAGATCTCTCCCCTGGAAAGATCTCTGTAGTATAAATTCGCAGACCCTAAACAACGCCCGCTCTATCTCAAGACACGGTCGCAAAAATGATCACTCGTTAAAAGATAGAGGACGCGCTGTCAAGGGCATCAGCTAAGGCATCGACTTCTTGAGTGGTGTTGTACAGGTAGAAACTTGCTCGCACGGTGGCATTAGCGCCCAGGATACGCATTAGAGGCTTTGCACAGTGATGCCCGGCCCGGACGCACACGTTTGACTGATCTAACACCTGGCTGAGATCATGAGGGTGGATGTCACGGAACGCGAACGAGAAAGTGGCGCCTCGAAGTTCTGGATTGGTTGGTCCGTAAATGGTGATGTCATCCCCAAAACGTTCTGGCAGGGAGTTCAGAACGTATTTGTTTATCTCAATCTCATGACGACGTACGTTGTTCATACCCAGACTCTCAAGGTACCGCACAGCTGAGCCAAGTGCTATGACTTCTGCGATCGCGGGTGTTCCCGCCTCAAACTTGTTCGGCAGTTCGGCAGTCGAGAAACCGTCTAAGCGTACATCGTCAATCATGTTGCCCCCGCCAAGTAGAGGTGGGAGCACCTCAAGAAGCTCTTCGCGCCCCCACAGCACTCCGACGCCTGACGGCCCGCACATTTTGTGTGAGCTAAAAGCAACAAAGTCCGCACCCCAGGCTTGGACGTCTGTTAGTTGGTGCGGGACTGACTGACACCCGTCAACTATGGCGAGCGCACCTGCTTTGTGTGCTGCAGCACACAGTTCTTGTACTGGGTTGATTGTCCCTAACACGTTTGACATTGAGGTGAACGAGAAGACTTTTACGTCTTGAAGTAGCGTCTCGATGTCAGTGAGGTCTAACTGACCGTCACTAGTGAGCGGAACCCAGCGCAGCTTTATACCAAGCTCATCTACCAGCATGTGCCACGGGACAATGTTGGCGTGGTGCTCCATGTGCGTGAGAAGTACAGAGTCTCCGGCTTTCATGTTCGCACGACCCCACGACATGATGACTAGGTTCAACGCTTCGGTCGCATTCCTCGTGAAGATGACTTCGCGGGCTTTGGGTGCGTTAATAAATTGGGCTAACGCTGTGCGGGTTCCTTCAAACAGATCGGTCGCTTCAGCAGCTAGTTGATACGAACTACGGTTTACCGGCGCGTACCCTTGGACCATGAAGTGAGAGAGCGCCTCGATGACCACGTTTGGTTTCTGTGACGTGTTTGCACTGTCGAGATATATGAGAGGTTTGTTGTTGATGATGCGGCTCAAGACTGGGAAATCTCTGCGAACCGTGAGTACGTCAAATGTCATGATGATTACTGTTCTTCGACGCAGTGACCAAGCGTGGAGCTCTAAAAGACTGTTCTTGTACGCCTGTTGGTTATTTTAATCCCCACACCAGTTCTTAGAAACTAGCTGTTTTGCGACACCTTGTAGGTATTTACTTACCAGATACTGCCTTGTAGCGGTCGAGAGAGATTTGGCGCTCAACTGCATGGTCTAAAATCGGCTCTATGTACGGGTTGAGCATTCCTTGAGTCCAGGGTTTATGGACAGCGTCGTCGTCAAGTCCGCACAACTCTGGAATCCAGCTACGCACGTACAAGCCTTTTGGATCAAATCGTTCGCCTTGAGAAGTAGGATTGAACACTCGGTAGTAGGGGGAAGCGTCAGTGCCAGAACCAGCACACCACTGCCACCCGTGGTTGTTGGACGCAATGTCACCATCGACAAGGTGCTGTATAAAAAACTTCGCCCCCCACTGCCATGGGAGGTGTAAATCTTTCACCAAGAAACTGGCGACGATCATGCGCACCCGGTTGTGCATCCATCCTGTTGCGAGCATCTGTTTAACGCCAGCGTCAACGATCGGGAAGCCCGTCTTCCCGTTACACCAAGCCTCAAATCTCGCAACTGCTTCTTTGTCAGTGTCGTGTATGAGTTTGTTCATTTTTGGTTGCAAGTTCTCCCACGCTGTTCTGGGGCGATGGAAGAGCACGTCGGCATAAAATTCGCGCCAACACAGCTCGCTGCGGAAAACAGAGTGAGATCTCAACTCGCCAAGTTCTGCTAGTAATGATCTCGGATGGATGATGCCAAATCTTAAGTAAGGCGACAACTGACTGGTACCGTTGATATCTGGATTGTTGCGTATCTCGTCATAGCTGTCTAAGGTGGTGTCACGAAATGTCTCCCATGCCCGCCATGCCGCATCCTCCCCAGCGGGCGGCAGTTGCGCACTGCATGCTGGTTCTGTAGGTAGGTCCTCAGACGCTATAGTTGGGGCTCCACGCCACTTCACTTCAGGCTTCAGTAAAGGAGCTACCAAGTCTTGGGTGAGCCAAGTTTTAAAGAACGGGGTGAAAACCGAGTACGGGGTGTTGTCTGCTTTGCGCACCACACCAGGATTTACGGCATACGCAGAGCCAATACTGCAAAGCTCTACTCCGACTGTGTGCAATCGGTCGGCAACTTGCTTGTCTCGAGATTGACCGTAAGGCGCAAAGTCTTTTGCTGCAAATACTCGCTTCGCGCCTACTTCGAGCGCAACGGCTGCAACGACGTCAACCGGATCGCCTGTCCGAATCACTAATGCACCACCCATTGCCTGGTTGAGTTCATGCAAGCTGCGCAATAGAAACACCAAACGCGCAGCACCCGAGCGCTCAAAGAACGTCGGGTCGATAACAAAAAGAGGTGTCACACTCCCAGTAAGTGATGCGGCGACTAATGCCTCGTTGTCAGCTAGACGCAGATCGCGCCTGAACCACATCACTGAATTAGCCGCGTTTGACATCACTCTATTAGTCCCACTCACTCATAAAGATGCTCGCGGGCATAAGTTGAGGTTTTGTATGTACAGCCCAGCGGTTTGTCGTGTCACTTTCAAAATAGCGTGACTGGACATATGGAACTAGCTGAGTGTCAGCTATCCTGGTTAGTACTTGCAGAGTTCTGCCAGCGGCCTATGCGGTGTGCGCCACCGATCCATGCAGCGAGGGTGATGAGAGCAGCCATACCAGTCACACCACAACCTATGGCAGCGGCAGTACCTGCAAACTTTGAAGCGCGCTGGTTCACCGAGAGCGATGATGACAGATAGTCCCGCGTGCCACGGAACACCACGCGGACGCCGTCAATAGACAACAGGACGAAGATCCCTCCAAGGACGAAAGGCAACAAGAAGGAGTTCATAGCTAATACTGTGTCAAAAGGGTATCACCGCGCCACTACCTGGTAGTTGGCGCAAAAGACCCACTCCTCTAGGAATAAGCCAGGTGAGCCGCTACACCTACCACCCTTTGGTGTATAGTCTCTGGTATGAGCATATTCGGAAAGAAAACGAGAGCACTGCAAAAGATAGTTATAGGTGTGGGGGCTGTCAGTCTGTGTATAGCACCGAGCGCTGTACACGCAGCATCTTTCAAGAACTGCACAGCACTCAGAGTTAAACATCCCAACGGTGTCGCCAAGTCTGTGGTAACTGCCAAGAGGCAGAAGAACATGCCAAAGGTGTCAGCGTCTATCTATAAATCGAACATCAAGATGGACAGAGACAAAGACGGGACCGTCTGCGAAAAGTAAAGTACTAAGCGCCTCGATCGAGATACTGTTTGTCACCACCGGAGTGTGGACTACCGGTGTTACATCAGGATACGGTTCTATTATCTGACAAGTGGAGCTGGGGGGATTTGAACCCCCGTCCATAGATCTCTAGCGCTTCCGATACGACCATCCCCATTCCACTTCTTGCGGTAAAAGCCCCCACGGGTGGGGTACGGTTTGCACCGTCACCGTCGAGTCTCTCCTCAAAGTCGCGCCATTTGGCGTCGTCAGGCGTCTTTGCGCCGGTCACTCTTCGCTTCTGTTGCCGGGCTGCGATGAGTTGGCCCCGTGCGCTGGTTACCCAGTCACGATTACACTGCCGTTTTTAGGCGGCAAGTGCGAACTGCGTGTTGGCAGTTATTTTTTTGCCCTGTTTTACGAGTCTGAGCAACTCGGGTCGCGGAGTGACGTTCAAGTGTCTATGTCGAAACCTTTCAGCCCCCTACCTATATAACAGTGCCTGTAACAAACACCCAAGCACGCAGCGCCGCAATAACACGCTTTTGAGGGTCAAAAGCAAGTAAAGAGCGTGCCTTTGCTTTCAGACCAGGCACACTTAAATCGTGGAATTCCCTGTACTTTCTAACGCAGACACTGAGGTGGTGCTCTCTGCTCCCCCAGCACAGCGTCAGACAGCTCTGGCGATCGTGTGGAGCGAGGGCCCTGTGTGGCTAGCTCGACTCATAGAAGACCCGTCACAGGTCTCCAAAGTACCTGTACGTCTGTTGCCTCTTTTGTATTCGTGTATGGAAGTGGCATCCGTAACTGCCTGCCAACTAGCCGACAAACGCACCTCCACGCCATCGTCTTCAAACATCCTTCGATCTTTAGAGCGCCCAGACGGTCTCGCTCACCCAGTGCTCGATACATGGTGTGAATCTCCGCCTCTTCTAGCGTCTTTAGCGTCAGCTGACGCAGCAACATGGTCGGCGCTGCTTAATGATCTCACACCCGTTGCTCCTCAGCGCACACGTGCCGCGTGGGCAGCCCTGTTCTCGAGCCTCGCAACAATGGGTTCGTCGTCCCCGGCCCACACGCCTGCAGCAACAGTTGTCTCTTTCGTGTTTGGTCATGAAGCTAAAGTAGCGGTCTCGCTACCAGCCGCTTTATACGTAGAAGCAATCGTCATAGCAGCTTCACGCTCTCAGTACGCAACAAGTGAACAGGTACTGAGTATCTCACTGCTTGGTCACGAGCAAGTGCGTCTCTTGTCAGACGCCTTCACACTCAAGGTAGGAGAGTCAGGGCTTCAAGACTTTGTTAAGTCCCTCCCAAAGACTCTTAAGACTCAGATAGACCCTACGAAAACACAGGATCCGTTGTGGGGTCTGTTGCTGTCAGATGCGTTACGAGCGGGTCAGTCTCGCGCCGCTGAACTCTTCTATCAGTACGCCGACGTAGCGGCCGCAACAACGTTGCCGTTCTTATCTCCAAAAGGTACTCTCCCTGCTTTGTCGGAGTTACTTCTAGACGCGCCTTTGTACAACGCGCCAGACTTACAGCACGTCGTTGGTAACCAGATCGTTCTACGTGAGTTGTGTAAAGCAGTAGTGAGTGCGTCCTCAAAGTCCGCATCCTCACACCGTGCTAAACTTTTATTGGCTTCGGCAACGGCGACTACTTTGGATTTACTTGAAACACGACAGGCGATAGCTGTACTTGAATCTGTGTGTGCGACTGAACCGCTGCTAGCGCTCGACTACCTGTACCAAGCACCACGTGATGAGCTTGTGCGTGGAGTTTCGTTTCTCGTACGCCACGTCAGCAGCGACGAACGCGCAGCTCGCCTAGCGACGGCAGTGTTCGCAGCAGAGTTTGACAACGATGTCCATTCCTGGCAGCTGGCCTGGCTTCTTGCGCGCACGTGGGAACAGTCTCTAGACGAATTGCTTGCTGCTGTGCGCTCAACCTCCTAGAGGAAAAACTAGAGAGAGTATTTGGACATGTAAGGGCGCACCCCTGCATCTGTCGTGACTCAACAAACGATGTTTGTCATGTCCAAGTCTTCAAAACCCTTCTATCTCGCTGCCATGTTGCTTGCCGTATCGGCGATCGCACCTGCTGTAGCGTCTGCTTCAGCTCCGCAACCACCAGCTCGAGACGTGACAGCACTCTGGGCAAAACGTCCTGCAGGTATGTACGATTTTGTCACCGTTGGCTACAAGAGCGGACGTCCGGTTTTCACACGCCACAAGGCGACAAGCAAGGACTCGCTCTCTAAGATCGTCGCAGGCTCTTACGTCAAAGGCTCGTGGGACGCCAAGGCCTACGCGTTTGGTGATACGTATGACTCGTTCCTGTGGGGCGCCTCTGCCATTAAAGCACCCGCTGTGTGGCCTTCAACTACTGGTGGCTCTGTCATTGTTGCTGTCATTGATACAGGCGTCGCAAGTCACGATGATCTCTCACCGCAGGTTCTGCCAGGTTACGACTTCATTGACAACGACACGACGCCAACGGACTTAAACGGCCACGGGACGCACATAGCTGGCACAGTCGCTGCAACGCGTAACAACAACCTAGGCGTAGCGGGAGTTGCGCCGTCAGCGAAGATTCTTCCTGTGCGCGTACTAGATGCGAGTGGGTCAGGCTCTCTCACAGGTGTTGCTAATGGCATCATCTACGCAACCGACCAAGGTGCGAAGATCATCAACCTCTCACTGGGAGGATCTTCGACGACTGCAGCTCTTGAAGCGGCAGTAGATTACGCTGTCTCTAAAGACGTTCTCGTGATCGCAGCTGCAGGTAACGAGGGGGTTAATTCACTCCCTTCATACCCTGCGGCTTACCCTCAGGTTCTCGCTGTCGCATCGATAGACAAGAACCTAGCTGTATCAGGATTCTCGTCTAGAGGCTCGTACGTAGACGTAGCAGCTCCTGGCGGCGCGATCACCTCTACATACCTAAACAACTCGTACGCGACGCTGTCAGGAACTTCAATGGCCTCACCTCACGTAGCAGCTGCCGCAGCACTTTTGAGGTCTGCATTCCCTAACGCGTCAGCAGCGTCAATCAAAAACGCTCTAGAAAACTCCGCTAGCGATCTAGCACCAACTGGTACGGACACCTCGTCAGGTCGGGGCTTAGTACAAGTAGATGTCGCTTACGCGCTGCTCTCAGGCACTCCTACTACGCCAACGACACCAGTCACTACGACAACGCCTGTAACGACACCATCCACAACGTCTCCAGTAGTAACGACCACTACAACGACTCCTCCCGCAACTACTACGCCAGCTCCGACGCTTGCCTCACCGGTAGCTTTGAAAGCCACCCAGTCAGGACAAGACGTTTTGATCACGTACGCCCCAGCACCAGGTTCCTCTCCGTTGGTTTACCATGTGAAGAGAAACGGCATTTTAGTGCTCTACACAACAGGCACCTCGCTACGCGACGTTGGGGCCGCGACACGAGCTCAGACCATAACGTACGAGATAGCAGCTAGCTACCTCAACGGTATCTCGGCCTTTGCAACTATCCAAATGACGACAGTACCACCTGCAACGACCATCCCGCCAACTACTGCTCCAATCACAACTATGCCGCCCACAACTGCGCCACCTACGACTAGACCTGCTTCACCGTCACCGCAAAATCTGCGTGCCACAGTGCTTCTCAATGACATAGTGTTGTCGTACGCGCCGACCACAAGATCAGGCTTGCTTGGCTACTACGTCACCCGCGCCGGTATGGCGCCTCAGTACGTCACTTCTACGACGTTCCGCGATGGCAACGCCGCACTGACAGCACAGACAATTACTTACAGTGTGACTGCGCGATACCGCTCTGGTGTGTCTGCTCCAACAACTCTGACGCTCACGGTCACCCCGCCCGCAACACCTGTTGTGACAGCAGCCTCTGCTACTTCGCGTCAGGTGCAACTAACATTAGCGTCAACCACGGCTAATTCGTTCCTTCTGGTCTACAGAGGGTCTGCCCTGGTAGGGACGTACCCCGCTTCAGGATCTGTAGTGCTAGCACGTCAGCCAGTTGGTACGCATCAGTACTCAGTACGCGCTACTTCATCGACTGGTACGTCAGGTGTGTCGTCGAGCGTCAGCGTCAAAGTCAATAGGTGACCAAAGAGTAGTCAAAAACGAGGTGCCGCAATTGAGTACAGGTCGTGTAGCTGTTGGCGTTCTTGGTACAGCACTTGTTGCAATGTATGCTGTCGGCTCTGGTCTATTGGTCGCGACAGACACGCAGTGGTATCGCTCGCTGTTAAAACCGGCGTGGCAGCCACCTGGCTTTGTTCCCGCACTCATCTGGCCATATAACTTCGCGCTACTCATCACTGCAACCTGGATCGTCGCCACTCGTCTCTCGGGTACTCAGCAACTGGTCTGGTTGATCTCTCTCGCACTGAGTGTGGCATCTGCGCTCTCGTGGGCTTGGCTATTTTTTAGTACGCACGCGCTGCCTGCGTCTGGTGTTGCTCTGGTGTTAGCTACGCTGTTTTCCGTTCCACTTCTTGTGATCGCGTTTCGCTTGTCTTTCCCGCTCGGTGCTGCGTTCGTTCCGTACCTACTCTGGCTGGCTCTAGCTACATCTCTCGCTTTTGGTTACGCCTCACAATAAAGACGAACGCAGAGCAAAAGCGCGGCTTTAACTCAGGGGTAAAGGCCTCTGAGTTTGTGAGCGTCGGCTACTTTAGAGATAGCTAGTGATAGAGCAGCTTGTCGGTGCATACCGCCGCGCTCATCTCGGAACTCTGTCACGTCTCGCCAGGCGCGGTCCATCACGTCGTGAAGCTGGGTGAGTACTCTGTCTTCGCCCCACATGAAGTGTTGCGTGTCTTGTACCCATTCGAGGTAAGACACGACGACGCCTCCTCCGTTAGCCAGAATGTCTGGTATCACTGTGATACCACGTTCTCGGCACACTTCATCAGCCTCTTGTGTTGTCGGCCCGTTTGCGCCTTCGACAACGAGACGGGTGTTCAAGCGTGTAGCGACACTCTTATCAATCGCGCCTTCTAGTGCCGCCGGCAGCACGGCATCAGCTGGTACTGACCAGATATCAGAACAGATCTCCCCAGCGTTGCGGATGTGTTTGTCGCGCAACAGACAGGCATCTACTTCGTCTAAGTCGATACCGTGGTCGCTACAGATAGCTCCAGAGACGTCTGAGAGCGCGACGATTAACGCACCTTCTCTAACCAGCGCACGCGCTGCATGGCGACCGACCTTCCCGTAGCCCTGTAGGACAATGCGAGCGCCCTGAGGGCTAACGCCGCTCTCGCGCAAGGCCGCTAGTGTGATACGAGCTAGCCCTTCCCCGGTAGAAGCGGTCCGACCGAGGCTACCTCCAAGCTGGAGAGGCTTGCCTGTAACTACGCCATGTACGGTGTATCCCGTCTGCACAGCGTAAGTGTCCATCATCCACGCCATGGTCTGCTCGTCTGTCCCAACGTCTGGTGCAGGAATGTCCTTCTCAGCACCGATCCAAGGTGCGATCTCTGTTGTGTAGCGCCGTGTCATTCGTTCAAGCTCATTTTTAGATAACAAAGAAGGATCTACGCGTACTCCACCTTTTGCTCCACCAAAGGGCAGACCCAGCAAGGCGCACTTCCATGTCATGCCCATAGCTAAAGCGGCCACCTCTGAACCATCCACGTCAGGGTGGTAACGCACTCCGCCTTTGGCTGGTCCCAGGGAGAGGTTGTGCTGTACTCGCCATCCCGGTACGACAGTGATGCTGCCATCATCTTTTTTAAACGGTATGGAAACCTCAAGGCTTCTGCGAATGTTACAAAGTACTAAAGTGACGTCGTTGCTGATTCCAATAGATTCAGCAACTTGTCTGACACGTTCTTGCTGCTCACGTAGGGTATTCACACCTCTCACCGTGCGGCTGAGTCTTCGTTTTGCCTAACATCGCACAGGCACACCGTGAGCGTTGATTCGCTCACGCTGGGTTTCTGGCTTAGAAAAGACCTGGTCTGCGCGACCTGAGAAGTTCCTCGCAGTTGCGTACAGGTGTGACGTGGCGGTCCCAACGGTCGTCGCGCCTCGACCCATCCTGTGCTACTTCAATCACGCGTGCTGCCAGAGGCTCGAGAAGGTCTGCATCAAAGGCTTCAAGTCGTACAAGGCCAAAGTCCCATCCGCGTCGTTCAGCAGGTTGAAGTCGTACGTAGCAGCTGTGTCGTTCGTAACGGCCTCCACGTCCGGCGGCTATTGTAAAACGAGCCGACCGGTGTCCTTTTGGTAATTTCCAAAGAACGCTCTCGTCTTGCAAATACCGAGTGGCTGTTGTTTTGATGACACCTAACACACGGGAACTATTGACACGGTTTGCGATACTGCCGTCGCACACGACGTACGAGTCTGTCTCTGCGAGGATCTCTTGCAAGAGCGCTTGTTCCATCTCGTCTCGTTTTTCAGTCAGGCGTTGCGCAACGTTACGCATGACTACGTATGGCTCGCTTCCAGGTAGGTAAGAGGCTTCTACGTCAATGCCAGCTAGCTTACGCTCGATCGCAGTCCTGGAACTCTCAGCGCCGACAATCTCCATGTGTTCTTTCACGTATAAAAGCCGAGCACCATCACAACCACCAGCTGCTACCCAGTGCAAGCAAGTAGGCAAACTCAAGTCCCAACCTAAGCACACACTGTTTTGAATACCATCTACCCAAGCGTGTACATCTAAAGGCTTACAGGTAATAGGGGCACTGTCGTCGTCGAGCATCTCTACGCCATCTGCGACGTCGTCGCGCTCTGGAGGTGCGGTTGTGATGCCGGCTTCTATGCGTCCTTCAAATCGTCCCAGCAGGTCTCTCAAGTCGATGCTCATACATATAGTGTGCTCAAATAAAGCACTTCGAGCACACGTTTAGCGGCCGCTAGAAGACACAGCCTCAGGCAGGGTGGTGTAGCTGACGCTCTCGCCGTTGTCCATACGGGCAAGCATCGCGAACAGACTGACCACCAAAGTTGCACCTACAAGCAGAGGGTAGATCCAGCTTGGCCTGCTGAAAGACTCACGTCGTTCTTGTGCTTGGGCCGAGACGGTGGTTTGCCGGAAAGTAGCTGGCCCTACGTTTGCGAACATCAAAGAAGCGTCGTCGTTATGACCACCAGACAGGTGTGATGCTGTCAGCGTTGCGTATCCAGCAGTTGGAGGCACATCAGGAACCCATGAGCCGTCACGTACGCAGCGCAACCAACCACCGTCTTTCGGGTTGATAGTCCAAAGTACGCCAAGGTCATCGCGTGCAACTAGCTCTCTTGCGCGAACAGAGGCAACTGACGCGTCGATGCGCCCTGTGGCGTAGATCGAAACAAGGTCTTGGTATGACGCTGCTATGCGCGCCAGGTTTGGATGTAGTTGCAGGCTTCCCATAGTCATAGATTTGACTATCGCCGCGCCCTAGCAGAGAGCAACTAGCAAGTGTCAGGACTTAAAAAACACCGCTAAGTGTTTCAGAGCAGTACGATCCCTAGCGCCATCATCGGCACAGCAAAGCCTACTAAGTGCGAGCGTACAGTTGTTGAGTGCTCGCCTTGGATGAAGGACTTAACTGAAGCAATACTTCGAAGATTTGCACCGTTGCGCTCTTCGTCCATGACGACAGCAGCTAGTGATACAGGAAGCGGGCTCCAAGCAAGCGCGACTGTGGCTAACGCCAAAGACAAGAGACCAGAGTGAAGTGTGCCTGTCGAAACTAAAGCGAATACGAAAGCTGTACACGCGACTGGGCCCCATAAAAGGAAGTGTGACTTGTTGTTCATGTACTCCACAATGGGGGGAACCCTTTCTAGATGGCTTCTTTACAGGGGGCCGATTTAAGGGAACCCGCAAAGACTGCCTGCATAAGGGCTGGAGGCTGAAAATCTGCTTGAAAACAGAGGTTCTAGGCGTAGATCGCCTGCCGTTTACAGAGCCCGAGCTAGGAACGGATCCCTATGACTAAGTCGTGGGGATGTGGTATCCGTCTATTTGATTTGTGCATAGATAATCTGCGCACACTGTGGTGTGGGCGTCACCCAACATACATACCCTGCTCGAAAGAGCTGTTGGCCCGACGATGATTCGTGGAAGCGACTTGAAAACAACACCCGAAAGTTTTGCCTCAGGATATTTCCTGTTGCACGCATATTTCGTTGGTGGTGCTTCGAGATTTTGTGTTTTTCCTACGGTTGTTGTTCTATTGGCGCTAATCTGAAAAGAGGACGGCAACGTGATATCTTTTCAACACGCAACCCTATCTTTTCGCTTATGGTGAAAAGATAGGGTTGTTTGCATATACAGGCGTAGGTTCGCACAGAGCCTCAACAGCAGCGAGTGCGTCGCTCCATGGTAAGCCGCACTCAACTAGAGCTATGGTTTGATTCCACTGAGACATGCGAGGCAGCTTTAGTGGTGCACGCGTAACGTGCGGTTCGCTGTGGCGATGGTTTCCTGGAATGACGTAAGACAGTTGCGCGCCGTGTCGAACACATGTGATGTCACCGCTAAAGTAAGACACATCGCCACCGGTGTTCCAGATCGTAGAGTCGTGTCCAGCAAGAAGTGAGCTAGCTTGCCAGAGACCAAGTGGTGTCCCTGGCTTTTCTAGATAGCTGACTCGTATCGTTCCCGTAGCTCCCCAGCGAGCACTTCCGAACACACGTACTCTCCCTTGCGTGTTGCGCCACGCGTAGTGCCCTTCACCGCCATCAAGTGATTCGACGTCAGTGTCAATGAGTTTCCACGCTCTATCAGTTAATGAGTAGAGCTCTTCTCCGCACAACACAGCAACGTACGCCTCGCCCGCTACTAGGTGTCGCACCGGTCCGAACGGAGCCGCAACGTACTCCATAGTCATCGACGTGCCAGAGAAAGACCACAACCGGCCTTGTGTATCAAGAGCCCACCAGCGAGATCCTTGGCGGGCGACTTGTGCAAGACCGCTGCCACCAGACACTGCTCCGCGCCTCTTTTGTGAGTTCGTCGTGTTAGGCCCGATAAGCCACGCTTCCCCAGAGTCAGTCACCAAGAGAGCTTCATTATGGCGAGTAGCGACTGAGACGACTGGCTTTTTTAAAAGGACATCAAAGTCAGCGCGTGACCATGGGCCAAGAGAGCCACGCCAGTAAGTAGAGGATCCGTCGCACAGTATCGCATACGTGCCGCCACAAGCGACGAGGGAAGTGTCGGAAAAGCCAAGGCTGCTACAGGTGCCGTTACTGATCTCAAAGGCCTGTTTATCCTCCACCAACAAGGTTGTCGTGTATTGGTCAAAGGCATTAATCACGTTACTAGTGTGCGCAGTTCTGCACTCTTAGCACGCGTCAGTCGATGTGAGGACGGCTCTGTGTTGGTGAGATGTCAAGACCAGGCAGTGAGTTACCAACAGCCTTGAGCTGTTCTACTGTAGATGGTGTCACTGAGCCGAGAACGATGTCGTAGGTGATAGCAGTGATGCCGTCTTCGCCGAGAGCCTGTCTCAGATGGTTAGCAACTGCTCTATCTAGTTCTGCGCGGTAACGCTCGAACACTCCAGCAAGTGATTCTTCACAGTGGTAGGAAACGAGAAGTTTGCCACTTGTAGGGTTTGCGTTCTCCATGTCGATCTCGCAACCGACAATACCTGCACCCATTGGGGAGAGCTGCTCATCGAACAAGTACACTCTGGCGTTGAAGGACACCTTGGAGTCAGCGTTAGCACGAACAGCTCTCGGTGATCCGCCACCACGGCTTAAGTTTGCAGGTACAGCGCAGTGTTCAATCTGGGCAAGGATGCGGAAATCTGGCAGATGCGAGATGCTGTTGAGCACCATTGCAACAACACGCGAGACAGTTTCAGAACCACCTGGTTTGCCAACGTGACCAATGAACCCGACGGCTAGTGGCCGCGCGACCGCTGCAACCGGGCTCTGTAGGTACAAAGAGACATGTAGAGCACCTTTAGGTAGCTCGAATGAGTGCTCATCGCCGATGCTCTCAAGACGCGCGACGTTGTTCTCGTCCCGCACGATCTTGCACTTGTAGGTCTCAATAACAGCCGGCTTCATCGGGTAACGCTTTGGTGCAGAAGATTCTTTCGTCTCAGTTGCGATCTCAGGAGCATCACCAAACACATCCTCAAGCGGACTAGCAGGTGCTTCTGGGGCTACTTGTGCAGCAACGGCCGCTGTATCTACAGAGGGACTGCTATCGTCAGCAGGACGTGTTGAGAGCTCGACGATGATCTCGTCTAGCGCGATAGGGGCATAGGAAGCGGCTCTGCGTTCGAGGCGCGATAAAGGACCACGCGGAATGCTCACGGGCTTGGCTGCTACGAGACTTGCGTTTTTGTTAGTAAGGTGCAGCAGAGAAAAGCTCACAGCTTCTGTCGCTACGCGCATCGCGCAGGTAGCTTTAGGCTTGGCAAACGGCATCAACTTACCGACATAGTCAGTCGCGTTGTAAAACGCTACCGCACCGTCGCTCGACTCAACCCTAATATGGAAAGCCTCTTTTGCGACCTTCACGTTTTTGCTACCAGCCATTTTTTCCTCCTGTTTTCGAAGCTTCCGCTCGTCCCCCTGGTTCGCTCTCCAAAGAGGAGAGCCATCGACAGTCTCGGCCCATCACAGCCCTGACGCCACAGAGCACATGCGCTGTAGTAGGTGATACACGTCCAGATCCCGTAGGTCTGCAGCTAGTGCTGCAGCTAGCGTGAGGCCTCCAAGTGCTTGTCCTAGAACAACACCAGTCCCAAAGGCGTTAATCTCGTCTGTGATGCACTCTCGAGCACCTTGTGCGTCTCCGTCTAGTGTTTTAGTGACGGCCTCAGCGAACTGGTAGCGGGAACTTTCTTGCAAAAAAGCAGCGTCCACCTCAATCAAGCGTAAAAGGGCAGCGGTGCTCGTGATAGCGGCTGTTGCCCAGGCGTTAGCGCAAGCCTCGTTAGCCAGCGCATCGCCTAAAAGAACGTCGAACCCATCCCAGTCCTCACGCCACGCCGCCGCTGCCGCGCCCCACGTCCCAGCAATCACGTTTGGTGCTAGACGCTGTCCGTAGCTCACACTAAAGACAGTACGAAGCCCAGCCGCCGCCCGCCCGCTATCCATAGATTGAGACCAACATAAGACTTCTATCTCAAGAGTGGTGCTTTACCAAGGCGCGCCAAAGGTTCGCTTTATGTTCGCAGCTCTATTAGGTATCGCATTGGGTGTCGGTTTGTACATGGGCCCGTTGATGGCTTGGCGCGACGACGTGTCGCTTTTTGCCGCCCGTATCGTAGAAGCCTCAGACGGTTTTCTGCACTCTTTGTTAGAAAAAGCTCCTTATGCTAGCTCTAATCCAAAGCTAGTCACAGTACTCTCGGTCGTACTCTCAGTGTGCGCGCCTGGGATCGTTGCTGTACTACTCGTCGCTGCTGCAAACGCTGCAGGAGCACTACGTTCTGCACTCTCTGCGCTTCTAGTAATTATCGCTCTTGGTTCCTTTCTAGTCTTGCCGACAAAAGACGCGCTGATTCTGACTGCAGTCTCAGTCGCGGCAGCTCTGTTGTTGTTACTGCCGGCGATATTCGTTGCTAGGATTTTACTGTGGTCTTTAGCGACCATACTCGCGTTTGATCACGTATCGACCATCTGGGCAGGAACGGCCCCTTCGATCATCGCCGGCGAGACAACTCTGGCCCAGCTCACTGGTTTTGCTACCACGGATTTCTGGCGTTACGCTCTTGTAGCAATTGGAATTGCTCCATTTGCTCTGACTGCCACGGTGATATTCGGTCCTGAATGAGCGTGCTTCAGCACGACGCATAGGCACTGTATTTAGCGTGACAATCAGCCTCGCAGCCAAATCCAGACCAGCTCGTCTCTCAGAGGTAGTTGGCCAACGCCACGCCACATCTGTTTTGTTAAAGGCACTCCAAAAAGGAGCACTTCCTCAGCAGATCCTTTTTTCAGGAGGCTCCGGTCTTGGTAAGACCACTCTCGCTCGTTGTGTAGCTGCAGCGTTATTGTGCGAAAGCCCTGTAGATGGGGATTCCTGTGGCGCGTGTCAGTCGTGTTTAGATATCAGCACGCCGTCGCGCATCCATCCTGACGTCGTGGAGTTCGACGCTGCTTCCAACGGTCAAAAAGAGCAGATTAAGGATCTGGCGACACGAGCGCAAACAGCGCCTCAAAGAGGTACGCATCGCGTGTACATCATCGACGAGGCACACGGGTTGTCACGCGAAGGCGGCCAAGCCTTCTTGAAGCTTCTAGAAGAACCACCTCCGCACGTGATATTCATGCTCGCCACGACGGACCCTGAAAAGATGTTGCGTACCAACAGGTCACGTTGCGTCGAGTTCGAACTCACGAGGCCTACAGATACAGAGCTTGCTGAGCATCTCGTACGGGTTGCCACGCAAGAAGGGCTCGCTCTCTCTCTAGCGTCAGCAGAGATGCTCGTTGAGACTAACGACCCTAATCTCGGTGTGCGCGGACTCTTGATGACCTTGGAAAAGATCTCACCGGCACTCTCATGGGGTGTTGCTCCAAGTGACGACGAGGTCGCAACAATGCTGGGAGTTCCTCCAACTGCGAAAATGGATGCTCTGCTTAAAGCTGTAGACGAGCAAGATAAAGCCCGAGTTTTGAACATACTCGACAAGTTGCGCACAGCCTCGTCTGATGACGCTCTTAAAAGAGCCCTGACGTCAGCGCTACGACGCCGACTACTTAATGATCCTTCGAACATCAACGCTCTGCGGTTTGGTCTTGCAGTACAAACGCCAACTGGGTCTTTGCACCTAGATCTCTTGTGCGCTCGCTTGGCAAGTGAGCATGAAACTGTCACGGTTGAACTTGTTGGCGCACATCTTGCTGATGCTAGAGCTGTTATTAAAGAGCTACGCGCCGCTCTAGAGCTATCGACCTCTCTTCGGCAAAAATCACTCCCTGAAGTCGTCTCTGAAACTCCTTCCCAGATAGAGAAAACGGAACCCAAAAAACTAGTGGAAACTCGATCGTCTGCTACGCCTGGTAAGGAAACAGCATCAGAGTCTGTTCAAAAAAAGAGTGGTGTACCGCCGCAAGCTATCACTCCTGTTTCTTCTAAAAAAGAAGCACAACCTCAGACAGATCTGTTAAAGCCTTTACTTGATGCTCTGATAGCACAAAAGCAGCAGCACGCGGCAGCGGCAATCAAGGCGGCTTCTCCGTCTATTGACGGCTTGAAGCTCGTTCTCTCTCCGCCTACAAAAGAGCTGCGCGCTCGCTTAGATACGCACCGTCAGATCATCAAGGACGCTGCGTTAAAGCTCGGTCTGCAAGTCAGCATCCGTAAGACATAGCAGTACTAGAGCCTGCGTGTAAGCGCTCACTCGTCTGTGAGTCGGGGTGTGGCTTGGATTTACACCCCACGTATGGAGCCTCGTTCCGATGCTAGAGGCAAGAGACAAGGGAGAGGATTCCAAATGGAGCACACAGAAGCCAAGAAAGAACAGCACACAGAGGCGCCCAAAGAGGTCCGTCCATATGCGCTGGTGATGTACATTAGCGAAGCTCCAAAAATTGAGTCCTCCCGCGCTGTGGACATCACGCCAAGGCTCGACCCAGACTCCCCTCTTGAGCATCCAGTTCTCGTTGCTCTTCGCGCCTCAGGCGTGACACCATCAGACGTTCGCTCTCGTGTTTTAGTTAAGTTCCCACAAGCAATTGACGCCCCGTCGATGTTGTCCATCTACGCTGCGCTCTGCGGTTTCGCTAACCGCCGACTCGACGTCACCTTTGGTGACGGAGATGTCATTGACACCAACGCGCTTGATGTCACATCCCGCTCGCTTGAAGATCGCGGCCGTCCAGGGCAGGTATCAGAGATAGTCCAGTGTGGCGCACCATCAGATTCGCTCGCTTTCGTCGTAGGGCCAATAGGTGTAGCAGAAGCAGAAGTGTTGCGCTATGCAAAGCGCGTGCGCATGGTCCCTCTCCCAGATCCAGCGGCAGCTCTTGCCCAGTTCATTGCTATCTCTGCCGTACGCTCGCGCGGTGATCAAGACCGTCTCCCTTTGCTCAACACCGAGCCGCACCTTGGCGCGGAAGATGACTCCGACATCGACCTAGACGACCTTCGTAAAAAAGCTATCGAGATTCGCCGCCTATACAGAACAGATGATCGTTCTGCGCTGGCTCCAAGATCAACACTTGCTGCTTACCAAAAGGATCTTTTAACAGCAGCTTCGTTGCAAGTAGAGGCCGTTATGGTTGCCCTGGGATCAACTACGCCAGGCGGCGGCGTATGGCACTGCCCACGCCCGCACCGTCACACACACGGCGACGCGATCCCGTCAATGCGTGTCGAGTCTTCACGCGCTCGCTGTTTCCGCTGTGACGCTGAATGGGTCGACCCAGTACGTCTCACCGCTGACGTCAAAGGATGCACTTTTGACGAAGCAGCTGATTGGCTGCAAAAAGTAGTAGAACCACAAGTGGCTGCTCTTATTGCCACGGTCGCAGACCGGCTTCCAGTCATAGAATCCTGAGTTAGTGAGTCTTTAAAGGGTCTTTCTGGACGAAAGGCCTGCTGACAATATCGCTAATGCTGGAACGGTGTCCCACTGACGGTTAATCGCGCCGCTACAGAAAGAATCACTCGTGAACGCTCAAAGCGCTTCGTACAGCATCACGCACTCGCCTCGTGCAGTTCCTACAAATGTTCAACAAGGAGCGTCTTCAGCTGTGGTCTCTTTTGACGTCCCTGGTGTTCATTACGCTGATATTTTGTTATTCTCCCGTGGCCAGGAACTAACCCTTGAAGCAACTTCAGGAACTGGTACAAACGAAGTCGTTGAACTTCTGTCTGTTGTACGTCTTCCTGAAGAGTACAACGTGTCAGAGTCAGAGGCGGTACTAAGCGCAGGGCGTCTCACCGTGACAGCGCCGCGCACTCGGCAGAGAGTTCGCATTATTGAAGTGGGTTACGTAGCGTGACAACACCAGCTGTCCGTAAAGACACAACAGCTTTTAAAGTAGCGATCGAAGCTGTACTACCCGTAGCAACATTGCACACTGCGTTTGTTGCTACTTTGGTTTCGGTACTTACGTCTACTCCATGGTTTTTACTTGCGTGGGTGTTGGTCCCTGTCTCACGACGTCACTCTTTTGCCAGTAGGCCTCGTCGTACAAAAGAAAGAGGAAGTAGCACTAACCAGGTCACAGTAGTGTCGTCGAATGTTCTGTGGTCAAACGAGAAACCAAAAGCCGCCGCTGAAAAACTCTTATCTCACCACCCTGATGTGCTGGTGATGGTAGAGCACGCGTCCCGCCTGGCTGTTCATTTACCTGAGGGGAATTTTCTCTCATGGCCCATCCCCGACGGCGTTACATCTTCTGAAGTTTCAGTGTGGTCGCCACACGCCATCAAAGAGGTAGGATTTGCCGGAGCAGGGTCAAGACGCCTACCGATCGTTGAGGTCACCATCGGCGACCAGATCTGGCGCGTTCTGCCAGTACACACCCAAGCGCCTACTACTAAAAGGTTGCAACGCGCCTGGGAGCGCCAGCTATCAGGACTCTCTTTGAGTATCTCGCGGTTATCAAACATTGACGTTGTGTGTGGTGATTTCAACGCAGCGCTCACTCATCGTCAGATGCGCCGTATGGTCAAAGAGTCAGGCTACTCTAATGCCATCGCACCATTTAAAGCCCAACGCGCCACCTGGGGACCGCGCGGCATCTACAGACTGATGGCGATCGACCATATGTTGGTGTCAAGCAGCGTCTCGGTCGGGACTACAAAGATCACGCGAATCCCAGGGTCAGACCACAAAGCTATTGTGGCGCAGCTCAGTAAGAGCTGAAACTCTCGCCTCTTAAAGTCAAGTACTGAAAGTTAAGCGTCCGGTGACAGCTTAGGGCCGTCAGAGAAAGCGCCCTTGGCGATCTTGTCGCGATATTTGAAGCGAACTGAACGCACCCTTGACTTAAAGCTTGAGGCTAATCGGTGCATCAAGTTCGCTGGGAGTCCTTCGCGGGCTCTGGCGTAGCGACCCACAGCAAGCGTCGCTCCAGCACCACCCAAGAGTGTCCCCATGAGCAGCATCCACCAGATGGATGCCCACCGTTCAGAGTTCTCCACAGTGAAAGCTTTCAAGATCGCAATCTGTGATCCAGAACCAACTCTCTCTTCAATAACGTCTGACAGCCACCAAACAGCACCGCTCGCGCCTATTGCGCCAAGCGCTCCTTGCAGCATTCCTTCAATCGTAAATGGAAGGCGCACCATCATGCGCCCAGCTCCAACAAGGCGCATGACTGCGAGCTCTTCGCGCCGCGCGAAAGCAGCAGCTCGACTGCCAGCGAACATCAAAAGCCAGGCAGCAGCTCCGAGAATGAGGGCCAGAGTAGAGAGTCCTACGCGGATGAGGTTACTCACGCGCAGTACGCTGGCAACTGCGTCTTTGGCGTATACAACTTGGTAGACGCCAGGGTACCCTTCAAAGCGAGCACCGAGAAGTTCAACGTCTTCTTCTGTTGCAGATTCATTCGGGATCACTCTCCACGAAGCAGGAAGTGCGTCAGATCCGATAGAAGAGACAAGTTCGGGACTCTCTTTGAACATGTCAGAAAACTCACTGTAAGCCTCTTCTTGGGAAACGAACACAACGCTCTTGACGCTCTTGTCTGTACGCAACTGTTCTCCAACAGATTTCGAAACAGATTCAGGTGCTGTTGGTTCTAGAAATATAATTGTCTCAACACCACCGCGCCATCTAATTGTCGCATTGTCTACTCCATCTGACACCACCATTGACCCTCCCATGAGCGCCAAAGCAACCATTGCGCACAGCACACTCGCAACAGATAGGGGGATGTTGTTTTTAAGTGAGACCAACACGCTTGAACGGATCTGACGTGCTTGCTCTCCGCGGTTTGGGTAGGCGTCACGTCGACGCTGTTTAGCGTCTCTTAAGTAGTCCAAGACCACACCAAGCACATACGGCGTTCTCACTGGGAACTCCTGTAAGTCCCGAGTAGTTCTGAGCGCACGCACACACCTGCATCGAGTTCGATCACTCGTCTACGTAGAGCATCAACGACGGTGCGGTCATGCGTTGAGACCAGCACAGTTGTACCGTTTTTTGCAATGGTGTCGAGCACACGCATGACACCAGCGGTTGTGCCTGGGTCTAGATTTCCTGTTGGTTCATCAGCTAAAAGGATTTTAGGTGCGCACGCCACTGCACGAGCAATCGCGGCTCTTTGTCGTTCTCCACCAGAAAGCTCCTCTGCATTAGATCCGCGTTTGTCGCTCAGCCCAACGAGCTCTAGTACTTCATCGCACCGCTCGCCTGCTCTCGCACGGGGCCAACCAAGTACTGATAGCGCAAACTTTACGTTCTCTTCGAGATTGCGTCCAGGCAGCAGTGGGTAGTCCTGGGGTACATAGGCTATAGCTCGACGCAGCTGAGGTATGTGGCGCACACCCATAGAAGAGAGCTCTCTACCTGCAACAACGACTTGGCCTTCATCAGCTATCAGCTCGCGGGTGAGAAGTTTCAACACAGTGCTTTTACCAGCACCCGAAGGGCCTACGAGGAAGGCTAGCTCGCCGCGCATGATGTTGAAACTAACGTCACGTAGAGCGTCGTTAGAGCCGTAACTCTTGCGGACGCGAGAGAGCTGGATGATCGGCCCGGAAGCTTCGTCGATGTCGTTTGTGCTCACCTTGGCTACTGTCCCTGATTGCTGATTTTTGGCACCCCGCTGGGATGAAACACCACCACAAAGCCTGAAATATGTCCGAGCAAAGCATCTCAGTGCTCCAGGCTCCTGTATGGGAACACCCCTTCTTCCACAAATGCCTCAACAGCGGCAAAAACAAAGTGGCAAGGCTCTAGTACCCTTGCTTTAGCCATACGCCGCCGCCACGGTGTCAGGTATGGATATTCGACGGATGCAGCCCGCACCACTGCCTAACGCGCAGACACCTCGCGGCATCATTGAGTCCAATCTCGCAGCTATCAGAACGGGTGCTAAAGCGTCAGACTATGAGGCCCGTAAAATTGCTGAAGGGCAACAGATCGTCACTTCTCAGCGTGATGTCTCCAAGTCCGCCCGTCTAGCTCGAGACCCAGATGCGAAAAAGCGCCGTCGTAAAGGCTCAAAGAACGCAAACCCCGGAGAAGACTCAAGAGGTAGTGCTTTTGATGAGAAGGCGTAGAGCGCTACAGGTGTGCGTTAATAGTGAGTTGTGAAAACAAAAAAGCCCCGACACACCAAGGAGCGTGTCGGGGCTTTTTAATTTCATCTCAGCTCAAGTCGGTGTCATCCAAAGAAACGAGTTCAGTCTCAAGAGACTCATACCCGTCGCTACCGTGATCATCTTTTGACTCTTCAACTTTAGCCCCACCAACACGGTTGGCTTCGACAGTGTCATAAACCGCTTTTTCAAGTCGCGTATAAAGAGCTTTGTCTTCGTTGAGGAGGCGCTTCACGTTGTCTTTACCAATGCCAAGGCGTTCACCGGTTGTGGCATCCATGTAGCTCGCGCCGTTACGCACGACAAGACCGAGCTGTTCGCACACAGCAAGAAGAGAGCCTGACGCTTCAATACCTCTACCAAAGATGACGTCGTACTCAGCTTGACGGTACGGACTTGCGAGCTTGTTTTTGAGCACTTTGGCTGTCACCAGAGTTCCGATGGCTACGCCTTCACGTTCAATCTTCTTCGATGGTGATGTACGTACTTCTACTCGGATGGACGCTGCAAACGCCACTGCGTTACCGCCCGTAGGCCGCTCAGGAGCACCGTATGACTGCAAGTTGACTCGCACCTGGTTAAGGCAGAGCAGAACGACGTTGGCATCTGAAACGGGAGAATAAACTCGACGCATGAACTTACTCATCAAACGAGCATGAAGACCCATGTGCTGCTGTTGAATGTCAGCTTCCATCTCTGCACGCGGAGTCATCGCAGCGATTGAGTCAACAATCACCAAGTCGAACGCCCTTGACTTCAGCATGGACTCAACCATGTCGATGGCGTCTTCGCCGTCTTTGGGTTGATACACAACAAACTTGTCCGGATCGACACCCATGTTCATAGCCAACTCTTTAGAGAGAGCTTGTTCGCAGTCAACAAATCCGACGTTGCCGCCTAGTTTCTGGCACTGGATAGCTACTGCCAAGCTGAGAGTTGATTTGCCTCCGCCGGTTGGTCCGTAGATCTCAGTGACTCGGCCCTTTGGTAGTCCGCCGATACCGAGAGCTACGTCAAGAGAGATGACGCCAGTCGGGATGACTTCTACGCGCAATGCGCTCTCATCAGAGAGTGCTCGCACCTCGCCGGGCTTGTCCTTAGACATCTGACCCAAGAAGGACTCAAGAGCGCCAGCTCTGATGTCGTCGGTTGCTGCTGCTGTGATTTGTTTTTTCTTAGTTGCCATACTCATATAATGCTCAAGCAGGACTACTCATGCACGCGCCAAGAGAACACCCCCCTGCCCTTTTCGATGACTCAGGCACGGTGTTTTACGTGTCCAAAAGGCTGTATTCACTCTCAATTGTGTCGCTCGTCGTTGCGCTGCTCTCGCTCGTCCCAGTGTATAACGGCAACAAAGAACCTGTATCCCTGACACCTTCAGTAACAACAACCCAGCCGCAAGGAGCCACGCCAGGACAAGGCCAAAGTAACGAACCTGGAAAGTCAGAAGGACAAGCCTCTGGCGTCAAATGGTACTCCGACACTAAGGAGCCTTCTGTGGAACTGGCTGCGGTTCGGCAGTGGTGTGCGGATAAAGCAGTCATTGACTCAGAGTGCTCATTTGAGTACTTCACTGACAAGTTAATGTCAGCTCCTGATCCACGAGCTGCTATCAAAGCAACCATCGCGGAGATCTCCGCATTAAAGCTCAAAGACGACTTATTCATTCCAGAGTGTCACCATGCTTTCCACGCTGTAGGTCAGGCCGCACCTCGCTTGATTGGGGTGATTGAGGCTCTCAGGGCAACTCCTGACGTTGAGTGTCAAGGAGGTATGGTTCACGGTGTTGTGCAGACCTGGTCTCAGGAAGCTTCAGACGAAGAAGTCGAACGCGATTACGCTACTTTATGCAACGAGTACGCAACAGGTAACGTGAGGTCGTTTTGTGCCCACGGTATTGGCCACGCAATCGCTGTCCATTTCCCAGACGACGTCTTAAAGACCACGATGATGTGTGACAAAATGTACGAGTACGATACGGCAGAAGGGTGTGTAACGGGGACCGTCATGGAGTTCGGGGGCTCTGACTTTGTCACTGTAGCTATCTCCCGCTCTCTCGGTAAACCGCGCGCCAAAGACTCTGTGACCGAAGAGCAACGAATGACGCTCTGTCAGTCCCTGCCTGAACGTCTACAAGATGCCTGTTCAGAAAAAGTGTTCCAGTTGTTCAGGGATTTAATGCCAGAGCCTGAAAAACTCATGAAGCTGTGCGACGCACTGAACGTGAAGAGTTCGATACCAATGCGCGAAAACTGTGGCTATTCCATTGGTGAAGTAGCTGTCTCAGCAAAAGGTCTTGTTACTATCATGGATGAGGACGCAAAGATCACTGATTACTACACACCATGTACGAGGATCCCGTCAGACCTTGCCGACATCTGCACTAAAGGTTTCATCGAGTCTTTGATGCGCGACGTACCGCTGAACAACAATCGCGTCTATAAGAACCCTTGTAAAGCGCTACCTGTCTCTGTAAATAAGGCGTGCGAAGCTGCGAACGAGTCTGCAAAGAACTCCCGACAAGCAGCTTAACTCATGACACCTCTTCAACAAAGAAGATAAGTTGAGAAGCTAGCTCTGAGCGGGGTCGACACCCCAAGCCTGCCACGCATTAGAAGTGTCACTGCTCTCTGATTCGAAGTCTAGTAGTGGAGCTTCAGAGAAAGCCGCTCCTGCATCACCAGCTGCGAACTCTGTACCCCAAGCGCCGTCTTCATCTATTGATACGTTTGCAGTTTCAAAAACCAAAGGACCACTTGTGGAAGCCTGTCCCGTCACTTCTGGGTATAGCTCAACAGGATCAGACGCTTTGTAGCTAGCACCACTCTCAAAGTCTCCAGAGCGCAACACCGCATCAAGGTGAGCAAAGAGATCTTCGTCAGCGATTCCTTGCTGCGCGATACTGCTCGAAGAAATACCGCTCTGCATGGATGGCGACAGATCGTCCGTTGCTAAAGAAAGTTCAGAAGGAGGAGTCGACGGCACCCATGCTCCTCCAACTGGTCTGCAGTACCAGCGGCCGCTTGTTGCACCCATCGTCCATTCAGTACCGTCAGGCCCGACGATACGTAACCCACGAAGGACTGTGGCGTACTGGTTTTTAGTCAGGTTACCTGTGTCATACCCATGGCGTGCTTGACTTATCTGAGTGATGAGATCTAAAAATGGCGCTGGGAGATTCTTTGGTTCGTCTAACTCTGAACGCAAGATACCAACGACGTATTCGCCAGTATGAGCCGTAGTGCGGCTACGGCTAGATACGCGTCGGATGTACGGATCCTTACTGTTGGAGTCTTTCCGCCGCCGTGCCATGTGGTACACAGTCCTACTAGACAACCAGAGTGCCATCATCACCTGCCAGCGGCTTTTAAACGCATCAACTCAGCGTCGGGCTGCTCTCTATGAGAACAGGGCCCTCGCCACGCATTGCTTCAGCGGCACACGCGGTAGCCAGCTTTGTGCACATCGCACGCCACCTAGGGGCTAGATTGACCTTGCTGCCAACCACGTTCTCCAAGGTTCCTTCAAGAAAGCCGTCAGCTCCTTCATGAAGCTTTCCGGGTAGATAGAGGGTATCTAACGTGTCAGCACTGGCTGCTACACGGTCTGCTAACTCGACGAGCATGGAGGACCCAAGCTCACGAGCTCGAAGGAGCTGATCCCAGCCTGGTCGTTCACCAAACTGCGCGATGGCAGTCAACTCGCGCAAACTGCCAATCTCCCACGAACGCTTCCGGTCGTTACTGTATAGATAGAGCACGCAGTGAACATAACGAAAGATATGCATGATGTCAACTCACGACACTTCGTAACGCGATTGCTTCAATAACGTAATGATACTGAAACCATAATGCTCCGTCGACAACGTTGCTCTACGACACGTCTCAGTCCTGCTGTAACGCAGATAAATTATAGGCAGCGTTTAAAAACCCACTGGCTTTACCGCTACATCTTCCTGAGCTTTGTGACGGTTTGGTTGCGATATCTGCACCGTGCAGGACGCCGCTGTACTGCTCACAGTCCTATGAGTGGAATTTCAACAGCGCCTTTTGTTCCCTTCGCCGACCGAACGCGTTAAATTCACGATGGCGCTCTCAGGCCTGCGCGTGCTTGTTGAAGTGAGCGAAGGTACGATAAGTCAAGGCTGGGCACATCTCGCGTCAGTTGGCGTAGACGTCTCTCATGAAGACAACAACTCTTCTTTCGCAGTCAGACAACTGGCTTTATGTCACCGACTTCCGCCGTATGTAACTGTCGATATCGATCATCTCCTGCGTCCTTTGTGGATGTACGCAAAGTCGCGTGACAATAACGAACCTGCCCGTGTAGAGATCGTTGTAGGGGATATGCGCATAGCATGGCTGCACGCTTCAGTGCTCTACGACGAGATAGTGCACGTTGAGGCAATCCCTGCTTTATTGGCGTGCGACTTGCCTTTTGTAGCTTCTGGAAACGCTTGGGACGCACTGGCGGGTATGTCTACTATTCCTGTCTCAGTCGGACGAATCAAGATCTCTCCTATGGGGTACTTTGAGATCACTTCCTCAAAGCCGCAACTAGTCGAGTCATCGCCGATACCTGCACTTTTTAAAATAGGAGAGACGCGCTACGGAGTGCCGTTCGCCTACGAGTATGAAGCTCTCGCAGCACCAGGTTTTATTCACGACTCCCCTCCTTTAACTCAATCACCAATAGACGAGTCGTTCTTTGAGGACCTATCACCGTCTTCGGCCGCTACAGCCCGCGAGATAGCAGAGTCCTTAGCGCTGTCTAGAGCGGCCTGTTTGATAGCGCCTCCTGGATCATCAAGGCGTGTTGCTATATGTGCTGCCCTGCAGGCTACTGACGCGTTGCCTGCTTTAGTAATCACACCACCTTGGGGCATGTGGGCCTGGAGCCGTGCCGCACAGCTTGCAGGCCTTGACGCGTCTGTGCATTCAGAACAAGTGCGCTTACTCACTTATCGTGATCTCGCCCTTGGGGCCAAGGTACAGGACGCTGCTGCTGTGGTGTTTGACGACATGGGTGTTGTCACCCCTGAGCTGCGCAACGCCACCAGGCGGCTAGACGGCATGGATGCTGTACGTGTGAATGTTGGAATTTCATGGTCGTCTAGCGAGGAAGAGCAGTTGTTTGTGATGGCGAGAATCCGGCCCTCAGAGTTCTCTGATTCTACGCCAACAGCTCTGCGTTACCCTGCCGCACCAGCACGTCGATTCTTCGAGCACATCCGACCGTACCTAGTGCGTTCTGGAACTACCCCTAACAGGGTTTCAAATCTCGCTGTGGAAACACACGCCCTTCCCCAAGAGTTACTAGCTGCGTTAGAGCAGTCGCGCGGGTCAATAGAGAAAGTAACTGAGGTGGTGTCTTCAGGCACAGGGACTTACATATCGCCAAAACTGGCAGCTACTCTCTCACACTGCCAGCGTTCAATTGCCGATGGAAAGTCAGTCGTTGTCTTGTCAAGTTCGCAGCCAGCCCTCAAGCGTCTTGCGATGATGCTCGTACCAGAGCGATTAGAGGTGAAAGACGCTTCGGCTATGACCAAAGTAGAAACATCTGCTTTGATTTTGTTCAAGGACCACATACCAGATCTCTCAAGTATCGACGAGGTGGTTCTTTTGGATTGGCCACTCTCTTCGACAATGCTAGACAGTGCTCTACCGCCACCGCATGTACCTACACCAAGGGTTACTGTGCAGCACATGCGCGATACGATAGATGACCGTCTAGCGGTGCGCGCTCTTCGCGCAAAAGACCCCACTGCTCTCACGGCAGCAGAGGTAGAGTGGGCTACTCCGCGTTTGTAGTGTCAGAGTTATTGTTTATTCAATCTCTAAGAAGATGCACTCACCAGGGCACTCTTCAGCAGACTCCACAACAGCATCAAGTCGGGAGTCAGGAAAAGCAGCCATCCCGGCAGCACCTTCTTGCTCGCCGCGCGCTGCCGCGAAAACGCGCTCACCTTCTTTAACATAAGCTAGGCCATCGTCTAACAACACGAACACGTCAGGGGCGATCTCAGCGCACAGACCATCCCCGGTGCACAAGTCCTGATCAATCCATACTTTATAAGCCATGTTCTCCTCTTTTCGGGTTGCGGCTGTCATGCCGGGCGTGCTCACTAAAACGATTAACTCCTAAAACAACGGTGTGCTCGTAGGCCGCAAGGACTTCACCGGTCTCTTCGGCTAATTTTGCTGCATTGTCAAACACATCCCAGACATGGTTGAATCCTTCGACAAGACAGTTCGCACACGCGTCGCCTATGGATGTTGTCTCACCTTCGCACAAAGCATGACCAGACCAAAAGTGGTCAAATAGGGCTCTGCCTTGCTCTTGGTGAGTGTTAAACAACGAAGCTCCCTCCCCAGGCTCAAACCAGCTGAGAGCCTCCAGAAGGGTCACAGGACCGCACTCACAGTTCTCGCCACCCTCGCACTCGTCGTAGGCGTGCCACCATGTCACTCCGTAATTGACGGGAGATATAGCGATATCAATCTCTTCGTCGTCGCCAAATAGCGGCTCTTCGTTGTCAGTTAAGCAAGACTCCACCCAGGCGTCAAGCCGCGCCTGTTCAGCCTCAGCAAAGTGCAAGCGCTCTCCTTCTCCGGGTACTCCGAACGTCAACGTCCCTGCGGTGGTGCTGAATGTATTCACAACCCTGACAGTCCGCTTGAAACACCTCTACGCCACCTGCCAAGCGTACGTGCAGGTATTTCAAACCAACTGCACAGTGATGTTCATGTTCGAACGATTCACAGATCTCGCCAGGCGTTCAGTCGTGCTCTCCCAAGAGGCTTGCCGGGAGATGCGCCACACGGAAATTAACCCAGAGCATCTCTTGCTCGGCGTAACCATGGTCGAAAACGGTGCAGGCGCGCAAGTGCTCGGGAAGTACGGAATCTCAACCGACGTAATGCACGAGTACACCAAAGGACTTCATCCACAAAAGAAGTCAGCATCTGACGGTCACCTGCCTTTTTCGTCAGACTCAAAGCGTGCTCTCGAGTCGGCTCTACGCGAGGCGCTAGCTTTAGGTCACAACTACATCGGCACCGAGCACATCCTTTTAGGCCTGCTGCGCCTGTCGCGTCCTTCCTTACAGAGTTTATTTGCACTACACAACACAGACTCTGAGGCGCTGCGCGACGCGACGTTGGAGTTCTTGGCCGGTTCAGCTTCCGACAACGTGGCTGCCTCAACTCGCCCAACACCGTCAGATGATCAAGAAAAAACAGCTCGTGGTTCCATCTTGGAGACTTTTGGTAAAAACCTCACAGCTCTCGCCAAGACGGGAAAACTCGACCCTGTCGTTGGTCGTAAAACAGAGATTGAACGCGTCACGCAAGTGCTCTCTCGCCGCACGAAGTCCAACCCCTGTCTCATTGGTGAGCCTGGTGTTGGTAAAACGGCTGTCGTAGAGGGCCTTGCACAGAAGATTGCGTCGGGCGACGTACCTAAAACCCTCAAAGATGTCCAGATCTACACAATCGATCTGGGCTCTATGGTCGCAGGTAGCAGGTATCGCGGCGATTTTGAAGAACGGATGAAGAAGTTAATCCGCGAGATGACTACGCGCACTGATGTCGTTGTTTTCCTTGACGAGATTCATACTCTTGTCGGAGCTGGTTCAGCTGAAGGCTCCATAGACGCTTCAAACATGCTCAAGCCTGCGCTCTCTCGCGGCGAGATTCGTGTCATTGGTGCTACTACTTTTGATGAATACCGGAAACACTTCGAAAAAGATCCCGCACTTGAGCGCCGCTTCCAACCTGTAGAAGTAGCCGAGCCATCGCCAGAGATAGCCCTAGAGATCGTCACTGCTATGCGCGCACGTCTTGAAGAACATCACGAGTGCGCTATCGCAGATGAGTCTTTAGAGGCTGCTGTTAAATTATCTGTGCGCTATCTCACAGACCGCCGTCTTCCCGATAAGGCTCTAGATCTGCTCGACGAGGCAGGTGCATTTTTGAGAACGCACCCTGACTACGAAACAGACACAGATGAACAAGGCCGCAAGGTGCTCTCGCCAACAGTTGTTGAGAGGGTGTGCGCGGCTTGGTGCAAAGTTCCACTCGAAAGACTCTCCTCTGACGACGCTATGCGTCTTTTAGAGATGGAGGCCGTTCTTGCAGAACGTGTCGTTGGACAGGGGGAGTCCTTAAAAGTGGTGTCGCGCGCGCTACGTCGATCCCGTTCGGGTCTTGGCGACCCAAAGCGCCCTACAGGTTCCTTTTTGTTTCTCGGCCCAACTGGTGTAGGTAAAACCGAAGTCGCCAAGGCTCTAGCAGAGTTCATGTTCGGACAAGAAGATCGTCTTATTGCGCTCGATATGTCAGAGTACCAAGAGCAACACAGCATTGCGCGTCTCGTCGGAGCCCCTCCAGGGTACGTCGGCCATGACGAGTCAGGGCAGCTCACGGAAGCTGTCAGGCGCAACCCTTACAGCGTCATTTTGTTCGACGAAGTCGAAAAAGCCCACCCTGACGTGTTCAACGTGCTTTTACAGATCCTTGAAGAAGGCCGACTCACAGACGCCAAGGGCCGCGCTGTCGATTTTAAAAACTGCATCGTAGTTCTCACGTCAAACCTTGGTTCTGAAAAGTCACAACGCCAGGCCATGGGCTTCACTAATCCGTCAGGCGCCTCGCTCCGGATGGACACCGAGATGCGCGAAGCTGCTAAGAAGTTTTTCAAACCCGAATTGTTGAACAGAATCGATGAGATCGTGGTGTTCTCCCCGCTCGCACACGAAGAAATTCTAGGCATCACTGGCAAATTCGTTGATCAGGTGGCAAAACGTTTGAGTGAGCACAAAGTGTCAATGACTCTCTCACCGGCTGCTTGTGATCTGTTGTCGGTCATTGGTTTTGATGAGAAGTACGGAGCCCGCCCGTTGCGCCGCGCCGTGCAACGCCTCGTGGAAGACCCACTCTCCGAGCAGCTCTTGTCAGGCTTGTTGCGCGCTGGTGACAGTGTGGTAGTAGACGCTATTGGTGACGAGGTCGTCGTACGTATTGAGACTCCAGACAGAGACGGAACCGTGTCAGTCTGAGAAGACTTGAATCGCGTTGCCTTAGAAACCTAACTGCGAAGAACTAGTCTTTTTATTGTCTAGCAGGCACCAGTTTGTACGACGGCCGGCATAGTGGCGTTCTCGCCAAGCCACGCACAAGCACTCACACCACTAGTAGTCACTTCGTAGGCCCACACAACAGTGTCAGCACCAACTTGTAGTCCTGTTGAAGCGTTGTCCCACAGTACATAGCGCTCACCGCCAGGTCCGATTGCGGAGATCTTGACATTGCCAAACTGTTGGTTGCTTTGGAGGATGAGATCAGCGAAAGACCCGTTACGCATGTCAGTCCCGTACAGCTCAAGATCAGTGAGTTCTGCTTCGGCCTTGGCCCGTAATGAATAGTCAAGACCTGAGACTATGCGCAACGCCATCGCACCCGCTTCTCGCACGCGTGCTTCATCAACAACGGTGGTGCTCGCACCCGGCGTCGGTACCTCTGTGGACCCTGTGACCACGTCTGTAGTCGGAGACGTTAGTACCCCCTCAGGAGTAGTCACCTCTTGGCGCTGCGAACAAGCAGAGAGTGTAGCTACAGCCAAGAGACAGACGAGGACGCGATTCATGTAACTCACGGTCCTGGCGACCCCTGCGATGTCCAGACACCGCCACATTGATAAAGGACCGCCTGCGCCAAAGGTTCTAGGGGTCAATCTCAAATGAAGGAGAATTCAATGGAGCTTGCTCTAGAAGACAACGCCCCCAACCGGAGGGTTTATCTTGTAACACAGTACGCAGCACAAGTAGTGTTTGTAGCTCTCGCCTGGCAGTTCACACACGCCTGGGCAGACACATCAAATGCGTCGCTTTTTGGCGACTTGGCAGAAGTACTCGGTTACGTCATCATCATGGCCTCCCTCCTTTCGTTCGCGGAAGTAGAAGAACCATGGGGCACCTGGCGCGTCCCGCTAGATGTAGCAGTAACCCGTAAGGCGAAAGCGAAGTCGATTTTGTCGCACATCGCATTTGTGTTTGAAAAAACACATCTACGCCAAGTGATGAAGTACGTGAAAGAAACATGCACGCCGGTGTCTAACTTTATTGTTGGCCCGCTGCAGCGTCTCTTTTATGTTGGTGTTCGCATATCGCGCACCGGCGAAGCAGAAAAAGTAAAAGTGGTATCGCGTAAAAACGGTGTCATGGACTACACGCCAAGCGTCCCGTTAAAGTGCAGCCAAGGCGCGATGATCCCATCGTTAGCTAAAGCTAGACTTGAAAACAGGGTTCGCTCTCTGCCGTTCTGCCGTCCGACGCCAACTGCAATCTCCCAACGCTACGGAAAAAACGTAACTGTGGTAGATTTCAGTGCAGCCATCATCGCTTCGGCGCTTTTGACTCTCGCTAAACTGTTGTAAACATTAAAAGTCGGCCTAGATTTTATTATCTGGGCTGGCTTTTCTTATACCCGCTGGTTCCCGCACTCGTGGCACTCGTCTTCGCGAATCCCTGACTTCCAACCATCTTTGCAAATGTGTCCGCTCTCGGTCATGCTGTGTCTCCTTTCATTGTCTTACGTCTGCGCTTGTCATAAAGCAGAGCGCCGATCAACAAAAGGGCCGCTCCTCCTACGAGTGGAAGTTTTGAGCCACCGCTTTTTGTCTCACAGATGACAACTAGCTCAGCTGCACCAGCGTCTTTAAGGGAAGTAGTCACAGACACTTTTTGCCCGTCACTACCGACGATCGTCTCTACTCCGTTAGCGACAATCACGGCACTACGCACAGCACCAGGCAGACGCAACGTCACTGTCTCTTCATAAAGTCGCCATAGGGTGCTTGTTAAAGCCGCGCTGTCTTGTTCTGTTTCGACACTTGCAGCTAGAGCGTTACGCAGGTCATGCGGGGTGACGAGAGAGACGCGCACCAACAAAGTCCCATCGCCTCTGTCAGTTACAGAAACTGCTGACACGCCTGTGGCTTTACCTGACTGCTCGCTTACTTTTAAAGGTGTCTTAAACACGGCTTGTCCGTCGTCGTACTCAGCGTCTATGTCACCAACGGAGTATCCGCTGTAGGCCGCTATCTTGTTCTGGGCTTCCTCCAAGTTGGAAGCTCCCCACTCAGCAGCCTCCTCACCTAGTCGCAAAGTGGCGCGCGCTTCGTAGCTGGCATCCGGCAGGACACGCAGATCTACCTCATGGGAAGCCTGGCAGCCTGTGAGGAAAAGCAGGACTGCCGTACAAAGGAGTGTTCGAGTGGCACGCACCCTTTCTAACGTCCGCCAGAGGCCGTTTTCGGCCACACGCACGTGTGTGCAGCAGTTGGTGCTTCAGGCACTATCTAGGTGTGTCTGATAATCTCTCCTCAGTAACCGCTCTGCGCGAAGCCCTCGAACGTCTCCCTGAAGGGACTGAGATCGTGCGCATGTTCGCCAAGCTCGGCCTCTGGTCCTCTGAGCTGCATCGCGCAGCTGGAGAGCGAAAGGCTTTCCCTTCTGAGTTCTCAAAGCTAGGCGCTCCAGAACTCTCTGATTTAACAGCTCGCGTAGTGTCAGACGCTGGACGCGTTGTAGAGCTAGTGGGCCTCCTTAATGGTCTGGATGCTCGAATGAAGATCCGCCTGCGGGCAGCTCGCGCAGCATCGCGCTCCAAGCAACGACGAGACTGGCCTGCAGATCAAAAGTCTCCAACAAAACAGGAACTCGACGACCTCGCTGACGAAGATCCGTCAGTAGTGGCTTTGGAAGAGCAATCCGGATTGCTGCTGCTTCTTCTCGCACAGTCATCAGCTGTGCGTGACGCTAACCAGATGTACAGAGAGAGTCTCTCTCGTGAAGTGTCTTATCGTTCAGCACAGCTTCAAGCAAGGATGTACTAACACTCCTGCGCCAAGTGAGGTGATGGTCGGGTCCTGCGTAACGGGTTCCCGTGAATCAGGTCAGGGTCGGAAGACAGCAGCCTTCAGCGGATCGGCTCGTATGCCGCAGACCACCTGGCCGTCACTTCAGTTGGCACAGCAGTGAATACAAAGTAGCAAGGTAAAAGCACTCACTCACCTTGCGCGCCTAAACACGTCTTGTCGTCACTGTGGTGTTTGTGAACATTGTACTCGCTGACGACTCTCGCACTGCGCGTAAATTGATCCTTCAACGCCTCAGGCAGGCAGGTTGTTTCTGCACCGTACGTGAAGCTTCAGATGGTGAGCAAGCTTACGCACTGATTAAGGCGCAAAACCCTGACGTTGTCTTATCTGACTGGCACATGCCAAACATGACCGGACCAGAGCTCTTGCGTCTCGTACGTTCTTCACACCTCAATACTCCTTTTTTCTTTGTCACAACGTCTGCGACGGCTCGGATGGACGAGGAGGCCGCGCTTGCTGGCGCACAAGGTGTCATCGACGCAGCGCACGTTGTGAAGGCTCTAGAGTCACTCCACTCTCACGCCTGCTGGGATGAAGCTACAAGTAGCATCAAGCACCTTTCTTAAACAGCTCTCTTAAACGGGGCTCTTCAGCAGTTTTCGTAAGCTTCCAGCGTTCCGTTCTGTTTATCTACATGAACCAGAGACATTCATGCGTCTTTTGTGGAAACTCTCTAGATCTGTCTAAAAGAGAGGTAGTAGGAAATAAAGTGCGCCAGCATCGCGTCCCGCGCCCGCACTGAGGTCGTATTTCTCGAAATACTCTCGCTCGGGCTCCTTGCCAGAATCCCTGATTCGACCACGTTCTAATGGGTGAGAAACAGTCAAAACCAGAAAAAAGCGCGCTGGGCTCTGTGGTTCTGTCTGGTCCCGTTCTGGGATCTCGCAACTGTGCTGATGGAATCTAAGCACTCTGTTCTCATTTCGTTCACATACCTTGCTGTGCGCATGTTCTTGACTTGTGTCGGAGCATGGTTTGCCTACCGCTCAGTTAAACGCCTTGATCTTTACACCGTGCTTGTTGGGATAGCTGTGTTGTCTGCTGTTTCGCTGCTAGCTGTTGTCGATCCGCATCTGGCGGTTCTCGCGTCCGCTGCAGCAACTCTCAGTTCTCTGTTCGTAGCGAACGTCATCGCTGGTGCGCGTTCGTCTGCAGTATGCGTAGTGCCTGTGATTGTTCTTGTAGCCCAACTCCCAGTTTGGGGTTCAGCGCTTCTCACTCTCTTTGGTGTTGCTTTTCTTCTCACGGTTGGTGTCTTGTGTGCGCGTTACAAAGCAAGAGATGTCATCTTGGCGCCAGGAGTAGCACTCGCTGGCCACCCGACTCTTGGAGTCTCTATGATTCTGCCGTCATACAACGCAGGTTCTCGTTTGTTGTCTACTATTAAAGATGCACATCAGGAGCTGGGAAAACTCGGTGTCACTTACGAGATCATTGTCGTAGATGACGGCTCAGTTGATGGCTCTTGCGACTTCGATCCGGATGTTCTCTGTGTCACGCTCTTGTCTAAAGAAAACGGCGGAAAAGGAACGGCCATAGCAACTGGTATCGCAGCTTCAACTGGTGCTCTAGTTGGTTTCTTAGACGCAGACGGTGACATCCATCCAAGATTCTTCGCTTCAGCTATAGAGCAGGCAATGATTGATGATGAGCCGCGTGTTGTTGTTGGTTCAAAGGTCTTAGAGGGCTCCCAAGTTGAGGGCACTACTCTTTTGCGCCGCGTCACTTCTCTGGGTTTTCGTTCGTTGATGCGCGCTTGTGTGAAGACCGGGGTTCCTGATTCGCAGGTGGGGTGCAAAGTGTTCCCAGGCACTGCACTGCGTTCTCTGTCTGGAACTCTGCGTGAGAAGGCGTATCTTTGTGATGTGGAGATACTCGCTTATCTGCACGGGGCAGGCGCAACTATCAAGTCGATCCCGGTCACGATCAACCCTCGAACTTCAACAACAGTAACGACTCGCGCAACGTTAAAGATGTTGAGCGGGATGTTCGCCTTGGCAGCAGTCGATTTTTCATCCGCACGTCCTCTGCCGCGTGACCTTCCGTAAAGCATCCGTTCTTACGTGCCTGTTTGCATGTTTTTGACACTTGTGCAGATATGAAAACGAAGATCCTCGCCGCGGTTGTCGCAACGTCACCTGTTGGCGTTTTCATGGTATTTTTCGCAGCATTTTTCATAGTTATCGCAGTCGTACGCATAGTTATAGTGGCTCGCCAGGTACATCTACGTAAGAAGCAAAGCAGGCTTCTTTTAGAAGAGACCCGCAGCAAGGTAGCTCCGTACTGGGTGTTGTTTGCAGCGATCGCTGATGGCCGCTTACGTTTTACTAACGGGGGGCAGTGGTACTACACAGACGAAGAGGGACGCCTAGTGGTTGCAGATCTTGGTGCTAGGGGATCTGAGCGTTTTGAAGTGTATGACGCGTCAGATGTG